>OGCL01002805.1_pt1 | contig 11374 bp, 1 predicted proteins | sample 1570041 | NCBI WGS metagenome assembly OGCL01 (sample SAMN06266162, study PRJEB24511) | hot springs metagenome | isolation source: Hot spring water | place: South Africa: Limpopo | collected 2015-06-22 | reverse complement strand
CGACCACCGTGACATTGATGATGTCGCGTCCGGACTGGAATACGGCCGGTTTGGCCAGGACGGCGAAGACGTTGGGGCTGGGCTGACCGATGATGTCGCCCGAACCCGCCACGATGTAGGCCGGGCTCGCCGCACCGGCATGCAGCAGCTCGGGGCCGTGGCTGTCACTCTCCCGCTCGGGCAGGGTGACGAGGCGATTGACGGCACTGATGGCCCGCTGTGGCGCAAGCAAGGTCGGGATGTGGCCCAAGGGGGCATCCGACAGGTGGATCGGCCCGCCGCCCTCCTTGCGCAGGTGCGCCGCCGCCAGCAAGCGCAGATCGCCCTGGGCCGAGGGCATGAGGGTGAAGCCCTGCCGCACGATCAGGTCGCCGGCCAGCGCCGCCGCCTCCAGCGCCGCCGGATACAGGGACAGACCGGCAAGCTTGCCGTCGGTCAGGCCGAAGACGTTGCGCAACCGATCCCGATCGTTGACCAGCTCCACATCGCCGGCCACGGAAAGCAGCCTGGCCGTGCTGTCCGCGGCATAGGTGACGAAATAGGATTCCCGGTTCTGGCCGCCGGTGCCGGCCAGATTGCCGCCGACCTGGGGGATCAGCCCCGGATTGACCACCGCGGCCAGACTCAGGCGCTGACGGGCGAGGATCTCAGCCTGTCCGTCGCCCAGGGCCAACACGGCCGCCGTGCGTTGGTCGCCGCGGGCCAGACCCGGCACCAGGGCGGCACGCGTGCTGAGCATCGCCCTGCCGCGGTCGGCCAGGAACACCCCGCCTTCGAAGGCGCCGCCGGCCACCACCCGCAGGTCACCACCGCCCAGGACGACCTGTTTGGAGGGGTCGACCGGCTGGCCGAAGGTGGCGGGCTGGCGCGCATTGGTGACAGTGGCGGCCAGCAGGTTGGCGACCCGGCCGCCGGCCTCGATCACCACGTCGCCGCCGCCCAGGGCCGCCACGCCGTTTTTGAACTGGGTGAACTGCGGCCACCAGCCGGGGGTCCTGAGCAGGGCGCTGTTCGTTACATTGAGGCTGCCCTGACGCCAGAGCCAGTCGGTGATGAGACCGCTGGGGCCGTTCGTCGCCACCACGGCGCCACCGGCGCGCAGCGAGACATCCCCCCCACCGGCGGGGAAGGCCCAGCCGGTCAGGCCGGTCAGGGTGAAGCCGGCCAGACTGGGGGTGGCATGGCCGGCGGTGTACAGGGCCGCATCCTTCTCCAGGACCACGTCCCCCGCGGCCGAGACCTCGATGCGGCCGGGACCGGTGCGTACCAGCCTGGCCGCGGCGACCCGGACGTCCCCCAGGGCGGCGGTAGCGCGCGGATCCGAGGCCGTCAGGTCGGCGCCGGCGACGAGCCGGTAATCCCATCCCCTGGTGGCGTCTTGCAGCAGGCCGGCAGACGTCGCCGTGCTGAAGCCGTCGCTCAGGTTGGCATTGAGCCGCAGATTGCCCGCCGCGCGCACGGTCAGGACTCCCGCCACATCCGCCTGGGGGCCGTAGCGCAGCGCGTTGAGGTTCCAGTCCTGGCTCAGGGTGAGATGACCGGTGGCGCGCACCTCCACCCCCGGCCGCAGGAAGAAGCCGGCGCCGCCAGTGTCCAGACCGCCCTTCAGGGCAGCGAGGTCAGCGCCCGCGACGTATGCGTTGTTGTGTTGATGGACGGTGTTGAGACCCAGCCGGGTGCCCGTGGTGGTGCCGGCGATGAGTTCGGTCACACCGGCATAGACGCGATAGGCCTCCAGCTCCACCCGATCGGCGCCCAGGATCCGGCCCGCCAGCCCGTTCAGCGCCACGCCGTTGCCCACGCGCACCGCGCGCAGCATCACCCGTCCGGCCCCCGCCGCGCTGCCCGCGGGCACCGAGACGTCGATCAGGCTGCCCTCGGCCAGGCGCAACCGACCGGCCTCGCCGCTGCTGAGCAGGACCGTGCCGCCCCGGCCGGCCGTGCCCCAGGCCGTTGCCCGCACCTCGGTGGCGTAAGCCAGCAGCCGGGCGTCGGCCAGCAGCTCCAGGTCCTGGCCGGCATGGAGCACGATGCGGCCGCCCTTGGCGCCGCTGGCATCCAGCGTACCGTCCACGCGCAGGGCGCCGCCGTCGGTGGCGAGCTCGATCTCCGCCGCGCGGGTCAGGCCCGTGACCGCGAGATCACCCTCCCGCACGCGGATCTGGCGCGATTGACGGAAACCGCCCGCTTCCAGCCGCGCATTCAGGCTGGCGTAATCGTTCCTGCCGTCGGCATCCGGATGGATGCGCCGGGCGCTCAGGCGCAGGCGCCCGGAGTCGTAACCCGCGGCCGCATCGCCCTCGAGCCGACCCGCGATGACGGCGTCCCCGCCGGCGCGGACGACCAGCTCACCGGCATGCCCGCCCAGCGCAGCGCCGCCCACGGCGATGCGCGCATCGGCCTCGACCCGGGCATCGCCATCGCCGGCATCCAGGATGACCCGGCCTGCCGGGGCATGCGCCCAGGTGTCGGCGAAAGGCAGGCTCACCCCGCCGGCCAGGACCTCGCTGCCGGCGCTCAGGGTGAGGCCCATCTGTCCGCGCAGGATCACGTCCCCGGCGGGCAGTTCGATGCGCCCACCGTGGGTGAGGGTACGGCCGGCGAGTTCCAGGCGACCGCCCAGCGGCGCCGGAGCCCAGGCCGGCGTCAGCGGGTGTCGGGCGGTGGTCAGATCGCCCTCGGCGCGGATGACCTGGTCGGCCCCCGCGGCCACCGTGATGCGGCCGGCCTCGAGGTGCAGGTGGCCGCCGGCGCCGGGGCCGGAGGCCACGTGCAGCGCGCCGCCCCGGCCCAGCAGTTCCGCCTCGGCCGAGAGCCGGGCCCGATCGAAGCCGCGCAGGGTGAAGCTGCCCGGCCCCAGCGCGAGCGTGCGGGCCTCGATCTGCAGATCGCCCTGACCCGCCACGCCGACGAAGGTTGCGGCCGGATCGATGCCATCGGGATTGGCGAGCTCGAGGTGTCGCGCCGTCAAACGCGCCGTCCGCCCGGCCCCGGCATGGCCGGCCAGGCCGGCGGCCTCGATGGTGAGCGCGTTGAGGTCGCTGCCGCCAAGCTCGATCTCGCCGTGCAGGTCCAGGGTGCTGTAGCTGCGCAGACGCAGTTGGGCCGCTCTGCCGAGGGCGGCCAGGCGGTCCTGGTCGAACACCAGGCCGTCCGCCGGCACCCCCGTCAAGCCATTCTCTGTCAGACGGATGCGGCCGGCGCCCACGGTGAGCGCCCCGCCGCGCGCCGGCAGGATGAGCTCGCCGCGGGTCCGGTTGGCCAGGGTGGCGTCCAGGATCGCCGCGCCCTCGCTGCGCAGGCGTGCGCCGCTGGCCACTTCCAGCACGCCGCGGCTCGCGCCCACGGGCGCCCGCGTCAGACCGGCCTGGGCCCCGGAGGCGAGGCGCAGCAGGGCGCCCGCGCCATCGCCCTGGGCATCGCTCACGAACAGATCGCGCGCCACGCCGGTCGCCGGGCCGCTGCCGCCGAGTTCCGCCCCCGCCTCCACGGCGACCTTCGCGCGCGCGGCCAGGATCAGCTCCGCTGCCGCCAGGCGGACATCGCTGGCAATGACCACCTCGTCGCTGCGCTGCTGCAGCTCGAGTCGGCCGCTCGACCGGTCCAGGCTGCGCACCCCGCCCAGGAGCAGGCTGGCGGCGCCAAAGTCGGCCAGTTGTCCGGCATCCAGGCTGACATAACCGGCCGCGTAGTCGCTGCCATCGCGGGTCACCGCCAGGCGCAGGGCGGCGATGTCCACCTCGGGGCCGCGTGCCCCCGCACCCCAGGCGGCGATCAGCTCACCCGCCAGCGTGAGGTGCGCGCCCACGGCGAGGGTGAGACGGCCGGCGTCGGCCGCCTGTTGGGCCCCGGACAGCCCGGCGAAGAAGCGGCCGGCGCGACTGTCCAGGTATTCGGAGTAATCGCGCGCCAGCGCCCCGGGGGCGATGTCCAGGGTGGCAGTGCGTGCGCCGTGCACGACCTGCCCGCCCGCCGTGACCCGGCCCAGATGCCCGGCCACGCGTGTGTAGCCGGTGGGCAGGCTGGCGCCGCCGCGCGGCACCCGATCGGTGTCGATGCCGGCCACCCGCACCAGCCAGGCCCCCGGCAGCAGGGCATAGCGCGCCGGCAACAGGGCATAGGTGCCGGCCTTCAGCCCGCCGGCATCCTCCAGCAGCCGCACCGTCGATCCGCTCTGCGCGGCATCCAGGCCGAGCAGGGTCTGCGCGTCGTGCGGCGCGAAGGCGAGGCCCGCCGCGGGCAGCACGGCGTACAGGCCGGCGCTGTGCTCCGGCAGCAGGATGTCGCGTGAGCCGCCCGGCCCGCGCAGGAATTCATAGGCATACAGATCGCCGCCGCCGGAGAGGTCCAGGCGGGCACCGGCGGCGAGCGCCACCCGATCGGCATCGAGCACGATGCGCCGCTCGGGGGGGCTGTCGATCAGCCGCTTGTTGATGCCGAAGTCATAGATCCAGTCCCGCCCCGACAGCTCGGTGCGGCCCAGGGGGATGACCTGGCCCTCGGCGGAGAGGGAGGTGAGGCTGCCGGGCAGCAGGGCGATCTCGCCGTCGGCGACAGCGGCTCGGGTCAGCGTGACCGGATTATGGCCGGTCGGCAGCCCGTCGACACCCAGGTTGTTGGTCAGCCGGCGGATGGACTCGCTGCGCAGCAGGATCTCGCCGAAGGGCGCCTTGAGCACGCCGCCCTGTTCGATGCGGGGTGCGCTGAGGCTCATCCGGCCGCCGGCGGAGAGCACCGGCGTGGCCGGCCCGGTGGCGGCGATGACGATGCGCCCGGCGGGGTTGTTGTGGATCTCCAGGCCGAATTCGGCCATGGACACAGGGTAGATCTGGCCCGCCTCGAGGCTGAGATCGCCGCCGGTGGCAAGCCCCCCGCGGTAGACATAGCGCGTGTCCTCGAGGGCGGGGCTGGGGCCGGCGTTGTAGACCACGCCGCGCAGGCGCAGGTCGCCGCGGCTCGCCAGCTCGACCTGGCCGTAACCCTGCAGGCTGGTGTGCCCGACCAGTTCGATCAGGTCCGCGCCGAGTGTGAGCCGGCCCGGTCCGCCGCTGGCGTCATTGCGCAGGGTCTCGCCCTGGGCGTCGGCCCGCGTCGGGCCGAGCTGGAGGACGGCGGCATCCATGCGCGCCACAGCGCCGCCCATGCCCTGCAGGTTGGGCGCCATCAGGGTGAGGCGTCCCCTCAGGCGCAGGTCGAGGCCACCCTCGAGCCCGATGCGGTGCTGGGCATCGAGGGCGAGGTCGGCGAAACCGCCCTCTTCCACCTGGCGGCTCGCCAGCCGCGCCAGGCCGTTGTACACGCTGTCGTCGAGCGCCGTCCCCGGCGCGAGTCCGGCAGTCAGGGCCGTGGGCTCGGCCTGCAGCACGATGCGCCGCTGCTGCTGCAGGGCCGCCGGCAAGGGGGTCACCGACTTCCAGTCCCTGTCGCGGCGCAGACTGAGACTCAGACGCCCGCCCAGGGCCTGTTCACCGCCGGCCCGGGCGCGCAGCGCCCCCTCCAGCAGCATGCCCTCGCGCGCCGTCAGGGTGATGCCGCCGCCGTTGCCCGCCACTTCGACCGGCCTTGGTCCTGAAGTCGTGGGCAGATCCAGGGTGGCGGCGGTGCCCGAGACATCGATCACGGCGCCCGCCTGCAGGATGAGATAGCCCTTGCCGGCCTCGACGATCACCTCGCCGCCGTCCAGCACCCGCCCCTTGCGCAGGCCCTGGGCATCCGGGACGGCCAGATAGTGACCCGTGGCCAGCAGGCGGCTGTCGGCCCCCAGGAAGACGGAACGGCCGCGATCGAAGTTGTTGATGTCCTCCTCGCCGTCAAGCAAGGCGGTCTGGCGCAGGAGGATGCGTCCGGCCGGCGCCTCCAGGCTGCCCAGCACGGTGAGCTGATCCTTGGCCGTGAGGCTGATCTCGCCCTGCGGCGAGACCCGGATGCGGGCCCCCGTCTCCACCCGGATGTCGCCCCGGAACAGGTTGTCCGCCTTGAGCGCGACGCGCGTGGCGGGCCGCAGGTGTGCGGGCAGCTCGGTCAGGACGGTGAACCGGGCGAGATCCTCGCCGCTGGCCCGCAGCCTGTAGCCGGCGGCGAGCTGGCGCATGCGCGGGCGCGGCTCGAGCCGGAAGCCCGCCGCCACCCGCACGCCATCGACGCCCGTGAGTTCGAAGCTCTGGAAGCCGCCCTCGGCGAAGAAGCCCTCGTCCAGAACCCGCTCGCCCGCCACACCGGTCGCGCCCGCGCCCAGATGCAGGCTGGAGGTGGTCAGGCTCAGCCGGCCGCCCTGGCTGAAACCGTGGGCACGCAGCGACCCACCCAGGCGCAGCGCGGCGGTGAGGGGGTCGGCCTCGCTCAACTGGCCGAAACGGCCCGTGGCGAGGCTGATCGAGCCCGGACGCCCGTAGGTGAGGCGCCCGTCGCTGCCGACGCGGGCACCGGCGCTCGCATCGAGCACGCTGCCGGGCGCGAGGTCGAGGTCGGCGTGGGAGACCAGACGGATGCTGCCACCGTTGAGGGTGTAGGCGCCGAATCCGGCCTGCGGCCCCGAGGCCGGCAGATCGTTCACCCAGCGGCCGGCCACATCCAGCCGGGCGGACTCGCCCAGTGTGAGGTCGTAGGTGCCGGCCTCCAGGCTCACCTCGCCGCGCCCCTCGCGGGTGGTCAGGGTGATGCTGCCGCCGTGGGCACGGATCTCACCGTCGATCGCCATGCCGCGCCCGGTCAGGCTGACACTGCCGGCGACCCCCGCCTCCAGCACCACCCCCTCCGGCAGGTCGATGCGCCCCTCGCTCGTCATCTGCAAGCGGCCGAAGCCACCGGCGCGCAGGGCCTCGACGGAGAGGGTGAGGGTCCGGGCGAGCGCGTCCGGCAGCGACGCATCCATCGCCAGCGGCTGTGGCGCCAGGGCGGAGGCGAAGCGGAAGTCCTGCAGTTGCTGTGCGGCGGTGCCGCTGGCGGCCAGGGCGGTGATCTGCAGCAGCCCGCCCTGGGGCGGGCGCGTGCGCTGCCGCTCGCCGGCGATGCGTTCGCCGCGCAGCTCGGCATCCACCAGCAGCCGGTGCGCGGACAGGGTCAGGCGGCCGGCGTCGCGCCCGGCTACATAGGCCGGGATGAACACCTTGCGGCCCAGATCCCAGGTACGGGTCACGCCCCATTTCGGATCGGTGAGGGCGTACTGGTCGGCGAAGCCTTGGTACACGACGTCGGGTCGGGCGCTGCCGATATCGACCACGCCGCCGTTGAGGATGAGTTGGGTGGTGCGGCCAAAACCGGCCTGATAGGCGATGCTGCCGCCGGACACGTCCAGCCGGGCGCCGGCGTTGAGCACCAGGTCGCCCTCGGAGCGTAGGCTGAGGTCGCCCCCGGCCGTGCTCTTCTCGGCCACCGTGCGTCCGACCTTGGCGATGTAGCCCGAGACGTCGGCCAGCGGCGTGCCCTGCTCGATGTCGATCCACACTCTGCTGCCACGCAGGAAGCTGTCGCGCTGCAGCGGTGCGTCCTTGAGCTCGTCGCCGCGCAGCTCGACCTGGATGTAGTTGCGTTCCACCGGGACGGAGACGTCACGCAGGCCGGCGACGTCCAGCGCCGCGCCCGCATCCACCTGCAGGCGCACGTCGGGCACGCGCGCCTCGCCCGGATTCTGGAACAGCCCGCCGGCCTGGGCGGCGAGATCGATCTCGCCGCCCGGGGCGCGCATCCGGCTGCCCGCCTGCACGTGCACGCTGCGCCCCACGCCCCGGATCAACGAGCGGTTGAAGGTCTGTTCGTCGAGCAGGGTGGCCGTGGCCGCCGTCTCCGGCAGCACCTCGGTGACGCTGTCGGCGCCGACGACGAGCTGGCCGGTCCGGGTGCCGAGCGGGATGGCGCGGGCATCGGCCTGCGACAGATCCTTGTAGGAGGTCACCGTATCGCGCGCCATCAGGCGGATGGAGCCGTTCAGGTTGACCGAGGTGGTGGCGGTGACCCGGCCGGACTGGTTCACCGTCAGGCCGGTCAGGCTGACGTTGCCGCGCTCGGCGATGATGCGCCCGGTGTTGGCGGCCGTGCCGCCGCCGTCGACCTCGACCAGGAAGCCGCGCAGACGCGGGTCGTCGCTCACCGCCAGATAGACCTTGGACCCCGCGGCCAGGACGGTCTGGCCCTCCGGCGTCTGGATCAGGCCGTGGTTTTCGACGTTCTCGGCCAGCAGCATGACCCGTCCGCCGAGCTCGGTCTTGAGTTCCGCCCCCGCCTCGACCCGCACCACGCCCCCGCCTGCACCCAGGAAGGCGGGCAGGGTGTCGGCGGCCAGGTTCGACTGGATGCCACCGAGGAACAGGCTGTCCGTGATGTCCAGGGTGGAGGCCACCAGGCCGCCCACGTTGACCTTGGCACCGTCCTTGAACAGGATGCCGTTCTGGTTGATGAGATAGATCTGGCCGTTCTGTCCCGCCTGGACCTGCAGCCGGCCGGCGATCTCGCTGGGGGCGCCCTGCCAGATGCGGTTCAGGGTGGCGAAGCTCGCCCCGGCCGGCAGCCGGCCCTGGGCGTCCTGGAATCCGTAGGTCAGGCTGTGGCCGGCGCCGATGTTGTAGCTCTGCCAGTTGAGGATGGCCCGCGCCGTGGTCTGCGTGACCAGGCCCTGATTGCCGTTGACGCTATAGCTCGCCGCGCCGTGGCTGACGAAGGCGGTGGGGTTGGGGTTCGCCCCGCAGGCCCCGCCGGCGCAGGGCACCGGCAGTTGCGCCAGCCCCGAGCTGGCCCAGAGCACCCCGACCACCCAGGGCAGTGCGGCATACCCAAACCGGACCGCAGGCATGCCGTCCCCGCCCGCCGCGGTCTTGTGCGCGCCACGGGTGGCCTCGTGCGCCGGAACCATCATGCCCAGCCGCTTGCTGAACACCAGTCGGAATCGGTTTGCATTCATCGCCTGTCTCCGCTGCCTCGGAACGAAATCGCCCGCCTCACCATTCATACCCCAGGGCGAAATGCAGCCGCCCGTCGCCGGACCGCACCTGCCCCGCGTCCTCGAAGGCATGGGCGAGATCCAGGCTGCCGCGATAGCCCGCCTTGCCGGCGAAGCGCAGGCCCAGACCGGCGGAGAGCAGATCGAAGCGGCCCTGCTGGCTGGGCAGGGCGTCGCGCACGCGCAGGCTGGCGCCCTCCACGAAGGCATACAGGGTCAGATCGGTGAGCCCCTCGGCCACGCGCCCGGCCAGCGACGGCGTGCGCAGCTCCAGGCCGGCGATCAGGCCATCGTCGCCGCTGGAATTCGACTCCTTGTAGCCGCGCACGCTGTCCACGCCGCCGGCGCTGAACTGCTCGTTGGAGATCAGGGGGCCGCTCGCGACCTGGGCCGACACCCGGCTGGCCAGCCCCCAGCCTGCGGCGAAGGCCTGGGTGTTCTTCAGTTCCAGGCGCAGCCAGGCATAGTTCGGGCGGGCGAGGTAGCGTTTGCAGGCGAATTCGTTCATCACCACGCCGGGCAGGCATTCCACGTCGTCATCACTGAGCCCGCGCACGGCGAAGCCCAGCGTCGCCCCGATGCGGGTCTGGCTGGCGGCCGCGGCCAGCGTGCCCTCGTAGGCGAGGCTGAAGGGCAAATAGGAGATGGGGGTGTTGACCTGGTCGGCGCCCTGCAGGAGCACGTTCTCGCGGAAGTCCTTGTAGTCCACGCCCAGGGTGAGGCTGTGGCTGTAGCCGGGGCGCGCGCGCAGGGGCCGGATCCAGCGCAGACCCAGGATGTCGCCCTGGCCCAGGACGTTGACCTCGCCCACCGCCGCCACGTCGCTCTCGGAATGCACCGCGTAGGCGGCCAGATGGCCCCACCGCCCGAGCGGCGCCACATAGGTGGCGGAGAACACCGTGCTCTCGCCGGCATCGGCGGGGGCCACCTGCACCCCCAGGGCCAGGCTGTGCCCGCGCTGCCACAGATTGTCGTAGCGCAGGTTGGCATTCGCGCGCAGGCGGCCGGTGTTGGCCGAGTGGCGGTCGTTCACCTCGACGCTGCCATGCAGCGGCAAGCGGTCCTCGACCTTGAGTTCCGCCTCCACCTTGCCGGGGGAGCGCCCCGGCCGCAGCACCGGGGTGACGCGCCGGTCGGCGGCGGCCAGGCCGGCGAGCTGCGTCTGTACCGCCGGGAAATAGGGCACGCTGCCTTCCGCCAGGTCGGGCACCTGGGCCTTGATGCGGCCCAGGCTGTAGTAACGGCTGCCGCTCACCCGCAGGCGCTCCACCCGCCCCTCGGTCACCTTGAGCCGCACCACCCCGCCTTCCACCGTCTGCTCAGGGATGTCCACGAACACGGTGAGGTAGCCGCCGTCGTGATAGGCCCGCTCCAGGGCGGTGCGCGCCGCCTCCACGTCGGCGATGCCACGCCCCTCGCCCAGGTGGGGATAGACCGCCTCCTCGATGCGGGCGGCGCTGAGCACCGTGTTGCCCTCGACGACGTATTCCAGCACGTCGAAGCGCTCGCCCTCGGCGGCCGCGGCACAGCCGCTCGCCAGGGCGAGCAGACCCGCGCACGCGGCCACGCGCATGCGCCCGCCGGTAAAAAACTCGAACATGTGCTTCATCCGCAAACCCCAGGCCGTGGGTGGGTTCCCACGGCCTGAGACTCGCCCACGTGAAAAAACCACTCCCCGCCAGGCGGGGAGTGGATCGATCGCGTCTCCGGCGACCACGGCGCGCCGGTGACCCGGAACGCCGTCGATCTCACGCGCGCATCAGTACTTTTGCATCCACGGCTTGCACATGTTGCCGCCATGGCTGCCCAAGGCGACATGCGCCGCGTTGGTGGTACTGGCGGTCGGATCGTGGAAGTCGGGCACCGCCGCGTAGGCGTTCCTGCGGCTGTTGAGCGCGATCTTTTCCGGATCGCCGGAGCGCCTGATCAGCTCGTCGGCAAAGGCCTTTTTCACACCGGCCAAGGGCGGCACGACGTCGCCCTGCGGGTTGACCACGGGAACGGTGCGGTACTGCATGGTCAGTTCCACGGCGAATTCCCAGGCGCCGGAGAGCAGGTTGGCCTTGGACGGGGCGATGCCGGTGGCGCCCGCGGAGGCGGTCTGCGTGGCCGGGGTGTAGCTGCCGGCGCCGTCCATCATGCGGAAGGTCCAGCCGTTCTCCGCGCCATAGCTGTCCAGCGACAGCACGCCGATGGCCTTGAACGGCTGGGTGGAGTTGCCGAACAGGATGCGATAGGTCTTGCCGTCGTCGCCCTTGAAGGTATGGTTCTGGTTGGTCTGCGCGCGAATCAGGCAGTTGCGCACGTCGCCGGAGGTGGAGTTGTTGACCACGGTGTAGCCCTGGGTCGGGTCGATCAGGAACGGATCGGCCGGCGTGCCCGCGCCGCCGACGATGCCGACGCTGTTGGCGACCATGTCGGCCGGTGCCACGGCACCGTTGA
>OGCL01002800.1_pt1 | contig 11391 bp, 9 predicted proteins | sample 1570041 | NCBI WGS metagenome assembly OGCL01 (sample SAMN06266162, study PRJEB24511) | hot springs metagenome | isolation source: Hot spring water | place: South Africa: Limpopo | collected 2015-06-22 | reverse complement strand
CAAGCTTCCTGAAGTTCTTACGGTTGAGGAAATAGATGCCATAATTGGAAAGATTGACCTAACAAAATCGGATGGAATTCGTAATCGGGCCATCATCGAAACCCTTTATGGGTGCGGATTACGAGTTTCGGAATGCGCATGGCTCAGAATTAGCAATCTCCACCTTCAGGATGGTTACCTGAAAGTGATAGGTAAAGGAATAAAAGAACGCCTTGTGCCGATGGGGGAATCTGTTCAGGGTTACATCCAAGAATATCTAGTTGAAAGATCAAATATTCATCCCATTCCTGGTTATGAGGATTTTTTATTTATAAGTCGATTGGGAAGAGCCATTAGCAGGATTTCTATTTTTGTAATTGTTAAAAACCTAGCTCGTGCTGCTGGTATAAAAAAAACCATTTCGCCTCACACGTTCCGACATTCCTTTGCTACGCATTTATTAGAAAACGGGGCAGATCTCCGCGCTGTTCAAGAGATGCTGGGACATGCTTCCATAATTACAACAGAAATTTATACTCACCTGGATAATACTTTTTTAAGCGAAACAATACGAATGTATCATCCGCATGGCCAGTCCCTGTCTAAGGAACACGATTAAAATCGGCCCAAAGCTTAATAAATGCTTCAAACAGCCTATCTCCTATATGATGATAACCAGCAGTGGTAAAATGGATTAAGTCACTTTGCGCTAGACCTGCATTATGCCAATGCATCATGGAACCTCTTGCACCCATTAAGTCATATAAATTCCAGACAGCCCCATTGAATTTTTCGGCGATTTCATACATGCATTCCTTCACCACCGGATGATTTTCATTGATGTATCTGCGTCTGATGTAAGTGTCATTATTCGTGACAAATAGTACAGCAGCTAAAGGAGCAGCTTCTTTAACCCAGACCATAAGGCGTTCATAATTTCTTTTAAAATTATCTTTTGAAAAAGATGGACCGTGCGCATCATTAACTCCCAGTGAGAAAATGATTAGATCTGGTTTTAACTCCCTTAAATGATCAACAAAAAGCGCACATCTTAAAAATGAAGAGGTTGCTGCACCATTAACACCTAGGCTGTGGTAGATCACTCCCGGTTCATCACTGAGGAACTGAATTCCATGAAGTGTAAAACTGAAAGCCCGATTTATCTGACTTTTTATTTGAAACTGAATAGTATCACAAGGCCGTTTAAACTTATATTCAATGAAAGTGGGGTTTTCATTAAACCTGACTTTATCCACTAATTCTCGAGGGCTTACCATGCAAGTAGTCGTCTGAGTGTCTCTTTCGTAGTATAATCTGATCTTGTTGTATGAATAAATGGTATTTTCATTTTTAGATGGAATAATTCGAATCCACGCAGAACTGTCTCCAGTGGAGACATTTATCCCGGCAATACCTAATGAGCAATCCATAGCGTTGACATTTTTGCAAACTTTCCACTGCCCACCATATTCTACTTTATAATTGGATGGATTATTGGTCCGAGCCACTGTATAAGGAAAAACAAATCCCCGCGGACCTTCAAATCCGGGAAAATATGTTCTAAGTCGTTCTCTGATTCTGTTCGAATAAATGTCAGCCTGCACATGGGAACCTCCGATATGTACAATGTTCACCTGACCTACTCCGAAACGGACTAAGGTATCCAATCTTTTGAAAAGTCTTTTGAATCCCACACTATCTGAGACAATATCTATTTTGTTATTTTTTGAAGAAATGAGTAGATTCTGGGCAAAGGCGGAATTAGACGAGCTAACCGCCAGTGAAATCAAAAAACCGAACCTGGAAGAAAAAATCATGGCCGAGATAACATAGCATTCCACCTGTTGAAATCCTCAATCAAAGCAGAAGTGAACATCCCAGCAATTTTCTCAGCACCGGCCGAAGTGAAGTGAATATAATCCTGTGAAGCAAGGGGGGGGGTGGCATTCACCCATAAAATCATGGACCCACGCCCTCCCATAGCCTCATACATATCCCAAAATACACCGCCTGCATTTAAAGTGGCCGAACGAAGAGCATGACGTACCTTTTCAAGCCATGGGTGCGTATTCAGAACACCACCTATCTTCACAGCCATATCGGAAGGACCGATAACGATAAGGGAAGCTTCCGGGGCACATTTCATCAAATACTTAAATTGTTTTTCCATGGTAGCGGCGTAGTTAGTCACTTGTTTTTCTGTCTCAATATGTGGAAGAATATTCCCCCCAAATTCTAATATAAAAAGCCTTACATTTAAAGTTTTAAGATGTTCTTTGAATAGAGGGGTGTGGTTGGCAGAAAAAAATGTACCTGATGCGCCGCGCATTGGCAAATTATCCACTTGAATTCCTTTCTCTCCTTGAAGTTCGATAGCAAAAATTTCGGGGGGAGCACCATTAAAATTAATTTCTAAGCCATGTTCTCCCCAGTTCACAGTTTGGTCAATAATTTGACCTACCATTTGTGCATCCTTTCGAAGAATATGCTTGTATTCGTTTTTCCCTTTTATTTTAACTTCGCAAAGGCTATCCGCAGGCTTAAGAAAAATACGAATTTTTTGAAGAGATTTAACTCCAGGATAGCCCGATGATGAACGATTAAGAATGATAGATGCCGTGTCGCCCTTATAAGTGCACTTGGAAAGTAGCACGCCATAAAGATTATCCGGAGCACGTTGTTCGCGCGGTCCGAAAAGTGTGTAGCGTATCCAATTCTCAGAAGCGCTTTGCTTCACATTTCTGGCCGATATAGGTTGTACAGCAGGTATAAGTCCTGCTCCGCTACCGCCAAATAGCGCTTGAAGACGATGGCGAAGATATCCACTAATACGGTCACCTTCAATTTGAGAATCACCATAGTGAAGTATGTGAAAAATGCTGTCTCCTGTAGAGGTTGGTTTTTCTGCTAATCGTTTAAATAAAGAAAAAAGTTTTTCAAGTGCTCTTGGATTATTTTCAGGATATATTAACTTTCCTGGTAAAGAAATATGCCAATATCTCGTTGCATTTTCTGGGGTTCTCTTTGGTTGAATAATTATGGCTGTGTCGGTGTTAATGTTCAGAATTTCTAAGGCTCTTTGATTTTCAACATTTAGGGACAATATATCTTGAATAGAAAAAAACCTAAGAGAAAAGTTTTTGGTAATTTTTATTCCATTTTTAGGGAATATGAATGCAATGAGAATCAGCAAGCCCATCAAGCACCACCATTTTACAAATACCATCCATCTTTCTGACATGAAAAAAACCATTGCAAATTAAAGAGAAATTAAGTCTAGCAAAGATTTTCATAAAAATTTATATTTTTGATTTTATGTCAACTCGTGTTTGTGTAATTGGCGCCGGTTCGTCCGGAATTGTGGCGTGCAAGGTATTAAAACAGCATGGACTGGATTTCGTCTGCTATGAAAAAGGGAGTAATATTGGTGGTCTTTGGCGTTATAATAATGACAACGGACTATCTGCTGCCTACAAATCCTTGCATATCAATACCAGCAAGCACATTATGGCATATTCTGACTTTCCCATGCCGGCTGAATTTCCCGATTATCCCAGTCATAGTCAGATAATAGAATACTTTGAGTCTTATGTTGGCCAATTTGACATCCGATCAAATATAAAATTTAAAACTCATGTAATTCGAGTTAAACGGGATACTCATGGAAAATATTTGGTGGAAACTGATAAAGAATCAGATTTATTCGATGCTGTATTTGTTTGCAACGGGCATCATTGGAGTAAAAGATGGCCAGAATTTCCGGGTCAATTTTTAGGAAAAGAGATGCATTCGCATGATTACAGAACATTTCAAGAATTTGAAGATTCGCGCGTACTTATTGTAGGAATAGGGAATTCTGCCACTGACATAGCTGTTGAGCTGAGTCGTGTAGCTAAATCTGTCACTATTTCTACGCGCAGCAGGGCTTACATCATCCCTAAATACATTATGGGCATACCAACAGATCAGTTTGCCCTGCCCATCATTTTCAAATTACCTCTGAGCTTTCAGAGGTTTTTCAGCAAATTGGTTCTTCGGCTTGCCGTGGGAAATCAAGAAAAGTTAGGCGTTCCAGTGCCCGACCGTCCTTTGCTTAGCGAGCATCCCACCATTTCTCAAGATCTGTTAAACTGTGCCGGACATGGTAAAGTTAGGTTTAAACCTAACATTCATTTTCTGGACAACCGTATTGTGCATTTTGTAGACGATACCAGTGAGGAATTTGATGCCTTAATTTATTGTACTGGATATAATATCTGTTTTCCTTTTTTTGATAAAGATTTTTTATCCGTTCACGACAACAAGATAAGTCTTTATAAAAGAGTTGTACATCCTGATCATCCTAATTTATTTTTTATTGGATTGGTTCAACCTTTAGGAGCTGTGATGCCGCTGGCGGAACGGCAAGCAGAATGGTCAACTGCAATACTTACAGGTAAAATTCAATTGCCTGAGAAAAAGGAAATTCTGCGCAGTATTGAAAAAGATATTCAGGCTTTACGCAAGCGTTACAATGCGTCACCAAGACACACAATACAGGTTGACTTTTGGCCTTACAAATGGATGCTTGAGAAGGAAATGAAACGGGCAGAATTTAAGTATGCAAGTGAACGCAAATGAAATTTCTTGCGGCTCTTTTATAACTTGCAGAACTCCAAAAGACACCAATTACTGAGTTGTTTCTGAGAAGTAAAACTCCATCCTTTAGTAGTATAACAACTCATAAGCATAGCGGCATCTTCTATGTAAAAGCCACTGAGGAAAAGTTTTGTATTATTCTTGGCATATCCGGTTATTTCTTCAGCTAAATCAAGCAGAGTGTTACGGTTAATATTTGCCAGGATTATATCAAAATACATTTTTGATTCCTTCAAAGCATGAGGTTCCATTAAATGGTATTGTGTGATGGAATTCAGCAAGAAATTCTCCCGAGCATTTTCCAGAGCATCAGCATCAATATCAATAGCATAAATTTCCTGAGCTCCTAATTTTGACGCAGCAATAGCCAGAATGCCCGACCCGCAACCCCAATCTAATAAATTTTTTGAACGCAATGGAACATTCATTAGGCTTTCCAAAATAATTGCTGTGGTGGGGTGATGCCCCGTTCCAAACCCCATTCCGGGTTTTATTAAGATATCCAGCTTTGGTTCAGCTTTTGGAAAGGGATGTTTGATATGATGCGGTGCCCTCACGAATATCTGGCCATTGAATAAGATGGTAGGCTGATATTCCTGTTCCCAGAGCTTATTCCAGTTTCGTCTTGGGAAATTCTGAATTTCCATATTTAAGTTGGAAGCAAAATATTCTAAAAAAATTTTGGCCTCAATTGCAGTAGCTTCATTATTAAAAAATGCCAGCCATTCATATTCTTTAAACTCAATTCCTTGACATCCCATATCCATTATTTGTTCACCAAGCCACTCCAAGTAGGAATCTTCATAGCATTCGCTCTTATCCTGACTAATACGAAGCAACCAGCAGTCTTTTGAGGATTCAGGATACATGGTGGGCAGCTTCCTCAATAATTGGAATAAAAGTATCTAGGTTAAGAGAGGCACCTCCCACTAAAACACCTGAAACCAAGTCAAGACTCAAGATTTGCTTGATATTACCCCGATTCACGCTGCCGCCGTAAAGAATTATGGGTTTTTTCTCTAAGCAATATTCTGTTATAAGTTTTTCAATGTAGGCATGGGCTTCCTGTATTTGGTCGGGATGCGCATTCAATCCAGTTCCTATAGCCCATACTGGTTCATAGGCTATGAGTATTCTTTCCGTCTGTACTAGATAATTTTTTAATGGGTCCAGTTGATTTTTAAGAATGTTTTGCGTTTCGCCGGATTTTCTTTGATCAAGATTCTCGCCGATGCAATAGACAGGTTCAAGATTTGCATCTAAAGCCCGTTGGAATTTCTCAATCAGGATGTCTTCCGTCTCCCTAAAATGAATGCGGCGTTCGCTATGTCCTAATAAAACATAGGATGCACCGGCAGCTGCACACATTAATGCAGATACTTCACCGGTATAAGCTCCTTGCTCAAACATGGAACAATCTTGAGCGCCACTTTGAATGTGTGTGTTTTGAATTACAGCGCTGACAGCAAATAGTTGAGTATGGGAAGGAAAAACAACAAACTCTACCTTTTTTGCATATTCAAGTGTTCGATTAAATAAAGCCTTAGTATAATCAATAGCTTCCGGCAAAGCTTTATTAAGTTTCCAGTTGGCATATATCAGCTTCATAGCATGTAAATTATATTTGCATTCCTCCACATACATTAATCACCTGCCCGGAAATATAAGTAGCCATATCCGAAGCAAGAAATACAGCCAGGCTGGCGACATCATCCGGGGTTCCGGCTCTTCGGAGCGGAATGTTTTCAATCCAGCCTTCACGCACCTTAGCATCTAATTGACCTGTCATTTCTGTTTCAATAAATCCCGGTGCAATAGCATTACAACGAATGTTACGGGATCCAAGTTCTTTGGCTACAGATTTTGTGAGCGCATTCAACCCTGCCTTGGACGCTGCATAATTGGCTTGACCAGCATTACCGCTTGCCCCAACAATGGAACTTATATTAATTATGACGCCGAAGCGGTTTTTTAGAAAATGTTTTTGAGCCGCCTTAATAGTGAAAAAACATCCGGTAAGATTGGTTTGTATTACTTCGTTCCACTGTTCTTCGCTCATCCGCATCAAAAGCCCGTCCCGGGTGATTCCGGCATTATTAACCAAAATATCAAGTCCTTGGAGATTTTCTAAGGTGTAAGCTAAAAGCATTTCAGCTTCTTCATAGCGGGTTACATTATTTTTTAATGCAAAAACCCGAACTCCTGATCGTCGGGCTTCTTCCGCTGTTTTATCTGCCTCAGCGGCAGAACTGGCATAAGTGAAAACCACATCCGCACCGTGACGGGCAAAGGCGAGTACCAATCCTCGGCCTATTCCGCGCGAACCTCCTGTAATGATAGCTTTTTTACCTGATAAAAGTTGCATAGTAAAAATTTTAAATGGCTAAAGTAATATCGAACATATTTTGAGGGAATTTAAAATATCCATCCAAATGGATTGACCACACCCGAAAACCAATTTCTTCGAGTTCCTTTTTTATTCTTAGGGCTCGAGACGCGTTTATGGCAGGACCCAAAATAATGTGCTGATTTTTCTTTACTAACTTTTTTATCTTATTAAAAGTGAACTTTTTGTTGTTAAAAATCAAATAAGTGGCCTTTACGCTTGAATATGGTTCTGTTGCAGGTTTTTGGTATAAAATACTGGAATAATTCCTCCATTGAATAATAGCATTTTGATTTAAGTTTATATGTGGTTGAAAAAATTTCTCAAAAGTCGGAGCTTTTTGTACTACCCACGATAATTCTTCTTTTTGTGGAGATATTAGCAAAAGCCTCTCTTTAGAAAATATTGAATATGCCTCTATTAATATGTCTGAAAAAATCCAAATGATAATAATTACCAAGATTTTTAGAAAACTTTGGTAATAAGGTCTTAAGAAAATTCCCAGTATAAAAATGATTAAAATCGTTATCAAAATAGCATCTTTTGCATCAAATTCAAGATTTTTTATAGTTGAGAAAGAAAAAGAATCAAATAACTTTAATAGGCGAATAAATATTTCAAGAAATGATTCTAGGAAAACAGCCAGCAAACTTTTTACGAAAGGGAATGGAATCAAAACAAAAATAAGTGCAGAATAAATGATAATTGAAGCTGCTGGGATAGCAAGCCAGTTTGCAAAGACAAATAGTAGGGGAAACTGGCCAAAATAGAATATGGAAACACCGGTGGTGCCGGCTTGGGCGCTGAGTGTCAAAGCTGTCATCTCCCAGAATTTTCTTAACAAGAACCTAGACGGATTCCAAAGACCTTTAATAGGCTCAAATAACAACGCTATTCCAGCTACTGCCGAATAGGACAGTTTAAATCCCAAGTCAAACAAATCTGTAGGTTTAAAAAGTAGATTGACAAAGGCTGCAGCAGATAAGGTGTTCAATAAATTGACCTGTCGATTTAACAATTTTCCTAATGAAAAAAAACTCAACATAAGTGTTGCACGAACTACACTTGGCTTAAAACCAGCCAACACTGCGTAACTCCAAACAATTGAAATGACTACAATAACAGAAAGCGTATGCCATGAACGAGGAAATATTAAACCGCTTAATGCGTTCAGAATCAAATAAATAATTCCTACGTGCAACCCCGAAACAGCCAAAATATGCATAACACCAGTGTTTTTGAAAGCTGATTTGATATCCTCATCTACATACCCTCTTTCCCCAATTAGCATTTGTGTAACCAAATTTTTATAATTATAATCAGTGAAATATTCTTTGAGCTGATTATCTATCATTTTTCTCTCTTTAACAATGAATCCATAACGATGACCAGGGCCTTTCAACAGTTTTAGATTTGAAGATTCTCTGATGTTTGAATAACTGTATAGGCCTTTATCAGCGAAATGTAGTCGTGAATTAAAATCTCCAGGTTTTTTGGCTGGCGCAAAAGGTAGAATAGCAGCAGAAAAAATGAGGGTATCCCCCACTTGAATGTGTCCGATTGTCGATTCGAAGAATTCTTTATAGAATCGTACTTGATGTCCTTGGGACAGGGTTTGCCCTTCAGGGGATTGTAGCAACAAAAAGCCGTCTGTTGCTGTAAAGTACTTTGTTTTATAGGGTTCTTCCCGCACTACAAAACGGACGTTCTTCCAAGGGCTTACATAAATTTCAATTTTTTTTTGACTATGCAAAGCCGCAAGCCATGCTCCCGAAAAGAGGAAACTTGACCAAACCAATATATTTTGAATATTGGAAGCGATTAAAGATGCTCGATTAAGATTTCTAAACCATGCGATAATTATTATGAAGCTGATTATCCCTCCTAAAATTGCGGCATAGAACCAAGGAACTACGAAAAACTTGAAATATGAGCTCATTAAAATCCCGACTATGAAAAACAAAAGGGGCCTCAGTAGCGGATATGAGCCAAAAGGCCAAAAGCCCGGATTATATATTAGATGCCGTAGCATGGCATTATCATCCCCCTTTCACTGAAAAACCTTCATTTTCTAGAATATTTCTAATCTTCCACCTTACATCCCCTTGAATTAAAATCACTCCATCTGAAATATTTCCTCCAGTTCCCAAAGTTTTTTTCAGCCGCTGACATAATTCTTCTGGCGATTCATGAGTTAAAACAAAATCATAAAGTATGGTGACAGTTTTTCCGCCACGCCCGCTTTTCTCGACACGCATTTTTATACTATTTTTGCTTTGGACTGTACTTTTTTCATCAACCTTTTCCAAGGCTTCCCGTAAAATACTTTCCATTGTCCCAGGATTTGTAGAATAAACAATTCCTCCATGTGTATTGTCCGCTATGACGAACTTTTTCTTTTTCTTGTTCATATGAGTAGAGTACCCTAGTATTTATAACAATAATACAAAAGTTTAAGATATTCATTATTGATAGTTATAAGTCCTTCTTCGGACTGCCACCAAAAAAACTCATTAAAAGATGTGGATGGGGCTCCGGCTATTTCATAGTAAAAATTTAAATTTTTCAATACCTTTCGTAAGGTAAATTGAACCCTTCTGGTGTGTGTGGTGTTAGTAATAAAGAGAATTTGACCAGTTTTATCTGACATAAACTCCAAGAAAGCTTGCAACTCTTCTGTGGTTGAGGTGCCTTCCTGTATTATTGAAATGCAAGAATCCGGCACCCCTTGCTTAAGCACTTGAACAGCCGTCAAACGACCATCTGTGCAGGAATCATCGTTAATCTTCAATATAGGTGGGCGATTACCTCCAAGACATACAATGTGTCCTATAAAACCTGAATGGAAGAGTTGGCTGGCATATAGGCCTCTGTCAATTGGTTGACCCCCTAGGATAACTCCATAGTCAAAATATTTGCCCGAAATATCATTTTCCACGATTAGAAAATTTACAATTGCTCTCAATAATGGCGTTCTGAATATCCATAGGGTGAATCCAGCTAAAATCAGAAAAAGTACAGAAAGGAATATGAATTTTTTCATTTTCTAAAATAATCTCCAAAAATCTATAGCAAACGAAGATTCACCGGCATGGTTTTAAAAAAATCCTAATTGAAATGATCTGGAATTCAAACCCGAACATCAATAACCGTAAATATGGATTCCCTCAGAGTATTCGCATTCCGAGAGAAAAAGGTTTTCAAAGTTTGACCCTTGTAAAAAGCTAAAGTTCATGATCCCCAGCTCACGCTCTTGAAATTGACCATTTGGAAATATCATGGAATACAGTTGCATAAGTTTATTTATATCCCCGGCATGTCTTCGGTTCCAGCTTTTATAAGCAATTTTTTGAAGTTTAACCAAGGTGTGTGCGAACTTTTTCGTGGTAGCATCGGCGCTTTTTGTCAATGAGGTATCAATGTGTGAAATGAGTTTTTTTAACTGTTGCAGTTCTTCAAGGATTGTAGAAATATGACTTTCCGACTGCTTTTGAAATTGGAGCTCGCGATCGGCTAGAGTTTTTAAGTACTTTTCAGGGTGTAAAAGAATCCATGATGAAGGCAGCGCAAGGTTCCTCCACCAATGAATATATTTCTGCGGTACAAAAGCTGCCATAGGCCTTAAAATAGGTCTAGGGAAAGGTAAGCCAGCCCACTGAAAAACTGGCGGCAATTGCAACCAATAATTAAACTCAGAAGGTCCGGCTATGTAAGCCACACAAGGAAGCACTTGTTGCTGGTAAACAGGTCTAAGAGCTACATTTGGACTCAGACTCTCTGGCCTTTGGAGCAATTCATCAAGTGAAACTTTCTCAGATTCAATCCAAAAATGGCCTTGATCTGCCAATTGTACAGGCATTCTGGAGTTTTCTGAAATATAAAATATATTGATGGAGCGTGCCTGTATTTGTTCTTTCAGGTCATATTTCCGAAAAAAAAGCCTGCTTTCATCGAGACCCTTTTTTACAAAACTTGTAGTCAACTCTTTATGAAACCAGGGAAGAAAAGACGATTTTAATGTTTTATCATCAGGATTAATGGTTAATAAACCTGCTGAGCAAAATAATGCATCAATTATCTTGAGCGTAGCTTCAGCCAGATTTAAGGAATTTTTATAATATCGTTCAAACACAGAAAACCATGGTTGTGCTGAAATGTCGGGGTATCTTTGGATTATTTCTTTTAGACAGCCTTGCAGATAAGATTGTCCTAATCTGCCTACAGCGCCCTTATAGTGCTCTAAAGGTTCCAGAAATGTTTGCAATCCATCCTGGGCTGGAAAAGTTAAGGCTTCGGCCAAATCATGGTCTTCACCAGCAAGCCAAAATACTGGGATAAACTCATATTCCGTAAAATAAGACTGACAAACTTTAGCCAAATGAATGACA
>OGCL01002798.1_pt1 | contig 11392 bp, 4 predicted proteins | sample 1570041 | NCBI WGS metagenome assembly OGCL01 (sample SAMN06266162, study PRJEB24511) | hot springs metagenome | isolation source: Hot spring water | place: South Africa: Limpopo | collected 2015-06-22 | reverse complement strand
ACGGGTTCGCTCTCTCTGGATATTGCCCTGGGCGTGGGAGGATTGCCCAGAGGCAGGGTGATAGAGATCTTCGGTCCAGAGGCCTCCGGAAAGACTACCCTGGCCCTCCATGTGGTTGCCGAGGCTCAGAAGAAAGGCGGAATCGCTGTCTTTATTGATGCCGAACATGCACTCGATGTCCAGTATGCCAAGAAGTTAGGGGTAAGAGTGGAGGAACTTCTTCTCTCCCAACCCGATACTGGAGAACAGGCCCTTGAGATTGCCGATCAACTTGTTCGGAGCGGCGGAGTCGATGTGATCGTTATAGATTCCGTGGCAGCCTTGGTACCGAAAGCAGAGATCGAAGGCGAGATGGGCGATGCCCATATGGGACTTCAAGCAAGGCTGATGTCTCAAGCCCTCAGAAAGTTGACGGCAACGATCAGCAAGTCCAATACGATCGTCATCTTCGTTAATCAGATCCGGATGAAGATCGGTGTAATGTTTGGAAATCCGGAAACGACCACCGGCGGAAATGCCCTCAAGTTTTACTCCTCTGTCCGCCTCGATGTCCGGAGGATCGCCTCCATCAAACAGGGGCAGGATGTGATTGGCAGCCGAACCAAAGTCCGTGTGGTAAAGAATAAGGTGGCCCCTCCCTTTAAAGAGGTGGAGTTCGATCTTATCTATGGAGAGGGAATTTCGCGAGAGGGCGATGTTCTGGACCTGGCTGTAGAGAAGAGTATTGTGGAGAAGAGCGGGACGTGGTACACCTATGGCGGGCAACGAATCGGCCAGGGACGGGAGAATTCAAAGCAGTTCTTAAAAGAGAACCCGAAGATTCTGGAGCAGATGGAGAAGGAACTTCTTGCGAGTTTTACCCTCTCCAGATCTGGAGTGCCGAAATAAGAAGGGGAACCGTAAAAGCCAAGGGTTTTATAAATCCGAAATTCGAATATCGAAATCCGAAACAAATTCGGATGTTCAAAATTCAAATTCTCTAAACTCTTTTGTTTCGAACATTTAAAATTCGGTCATTTGGGATTGTTTCTAATTTCGTGCTTCGGATTTAAGCCTGCTTAATGGTGAATCATCCCACCATGGCGGGGAGGGAGGTAGAGATGGATATCAACCAGATCCTGGTGGAGGCCTTGGAAAACGAAGCCTCGGATGTTCATATCAAAGAGGGGGCGCCGCCCATCTTCAGGGTGAATGGTACGCTCAAACCTTACCATAAGGTGAAGCCCTTCGATCACAACGATCTGTCGAAGATGGCCTTTGGTCTGATGAATGACTGGCAGAAGGAGCGTTTCATCAAGAACCGGGAAGTGGACATGGGCTATGAGGTCTATGGGCTGGGCCGGTTCCGCGTCAATGTCTATCAACAGAGGGGAAAGCTCTCCATCGCCCTTCGAATCGTTCCTTATCAGATCAAGTCCCTGGAGGAACTTCATCTGCCTCCAGTGATTAACGATATCGCCCTTGAAAACCGGGGCCTGATCCTCGTGACCGGAACGACCGGTAGCGGCAAATCCACAACCCTGGCCTCCATGATTGATATCATCAATAAGAATCGAAACTGCCACATCATTACGATCGAGGACCCCATTGAATTCATCCACGAAGACAAGCGCTCAATCATTGATCAGAGAGAGGTGGGTTCTGATACGAGTACTTTCTCCAGCGCCCTTCGGGTGGCACTTCGGCAGGACCCGGACGTGATCCTGGTCGGAGAAATGAGGGATTTTGAGACGATCGAGACCGCACTGACCGCAGCCGAGACAGGTCATCTGGTCATGTCTACGCTTCATACCCTGAATGCAACAGAGACGATCACCCGTATCATCTCGGTCTTTCCGCCTTACCATCAGAAGCAGGTGAGGCTCCAATTAGCGGCTGTCCTCAAGGGCGTGGTCTCTCAGAGATTGGTGCCCAGGGCGGATGGAATGGGACGGGTGCCGGCCGTGGAGATTATGGTGTCTACCGCGAGGGTGAGAGAGTGCATAGTTGAAAAGGATAAGACGAGCGAAATCAATGATGCGATTTCCAAAGGGCAGACGACTTACGGCATGCAGACGTTCGATCAATCGCTCATGTACCTGATGAAACAGAACCTCATCACCTATGAGGAAGCGCTCAAACACTGCACCAACCCGGATGACTTTGCCCTGAGGGTGAAAGGCATTCTGGCCACAAGCGATACCTCATGGGATGATTTCGAGACGCTTGAGAAGGAAAAGGAGAAAGAGAAGGAGAAAGAGAAGATAAGGATAGGAAGGCCGCTCGATCCAAAGATGGGGGGTGTGGGATTAAAAAGATGACCTCAAATGAGATTCGAAAGGCTTTTCTCAAATATTTCGAGGAGAGGAATCACCGTATCGTTTCCAGTTCCTCCCTCGTTCCCCGAAATGATCCTTCCCTGCTCTTTACCAACGCCGGAATGGTTCAGTTCAAAGGGGTCTTTTTGAACGAAGAGAGCCGGGATTATTGCCGTGCCACCACCTCCCAGAAATGCGTCCGTGCCGGAGGTAAACATAATGATCTTGAGAATGTTGGGAAGACCGCACGACATCACACCTTCTTCGAGATGTTAGGGAATTTCTCCTTTGGGGACTATTTCAAAGAGGGTGCCATTGAGATGGCCTGGGACCTCCTGATTCACCAATGGAGACTGCCTGCCGAGAAGATGTGGATCACGATCTATCTCGATGATGATGAAGCCTTTGACCTCTGGCGAAAGATCGGTATTCCGGCGGACCGAATCGTCCGGCTCGGAGAGAAGGATAATTTCTGGGCCATGGGAGAGACCGGTCCCTGCGGCCCCTGTTCGGAGATCGTGATTGATCAGGGAGAGTCCATGGGCTGCGGCCGGCCTGAGTGTGCGGTGGGATGTGACTGCGACCGCTACCTTGAACTTTGGAACCTGGTCTTCATGCAGTTTAATCGAGACATCCAGGGCCAGATGACCCCTCTCGCCAAACCCTGCATTGATACAGGCATGGGATTGGAGCGAATCTCCGCGATCCTTCAGGGTGTCCGAAGTAATTTTGAGACCGATCTGTTCACCCCGATCATCCACGAGATCATGCAGATTGGACATCTTTCCTATGGACAGGATCCCAGGGCCGATGTTTCAATTCGGGTGATTGCTGATCACAGCCGGGCGGCCACCTTTCTGATCAATGATGGTGTTCTGCCTTCGAACGAAGGCAGAGGCTATGTGCTTCGCCGGATTATGCGAAGGGCGATGAGACACGGAAAGATGTTGGGCATTGATCACCCCTTTCTTTATCAGACCTCTCTTCGGGTGGTGGATCTGATGAAAGAGGCCTACCCGGAATTGAGGGAGACAGAAGCGATCGTCTCCAAAGTGATCCGAAACGAGGAGGAGCGTTTCGCCGAGACGCTCGATTCGGGATTGAAGATCCTGAGAGAAGCACTGGATCAACTGAAGAAGAAGAGAGAGACGGTTCTTTCTGGAGAAGTGGCCTTCCGCCTTTACGATACCTACGGGTTTCCTCTTGACCTGACGTCCGAGATACTTCAGGAGGAGGGGATGCGCCTTGATGAAGAAGGGTTCAGGGGGCAGATGGAGGAGCAAAGGCAGAAGAGCAAGCAGGCCTGGCAGGGCATTGGAGAAGGGAAGGCCAAGGAGATCTATCGACGCCTCATCCAGGAAGGGGTCGTCACAGGATTTGTCGGATATGAGGAGACCCAGTGCGAATCGAAGATTCTGAGACTGATCCAAGGGGATGAGTGGGTCTTCGTGGCTCATGAAGGAGATGAAGTCGAAGTCCTCACAGCGAAGACCCCTTTTTACGGCGAGACCGGAGGGCAGGTCGGAGATCGGGGGATCATCTTTCAGGAGAGTTTCTCTGTGGAAGTGGAAAATACGATCAGACCTCTGGAGGGTTTAATAATCCATAAGGGGCGCATCAAGAGGGGAATCGTCCGGGAGGGAATGGAGGCAACCCTGAAGGTGGATCAGGAGAGGAGGCAAGCGATTGCGCTCAATCATACCGCCACCCATCTGCTTCAAGCCATGCTCAGAGAGGTTTTAGGCAATCATGTTCATCAGGCCGGCTCTCTGGTGGCTCCTGACCGATTGAGATTCGACTTCACCCATTTTGCTCCTATCGAAAAGAAGGATCTGGATCAGATTGAGGCCATGGTCAACCAGAAGATCCGCCAGAACATAAGGGTTGAGACGAGGATCATGAATATCGAGGAGGCCCTCCAGACCGGAGCCATGGCTCTGTTCGGCGAGAAATACGGAGAGAAGGTGAGGGTGGTCAGAGTTTCGGACTTCAGCATCGAACTCTGCGGAGGAACCCATACCTCACGGACAGGCGATATTGGAATTTTCAAAATCCTCCATGAGACCGGTGTGGCTGCGGGCGTGAGAAGAATTGAAGCCCTCACCGGAGAAGGCGCGTATCAGTTTATTCGGGAAGAGGAACGCCAGCTCGAAGCGATCGCCGCACAACTTAAGTCCTCTGCTGGAGAGATCAGCGCAAGAGTGGAGCGACTCCTTCAGAGGCAGAAGGAGCTGGAAAGGGAATTTGAATCGTTTCAGGCGAAGATGGCGAACCAAGAGATCGCCGGACTTCTATCTCAAACCAGAGAGGTGAAGGGCGTAAAGATCCTTTCGGTCCGGTTGGATGGAAAAGATCCGAAACGGTTGAGGGAGTATGTGGATCACCTCAAAGGAAAGATTGGATCCGGGATCATCCTGTTAGGAAGTCAGAGTGAGACCAAGGTCTCCCTGTTGATGGGTGTGACCGAAGATCTCACCTCACGCTTCAAAGCCAATGAACTGGTCAAAAAGATTGCCCTTCATGTGCAAGGAACCGGAGGAGGCAGAGCTGATTTTGCCCAGGCAGGAGGCACGGATCCCGGACGATTGGATGAGGCGCTTAAGGCTATTGACGATCTCATCTAAATATTTAAAGATGGAACATTATGCCCCCATTATCCTTATCAAGCAGGAAAGGGGGATTTTTTTGTTATGAACAGAGTGAGAACACGATTTGCTCCCAGCCCAACAGGCGACCTCCATATCGGGGGCGCCCGGACCGCCCTGTTTAACTGGCTGCTGGCACGCCACTTCAACGGCGCATTCATTCTGAGGATCGAGGATACGGATGTGGCACGATCCACTGAGGCGTCCATTCAGGTCATCCTCGATGCGATGAAGTGGCTGGGCCTGGATTGGGATGAAGGGCCTTTTTATCAGACTCAGAGAACTTCCCTCTATCAGGAGATGGCGAACCGGCTGGTGGCAGAGGGGAAGGCTTACCGATGTTTCTGCCCACCCGAGGAACTGGATGCCAAGAGGGAGGCGGCTATGAAGGCCGGGCTTAAGCCCAAATACGACCGGAGCTGTCTTCATCAAAAGACCTCCCCGCCGGATGGACCCTTTGCCATCCGTTTCTTATCGCCGGATGAGGGAAAGACCGTGGTCGAGGATCTGATTCAGGGCCGGGTAGAATTCGACAATAGCGAACTGGACGACCTTATTATCCTCCGCAGTGACGGATTTCCAACCTACAACTTCTCGGTGGTGGTGGATGATGTGACCATGGCCATCACCCATGTGATCCGAGGGAATGATCATCTGAACAACACCCCCAGGCAGATCCAGATCTACCAGGCCCTGGGATATCCCCTGCCGAAGTTCGGCCATGTCCCGATGATCCTTGGCCCGGACAAGAAGAAACTTTCCAAAAGGCATGGCGCCCAGTCAGTGATGGAGTATCAAAAGATGGGCTACCTTCCTCAGGCGGTGGTAAATTATCTCGTCCGGCTGGGATGGTCCTATGGGGATCAGGAGGAGTTCACCCTTGAGGAGTTGATTGAGAAGTTTTCTCTGGAGGCTGTGGGTAAGGCAGCGGCAGCCATCAATCCTGGAAAGCTCGACTGGCTCAATGCTCAGTATATCAAAAGAATGGAGCCGGATGAACTGGCCGCTAAGGTCAAACCTTTTCTTGAAGAAAGAGGATATCGGGTGGACGATCACGTACTATTGACCAAGGCGGTTCTTTCCTTCAGAGAACGATCAAAGACCCTGGTGGAGATGGCCGAATTCTCCGCGTTCTATTTCTGTGAAGCGGTTGTCTATGAGGAGAGCGCTGCCAAAAAGTTTTTGACCAGCGAGTCTCTCCCATTTTTTAAAGAGATCATCGGCTCTCTTTCGAAGGAAACGATTCTTAAGAAAGAGGACAACCACCGCCTGATCCAACACCTCTCAGAATCGCTTCACGAGCCACTGGTCAAGATTGCCCAGCCGCTTCGTGTGGCGTTGACCGGCCGGGTTGCGAGCCCGCCCATTGATGAGGTCATGGAGGTCCTGGGAAAGGAAAGGGTGATTCAGAGGCTTCAAAAGGCAGTGGAATATGTCGGAAAGAAATAACCAATCACCAATAATCAATCACCAAACAATAACCAATAACCAAATTCGAATAACGAAAAAGGGAAAAAAGGATTTTACGATACGTTAAACGTCTGGATCATGGCCCTTAAGCGTTCACTCCATGGGTGATGATTGAACAGGCCCGAGGGTTGATTTAATCAATCAAAGGTCATCGCTCTAAAAGGTTTTTCGGCCTTTCCGCTCCCCTGGTGAAGGGTGGAAAAGATCGGTCAATTTAGGTTTTTGTTATTGGAAAATTGGTCATTATTTGGTTATTGGGGCTTGGTGATTGGAATTTGGGCTGTTATCTGGTTATTGGCATTTTACTTATTCTGAAACCATTAGTTCATTGAGTTGTCAGGAATGATCGAATGAAACTCAGATCTTTGGAGATGATCGGATTCAAATCGTTTGTGGACCGGCTTCATCTCACATTTCCAGAGGGGATCACAACGATCGTCGGACCCAATGGCTGCGGGAAGTCAAACATTGTGGATGCCATCCTCTGGGCCATCGGGGAAAGAAGCGCCAAACATCTGCGCGGAAAGTTGATGGAAGATGTCATCTTCGGAGGAACCGATGGAAGAAAACCCATGGGCATGGCCGAGGTGAGCCTCACCTTCTCCAATGAGGATGGATCGGCACCTGCGGAATACCAGGAATTTAGCGAGATCACCATCACCCGAAGGTTCTTCCGGTCCGGAGAGAGTGAATTTTTGATCAACCGGACTCCCTGCCGGTTGAGGGATATCATTGACCTCTTCCTGGATACGGGCATTGGCGTCAATGGCTATTCGATCGTTGAACAGGGGCGGGTGGAACATCTAATCAATGCCAATCCTCAGGAGCGCCGTTTTTTAATCGAAGAGGCAGGGGGAATTGCCAAGTATAAAGAGCGCAAAAGACTGGCGCTGATGAAGATGGAGGCCACCCAGCAGAACCTCCTTCGGATTCAGGACATCATCTCCGAGGTGAAACGGCAGATCATCACCCTCGAGCGACAGGTGAAACGGGCAGAGGAGTACAAAGCGATTCGAAAAGAAGTTCGTGAGATTGAGCTTCGTTTTGCCCTCCAAGAATATAGTGAACTGTCTGAGAAAGGGGAAACGGCCAGGGGTTATCTCAAAGCCCTTCGGGAGAGAGAGGCGGTCATCTCTTCCCAGATGGCGCAGAAGGAGGCCTCTGTCGAGGAAATGAGGTTAAGAAGCCTGCAAGAGGAAGAGCAACTTCACGTGCTCCAGCAGGAACTTTATGATCTGAATCAGCGGATTCAGAGGATCGAGAGCGAAGTCGAATTTTTCAGAAGAGAGAGAGAGGGCCTTCAAAGGCAGGAGGCCCAGATGTTAGAGGAGATCAGAAGAGAGCTCCAGGCGATCCGGGAGACCCGCAGAGATCGAAGACGGATGGAACAGGTCCGCAAGGAACTGGAGCAGGAACACCTCGAAAATACAGAGATCGTTAAGGAGTGGGAGATCCTCTATAATGAATTTAGAGGAACCTACCAGGAGGTTTCAGATCAGTTAGAGGCTGAGAAAGGGAGATTGATTGATACGCTCACCCGGCTCACCTCATTGAGAAACCGTCAATCCCACCTGGAAGAGAGAGGAGATGACCTTCAGAGACGGATTCGCTCCCACCGCCGAGAGTCTGAAGAGGTAAGAGAGGGACTCTCCCGACTGGAAGCGACTCTCTCGAAGATAGGTCAAGAAAGAGAGGTCAATCTCTCGATTCGGGCTGTTCTCCAGGAGGAGAAGGAGAGGTGGACAGGAGAACTCGATCAGTTGAGAGAAGCCTTACGGGTCAAGCAATCCGAACGGTTTGAATGGGAGGAGAAGTTAAGACAGGACCAATCCCGATATCTCTCCTTAAAAGAGCTTCAGGAAAATTTCGAAGGGTTTGAAAAGGGGGTGAAGTCTCTTCTCCTAAGAAAGCGGGAAGCACAGGAGCAATGGGACCGGATCCTCGGAGTGGTGGCAGATATTCTGGACCCCGATCCCCTTTATGAAGTTCCTCTGGAAGCTGTCCTGGGGCAACGGTTGCAGTACCTGATTGTATCAGAGGAGACAGAGGCCATCACGGCCATCGAATATCTTAAGCGGGAGTCCTTGGGGCGAGGCAGTTTCATTCCTGCTCGATTGCAACATGGTCTCCAACAGGAGTACGTTTCGAACCCGGAGTTGTTAGAAGGCCCTGTTCCCCTGATGCGCTTCGTGAAGGTGAAAGAGGGATTTTTGGATATGGCCACCTTTCTGATCGGAGCGGTTGGAGTGATCGATCGTTTGGACAGGGCGCTCGAATGGATCAAGAGAGAAGGGGGGTTTCACATTCTGGTTACGCTCGAAGGGGAGGTGGTCGAACGCTCCGGCGTCCTCTCCGGAGGAAGCCGCGATCATGGGCTTGGCATTCTTGAGAGGAGGCGGGAGATCCGGGAGCTCGAAAAGAAGATTGAGCAGGAGGAAACGATATGTCGCCAACTCCTTTCAGACGAGCAACACCTTCATCAGGAGATCCATGAGAGGGAAGTTCGTTTAGAAGATAGAAAGAAAGAGATTCAGGAAAAAGAGATTGAACTCCTCCACCAGGATAGGGACCTCGAAGGGGTGAGGAAGGAGATCTCACAGTTACATCAGAGAGCAGAGCTTCTCCGCTTCGAAGAAGAGGAATTGAGGGCCGAACAGAACGAGATCGAAGAAGAGAAGAAGACCATTTTGGGGCAGATGGAGAAAGAAGAGGCTCTCCGAAAGGAAAAAGAGGAGGAACTTCAATCTCTGAAGAAGACGGTAGAAGAAGTCCAGGAAGGGACCGAGGAGTTGGGAGGACGGATCACGGAGAAGAAGGTCCTTTTAGCCTCCATCGAGGAGAAGCAGCGAGGGATGGAGGTCCAGAGGTTGAATCTCTCCGAGGCGATTCAAACCCTTCGGGAACAGATTCTGGATCGAGTGGGGAGAATCCGGGCCTCGAGAAAGGAAGAGGCCTCACTGGTTGAGAGAATTACACAGAGGGAGAAGGAATTGGAAGAACTCCTAAGAACCCATCGAATCCGTGGAGAGTCCCTTTCCCATCAGAGAGAATTGGTGGAGAGGCTTTCAAGTCAATGGAAAGAGGTAGAAGCCTCCACGCGATATCTTCGTCAGGAGCTGGAGGATATCCGGCAGAAGAGTCATGAGGAGGAGATCCGAGTTTCAGAGGTTCAGTTGAAGCTCCAGCACCTTCAAGATTCGATGAAAGAGCGTTACGGAGCTACCCTTTCAACCTCCATGGGAACGGTCCCCGAGGAATTTTCAAAAGAGGAGATGTCAAGGCGGCTCGCCGAGCTAAAGGCCGGTCTGGATGGGTTTGGAGAAGTCAATCTCCTGGCCCTTGAGGAGTATCAGGAGTTGAAGCAGAGGCACGATTTCCTCACGGAACAGCAGACCGACCTTCAACAGGCGCTCGACACCCTGAAGAAAGCGATTGTGCGGATCAACCGGACGACGACCAAACGGTTTTTAGAGACGTTTCATCTCGTCAATGAGAAGTTCAAAGAGGTCTTTACCCGGCTCTTTAAGGGAGGACAGGCCAGTTTGATCCTGATGGATGAACAGGATCCTGCAACCTCAGGCGTGGATATCGTGGCTCAGCCTCCTGGTAAGAAACTTCAGAACATTGACTTGCTTTCAGGAGGGGAGAAAGCCCTGGTGGCCACGGCTTTACTCTTCGGTCTTTTCATGATTAAACCCACCCCCTTCTGCCTGCTCGATGAGATTGATGCACCTCTGGATGATGCTAACATCAACCGTTTCATCGAGATGGTAAAGGAGTTTTCTAAAACCTCTCAGTTTATCCTCATCACCCATAATAAAAAGACCATGGAGATGGCCAACACCCTCTATGGGATCACGATGGAGACCCCTGGCGTGTCAAAAGTGGTCTCGGTGCGACTGAGTTAAAGTCTATCGAACAGTTTAGCTCTTTGACATCATGCCGCCATGGATGTTGGATCACCGAATTCCAAATCCCAATCATTCAATCAGTATAGGTACTATGTTTGAATAACCCATTCCCATCCATAGGGTCTGTTGTGATTGGCCGATCATCTCCGTTTCGCTTTTCGAAACTCCTTGACAACCGATATTTTTTTAGATATTCTCATTCTCAAGTCCTGGGGGATTGGCGCTTCGTCCTGTTAAAAAATCGAACGGCTTGCTCCATACGAGGTTTGGCTTCCCGAAGGGCATGTCGCAGGAGTGAATTTATGACCTTCTTAGCGAACTTAGGGGGAACGGTCTCTTTAAGCCTTACTATACCCTAAATTGAGCAATTCACCCAATCTCCCAAGGGGGCGGCAATGCCTCACCCCCTTTTAGATGCGATGCATTGACCGTCTGGGTCATGGACCTTAAGCGTTCACCCAACGGGTGATGATTGAACAGGCCCGAGGGTTGATTTAATCAACCTAAGGTCATCGCTCTCAAAGGCTTTTCGGCCTCCCCGCTCCCCTTGGGTAGCGGTGAAAGAAATCGCTCAATTTTGGTATACTATAAGAAGGGTAAAGCTCTTCAGTGAAGGGGGACATTCTGGGGGATTGGAAGATAACCGGGCCGCTATCTTGTTTTTCAGATAATGCTCATTTTTTAATACAGGCATCGTTTTAAATAGCACTAAGATCAATTGAATAGATCTGATCTTGAAGGTGTGAAATTTTTTACTTGCATTTAATTTTTAGATGTGTAAAATAGGTTCGCTTCATTTGGGTGGGTGAAAAACGAATGAGAAAGGGGGTGGTTTGAAAAGAAGGGGAAAGCCTTTCATTTCAGTCAATCCATTTCATAGCCTATGGGGGAGTTTATCTTAAATAAAAAGGGAGGGGACATTTATGAAAAAGATTTCAATTTTTACCATCGTCATCTTAGCGTTTTGCTTAAGCCTGGTCATCGAAGGAAGAACCCAGCCTGTTCGATTGGGGGCGGTGATCAATCTCACGGGTCCAGCCTCCACCTGGGGCCAGTATCATGCCAAAGG
>OGCL01002797.1_pt1 | contig 11401 bp, 7 predicted proteins | sample 1570041 | NCBI WGS metagenome assembly OGCL01 (sample SAMN06266162, study PRJEB24511) | hot springs metagenome | isolation source: Hot spring water | place: South Africa: Limpopo | collected 2015-06-22 | reverse complement strand
CGTCATCGGAGTGGCCAAGGCATGAAGGAACTCATCGTTCAGGGCCCCGGCCAACTGGCCTGGGTCGAGGCGCCCGAACCACAACTTGCTACTGCGGCCAGTGCATTGGTCAGGCCCATCGCCTCGGCATCCTGTGATCTGGATAGACGCCTGATCGCCGGCACCACGCCGTTCAAACCGCCGTTCGCGCTGGGCCATGAATGTGTGGCCGAGGTGCTGGAGCTTGGGTCGGCCGTGCGTAACCTGCGCCGTGGCGATCTGGTGTCAGTGCCCTGGAAGATCGCCTGCGGCAGTTGCGCTCAATGCCTGGTCGGGCGCTCCAGCGCCTGCACGGCAGTACCGCGCATGGCCGCCTACGGCGTGCCGGCCGGCGGGCATTGGGGTGGTCTGTTCTCGGAAATGGTGCTGGTGCCCTTCGCCGACGCCATGCTGGTGCCCTTGCCTGCCGGGCTCGACCCCGTGGCCGTGTCCAGCGCCAGCGACAACCTCACCGATGCCTGGGTGGCCGCCAGCCGGCCGCTGGCCACACGGCAGGATGCCCGTGTGCTGGTGGTCGGCGGCACGGAAAGCCTCGGCGTGCTCGCTGTACAGATGGCGCTGGCCGCCGGGGCGGCCAGCGTGGACTACCTCGATGAGCATCCACTGCGCCAGCAGCTTGCCGCGCGCAGTGGCGCCGGTGTCGATCTGATGGGGCGCGATCTCGACCGCAGCTATGACCTGGTGATCTCCGCTACCCGTGATCATCAGGCGCTGCGACGGGGATTGCTGGCGCTGGCACCCGGCGGACATTGCTCTTGCATCGGTATCATCTTCGACGATCCGAAGATCCCGCTGTTCGATATGTACCTGCGCGACGTCACCTTCTCGGTGGGTGCCTGCAGCGTGCAGCAGCATATCCCCAAGGTGCTTGATCTGGTGCACAGCGGCTGTTGCGATCCGCTGCTGGTCAACCCCCAGGTGGTGGGTTGGGAGGACGCGCCGCAGGCGCTGATTCAGCCGCTGACCAAGTGCATCGTGGTGCGCGAGCGCATCACCTGAGACGGCTCAGTTGAGCTGTTCGGCAAGCGCCAGCATCACCCGCCGCCAGGCGTCCTGACCGTCGGCGTCGGTGGTGGCGAAGGCGTCGCGCAGGGTGCGCCGCTCCAGCTCGGTGGCTTCGGCCTCCAGTGCCGCGCCCGCTTCGCTCAAGGCCAGCAGCTTGAAGCGATGCCGGCCCGGTTCGCGGCTGTATTGCACCAGCGCCTGCTCGAACAGGTGCGAGAGTGGGCGATGCAGCGCCTGGTTGCTGACGCCCAGGGTGGTGGCCAGTTCACCTACGCTGATTGCATCGGCGCGGGCGATCACATACAGAATACGGTGATGGACACGGGACAGTCCGCGCGCCTCGAGAAAACGGTCGGCCTCCACCGTCAGGCCGCGGAAACCGAAGTGCAGCAGCTCGAGGCTATGGTCCAGTGGGTCCAGCGATTTCAGGTTCACGGACGCCGTATTGATCTTTTTCTCGATGACCATGGGATATTCACGCGGGTTGAAGTGACGCACAGCCTAGGCTCTGTACGAAAAGTCGTCGAGCGAAGGTCAGGCAAGGCGAAGGCGCTCGAAGAAGCGGAGTTTACGCGTTGTAAATGAGCATTCTGAGAGCGATTTCAACGCAGCATCACCGAGCGCAGGCACTTTTCGTACGGAGCCTAAGGCCTGCACCCGCCCCTCACAACATAGGAACATGCACATGCAACTGATCTACGCTGCTGCTTCACCCTTCGCCCGCAAGGTTCGCGTGCTGGCCGCGGAAACCGGCCTGTTGGATCGAATCGAATTGCTCGATACCGCCGTGCTGCCAACCACGCTCAACGAACGGGTCAATGCCCTCAATCCGTTGGGCAAGATACCGGTGCTGCTGACCGATGACGACCAGGTGCTGTACGACAGCCGGGTGATCTGCGAATACCTCGACACCCTGCACGCGGGGGCGAAGCTGCTGCCGAGCGGTGCTGCGCGCTGGCAGGTGCTGCGCCTGGCCGCACTGGCCGACGGCCTGATGGACGCGGCCCTGCTCGCGCGTTATGAGCGCGCTGTGCGCCCGGCCGAGCTGCAGTGGGCGGCCTGGCTGGATGGCCAGCTAGGCAAGGTGCAGCGCTCCCTGACGGAGCTGGAATGCCAGGTCGAACGACTACAGGGCCCGCTCGACCTGGGGCAGATCGGCGTCGCCTGCGCGCTGGGCTACCTGGACTTCCGCTTCGCCGACCTCGACTGGCGCGCCGCTCATCCTGGTCTGGCCGCCTTCCAGCAGACCTTCGCCCAGCGCGCCTCCATGCTGGCCAGCGCGCCGGTGTGAGAGTGTGGCAGTACTGAGGGAGTGAGTTTCATCCCTGCGTTGCAATGCGAAGCGAGGATTGTCGAGTCTCTGGCGCAAGATTGCTCGGCATGATGCCAAAAGGCTATTATTCTGGCGCGTATATTGTCCCGTTTTAGTCATTTAATTGACTTTTGCAGGGTGTAATTGCCGCCTGTCTGAGCTGTATATCGGAAAATTGACAGTTTGTTGGTCGTGCTGATTCAATGCCGATACATATAAGCGTCACGATTGTGCTCGAGGTCCAGGGGTCGACTAGAGTTTCAGCAAGTGACGGGGGGACGCCTCGGCAGAGGTTTCTGAGAGAAGTAGGCGTGCAAGCGCTTTTCAGTTCAGTGGGTTGATCAGTTGAAATTCTCAAATGGAATAGCCGGGCTTTTCAGCCTGGCCGTTGCGTTTTTCGCTAGTACAGCACTTGCCCAGCCCTCCAGCGTAGCTTTCTGGTACGCCGATGAGCCGCCGCTCCCCGAGCTTTCGCAGTTCGAGTGGGTGGTTGTTGAGCCCGGACATGTCTCCGCTTCCGACCTCGCTTATCTCAAGGCCCAGGGCCGCACGGTGTTCGCTTACCTGTCGGTCGGTGAATACCATGGTGATCTCACCGCGGCCGGCTTGAAGGACGCTGCCAGCAGCATCAGAAACAGTGCCTGGAACAGTCAGGTCATGGATCTCGATGCATCCGCCTGGCGCGACTATCTCCTTGGCCGAGCCAGTGCTCTGAAAGGGCAAGGTTACGACGGCGTTTTTCTCGATACGCTGGACAGCTTCCATCTCCAACCCAAAGCTTTTCAGGAGCCGCAGCGCCTGGCCCTGAAAAGTCTTCTGCAGCAGATGCATCGCCGCGAGCCTGGACTCAAGCTGTTCTTCAATCGCGGCTTCGATGTGCTGCCCGAGCTGCCGGGCGTCGCTTCTGCCGTCGCCGTAGAGTCCCTTTATGCAGGGTGGGACGTTGCAGGTGGCGGTTATCGTCAGGTGCCCCAGCGTGATCGCGACTGGTTGCTGCCACACCTCGATGCTGCACGGTCAAAAGGCATTCCGGTCGTGGCGATCGAGTACCTGCCTCCAGAGCTGCGCAAGGAGTCACGCGAGCTTGCCGCTCGCCTGGTTCGTGAGGGCTTCATTCCCTATATCACGTCGCCTGAATTGAATGCGTTGGGGATGAGCTCCATCGAGGTCCAGCCACGTCGTATCGGTCTGGTCTATGACCCTCGGGAAGGCGAGGTCGAGGACAACCCGGGCCATATCTATCTTGGCGGGTTGCTCGAGTACCTGGGATATCGCGTCGATTACTGGCCTGCCGACGCGTCGCTGCCGCAACGTTCGCTCAAGGGACTGTATGCCGGCGTCGTGGTATGGATGACCAGTGGTGCCCCGGAGAAGCGCGACATCTTCGAGGATTGGCTGAACAAGCGGCTCGATGAACAGGTGCCGCTGGCTTTCTTTTCCGGTCTGCCGCTGGACAACGACAGCCTGCTCAGCCGTCTTGGTATTCGCACCCTGTCGCAGCCGATTGCCGATGACGCCGTACTGGAATCGCATGATGCCGCGCTGGTCGGTGGGTTCGAGGCGCCCATGCGCTTGCGTACCCGGGAGCTGCCCGCGCTGACGGTTACCAATCCTGACGTGACCCAGGCCGCTGTGGCTCTGCGTAGTGGTGAAAGGCGCTATGTCCCTGTCGCCACGGGCAGTTGGGGCGGATACGCGCTGACGCCCTATGTATTCGAAGAGGGGCTGGATCACCGTCGCTGGATCGTCGACCCCTTCGCTTTCCTCCAGCGCGCCTTCGCCTTGCCTCCCATCCCTAGACCTGACACGACGACGGAAAACGGCCGACGGATCGCCACCGTGCACCTCGATGGCGATGGTTTCGTTTCCCGCGCTGAAGTAACCGGTACACCTTACTCCGGTATCCAGGTACTGGATGATTTCATCACCCCCTATCCGTTGCTGACTTCGGTGTCGGTGATCGAAGGCGAGGTCGGCCCCAAGGGCATGTATCCGCACCTGGCTCGCGAGCTGGAGCCGATCGCCCGCAAGATCTTTGCCGACCCAAAGGTGGAAGTCGCCAGCCACACCTTTAGTCACCCGTTCTTCTGGCAGCCGGAGAAGTCGTCGCAGCGTGAAGACTTCGAGGCGCAGTACGGCTACATGATGGCCATACCAGGCTACAAAACGCTGGACATGCAGCGCGAGGTCGTGGGCGCGCGCGACTACATCAATCAGCGCCTGACCACGCCTGAGAAGCCGGTGAAGATGATCTTCTGGTCGGGTGATGCCATGCCCAGTGCCGAGACGCTCAAGCTGGCGTATGACAGCGGTCTGCCCAACGTCAACGGCGGCAACACGGTTCTGACCAATGCCTACCCTTCGCTGACCGGCCTCTATCCATTGATTCGTCCGACCTCCGGAGGCCTGCACTTCTACGCGCCGGTGATCAACGAGAACGTCTATACGAATTTATGGACGGGGCCCTACTACGGCTTCCGTGGTGTGCAGGAAACCTTCGCGCTGACCGACAGCCCGCGCCGCCTGCGTGGCTTTCATCTGTATTACCACTTCTACTCGGGGACCAAGCAGGCCTCCATTCGGGTGATGAAGCAGACCTATCAGGCCATGGTCGACAGCCAGCCGCTGTCGCTGTGGATGAGCGATTACATCCAGCGCGTAGAGGGCCTCTACCGAGCGAGCCTGGCCAAGCGCAGCGATGGCGCCTGGCTGGTCAGGGGGCTGGTGGGCATGCGTACGCTGCGTCTCGACCCGGCTCTGGGCTGGCCCGATCTGTCGCGCTCCGAGGGCGTCGCGGGTGTGCGAGATCTGCCGCAGGGACGTTACGTGCACCTCAGCGGGCCTCAGGCGGTGCTGGCGCTGCGCGAAACGCGTGATCCGCGTCCGTCTCTGGAAGAGGCCAACATCCCGCTGACTGCCTGGCGTTACAACGATGACAGAAACGTCACGTTTTCCTTCGAGGGGGAATTTCCGCTGACGTTCAGCGTTCGCTCGGACAGGGCGTGTCAGGTACAGGTGGGGGGCAGTCGCTTTCAGGCGAAGGCTGACAAGGGTATCTGGCACTTCGAGTTGCCAATGAAGCGGGTGAGAGATGGAAAGCTTATCTGCAACCAGTAAACGTGAGCGCCAGACGCGCCTGCTCAACCCATGGATGATCGTGCTTGTCGCGCTCTTCGTGATTGCGTTGCTGGCCCTGTCCTACAAGAGCGAGGATGTATTCCTTCCGGCTGCTGATACGGCGCCTGACGCTGTGGCCATCAGCTATACCGAGCTGCTGATCAAGGCACATCCCGAGGATGACCAGCTGCGGCTGAGGCTGATCGATCAGTTGATTCAGGTCGGTGACTTCAAGCGTGCCCGCGAGTACCTCGAACAGCTGCAAGGCCGCCTTTTGGCCATTACCCCGTTCTATGTGGTGATGCTGGATATCCTCAGGGCTCAGGCCGATCCGAACGGTATCAGCGAGGCGCAGCGTGCGCAGCTGATCGATGAGTTGCGGGCGCTGAACATCGCTGACCTGGATAACTCCATGCTGGAGCGCACGGCGCGTTACGCATTGGAAATCGGTGGCCTGGATGTGGCCGTGACATCCTACAAGGCGCTCGCCGAGCGTGATGCCGCGCGACGCACTCACTGGCTGGGCGAAGCCGCCCTGTGGAGCCTGGCGAACAATGACCAAAGCGGCGCTGCGCAACTCTACCTGGAGTTGGCCGCGGCGGAGCCGGATGCGCAAAAGCGTGTCGAGCACCTGCGTGAGGCATTCAATGCCTTGCGCGCCGCAAACCACTCCGCGCAGGCCGCGGAGCTGCTGGCTCAGCATCTTGGTGAGCTGAATGCCGAGCAGGAATCGCTGGATTGGCTTGCCGAAGGTGTGGACGCTGCACAGGCGGCGCAGCGCTTCGATCTTGCCGAGACCTTCGTTCAGCACTGGTTGAACCTGAAGTCCGATGATCATCGGGCACTCAATGCCGATTTCCGCCTCAGTCTGGCATCCGGTGCCATCGAGCGGGCCTGGCAGCTCGGGCCGCAACTGCTGGCGCAGGCTCCCGACGACTTCGAGTTGATGGCTGAACTGGCGCGCCTGGCAGAATGGACCGGGCATACCCAGCAGGCATTGAACTACTGGGTACAGATGCTCGCTCATCAGGAAGACCCGGCAATGCGTGAGCGCGTCTGGCGCTACGCATTGCAGCTGTTCGATTTCGATCAGGTGGTCAGTACGCTCTCGGCCATCGACCGTCAGCGGCAGATGACGGATCAGGAAGTGGACACGCTGGTATACAGCCATGAGGTCCGCGGCACTCCTGAAGATGCGGAGTCCTGGCTACGGGCTTATCTGCAGCGCTACCCCAATCATCTGTTTGCTCGCAAGCGCCTGCGCATGCTGCTGGAGAACACCCAGCAGCTCGACAAGGAGGCTGAGCTCTGGGCCAGCATGGCTGAGCGCACGAGCCTGACCACCGAAGATCGTATCCGCTGGGCCAAGGTGCATTGGAACCTCTTTCAGGCGGATCAGGCCTGGGCGGTACTGACCGCCGTGGATGCGAGCAAGGTGGATGATCCCGAATACTGGCAACTGCGCGCTGACCTTGCCTGGAAGCTCGAGCGGGATACCGATGTTCGCGCGGCATACGAGCGGCTGGTCAGCCTCGACGTGCCGTTGGGCCGGGATGATGAAGATCGCCTGATAAGAATCTACTGGGACAAAGAGCCGCGCCGTGCCCTGCAGGTCCTCGTCGATAGTTGGCGACGTACCGGCAGAGTGGCGCGGTTGACCGTGGCATTGCAACTGGCCGAGATCTTGCGTGACTGGGATACGCTCAGAGCATTGCTGGCTGAAGCGGAGCAGTCGCCAGCGGGCCGTGGCAGTTCGCAGTACTGGCTCGCCCGTGCTGCGCTCGCCGCCCAGGACGGGCAATACGAACAGGCCAACGAATTCTACAAGCAGGCGCTGGCCCAGTTCCCGGAAGACAACCTGGTGCGTCAGCGCATGCTCTGGTTCTACATCGACAATGCTCAGCGCGATGTTCTTGCAGCACTGCTGCCGCAGTGGCGCTCACGGGCTGTGGCAGACAGTCGTTTGTGGCTGCCCTATGCGACCGGCCACATGATGCTCAACAACACAGGCGAGGCCTTGCTCTGGTTCCGCCAGCACCTCAAGTCCAATCCATCAGATCGGCTTGCGCTGGCTGCATATGCCGATGCTGCCGAGGCTGCTGGTTATGCCGACCTGGCCTGGCGCCTGCGTCGTCAATTGCTCAAGGATACGGACCGCACGCGCATCATTGCGACGCCGGAAGGCTATGCCATGTACCTGCGCCTGCTCGCCGGCAGCCAAGGCTCGCTGGTCTCCCTGTCGCAGGCCAGGCAGTTGTGGAACGGCGAGCAGGCGACGCTGCAACTCTGGTTCGAACATTTCCTCGAGCGGCTGGACGCGGGCAACCAGGCGGCGCTCAAGGACGACTGGCTGGCGTGGGGGGCTGCACGCGGCCTCGAGCCAGGCAATTACGATCAGATTCAGCAGGCGCTACGCAGCGATAACCGTGAGCAGATGCAGCGTCTTCTGCAGCGCGGCGGCCTGGACGTGGCACATCAGGTCGAGGTTCTCGCTCGCCTGGGGCATGACGGCGAGGCATTGGCCACCGCGCTCAGCGCCCAGGGCGACGAGCAGCCAGTGTCCATTCGCCAGCAACTGCTCTATCAGGCTACCGGCATGCTGGAGCGTTCACCGCAGGGCATCCAGCTGGGCTGGCACAAGATGGACTTCGGCGACCTGGATCTCTCCGGACCTCGCTTGCGCGTTGCGCGCAATCTGGGCGACGACTGGTATGCCGATCTGCAACTCGACCAGATGCGCTACGACAGCGCCAACCTGGACAACGCGGTGATGGGCAATGAGCGCAATCTCAAGCTGCATACCCGTCGAGAACTGTCCGATGGCGACCTCAGCCTGTATCTCGACAGCAGTCTGCGCGATGACGATGACCGCCATGGCCTTGGCGTCGAGCGGACCTGGCGCCTGAGTTCGCGCGACGAGCTGGGCATCGCCGTGGATTGGCACAGGCAGGCCGATGACACCGGGCTGTTGCGCGCCCTGGGTATGCGTGACGGCCTGGGCCTGAGAGGTCAGCACGGCTTTTCCGCGCGTGACCAGCTGAGCTGGTCGATCACTCACAGCCGCTACAGCTCGAGAAGCGGTGATGCGCTCGGCACTGGCAATGGCGTATCCGTCGAGTGGGGGCACATGCTGTTCTTCGACGATCCTTCCTGGCTGCTGCGTACCGGCCTCGATTACCAGAAGAACAGTGTCGAAAGCGAGGTTCCCAGTGAGCTTCTGAGCGCGAACGGAGGTGCCTACATACCCTTCGATACCACGCCGGGGGCGACGATCCTGGGCGAGGAGCTCATGCAGGATCGTTACGGCCAGGTGTATGTCGCCAGCACCTGGCGCCGAGGCTTCCCCGGCGCACTGAATCGAACCCGTCCACAGTTCACCTGGATGGTCGACACCATTGCCGGCTGGCAGTGGACGGAAAAGCAGTTCAACTACGGCATCAACCTGGGGGTTGGCGTCGAGTTGTTCGGTGATGACGAGTTGGCTGTGACCCTCGGCTATCAATCCGCTCCCCGTGGTGGAGAGGGTGATGCCGGCGGGTCCATGGGTATTACCTACAGCACCCGTTTTGGGCGCTAAGCAAGGATTCTCAAAGGAGGAATGACGATGCAAATCATCCGTTGCCTGACCCTGGTGGTCATTGCAGCACTCGCGACCGGGTGCTCGAGCTTCACCCGCGAAAGTGGCCAGACGCTGCCGCGCAACGCCTCCTGGGGCGTGGCGCCGCTGGTCAACTACGCCCAGACTCCGCAGGCCGGTGAGCGTGCCGAGCAGATACTGATCAGCATTCTGGCGGAAGAGGGCGTGCGTCCGCTCATGTATCCCCAGGCACCGCGTCAGGACCTGCTGCTGCAGGACGACCGTGAGCGCCAGATTCAGGCGCTCGACTGGGCGCGCCAACAGCGTCTGGCTTACGTGATCACTGGCAGCGTCGAGGAGTGGCAGTACAAGAATGGCCTCGATGGTGAGCCCGCCGTGGGCGTCAGTCTGCAGGTGCTGGAGCCGGCTACCGGTCGCGTGGTCTGGAGCTCGAGTGGTGCCCGTGCGGGTTGGTCGCGCGAGAGTCTGGCGGGGGCGGCGCAGAAGGTGCTGCGTGAGCTGGTCGGTAACCTCGACTTCGAGTGATGACGATGCAGTCTGCCCACAAGGATTTCATTCTTGCGCCGAGAGCCAGTGGCCGTGTTTCCTGGTGGGAAACCTGTCTGCTGAGCCTCCTCGCCCTAGGTTTCGGCTACTGGCTATCGCCGGACGACCCCCTGCTCGTGGTGGCGTCGTTCCCCTGGATGATTCTCGTACCGATCCTGCTCGGCGTTCGTTACGGATTCCTGCAGGGGCTGTTCAGCGCCGCATTGCTGATTGCTGCGCTGTTCGTGTTTCGGCTGTCGGGGTGGACGCTCTATCTGGACATCCCGGCGTCCTTCATCGTCGGCATGTTGCTCTGCAGCATGCTGGTCGGAGAGTTCCGCGACATCTGGGAGCGCCGCCTCGAGCGGCTCAGTCTGGCCAACGAGTATCGCCAGCTGCGACTCGATGAATTTACCCGTTCCCACCATATCCTGCGCATCTCGCATGATCGCCTGGAGCAACGCGTAGCGGGCAACGACCAGAGTCTGCGCAGCTCGCTTCTCGGCTTGCGCGAACAGTTGCGTGCCTTGCCTGGCGATCACGATGCGCTGAAAACCCTGGCCGATACGATTATCTCCCTACTTGCCCAGTATGGGGCGTTGCGAGTGGCGGGGCTCTATCGGGTCACGGACAGCGCTCAAGTCGACCCTCGACCTTTGGCCACGCTGGGCGAAATGGGCGAGCTGAACGGCAACGATGTGCTGTTGCGCCAATGCCTGCAGCGCGGCGAACTGGTCAGTGTGCGCTCCGAGGTGCTGGATCGTGGCGAGGGCGCCCGGCATTCCGCGTTGCAGGTCTGCGTGCCGCTGATCGATACCGAAGACCGCATTCTGGCCGTGCTGGCGATTCAGCAGATGCCGTTCTTCATGTTCCATGAACGCAGTTTCAGCCTGCTGGCGATTCTCGCCGGGCACATTGCCGATCTGTTGATGAGCGATGCGCAGGCTCTGCAATTGCCAGATGCCGATGCCCAGCACTACTCGCAACTGCTCAAGCGCTCGCTGTCCGATGCGCGCGACCACGACCTGCCGGCCAGCCTGTATGCGTTCGAACTCTCCGAGGAAAATGGAGAAGAGGTTCAGCGCCTGCTGGAAGGCAGCCAGCGTGGCCTTGATGTCCAGCTCAAGGTCATCAACGGGCGCGGCAGTCGCCTCGTGCTGGTGCTGCTGCCGCTGACCTCGGGTGAGGGCGCGCAGGGATACCTGGTGCGTATCAGTCAGCTTTTCGCAGAACGCTTTGGCCAGGGCCGAGATCTTGATTCGCTGGGTGTACAGACGCATCAGTTCCTGTTCGTGGGCGGTGATGAGCGGGATGCCTTGAGACACTTCCTCTTCAACGAGTGCGCCTTGAATGATCAGCAAGTGGCTGTTTAGCGGCGCTGCGCTGCTTGAGGTCGGGAGCTGGGCCAGTGCCGTCAGCGATCTCCCGATTCATCAGGCTGCGTTGCTCTATGCCTTCGCACATGGCCTGGGCAGCGTCATGCTGGCTGCCGGGATCTGGCTGCTGCTGCCGCGCCGCTATCGTTACCCCTTGCCTTGGAGCCTGCTGTTCATTTTCAGCGTCTCGTTCTTCATCCCCTTGATCGGCATGATCGGCGTGGCGCTGGCGTTGTTCCCTGCCCTCTACTTGCCGCGCAAGCGCAAGATGCAGCCCTGGGAGGCGACCGCCGTTCCCGAGCTGCCTTTCCGGCCGCGGGATCGCAAGCAGGAGTTGATGTTCAGCGACGGCGGCCTTCAGGACGTGTTGCGTCATGCGCGTGACCCCGATCAGCGCCTGACGGCGATCTTCGCCACACGACGCATGCG
>OGCL01002796.1_pt1 | contig 11402 bp, 13 predicted proteins | sample 1570041 | NCBI WGS metagenome assembly OGCL01 (sample SAMN06266162, study PRJEB24511) | hot springs metagenome | isolation source: Hot spring water | place: South Africa: Limpopo | collected 2015-06-22 | reverse complement strand
ACATGGCGACGGCCACCCCAGAGCATGAATGTCGCCGTGTCCGTTCCCTCTCCTTAAGCCCCTCCCCCCGAGGGGGGGGAGCGTCGTGAGTCGGCTGCGCGACTTTCACGATAATGAAGAATCCGGGATCATGTCAAAGCCTGCCCGACTCGTTGCCGGTACGCCGAATGGGCTGGCCGGGCCGTCATACCTTATCATGATGCCTTGACGACCTTCTGGCAGACATCAAGATGCGAACCACACTCACGATCGATGACGCGCTTGCAAATCAACTCAAACAGCGCGCGTTGGAAACGGGCAAACCCTTCAAGCAGGTGGTCAACGAAGCCCTGCTGACGGGCCTGCAGGCCCAGAACGTGCGCAAACCGAAGCCCTATCGGCTGCGGCCGGCCTCCCTGGGGGCACCTCTGCCTGGCGTCGACCTGACCAAGGCGTTGCCCACGGCCGAAGCGCTCGAGGACGAGGCCATACGGAGCAAGCTGGAGCAGCGCAAGTGATCCTGGTCGATGCCAACCTGCTGATCTATGCGGTCAACCAAGACCTGCCCCAGCACAAGAAGGCGAAAGACTGGCTGGAAGGGGTGTTGTCGGGCTCGGGAGTGGTGGGTATCCCGCTGGTGTCTTTGCTGGCATTCCTGCGCCTTTGCACCAGCCCACGGGTGTTCGCGCAACCGCTGACCCCGGAAGCCGCAATCGCCTACATCGACGAGTGGCTTGCGCAGCCCCCGGTCAGGCTGGTCGGGCCCGGTGCAGGGCACTGGGCCATCCTGCGCAACCTGTTGCTGCAAACGGGCATGTCCGGCAACCTGACCACGGATGCCCACCTTGCCGCCCTGGCCCTGGAACAGGGCTACTGCATCCATTCCGCAGACAACGATTTCCGCCGTTTCCCTGGATTGAAGCACGTCAATCCGCTCGCATGCAGCTAGCCCGGATATTTCATCAGGCCGGCCCAGGACATGAAGGATAGGCCCATGAACAAACGTTTCTGGTCGGATCCACCGCATTACCGGACCGTACCGCCGGCCTTCGCGGGCGCTGGCGGTCGATTTGCGGCATCTTCACGCCCCCGCTTCGCGCCAATAGGCGCGGCTATTGGCTTGGCGCGGGATGCGCGAATCTGCTCGCAAATCGCCTCGCCATCATCCCGCGACCCGATGAACTATCCGGGCTAGACCACCTCCATGGAAAACCACGCCAAGATCTATATCGCCGGCCACCGCGGCCTGGTCGGCTCGGCCCTCATGCGCAACCTTGAGGCCCGCGGCTACACCCATCTGCTCACCCGCACCCACGCCGAACTGGACCTCACCGATCAGGCGGCGGTGGAGTCCTTCTTCCAGGCGGAGCGGCCCGACTACGTCTTTCTCGCCGCCGCCAGGGTCGGCGGCATCCACGCCAACAACGCATATCCCGCCGAATTCATCCGCGACAACCTGGCCATCCAGACCAACGTCCTTAACGCCGCCTACAAAGCCGGTGTGCGCCGCCTGCTGTTTCTGGGCTCGTCCTGCATCTATCCCAAGCACTGCCCGCAACCCATGCGCGAGGAATACCTCCTCACCGGCCCCCTGGAACCCACCAACCGCCCCTATGCCATCGCCAAGATCGCCGGCATCGAGATGTGCTGGAGCTACAACCGCCAGTACGGCACGCGCTTCCTGGCGGTCATGCCCACCAACCTCTACGGCCCGGGCGACAACTACCACCCGGAAAACTCACATGTCATCCCGGCCCTGATCCGCAAGTTCCACGAGGCCAAGGTCAAGGGCCAGCCGACGGTCAGCGTCTGGGGCACCGGCACGCCGCGGCGGGAGTTCCTCTACTCGGACGACATGGCCGACGCCTGCGTCTTCCTGATGCGCCTGCCCGACGCGCAGTTCGACACCCTGCTGGGCAGCGACGAGGCCAAGACCGGCGTGTTCATGCCGCCGCTGGTGAACATCGGCGTGGGCCATGACCTGACCATCCGGGAACTGGCGGAGACGATCAGGGCGGTGGTGGGCTACCCGGGCGGGATCGTGTTCGACACGACGAAGCCGGACGGCACGCCGAGGAAGCTCTTGGACGTCTCCCGCCTGCTTGGCATGGGCTGGAAAGCGCCCACGGACTTTGTGGAAGGCTTGAAACGCGCCTATGCGGAGTTCGTCGCCAGACAGGGTTAGGCACCTGGCTCAGCGCCGCCTGACCAGGTGGATCAGGCGGGCCCGGGCCTTGCCCATCATCTCCCTCAGCCCGCCGGTGAGGCTGAGCCTGCGCAGGGCGTGGCGCGAATAGATGGCACTCTGGCCATCGGCCTGGCGGGCCGGATCATGGCGCTTGCGTATTTCCCTGGATACCACCGCGAAGAGATTGTGTTGGTACATCACCCGGCGGCGGGCTTCCCGGATGGCGGGCAGGCGCTTTTCGAATTCCTGGTTTGCGATAGCCGCGCGGATGATACGGGCGGCACCCTCCGGGTCCTGCATGTCGATGGGTATGAAGCTCTCTGGCGGAAAGTAGTCGCTGGCGTTGGGGCAGCCGCAATAGAAGGGCAGGGTGAGGCCCAGGAAGGCGTCCGCCAGCTTCTCCGTCCAGTGGTGGGGCCCCACGTAGTTCTCAATGGCCACGTGGTAGCGGTAGGCGTCCAGGGCCTCGGCCTTGTCGTCCAGGGGCCGTGCCCCCCGGCCGTAGACGTCCATTTCCGGCATCAGGGTCATGAGCCGTCGCATGAAGTCATTGCGCCGCTTGTGCAGCGTATGCCGCATCCTCTTGGGAGAGAACACCATGGACAGGTCCCGGGTCTTGTTTTCCGGCGGGTGGACAACCATCTCGTCGAAGGGTGTCTCCCGATCCTGGCCGACGCCGTAGATCCAGATAAGACCCGCCTGGGAGAAGATGCGGTCCCGGTGGGGCAAGGCCCAGGCCTCCTGGCTTGTGAGGACGCATCCGAACTGGCTGGCGTAGGCGTTGCCGTAATGCTTGATGGAGGACGGTTCCGTGGTGGTGAGCATGGTGTGGCCGGGGTGACAGGCCAGCAGTTCCCGTCGCCTGTCGCGGGGCACGTCCGGGAGGCCCGGCAGGTCTTCATATACCACCAACCAGTCGTACTCTCTATCCGCCGGATCGAAGCTAAAGCGGCAGCCGTCCCACACCGGCTCGCCGCCGGGGAACTGGTGCATAAAATAGCGCTGGGGAATAGGCGTGAGCACCTTGACGCGGATATGGGTGTTTTCCGGGCTGGGCTGGCTGGTCATAGCGGTCGTCGGTATGCGGTCTGGGCGAGCAGGGTTTCACGTATCATACATGGCGCTTCCATCTCGAAGCCCGGCCCACATCAGCCCACCAGGCCCACCCCAGGACTATGCGAAAACTGCATTGGAGTTTGCTCAAGCGCCTCTACCGGATGGGTGGCCGCTTCGGGGTCCATGCCCGCCTGGAACGCCGGTGGCTCCTGGACAACCGCAACTGGATCGACCAGCAGCTCCTCATCCGCAGACCCTACGAGGTGGAGCAGATCGCCCGCTGCCGCCAGATGATCCGGGAACATGGGCTCACCCACTTCTTCGACATTGGCGCCAATTTCGGCCTGTACTCCGTGTTGCTGTCCGACGAGCCGTCGCTGGCGGAAATGCACGCCTTCGAGCCTCTTCCCCGCAACGCTCACCAGCTCGCCGCCAACCTTTATCTGAACGGCCTGGACAACCGAGTGAAGTTGCATGAATTGGCCCTTAGCGATCGAACAGGTGAGGTTGATCTGTTCGTGGACCCCCATTCCACAGGGGTGTCCACCCTCATGTCCGCACAATCCCGCTACCGCCAGGAGGCCTACCGTATCAGCATCCGGGTGGAAACCAGAGCCTTCGACGAGCTGTTCGGCCTCGGCGGCATCCGGGCCTTGGTAAAGATGGACGTGGAAGGGGCCGAGATCCTGGTCCTCTCTGGCATGAAGGGCTTCCTGGTCGGCAATGACGTGGTCCTGCAGGTGGAGACCATGCCCCAGACCCAGGAACAGGTGGATGCCTTCATGGCCGCCGCCAGCTACCGTCCCCTGGGACGCCTGGGCGCCGACGCCTACTACACCAACCTCTAAGCCATGTCGAAATTGCCCGTGCGTCTGCCCATCTCCGTCTTCGTCATCGCCAGGAACGAGGCGGACCGCATCGGCCTCACTCTCGTCAGCGTGAAGGACTGGGCAGATGAGGTGATCGTGGTGGACAGTGGCAGCCAGGACGGTACCGTGGCGCTCAGCGAGTCGCTTGGTGCGCGCGTGGTGTTCAACGAATGGCGGGGATATGGCCCGCAGAAGGTCTTCGCTGAATCGCTCTGCCGTAACGACTGGGTGCTGAACCTGGATGCCGACGAGGAGGTATCGCCGGAACTGGCGGTGGAGATACAGACCCTGTTCGCCCAAGGCGTGCCCTCTCACGCGGCCTACACCCTGCCCATCCTGCCCCTGTACCCCTTCCAGGACACTGGTCACCGCTGGACCGCCTACCACCACCCCGTGCGTCTCTACCGCCGAAGCCATGCCGGCTTCAAGGATTCCGCTGTGCACGACTCCGTGGTGGTGCGGGAGGGTGGCGTGGGTCACTTGAAGGGCATGGTCATCCACCGTTCCTTCCGCTCCCTGACCCATCATGTGGACAAGGCCAACGAGGTCTCCTCCCTGCGGGCGAAGGACTTGTTCGACAAGGGGCGCAATCCATCCGCCCTGAGTCTGCTGCTGGTGCCCTTGTTCGCCTTCTTCAAGTCCTATGTTCTGCGACGGGAGTTCGTCAACGGTCTGGACGGCATCGTGGTGAGCCACATGTACGCCTTCCAACGCTTCATTCGCCTGGCCAAGACAAGAGAACTGCATCGCTTGGCCAGGAAAGGCAGGTAGTCTTGCCAACAGCCCTGTGGTGGGGACGCTTCGATCCCAACTATTCCCGCAACCGCATCCTGCGCAAGCTGCTGGCGGAACTGGGCCGGCGGGTAGTGGACTTTCACCCCCGGCTCGGCGCCCTGGGGGATTGGGAGGCGAGGCTATATGGCCTGCGCAAACCGGACCTGGTGTGGGTGCCCTGCTTCCGCCAGCGTGATCTGGCCGCTGCCCATCGCTGGGCGCGGAGGCAGGGCGTACCGCTAGTGTTCGACCCCCTCATCTCCGCTTATGACAAGCAGGTGGACGAACGGGGCAAGTTGGATGCGAACAGTCCCAAGGCAGGTCGCTTGCTGGCCTGGGAACAGCAGTTATTTGCGCGGGCAGACCTAGTGCTGGCGGATACGCCGGCCCATGCCGATTACTTCGCGCAGACCCTGGGCGTGCCCCGGGAGCGGTTGGCGGTGGTGTACGTGGGAGCAGAAACGGCGTTGTTCACCCCTGCGCCTCTGCCCGGGATCAACCACGACGAGCCCTTGGAGGCACTGTTCTATGGCAGCTTCATCCCCCTGCAGGGCCCGCGGGTAGTGGTGGAAGCCGCCCGACTGTACAAGGGGCCGCCGATACGCTGGGTGCTGCTGGGCCATGGGCCTTTGCGCCCGGACTGCGAGGCCGCGGCCCGGGGTCTGGACAACGTGTATTTCGAGGACTGGCTGCCCTACGACCAGGTGCCGGCCCGGGTCCGCCACGCCCACATCCTGCTAGGCGTCTTCGGTACCACCCCCAAGGCGGGCCGGGTCATTCCCAACAAGGTATACCAGGCCCTGGCCTGCGGCCGGCCGGTGGTGACGCGGCGGGCACCGGCCTATCCGGAGGCCCTGCTGGAGGGCGCGGACATGGGCCTGGTATGGACCGAGGCCGGCAATGCCCGGGACCTGGCCGACCGGGTGGAGGCACTCGCCCGGGACCCGGAGCAACTGGCCCGGCTCGGGGAGGCCGCCGCGGCCGCCAGCCAGCGCCATTTCTCCGAGGCGGCGGTACGGGAGCAATTGCGGACCGCGCTGCGGAGCCTGCTACCCACGCCCTGAACCATCGCGCAAGCCACTATGAGAATCCTCCACGCCTCCCATACCCACCTGAAGTCGCTCGGTGCGCGCAATTATTTCTTGCCGGTGCGCATCAACAACGGATTCATCCGCAATAACCACGAGGTCTACTGGTTCAGCGATCGCGATGTTGCCCGTTATTCCTCCTGGTTTCACTCCAGAAAAACCGGGGCAGGAGCCTGCAACCGCAAGTTTCTGGAGGTGTGTCGGAATTTCGAGCCAGATGTCATCGCGCTCTGCTCCCAGGACATCATCTTGCCGGAAACGCTGGCCGAAGCGCGCAGACTGCTCCCAAACGTGGCCATCTTCCAGTACTACATCGACGCGCTGTTCGACGCCTCGAATTTCCGCAATGCCTGCAGCAAGGCGGATGTGGTCGACTGGAGTTTTGTCACCACCGCGGGTCCGATACTGTCCCGGATCGCCGGCAAGAAATCACAAGTCGCCTTCATCCCCAACCCGGTCGATGCAAGCATCGATATTCACCGCTGCCACGAACGCACCGATCAGCCGCATGATGTGTTCTTTGCCGGCCACATCTCCAAATGGCTGCATCCGGATGACTTGCGCGGCCGGGCTTATGAACTGATTCGTGAAAGAATTCCAGGTGCGCGATGTGCCTTCTACGGCCATGGCGGCAATCCTTCCCTGTTTGGCGCGGCCTTCATGAAGGCACTGGGTCAGGCGAAGATCGGGCTCAATTTCAGCCAGCGCAACGAGTCGGCCAAGCCAGGCCCGGGTGGGGAACTGTATCTGTATTCATCCGACCGTATCGCTCTTTACCAAGGTAATGGGCTGCTGGTGTTCACCACCAAGCCGTTCAGCCTATCTGAATTGTATGGGGAAGACGCCATCGTCGAAGTAGAAGATGTCAACGATTTCATCGACAAGCTGCGCTACTACCTCGACAATGATGGAGAGCGGCAGAAGGTTGCGCGTACCGGATATGAGTTGGTGCATCGCGAATTCAACGAGCGGCTTGTGTCACAGTACATGATCGAAGCGACGCTCGAACTGCCGTTCAGTTATGACTACCGGTGGCCAACGGAGAGCTTTGTCCGGTAACGGCTATTCTTAAATCGCTGGGATATTGGTGAAGTAATGGTCGTGGCCACCTAGTGTATTGACCCAGCGGTAACCTAACGTTTCCATTTTTTTTCTGAGCAAGATGAGGCCATCGCCAGACGACTCAATCTGCAGAAAACACTTGTTTGTACTCAGGAGTATTTTGGCGCCTTCCACGACCTGATTCTCGTGGCCCTCCACATCGATCTTGATGGCAACTACCTTCTCGGCGGCACTCAGAACGTCATCCAACCGCCTGACTTCGATCTCGATATTGCCGGAGCTGGAAATGCGGCGTGTCCCACGGCTGCTGGTCTCTTCCGAAGCATCGAAGGTAACCTTGCCAGCCTGATCCGAAAGTCCATGCTCGTGCACCCTGATACTGCCCTGGAATTTGTTGACGAAAAGATTGCCATACAACTGGCAAAGGTTCGTCCGGTCGGGCTCGAAAGCGTGAACTTCCATGGCTGGATAACGAGTTTTCAGGATAATCGAATACAGGGCCACATGTGCACCGATGTCGACAAAGACTTCAGGTTTGATACGCTCCAGCACGCTGGTCAGATACTTGATTTGATCATGCTCGTAGAGTTCCAGTGCCACCTTCTTGTCCAGCGAATGACGCCAGTGGAAAAGAAAGCGGGCGCCGTAGGCAGATCCAACAGAGTAGCCACCTGCAGTCAGCATGTAGTAGCGCTTCAGCAGGCTGGCTGAAAGTTTGCGCAATGGTTTTCTGAGGGTCATGCGTATTTTCCAGCTTGCTGCACTCTTCGTGCGTAAACGTCCCCCCAAACGAGCGCGTCCCGTTCCCTGGCTTTTTCCAGGGCTGTCTTGACCTCGCTCCCGCTGCTCCAGGACGATCCTTCAAATTTCATGCTCTCGCCGAACGAAAGGCGATATTCGTATGCAGCCAGTGTATCCAGATGATCAATGCACTTGTGGATGCTGTGCAGTGATTCGCTGGCGAATTCCATAGAAAGGAGCTTGATCGGCTGCGACAAACCTTTCACCACATTGAATTCATGCCCCTCGACATCAATCTTTATGAAGGCCGGGATGCCGAATTTCTCAATGCTTTTATCCAGGGTGGTGACACGAACGACTTCGGTCTTGTCCCATTGATTGGCAAAACGCCCCCCTTGATTCATCCTGTTCATCCAATCCGTATCCAGGGTTGACAAGACATGCGCATCGCTCAGATGCATGGTTGCCTCGCCTTCGGTGTTGCTCAATGCGGCTTGAACAAGTTTGAATCCGTCGTCACCGGAAAATACAGCCGACAGAAACGTCGCACAGTACGTTTGGGGCTCGAAGGCAATAACCCTTGCGCCGATGGCGCGGAATATCTTGCTTCTGTTTCCCATGTTGGCGCCTACGTCAAAAACCAGGTCTGAGGGACTAATCAGGGATTTGTAGAATATGAGTCTGCGTTCATCCGCCTTGGTCCAGCGGATATGCTTGATGATGTATCGGTGATAACGAAGGTGGCGCCGGAATTTGAATGGCACGGTTAGTAAATTCAAAATCAACATGAATTCAGATTTTTTCCAGTTCGAAAATGCCGCAACCATAATGACAACCGAAATTTGATGTTAACTGTTCATTTGCCATTGCGACATTCTCATGCAGGTGGCCCTGGTCATCGACATACGAAAAACGGCGCAGCCTGAATTTTCCTTCAAACAGGGAAAGCAGATACTTCACATTGAACACCCGATGAGCGTTGAATTCAATCCGCTGCGGGCCGATGGGGCAGGAAAGGTATAGAGTACCGCCGTGTTTTAGGATTGCATGGAGACTGTTCAGCCCCTTCAGATGTCCTTCAAAGTCGATCGGATCACCATATCGGCCCAATCCGAAATGCTCAATGGCATGCAGACAGGAGAGCGAGTCGGTGTAACCGGCCATTTCCGGTGGGGGTGACATCAGGTCGGCCTGCTTGAAGAGGATGTTGTGTACCTTGGAATCCATGGGGCGGATGTCCAGTACCTCGATGGGTCGGAATGCTGCCACATGCGCAACAAAGCCATCTACGCGAGAGCCTACATCGACATGCTTTTCTGGCTTGCTTTCGAAAATACGCCGCGCGACCAGCAAGTCCTGATGGAAGTAATGTCCCTTCGCGGTGCCGCTCTGCTGCTTCTTCTCGTGCGGGTAGGGGTTGAGCTTGCCGAGTGGGAATGTGTGCGACGAACTGCGAGCCTGAGCTTTAAGCGTGCGCAATTCCCCCAGCATGGATGGCGCGTGCCTGAGGAAACGGAAGAATTTTTTCGGACTCATGAATCAGTGGCTGGCGTGGTTGGGGATAGTCGGAATCAGGAAATGTTACTGTTCAGTCCAGTTCAAACGCATTCTTGTAGTCCAGCTTGAGGGTTTCGTCCTGTTCCTTCTTCCCTGAATCCGTGGAGGCATACTGCTGACCAAGCGCAACTATCTGATGTTACGTGACATTTAGCGAACATCAAGGGCTCAGCCAAGACGGTGCCATTGGGCAGGGAGCATGTCCTTGTTTGACCAACCTCTGTCTGGCGCGATGACGATTTTCTCAGCCGCGTCGTTCAACCATGCAGCCCACCAGTGGAGCGAACTGTTGGACAGGATGAAATGCCGGCATTGGGTCATGAGGTACAGATCCTGGACGACACCTGCATTCAAGTCCTTTTCCCGGGCGAAGGTAACGGGGTGACGGCTTTTGATGTGCTCCCGGGCCCACTGCATGTTCTGGGCGAAGACGAAGTAGTGCGGATTGTCCACCTGGGATTCCAGATGGGCCATGGCTTGCTGGAAATAATCCAGCTGCAGGATATGGTGCTTGGGCTTGGGCACCTCCTCGTACCGTCTGATGGCCAGGCAGACCGGATTTGCTGCCCCATGGATCGCCGCCAGTTCCTCGGCCAAGGGGGCGGTAAGGTGCCCTGGAAAGCGAATCAGCTCGGTCATCCCTGGGTTCATGTCGTCGAAATACTGGGGCGCCTGCCAATAGCCGTTGAAGATCGTGGGGCGCACGATCTTCATGTCGTGGATTTCCGGGTCGAAGGCCATGGTTCGCTCTTCAATGTAATAGCGGCGCTCCAGGGGTAGCAGGGCATTCAGTTTGCGATCCAGCCTGCGCAGCATTCGACCCAGGGGGAAGCGGCGGCTTTCCCAGGCGCTGGCCGGCAGGGCCGGCGGCAGGATGAAATTCAGCAAGTGGGTGCGTTTGTAGGTGCGGTCCCGCACGAAACCGCCCACCACATCCAGTTTGAGAGGCACGCCATTGCGTTCCGCCATGGCCCGGTTGAAGGCGTACATGAACAACTGGTTACCCAGGCCGCCGGCCAGGCGGGCGATGACGCAGGGTTCGCTCATCTTGGTGCAGGGCTGATAGGTCAGGCGGGCAGGTCTGGAGCGCCTTGCTCGGGCACGTGCAGCAGGCCGATGCCGAACCCCCGCTGGCCGGGATCGTTCACGAACTCCTCGACTTCGGCCAGAGGCTTGAGGCGTTTCCACAGCTGGTAGACCTGATTGCCGGGGAGGGGCTGGCTTTCCACGATGTCGTGGAAGGCGATGATGCCGCCGGGGCGCACGAACTCTTTGTAATCCATATAGTCGGCCGTAACCCCGTCTTCCGTGTGATCACCATCGATGAACAGGAAATCCACCTTGGTGTCATTCAGTTCCCGGGCCACCTGGGCCCTGAAGTCTGGGCTGTGGGAGTTGCCAGACAGCAGGGTGACCGTGCACTGGGAACCCGGTGGGGGGAAGCGGGTGAACAAAGGACGCTGGTAAGACATGTTCTTCAGATCACAGGTGATCACCCGCTTACTGGCGATATACGACCAAATGAGGCAGGTGCCGCCGCTGGCGGTGCCGATCTCGAGGATGGTCTTCGGCTCTATGGCCTGGACAGCCTGGGCCAGACGCATGATTTCGCTCGGTATCTGCAGGGTCTTGACCCGCATGTAACCGTCGCCGCCGAAGTTCATGGCCCAGTCCACTACTTCCTCCAGGCTGCGGGGCTGGGCGTGGTATTCCGCCAGGCGACGGAAGGCGTATCGGGCGCTGTAAGGCTGGCGCAGGACACGGCTGAGATGCTTGATCATCGACATGGTGGACTCATGACTCCGCAGTTGGACGCACTGACGGGCAGCCCGAATCCACGATATCTTCATAAAATGCAAGGGTGGCGTTCAGCATGTCATGGAGCGTGGGCGGGCCAACCAAGGGCACGATACGGGTCGCCGTCTCGATGGCGCGCCATTTTCGCACAAGGCCATTCAAGTCTCCGAGCGGCACTGCGCCGTCCGGGAACATCTTGCGCAACAACTCGCCTACGCCGCCGTGGTCATAGCCCAGCACCGGCACGCCCAGGCTCAGGGCCTCCAGCACCGTTCGACCGAAGGACTCGGG
>OGCL01002795.1_pt1 | contig 11406 bp, 10 predicted proteins | sample 1570041 | NCBI WGS metagenome assembly OGCL01 (sample SAMN06266162, study PRJEB24511) | hot springs metagenome | isolation source: Hot spring water | place: South Africa: Limpopo | collected 2015-06-22 | reverse complement strand
CTACTCTGTAGCTTACCCCAACAGGGGGCATAATGTTGAAGACCTCGGAGCACTTGACGCTACTTACAGTTCTGGACATCCAGGCTCATTTCTTCCTCTCATTGAAGATATTCAGCCGCACTCCCAGATGTTTACAACTACATTCACATGCGCAGGCGCAAAAGGATGCCACGGTGTAAGGGGTTCTATAGATTATCCTTATCAGGGGTTAAGGGCATTAAGAGGCACCCACCATACAAATGTGAACGGGCAGTTGACAAACCCTACTGATACATACAACAGCTACAGATTTCTCTATAAGGTAAAGGGATACGAAAATTCTGGCTGGCAGAATTCAAGCTCTGCAAGCCATAATGAATATTTTGGAGCAGCTTCCCCTCCTGATTATTTAGGTGACTTCTGCGACACATGCCATGAATGGGGGCATGGAGCAGGAGACAACAGGGTCTTTGCCCCTCAAAATACGATATCAGGCTTTTGCTCAACATGCCACGGTTCATTCCACACAATAAGCTACAGCGAATATCTTTTAGGATATGATGAAGGTGAGGGAATAGGCACAGGCTCTTCTCCTTTCAAAAGGCACCCAGCAGATTATCAGATACCAAGCAGCGGAGAATACTCAAATATAAGCACTTATAGTATAATAACTCCTGTTGCAAGGACAACCGTTCCTGCAAACTCAAGCAGTTCTGCAGGTCCGGGAGATGTTGTTATGTGTTTGAGCTGCCATCAGGCTCATGCGTCTCCTTATCCATCAATGATGAGGTTTGACTACAACAATATGTCGCCGGGCACAGGCTGCTACTACTGCCATAGAAACAAGTAATAAGAGAGGGGTCAGGGGAATAACAACCCCCTTATGCGTGATGCGTGAAAACACTCAAAGTTGAGCAAAATTCCTCTCTCTAATTTTCTGTATTTCGTGTTGCTTATTCAGTCATTCTGGCTTGTCCAGAATCTTTCTTTAGGAAAGATTCCCGACACTTTACACTTTAATTCCCGGTCTCCATCATTGTTGTCCAAGATACCATAAAAGATTAATCCACAATGATTTTCCAAATAATATAATACAAGATGTTCCATAAAACCTTATATGCAAAATCAGGTTTAACATATAAAAATTTTGTCGATTAATTGTGTTTATGAGGTGTTCAGCCCCTTATAAATACCTATTTTTGACAGATGCGTCTGTCTTTATAAATTAAGTTTATCCAATGCCTCTTTAGCAGCAGCCATTTGGGCATCCTTTTTGCTTTTTCCGATTCCAGTGCCATACAATTCGCCGTTTATATAGACCTCAACAGTGAATATCTTTTTATGCTCCTCGCCCTCCTGCTTTACAATCCTGTATTCTGGAAGAACTCCATAAACTCCCTGACACCTTTCCTGCAATTCGCTCTTAAAGTCATATCCCACTTTTTTTGAGACCACACTCGATATTTTTTCTTTAAAAAGCCTCATAACAACAGCCCTCACTGCCTCGTAATCGCTGTCTAAAAAAATGGCTCCAAACAGCGCCTCTAATGCATCGGAAAGGATAGACCTTTTCTGTCTTCCTCCTGTAGCCTCCTCGCCCCTTCCAAGCCTGAGATATTTCCCTATCGAGAGCCTCGATGCTATATCAAAAAGAACAGATTCTCTTACAAGATATGACTTCATCTTTGACATTTCAGCCTCTGTCAGAAGACCTTTATTTGAAAAAAGGGCATCTGCTATAACAAGCCCCAAGACAGAATCGCCCAAGAACTCAAGTCTTTCATTATAGTCAACAGCTTCGGAAGGATTCTCGTGATAGTAGGTTTTATGCGTTAAGGCATTCAATAACAATGTTTTATTGTTAAATTGATAGCCTAAAGCGCTTTCAAGTTCCTCTGTATTTTTTGAATAAGAGACAGGCATTTGTTCCACCAAAACCAAATGAATTGGACATCGCGAATTCAACCTCTGTATTTCTTGCCTTATGAGGCACGTAGTCGAGGTCGCATTCAGGGTCGGGATTTTCGAGGTTTATTGTTGGAGGCACAATATTGTGGTAGATGCTCAATATAGAGAAGACTGCTTCCACCCCGCCTGCAGCACCGAGCAGATGACCTGTCATAGACTTTGTTGAACTCATGCATAATTTGTATGCATGTTCCCCAAAAACAGCCTTAGTCGCTGCTGTCTCCAACTCATCGCCGTATTTTGTCGATGTGCCGTGTGCATTTATGTAATTTACTGATTCGGGTTCAATATCAGCATCTCTTAAGGCAGCCTTCATACAGCGTGCTGCGCCCTCTCCTTCAGGAGCAGGGGTTGTTATATGATAAGCATCGCTTGACATTCCGTAGCCTATAATCTCTGCGTATATCTTCGCCCCCCTGTTCACAGCATTCTCAAGGCTCTCAAGTATTATGACCCCAGATCCCTCTCCCATTATAAAACCGTCTCTCTCAGAGTCAAAAGGTCTGCTCGCCTTTTCTGGTTCATCATTGCGAGTTGACAAAGCCTTCATAACCGCAAATCCGCCTATTCCGAGAGGTGTTATCACTGACTCTGTTCCGCCTGCTATCATGACATCAGCGTCTCCTCTCTGTATTATCTTAAATGCATCGCCGATTGAATGGCTCCCTGTAGCACAGGCAGTAACAGCAGCAGAATTAGGCCCCTTAGCGCCAAATTTTATGGATACATTGCCGGAAGCGAGATTGATTATTAGCATCGGAATAAAAAAGGGAGATATCCTTCTGTATCCCTTTTCGAGATATGCCTTGTGGTAATGTTCAATAGCAGGAAGGCCGCCCATTCCAGCGCCGATAATAACCCCGACCCTCTCAGCATTATCTTGGTTTATTTGGATCCCTGAGTCTTCAACTGCCATAGTTGCTGCTGCAAGAGCAAAGTGTATGAACCTGTCCATTTTTTTGATCTCTTTTATCTCAACATAATTCGCAGGCTCAAAACCCTTTACCTCAGCGGCAATGCGAACTGGTAGTGAAGAGGCGTCAAAATGAGTAATATGCCCTACTCCTGATACTCCATTAATGGCAGCCTTCCACGATTCTTCGACCCCTATGCCAAGGGGTGTAACAAGACCGATCCCTGTAATGACCACTCTTCTCTTCATCTAAACCCAACCTATAAGTTGCAAGCCAAAGACTGAATTCCAAATCTCCTGAAAGACCTTTGAATTTCAAAATTCAGCGCTTGCTGTTAAAGATTTGCATTTTATCCTATCTTATTCTTTATATAATCGACAGCATCTTTTACCTTGCCGATCTTCTCAGCATCCTCATCGGGTATTTCGATATTGAATGCCTCTTCAAATGCCATTACAAGTTCAACAGTATCGAGCGAATCTGCCCCAAGATCCTCAACAAAAGATGCATCAGGGGTTATCTCTGAACGATCTACCCCAAGCTGTTTTGAAATAATCTCTTTTACCTTTTCTTCAACCATCATTACCTCCATCATAATATTTTAGCTGACAGCCATGAGTTATGAGCTATTTACATATACATTCCGCCATTTACATGAATTACCTGTCCTGTTATATACCCTGACTCCGGGGATGCAAAGAATGCAACCGCATTGGCAACATCGTCTACCGTACCAAATTTGTTCATAGGGATTGCCTTCAACATCTCCTGCTTAACATTTTCAGGCAGCCCATCTGTCATGGCTGTTGTAATAAACCCAGGTGCAACAGCATTCACAGTAATGCCCCTGCTCGCATATTCCTTTGCGATAGTCTTTGTAAGCCCGACAATTCCTGCTTTAGATGCGCTGTAATTGGCCTGACCCGGATTTCCCATAAAGGCTACAACAGATGCAATATTTATTATCCTGCCGTAGCGCTGTTTGGACATAACCTTTACCGCCTCTTTTGAGCAGAGGAATGTGCCTTTTAGATTTATATTCATTACTGCATCCCAGTCTTCCTCTTTCATCCTTAATAACAACCCGTCCCTCGTAATTCCTGCATTATTGACGAGCATCTCAACCTTGCCGAATTCCTTAACAGCACACTCAAATATAGCAGCCACATCTGATGAACTCGAAACATCTGCCTTCAATGCAATGCTCTTTATCCCCAGCTTTTCCAACTCTAACGATGCCTCTTTTGCTATATCCATATTAACATCGACAACTGCTATATTCACCCCATTCTTAGCAAGGGTTTCTGCTATAGCTTTGCCAATGCCGCGGCCTCCGCCTGTTATTAATGCTGTATGTCCTTTCATGTCATTTGTCTCCTGAACAAAAAGTCGGGTATCATTTTAGCAGAGAAACGTTTATATTTTCCACTAATATTTTTGCCTCCTATAAAACTCCCACCATCAAGAAACAGAAATATGGGGAAATATGGGGTCAGACTTGCCTATTGACATTTGGTTATCCGTTTAATAACTTAAAAACCTGTTCTGCCTCTCTTGACAAATTCTTTCTCTCTTTTAAATATCTCGTAATAACTGACGGATCTTTTCGCAGATACTTAGCCAATTCTCTGCCCTTGTAGCCATATTCATTCCCGACAAGACTCATTAACTTTCGTCCATGCGATATGCCAAGCCCTTTGCCTTTTCCTCTCATTTGCTTGATTGTTATACCTAATGTCGCCCCTACCGCTTTTGTTATTCTTTCAAAACTATATTCATGCTTCTTTTTTTTCTACAATTTTTTCTTCTGTCTTGCCTTCTATTCCTTCCACAAACTTTTCGTCTCCGAGTATCCTTTGGTCAACTGTTCTATAGACATCTGTATTTTCGAAAGCAAAATTTCCTTAGTCTCCAACAAAAGATGCACATGATTGTTCATCAGCACATATGCGTAAAAATGAAATTTGTATTGCTTCTTGTATCTGGCAAGTATCTAAAGATATTTACTGTAATCCTCTTCGTCTTTAAAAATATCTTGCCTCTGATTGCCTCGTGTTATTACGTGGTAAAACGCCCACTCATGCTCTATCCTCGGCTTCCTCACCATGCATTAATTTAGCGAAGCTCTCTTCCACAAATATAATAGTCAAGTCTGACCTTCCCATTTAAAATATTAAGCAAAAATAGAAAATATTTTATGCAGCCTTCTTTATTCCCTCCTTTATGTTTGATATTTTATGGCTCTGCCAATACCTTTTGTCCCGTCTATAATAGCCACTAAAAGGCATCTTCTGTCCCCCCAGCCACCTTGTAATCATATCATTATAAAGAAGACTCTTATTTGCTCTCCTATCCTTGCTCTAAATTTAATTATAGACCCCAATTTTCACCACAGAAGGATAAAAAAGTATCGGGAAATCATAAAACTCCTCGCTGCTCTGCAACAAAAATCCATTGACAGAAAGGAGGTCGCTGCTTAGGATATGTCTGGCAGAGTCCTTCTTACTTCAACTACGGAACGGGGCAAGGTCCCTCATGAGCTTTTGCATCTCTATGCTGGACGTAATGTCTTTTAAATATTCGATGATGTCTATCTTCTCGGGCATGTATGTTATCACTATGCTTCCTGAAAACGGGTTTGCTCTGATGTCCTCTATTCCTTCGGGAATGGATATGGCAGAAAATTGTCTAGACATCTGCAATAGCGAAGATATCGAGAGATTTTTAATAGCCGGCACTTCTATCCTGATTCGGCCTGGAATGTGGTGAATTATCCTGTAAGAAATCATCGAAAATGCCCTCCAAGATTTTATTTAAAAATTAAACAGATTATTATTACAACATTATGAATACAGGGTTAAATTTTGGTTAAATCAAGCCCCATAAGGCGTTTCTTTAGGCAAGTAATGAAAAAAACAATGGACACATTCATTTTCATGAAAGTAATATTTGATTAGAAACAGGCAGTAAAAATAGGAGGTTGGTAATGGCACTTTTTGACAATGGATTGAAAGGGAATATCCTGAGCGGCCTTGCTGTAGGTATTGGCGCAGCAGTCATAGCTCCTGCTGTAATGCCTATAGTGGCAAGTGTTGTGAAGCCTCTGGCAAAGGCAGCTATAAAAGGCGGGATTATGCTGTATGAAAAGGGAAGGGAGACAGCGGCAGAGGTCAGCGAAATGGTTGAGGATATAGTGGCAGAGGCAAAGGCTGAAATGGCAGAAACACAGAAAGAGGCATCTTCTGTCGGGACACACAGGAGCGAGCCAGGTGCCTGATATCCCGGATGCGTTTTGCAGCCATAAATCTTCGGGAAGGGCGAGGTTGAAGATACCGTCAAAGAAGGGGGACGCAACCTATTTCATGGCCTTAAGGGATGAATTGTCCAAATGCAGTTGTATCGAGAAAATAGAGGCCAATCCTCTCACAGGAAGCGCACTTTTCATCCACAGGGGAGATTTTAAGGCAGTTGCAGAGAATGCAGAGGCAAACAACATTTTTAGGCTTAAGAAGTTTGAGGCTAATTCAACGGATTTACACCGGACGGTATTGGCTACATTCAAAGGCATTAATAATCGCATTAAAAGCGCTACAGGAGGGGGGCTGGACATGGGGGCGCTGGCCTTTCTGTCCCTATTGGGTGCCGGTATATACCAGATAAGCAGGGGGAACTTTGCAGCGCCGGCATGGTATACGGCCTTCTGGTATGCCCTGAATATATTCTTAAAATCAAGGCCCGATAAAGAAGCTGAATAGCTTAATCGAATTGTAACATTGTATTCAAAATGCTGTAACAATGATTAGTTAAAATTGTTCCATTGTCCATAACTTATAAACCGAGAACTATTAAAAAGGGAGGTCTAACATGTCTAACGAACAACAAGTTGCAGGCACGGGAATGAGCGAAGGCATAGGAAGGGCTGGAACAGCAATCAAAGAGGGTGTGGTAAGCAGCCTCAAGGGTATTAATGAAATCGAGGCAGAGATTGTAAGCCTTGCAAAGAATACGGTTTCAAACACCATGAGGGCAACAGGCTCTGTAGCCAATGAAAGCGTCGGCATTATTAAGGATGTAATAAAAGGAACGATTCAGGCTACTGAAGAGGTCGGCACAGGTCTCATTCTCAGCACAAAGAGCGTGGCAAAGGGAATTGTAATAGGCGTGGCAGATGTCGGCGGAGACATTGTTTCTGCATCCAGCCAGACTGTAAAGGGCGCTGTTAAAGGAGCTGCAGAAATAGGAGCGGATGTTGCCCTTGTTGCAAGGAGGGCTGTGGATGGTGTTATCGAAGCCACAAAGGAGATAGGCGGCAATGTGGAGGAAGTGGCAAAGGTTGCTGTCGGCGGTGCAATAGAGACGGCAGGAACAATAGGGAATACTGCTGTTAAGGCTGTTAAGGATATGCTTGTTGGAGTTATTGAGGGCGTAAAGGAGGTTGCAAGCACTGCTCTTCCAAAACCAAGACAGGCCTCTCTGGAAGTTACACCGCCTTCTACTTCAGAGATAACCGAGTCTCCGGAAATCACACCAAAGGGCAGAGGAAGAAGGGGAGAGCAATAGGGCGTGGTTCAGACAATACACGCTTCTGTAAAAGGGAGGGCTCGCTACAAAATCAAGGGACTCCGTCGCTCGGAGTCCCTTAAAAAACACATCGAATTTAGGCTTTCAGGAAAAGAAGGGATAAATCGCTTTCATGTAAATACACTCACTGGCAATATCCTCGTATTTTTCAATTCAAATAACGATGTTCATACCATAGCATTGGTTGTCGAAGGCATAGTCATTGAATACAGAGAAGCATTCGATAGTCATCAGTCAACAGTCCTCAGTCAAAAAAATCAAAATCAAACACAGTTATCCGCAGACTGGGGGCTGCCAACCAATGACAGCCGAATGTCTTATACCAGAAGGAAGCTGAGAAGGGCTGTACTTTATGCAGAAGATCAGAATATCGAACCATGGCACCTCATGGAAGCAATGGATGTTCTTAACTCCTTCGGCATTATTAAAAATAATGGCTTGTCAGATGACGCTGCAAAGGAAAATCTCAAGAAATACGGGCCGAATATCCTGCCGGAATCTATCCCCCGTTCGGGACTAAGCATCTTCATCGGCCAGTTCAAATCCCTTCCCGCTGCCCTTCTGGGTGTGGCTGCCGGCGTTTCTGTCTTAACCGGGGGATTGGCGGATGCTGTTGTTATAATGGGCGTGGTTGCCATTAATGCAGCCATCGGCTACACCACAGAGAGCCATGCAGAGAAAACCATCCATTCATTGAAGAGCCTTGTGAGGCCATCTGCCCTTGTCATAAGGGGCGGCAACATAAAGGAAATTGGTGCAGAGCAAGTGGTTCCCGGCGACATTCTTGTCCTCAGGCCGGGCAGTTATGTGGCAGCAGATGCAAGGCTTATAGAGGCACACCACTTGAGCATTGATGAGTCGGCACTTACGGGTGAGAGCATGCCGGTCCTAAAGATAGTTGAGAGTTTGGAGTTAAGAGTTAAGAGTGATGCTGACATTCCTCTTGCCGACAGGGTAAATATGGTCTATATGGGAACACTCGTTACAGGCGGACAGGGACTTGCAGCAGTCATTGCAACAGGGAGATTTACCGAAATAGGAAAAATTCAGACACTCGTTGGGGAGGCAAAACCTCCGGAAACCCCGATGGAGCGCCAGTTAAACAGAATGGGAAGTCAACTGGCGATAATAGGCGGTGCTGTATGCGGAGTTGTATTCGTCATCGGACTTCTTCGTGGTTACGGTATTTTGCAGATGCTCAAGACATCCATATCCCTTGCTGTAGCTGCTGTTCCTGAAGGTCTTCCAACTGTTGCAACCACAACCCTTGCTCTGGGCATAAGAAAGATGCGACGACATAATGTCCTTATAAGGCATCTGGATGCAGTGGAAACCCTCGGCTCTGTTCAGACCATATGTCTTGATAAGACAGGGACGATTACAATGAACAGGATGTCAGTGGTTTCGATATATGCGGGCATGAGAAGGATAAAGGTGGTAGGAGATAAATTCGTTTTGTCGGCTGGATACGAAGATTTTTCTGACAGAAAAATCCGCGGACATAGAAAAGAGGATTGTGTTAACCCGTATCAGTGCGATGAGCTTCTCAGGCTTATCCATATATCCGTGCTATGTAATGAAAGCTCGGTGAATAAACTGAACGGCGAATATGTTGTCCACGGCTCTCCCACAGAAAACGCTCTTATAAATATAGCCTTGAGTTCGGGAGTCGACATTATCGTGCTCAGGGAGAAGTTCCCCATTTTAAGCATAAAACACCGTTCAGAAAACCGTAATTTCATGACTACCATACACAGCATTAAAATACACGGCAGGGAGAAACATCACGGCAAGGTTATTGCTATAAAGGGAAGTCCGAACGAGGTCTTATCTATGTGCAGTTGTCATATGAAGGATGGTCAAAAAATAAAGCTCACAGAGGATGACCGCCTGAATGTAGAAATAGAGAATGAACGCATGGCAGGGGATGCCCTGCGTGTATTGGGAGTGGCTTATGCATTTATAGATGAGGGAATAGGGTCTGGAGTTGAGAGTTCGGAGTTCGGAGTTAATTTATCAGAAAATATTTTAGACTCTGAATTCTTAACTCTTAACTCCGAACTCATCTGGCTCGGTCTTGTGGGAATGGCAGACCCCATAAGGGATGGCGTAAAGGGGTTGATAGATGCATTTCACAAAGCCGGTATTGACACGGTCATGATAACCGGCGACCAGAGTCCCACAGCCTTTGCCATAGGCAAGGAGCTGAATTTGAGCAAGGGAGAACAACTGGAGATCCTCGACTCAACGCATCTGACGAATATAGACCAGGATGTAATGAAGGCCATGTGCGAAAGGGTGCATGTGTTTGCCCGCGTCAGCCCCGCAAATAAGCTCCAGATCGTCCAGGCACTTCAGGGTGCGGGCAAGGTCGTTGCCATGACCGGGGACGGAATAAATGACGGCCCAGCTCTTAAAGCAGCTAACATCGGTATAGCAATGGGGCACACAGGTACCGATGTCGCCCGTGAAGTTGCCGATATAGTTATCGAGGACGATAACCTCGAAACCATGATCATAGCTGTAAGCCACGGAAGAACCATATATAACAATATAAGAAAGTCTGTGCATTTCCTTCTGTCCACAAACTTAAGCGAAATAATGGTCATGTTTACAGCTATTGCAGGCGGTCTTGGTCAGCCGCTCAGCGCAATGCAGTTGCTCTGGATTAACCTCATGTCAGATATAGCCCCCGGTCTTGCCCTCGCCCTTGAACCGCCTGAGCCAGACGTGTTAAGCCGTCCTCCGAGGGATCCAGATGATCCAATTATAAAGTCCTCTGACTTTAAGAGAATATCCTTTGAGTCGGCTGTATTGGCAGCAGGCGCTCTCGGCGCCTACAGTTATGGCATTGCGAGATACGGAATGGGACAGAGGGCAGGCACAATGGCGTTTATGAGCCTGACCACGGGTCAACTCCTTCATGCTATAAGCTGCCGCTCGGAAAAGCATTCTATATTTGATAAGGAAAAACTACCGACCAACAAATATCTTAATGTCGCCCTCGTAGGCTCCTTTGCTTTACAGGTGTTGTCTATGGCAGTACCGGGATTGAGGAGTCTTCTGGGAATCGCTCCCATAAATATAATTGACGGTATTGTGATTGGAGGCAGTGCAGTAGCGCCGCTTTTGGTGAATGAAGCAACGAAACAAAAACTTTTGGAGTGATGGAGTGATGGAGTAAAGGCAAGGAGGCATTTCAGATGAAAAAAGACTTTATGTTCACATCCGAGTCTGTAACAGATGGGCATCCCGACAAACTCTGCGATCAGATAAGCGATGCCATAGTGGATCATTTTCTTCAGCAGGACCCTTATTCGAGGATAAGGGCAGAGTGTGCGGTCTTTACAAACATCGTTTTTATTGCAGCAAGATTTGAATCCGGAGCTACTGTGGATTTTCCGAACATAGCCAGGCAGGTGATAAGCCAGATCGGTTATGGGGGGAATACCTTTAACGCAAAGACATGCAGTATTCTCACAGGCCTCAAGGAATCACGGCGTGAAAGCACATGCTCTTTTGATGAGAGAAACCTTTCCGAAGAGGAGATAAACAGGATTCCAGCCCATGACCAGGCAACAGTCTTCGGCTTTGCATGCAATCAAACCGCCTCATATATGCCCCTGCCGGTGTGGCTTGCACACAAGCTGGCAAGACGCCTTGCATCCGTCAGATTCCAGCACATGCTGCCTTATCTTGAGCCTGACGGAAAGACACAGGTCGGGGTGGAGTATAAAAACGGAAGACCACATCGCATACATTCCATAACCATAATAGCCAGTCAGGATAAGACCATGGCTAACGGAGGCCCTGATTTAAAGAGGCTTCACGATGACATGCTGGAGCATGTCATCGAACCGGCATTTCATGACGAAGAGATCATGCCCGACAGCAGAACAAATATATTCGTCAATCCAGAAGGTCCGGTTATAACAGGCGGACCGTCGGTTCATTCAGGACTTAC
>OGCL01002793.1_pt1 | contig 11418 bp, 15 predicted proteins | sample 1570041 | NCBI WGS metagenome assembly OGCL01 (sample SAMN06266162, study PRJEB24511) | hot springs metagenome | isolation source: Hot spring water | place: South Africa: Limpopo | collected 2015-06-22 | reverse complement strand
CATATTTTTTTTACAACTACTATTGTTAATAATAATTCGACTTCTCCAAAAATACAGGCAATCTGCGTGTATCACGGTAGGAAAATCATATTAACTAAAAGCCCAATTTCTAGGTTTTATATTAATTCTCCTCTCCTGTGGGAGAGGGGTTAGGGGTGAGGGTTTCAATTCTCCTTCTGTGGGAGAGGGTTTAGGGATGAGGGTTTCAATTAGGGGAGATTTCAATATTTTATGTTTAAATATTGGTTAATTCTTTTTCTTTAACTGCCAGAATTTCATCAATTTTACTAACGAATTTATCGGTAATTTTTTGAATTTGATCTTGTAAATCTCTGGCTTCATCCTCAGATATTTCGCTACTTTTTTCTTGTTTGCGTACTTTGTCGATGGCATCTCGACGAACATTGCGAATAGCGACTTTACCTTCTTCTGCATATTTACCCGCTAGTTTGACAAACTCTTGACGGCGCTCGGTGGTGAGAGGGGGAATATTTAAGCGAATCACTTGCCCATCGTTATTGGGAGTTAATCCTAAATCAGACATCGAGATTGCTTTTTGTAACTGATTCATACTTCCTTTATCAAAAGGTTGAATCAAAATAGTGGTAGGATCTGGAGTACTAATATTGGCGAGGGCTTTTAAAGGCGTTTCCGCACCATAATAGTCCACCATTACCTTATCCAACAAACTAGCGTTAGCTCTACCGGTACGAATAGTATTAAAATCTTGTTGTGTCTTTTCGACACTTTTTTGCATATAGCCTTGAATTTCGTCAGTTAACTTCACAAAAACCTCCTACAATAGTTCCTACTTTTTCTCCTTTCACTGCACGGATAATGTTACCACGATCGAACAGATTAAAAACAATGATGGGGAGATTATTTTCTTTACACAAAGCGATGGCTGTGCCATCCATCACCCGCAAATCTTGGGTTAAGACATGATTATAGTTTAACGTTTCGTAACGACGAGCATTAGGATTTTTCATCGGATCAGAATCGTAAACTCCATCAACTTTGGTAGCTTTAAAAATCACTTGGGCATCTATTTCCGCCGCTCGTAACGCCGCCGTTGTATCTGTTGTAAAGAACGGATTACCCGAACCTGCTCCAAAAATTACAACTCGTCCTAGTTCTAAATGACGTATTGCTTTTCGGCGAATATAGGGTTCAGCTACTTCCTGCATAGCGATGGCTGTTTGAACTCTGGTGGGGATATTTCTCCTTTCTAGGGCATCTTGTAAAGTCATGGCATTCATGACCGTTGCGATCATACCTACATAATCTGCCGTAGCACGATCCATCCCCTCCGCCGATGCTTTAACTCCCCTAAAGATGTTACCACCTCCTACCACGATCGCCACTTGAATATTGAGCTTCACCACTTCGGCAATATCTTCGGCAATATCGGCAACTACTTTGGGATCGATGCCATACCCCAAATCTCCCATTAATGCTTCACCGCTTAATTTAAGCAGAATTCTTTGGTAAGTCATTGTTTTATTGTTTGTTGCCTTCTTTGATCATTAAATTTCTTAGGTTAAGATACCAGAAGTGTTCACAATTGACAATCTTCCTTTTTGGCAGAAATTTAAAATTTCTTTGCGAGGCACGAAGCAATTTCCTTTAATTTTATCCAAACACAAATTGCACAATTAATATGATTTCTTTGGATTCTCCCTATAGAGACTTTGAAGAGAGTCTCTTTTTTTGTGCCTAATATCAAATTAACGGGATGTTAGTAGAGAAACGGCGATGTTAATTGGCGGATACTTGTAAAATCAGGTTTTATTATTCCACTTTCGACTAAATTGAGCAAGGACGATCGTCCCTCTGAAAAAAATATTTTTGCTATGGCAATTTAGCCTAAATTTAGCCTAAAATAGAATCATGTACCTAAAAAATCTTAACTTTGAATTTTGCCTAAATCGCTCAAGTGGTTATGAGCAGGGGAATGTAAATCAATGGCGGGAGGCGGAATTGAACCGCCGACACGAGGATTTTCAGTCCAAAAAGCTACCCTAGAAATAACGTAAAATCGAAATTTAAGATATAATTAAGGTAGGCTAAAAAAAAGACTAGCCTAAAAACTAGCCTAAATTTAGCCTAAAAAAAATAACCTAAATTTAGGTTATTGAAACAAAACATTTTAATCTCTCACTATTGAGTGAGTTATTTATATGATAACCAATAATCAATCAGTACCGAATAGCGCATATCGTGCTAGTAACTCTAAAGTATCAATTGAAAACAACAATGGTAGTATTCTATTAAGATACTCTTATAAGGGTGAACAGAAAAAATTATCACCGGGGTTAAAATGGGATAATATCCCTGATCATCATAAAGCAACGTCGATCGCACAACAAATTCATAATGACATTTACATTTATGATCAATATGATGAAAGTAAAGAAAAGTACAAGGTAAATAGCAAAAAGAAAAGAGATAACGTAATAGCGTTACCAGAGGTTAAAGAGTTTACCTTAAATGATTGTTTTGAATTTTATTTGGGAAAAGTAAATTTAGGAAATACCGAAAAAACACGAATAAATAGAATAAATAAGCTATTAAGTACTAAGGTATTTATGATTGATGAATTACCAGATTTTGTCGAACTTGCTTTAAAAACTTATGCAAAAGGTACAATTTTAAAGGATTTAGCATCTATTCGAGCAAGTATCAATCTAGCTAAAACGTACAAAAAGCATAATCAGGAAAATCTAGCTGGTGACTTAATCGAAACATTAGAAGAAGGTAGTTTTTCAAAAACTATCAGAATCTTTACTCAAGATGAAATTAATCATATTTTATCTGCCTTCAAAAATGATACTTACAACAATCCAAGTAGTGCTTATAAACAAAGTTACTATTATGGTTTTGTAGCAATAAGATTTTTAACTGGAATGCGACCTAGTGAAGCAATTGCTTTAACGTGGTTAGATATTATCGATAAAAACGGTAAATTATGGTTAAGAATCAATAAACGTTATAGTCAAGGTAAATTGATACAAGGTACTAAAAACGGTGTTGATATTCGTTTATTTCCTATCAATAATAAACTTAAAGAGTTATTAGATTCTATCCCTAAAATAGAAAATGAACATAACTTAATCTTTCCTAGCTATGAAGGTAAATATCTCGATCGTCATAACTTTACTAATCGCTCATGGAAAACTGTAATTAACGGATTAATTAAAGACGGTTTAGTTAATGAATACTTGCCTTTTTATGATATTCGACATACTTTTATCTCTCTTATGGCAAGAAGCGGTAAAGTTGACCTTAAAACTCTAGCTTGTCTTGTTGGTAACAGTGTTCAAACTATCATTAAAAATTATCTAGCAATTGATGAAAGTGTAGAATTACCTAATATTTTCTAACTAATCATCATATCTGTAAAATTAATCAGATTAATTAACAATTAACAATAATAGGGTAGTAATTTACCCTATTTTTTTTGTCTTATTTTAAAGACAAGATACCTTGTTTTTGAAATTATTAATTAACTCTTTTGAAATGACAAAATATTGAGTTTATTAATAACAGTTTTATTAAATCAATTAAGCATAAAAAAAACGGGAATTTTAACCCGTTCTTAGAACTTGCAAAAACAAAAAAATGTTACTACATGAAAAGAATACTAATAATTAATATTATAACAATTAATTAATTGTTAGGTTCTTTAAAATCATCGTTAGTAATTGGTGGTGATTTAGATTCATTTTTAGCGGTTGTTTCACTGTCATTTTTAGTTGTTTCAAATTCATTAACCGTTTCTCTAATTCGAGTCATTTCCGTTCCGATCTGTTGCCATGACTCATTAAATTCGTTCGCATTCTCGATCGCTTCAGTTAATTCATCCGATATTTCGGTAGCATTCATTACCCCTTCAACATAAGAGTTAATTTTAGCAAATTTACCAGTATTAAATTTAAAAACGTCTTGCATCCATTGATAAGAATTTTCTAAAACCGTACCACTGCGCTTAAGGGCATTGCCAATTTTGCCGGTGTAAGTACCAATGATATTTAATGATTCTGCCATAGCAGTCATCGAATTAAGCATTAAGTTATAAATTGACGCTGTAGCGTTCCAAATAACGTTTAACCGTTTCCAATTGAGGGATAATCCATTAAATCTTTCTTCTCCCACAATTCCTTTAACAAAGTTAGCCACGCTATTGCCAATAATCTGATTAATGTCTAATGGTTCATTATTTTCGTCTTTAGGTGATACTAATTGCATAAAACTATCAATGAGAAATCCTAGTGATTGCCCTAAATTTTGAGTCAACATCATTGCATTGTGTAAACTCATTAAAAATGTCAATGCATTATAAATTTTATCTAAATATAACGATCGCCCTAATCCTTGTAAATATCCGAATAAGGTATTTGTAGCCGTGCTAGTCGCAGTGCCTATTGTGTTTACTAATCCTGTAACACCGCTATTGATAGTGTTAACCGTGCTATTAATTCCAACTAATTGAGTATTAGTAATAACTCCGAGTGTTGTATTAGCAGTTTCTGTATTCGATCGAGTTTGCTCGGTCGTGTTAATAATTTGAGTTCTGTCATTAGGCCATGAACAAGGACTAGGTTGTATTTGGTTAGGAATGTTAGCAATATTTTGGTTAGTTTGAGCAAATTGTTGAGCGATGTAACTAACACTAGCAACTGTTGCCAGTGATAACATTACCTGCTCATTGAACAATAATGATTGTTGCTGAAACTCTTGCCATGACTGCGGTGTATTAACAGGTTGCTCTGAAGGTTTATTAATTAGATTATTAAAGTCTTGATTGACTCTATTTTGTTCTATCTGAGAAGGTACTTGATTAACTTGTTTATAATTATCCGTTTTTGTTAAATTTTGTTCTATCTGATTAGGGTAAATTTTAACTGGTATATTTTCTTGATATGGCGCTTGAATGCTAATCACTGACGATTGATTATTGGCACTAATAACTTCATTATCGACAGTCTTTTGATACGGTATTCTAGTCGTTTGATTTTTAGAATTAATCTGATTATTTTGGGAAAAATCATTATTAGTATTAAGAAAATTTTTAAGAGCATTATCAACATTAGAATTATTAGCTAAATTGCTATTATTTTTATTGCTACTGATAGATAATGTATTATTATCAAGTTGGCTTACTGTAATAATTTCACCGTCAGGGAATTGATATTTTTGCTCTTTGACAACTTTACTAGGTTTAGTAAAATTATCGTTTAACACGGGTGTTTTTTGAGAGGGTGTAGCATTACTTAGTTTATGTGAAGGAGAGGGTGTTTTATTATTCTGTGAACCATAATTATTAGTAGTGTAATAGTTATTATTAATAATTGGATTATTATTTATTATTTGGGGTGGTGGTGTATTTAATTGAATAGCTTGCAAAATATCGTTTTGTTCTGACGTACCATCAACACGAATAAATCTAAGTGTAGCAAAGCCATTACCCCAAACAATACTATTTTGAATATAACCAACCACATTGTTATTACCGTCAATAATATTAGCGGCACTTGTTTCGTGCCAAAAAGCAGGAGGTACGGCTTGTAGTCTCATTGGGCCTAAATAAGGAGGGTTATTGTGCATCGGGTAAATTTGCCCCCATGCTTCATACTTATAGTAAACACCCGGTACTTGCCCCGTTCCAGGTAAACTAGACGGTGTATTCGGAATAGTAATAGTTGAATTATCGGGTATTTGCTCAGGATCTTTAAAACCTAAAGCATTCTTTACTCTCGAATAAATATTATTAGAAACTTGAGAAGCGATCGCACCAGCACCGATACTTGTAACCGTTGCAATAATAGGAGCGAAAGGAGCGGCCGGAGTAGCCAATAGCAGTGGATAAACTATTGAGTTTGCTGCTTGCTGAGTTGCTACAAAAGCTACGCTATTAACCACGGCGGGTACTGGATCTTGATTAGTCAAGGTAGCCACAGCAAGTGATACGGCACTGGTAGCTACCACGTTAGTTGTTAAGGAATTATTAGGGAAAGAGTTAGGTTTAGGAGTTGGCTTCGGTGTTTTGGCGCAGTGTCGGATTAGTCGTTTTTGGTTGTTTTTGGGTTTGTTCATTAAATATTTTTTCTGTTAATGGACTTTTAAAATTATTGGTTATAGGTTGTTTAATATCGATCGAAGGAGGTGATTTTTTAACGGCTTCTATTCGTTGACTAGGATCTCTATAGCGCATCGGATCACCGCCGGTTAGATTCCTTGTACTTTGAAAAAAACCATTATACGGTGTTTTTGGAGTAAAACTATAATCTTTTGCACTTGCTTTTTTATTTATATCTGCGATCGATGGGCTTTTGGGAGTTGGTTTTTTATCACCCCATGAAGTCCAAGTAACAGGAGTACCCGTTGTATTTCTAGTAAAATTACTCATTATTTTATTTGGTTATCTTAAAATTTAATCTGATTATTTTAAGTCATCTTCAATGTTTTTAACTCTGTAACTAAGGTCAACTATTTTATTATTTAACGAAGCGTAATAATCCTCAAAGTATAGTTTTATCCATAGTTTTATCTTCTCGTCATGGTCAATTATTTTTTGATTCAATACGTCTTTATAACATTTATTAATGTACAAAAATGAACTAACTGTCATAGTTGTTAATGTACATAACGCTATTAATATTGAAGCTATAAACGATAGATTTACCAACATACTATAACAGTTAATTTACTAAAAAATAATCAGATTAATTTAAAGGAAAAGATATTTAGAGAAAATAATAAAAATTAACAAGGAAAAAAGAAAAGATATAAACATAACAATTAAATAATAGCTAAATAATTAGAAGGCAATACTAAAGCAGGATCTGAAGTAGGTTGTACGGCATAATTCCAGCGACCACCATGAGCGCTATGTACATCCCAGTCAACCTGACCACTAATAGAAGCAGATTGCATAGGAAAGTGAATAGTGAAGACTAGCACGTCTTGAGGTACGTCAACACGTCTATACAAAGTTTTTTGGGCAAAAGTTAACCGCTCTACAAATTGTTCTGATTGATAGCTAACGTCTTTAAACAGTTTATGATAGCCCATGCATCCCCAGAGCAATAATTCTTCAAAAGTCAAAGCACCTGAACCAGTGGGCATCGCAGTAGAGTTAACAGTAACGCCAGTTAAAGCAGTCATAAAGATAAATCAATAAATAGTACTATATACAGTATAACCTAATCATTATAAAGTTATGACATTACCAGAGAATTTCACGCCTTCTCAACACTTAAAAGACGTTTTAATAAAAGTTTATAATCGTTTTGTCAAAGAAGAATTTAAAGATGATGATGATAATTTAAACATTAATACGCCTAAAAGTTCTTTGAGAACTGCTTGTTTAATTAATAAAAACGATAGTCAGATCGTTATCAATAATCGCATGATGCTTTACTATTTTTGCTTAAGAAAAGCGAGTGACTTACAAGTGCCTATTGTGGGCATCCCATTAGATGATTACTCAGAAAAAGTAACTTTTCGACCTCAAATTACTTTATTTTTCAAAGAAAAATTAGAAGATGTAGAAAAAGGATATTACCAGTTAAAAAGTCAATTATCTATCAGAATACCAAATGAAACACATTTAACAATAACTGATAATAAATTAAATGTAATTGCTAATAAAATTAAAGTTATTTTTGGAGGTCAAACACCTTTATATTTTAAACGTGGAAAAATGTGTTGTCACTACCACGATAAAGAGAACGGTTTTAAATTTCAACTATACGTTTTTAATGAAAATGAAGGAAAAAAAGTTATTGACAAAACTTTATCTATTTTTGGTTTAAATCCTAACTGGGAATATTTAAACAAATCCCAAAATGAAGCACCTAGTAAGGCATTCTCTATTATTCCAGAGACTAAAAGAATACTAGGGGAAAACAGAAAGTTACCCCGTAAACGACCAATAGGTACTGTTCATTTTTATCGTGCTACGGCGGAAATTTACGGGGTAAATCAATCCATTGAGCTTTACTCTACTGATTCTCATATCCTCAGTAAGTATTCTAAAAAATAATCAGATTAATTTGTTTTTTATATCAGTAAGTACTTGCGATCCTTATAAGAGTTGCAAAGGTTTTTTGCTATTTGGGAATGCAATAATCAAAAGTGACCTATCGCAAGAAATTTTAAATCATGGCAAACGGCGCATTTACACCGGGTACGGGTACTCTGAAAAGTACTAATTTAGTAGCTGCTTTCTTAGAATTATCATTGTTAACACAAACAAGCGAGAGAATAGCACTTGCTAACCAAGCAACTTTATTGGCATCTAACTTAACCGTCCCCGATAATGTCAACATTTCAGCAGATTACAACGGAGACACGATGACCGTTTCGATCGGTAGTTTACCAATTACTGCGACTCTCGTAGCAGGGAAATTAGAAATAGAAGCGATCGATTATTTAAGTCCATTAAACGCAGTCGTAAGTGCTATTCCAAAAAATATTAGTATCACTGGAAGTCAATTAACAAATACGTCACGAGTTAAAGCATTACTTGAATTGGCTATGTTAATACAAGAAGATGAAGCTGATATGGATAATCCAGAAAATAGACTAACAATGAATATTGACCTTGATAACAATGTAGCTAGTATTAATGCTAGTTTTAATGGTATTCCTCAGATTAATGCTACTGGTTTGATCGAATTTGTACCGATTAACTATTTAGTTAACTAGGAGATAATTGATTATGGCAAATAATAATAAAAAAACTAAAGATATAATTCAATATCCGTTATATTTAGGAGCAGATAGGTATGTTATGGTTTCTTCGACCAAAGAAACAGCAGAATACTTAGATATTAAAACCATTAATTTTAAAGACTCTGATCTTGAAAAAAAGACTAATATATTTTTCTCTAATCCTAAGAAAAAAGGTACAGTTTCAGATGCTAGAGGTAGTAATCAAAAAACTCAACGTATCGATACTCGATCATCTCAACAAGTCGCTCAAAAACGGATTATTTTGCCTAGCAAGAGAAAAATACGAACAGATGCTAAATATTTTCAAAAACTATATTTAGTTTTCCCTCGTGGTATTAATTTAATCTTGATTTCTGAAATGCTAAACAAGGCTATCAATAAAAACAAAATTCGACCTTTAAAGGGTGAGTATTGCTTTAGATTAGTAGGCGGTGGATGGCATCCAATAGCAGATTTTTCAACGGAGGTTATCAACACTATTCTTAGTGAGAAAAAAATTGCTGATCAAAAATCACTTAATCGTAATAACGAAACTTCGACTGAAGAATTACAAGGAGAATAATATGCAATTTAACCAAATACGATGGCAATTATTGGCACAAAAAAACTTTAATATTGATACTTTTAACACTTATCACACAATAAAACTAAATGGTGGTAAAGAACGCATTGTTCGTGTTGATATTCAAGAAAAACAATTATTTGATAATTGCTATCTATTTGGTTATATTCATGGAACGGTTAAACTATTAGGTAATATTGAAAGTCATATTATTAATCAACCGATGTATTCAGGTAGCAACTTAATTATTATTCCTAGCTACATCGAAACAATAGAAAATTATTATCTACACATAACTGCTAGATTTAAAGGTATTTTTACATTGAAACATTATAAATCTAGCACTCAAATTATTGTTAATCCTATTACTAAAGAACCTATGATTTTAGGTATTGCTAGTTAACTAAATTAATCAGATTAAATTAAAAGATAAAACATAAGATTAATAACAAAACTCACTATCGTTCGATTAACTCGCAAGCTCGCTATAAGGAAAACTACTAAATAACTTATGTCTAAGGAATTAATCAGATTAATCTGATTAATATTTGTTTTATTTGTTATTTATTAGTTTGTTTATTTTGATGATTTCTAAAGAGAGAAAAGAAAGAAAACCTGCAAAAGAAAGAAAAGAGAGAAACATGACTATCTTATTATGCCCCAAAATTGTGTCAATCCCCTAGTATGACAGTTTCTTTTTTCACTACGCTTAAACCTTAATTTCTCGTTAAAGTGTCACAAGTACTAAATTAGTACAAATTGTTAAATTTTTAACAAATATTAAGATATTTGCTGTAGTGTAGATGAAAAAAAAAAAAACATAGAATAGTTAATAACAATTCAGGTTATCGCTAACAGTCGAGTTAGACCAAGTTAGGATAGGTGATTGTTTAATGTGAAATAAAACAAAATTAAGTCATGAATGATAATGAAAAAATACTTAACTTTTTGAAAAACAATGCTGATACTAAATTTACTATTTCTGATATTGCTATAAACACTGGTATCTATCAACAGAGAGTACGTTCTCTATTGCCTAAATTATTGATTGACAATGAACAGTTAGCAATTTTATTACATGAAACACCATTAAAGGTTATGTATGTTGAATCAACAATTAAAAACATCAGCGAATTGGAAGGAGGTATTAATACCTAATTTTTGTTATTCCCCTACTAAGTTGATGCTTAGTGAACATGGTGATATTCGTATCATCTACTGTTCTTTAAAATCAGAACCTCGTAAAAATTCTCGTTTAATTAAACGTGCTATTCAAGTGACGTTTGATAAAGAGTATGTTATTGGCTTTCTTAAACACAAGTTTAAGGAATTTACTAAAGATGATTTAATCAGATTAATTAAGGAGTTAACCTATGAAGAATAAAGCTAACAATGATATTGAATTCACTAGATTATTATCTAAAATACATGAAAGAGTAATAAAGACTGTTTTAGTTGGTAATGAATATGAGGTATTTTGTGGGTATTGTTACAATCTACTCGAAGAAAATATAAAAAGTGATAACCTTATATATATGCAAACAATTTATTTTCTTACTACCTTTATTGAATTTTTAATGACTCAATGTACTGATACTGACTTTAATCGGGTTAAAAAACGGTATGAAGATCAAGTAATTATTTCTTTTAAAGATGAAATAAAAAATTATGCAAAAAATAATTAAATTTGATTCATTAGGTGAAGAACAATGCTATCAATCAATCAAAAAGATTTTACCTTCTGCTGAAATAAAATTACATCCTAGATACCCTTTATCACATTCACCAATTGGCATTCAGTTTGAAATAGACTTTTTAGTAGAAACTAAAAAAAGATACTTTTTTATTGAGTATAAAGGTTATAAGGCAAGTCGTGGAATATGGCAATTATATAGAACTAAGTTAGCATGGTTTATGCAATGTTACCCTGATTTATTAAGTCAAGTGCCTTATTTTTTAGTATTTCCTGCAAATACTATATCATTGCCTAATATTCCTTTAGTGCGTGTTATTCGTTTAAATGATTTACCCAGAGAATTGTTGAAATTAAACAACTAAAATTATGACCTTTTACGCTTATCCAACACAACAAAATTATCAAGATAAATCAGTCGTTA
>OGCL01002792.1_pt1 | contig 11438 bp, 11 predicted proteins | sample 1570041 | NCBI WGS metagenome assembly OGCL01 (sample SAMN06266162, study PRJEB24511) | hot springs metagenome | isolation source: Hot spring water | place: South Africa: Limpopo | collected 2015-06-22 | reverse complement strand
CGTCCCGTCTGATTTCAGGGCTATCGTGTGAGACCCTCCTGCTGATACAGAGACCCACTTGTTGTCAGTGCCTATCTGTGTTGGGGTGTTTCTATCAGTCCATGTCCCATCTCCTAATTGACCATAGTAATTATTTCCCCAAGCCCAGAGCGTCCCGTCTGATTTCAGGGCTATCGTGTGTGCCCCTCCTGCTGATACAGAGACCCACCTGTTATCAAAGCCTATCTGTGTTGGTGTGTTTCTCCAAAACGTTGTCCCATCTCCTAATTGACCAGAGTCATTCAATCCCCAAGCCCAGAGCGTCCCGTCTGATTTCAGGGCTATCGTGTGTCCCCATCCTGCTGATACAGAGACCCACTTGTTATCAAAGCCTATCTGTGTTGGGGTGTTTCTATTAGTCCATGTCCCATCTCCTAATTGACCAAAGTAATTCCTTCCCCAAGCCCAGAGCGTCCCGTCTGATTTTAGGGCTATCGTGTGAGCCCCTCCTGCTGCCAATCGGGTGGCGCCAGCATTAGCATCCTTCGGCAGGCTCAGGATGACAGTAAAGCAAAAAACAAAACAACTACAAATCCAACTGCCCAACTTGTCCTTTTAATCCCATGCTTCATAACTCCACCTCCTTTTGAGATATAGGGTTTTTATGAAAACAGCCATTGACTGTAATATATTTAATAAGGAGAATTATCATGCAAAAAACCATTGATATGCCTGTATCTCTTATAGGAAAAATATCAAAAGCTGCAAGAGCATTTGAAGACCTCGAAGATGATATGGAAGATTTCCTCTTTTCAATGTTTATCAAAAGAATGCTCATCTCCCTTCCCTTGCTTAGTTGCTTTGGGGCTTCGCCACAAACCCCTTTAAACAATTTATTATGTGAGGCTTGCCCTCAAAGCTTGTCCTCAAAGCTTGCCCTCAAGAAGCTGCAATATGTCCATTGTTATTACCTGTGCCATAATGGATAATGTTTATTATTTTGTCAATACCTTTATATTTTACCTTAAAATAGCGATAAGAAGGGCTGTTTCAGGATTTTTATAATCGACAAATTTTTTATTTATAATTTTGATTTATACATTTAAAACAATGCCTTATGACAAAGCCCCCCATAGGAACTTTTTTTATAAGGTGTCGTATAAAAATCCTTCACCAGCCCTTACTATCTTACTTGCTGCTTTTATTAAGCCTTTTAGTTCTATCGCCGATTTTGGGTTACCAACGACCTGATGCGCCGCCACCTCCAAAACCACCTCCTCCACCTCCTCCAAAACCACCTCCACTTGACCATGACCCACTACCTCTTGATGAACTCATCAACACCATTAGCAGTATTTCAGGATGTTTTATCAGTAAATATATAAAAACAATGACAAAGATTAATAAAAAAAAATAATCGGTAAGTGTTGCTGTCTTATTAGTACCTTCGGTGATTAGTCTTTTTTTGCCTTTTAATTCATTGATCTCGATGCCTTGACTGCTTGATATAATGAGGGCTATCTCTTTTGTGATTTCATACAAACCTCGTCCATATTGACCTGTTTTGAAATTAGCAATGAGCAACTCCCTTGCAAGCGTCCCAACCAGACTATCTGGTAAAATCCCCTCAAGTCCATAACCTACCTCAATCCTATAAGTCCTTTCTTTTAGGGCTACGGTGATTAATACACCGTTATCCTTGCCTTTCTGCCCAGGTTTCCATTTCTCAGCAGCTTCTATGGAAAAACCTTCAATACTCTGACCCTCAAGACTATTTATGGTAAGGATAAATATTTGGGCAGAGGTCTTGTTCTCTAAGTCTTTGAGTAAACTATTGATTCTCTTTTCTAAGTCTTCTGGGATAACAGATGCAAGGTCTGTAACATAATTAGTAGGTTTAGAAGGTATATTAATTGCAAACGATGCCTCTGAAAATACAAGGGTAAAAAATATAATAATTGATACAAAAGTCCTCAAGGTTTTATGCTCAGTCCCAAAAATAGTAATATGAAGGGCTGTTTCGGAATTTTTATAATCGACAACTTCATTTTAATTTTGCTTTATTCTTTATAATGCACAATGCCTTTTGCCAAAATTTCTCAAGATTTCTTTTATGAGGTGTCATATAAAAATTCCTCACCACCCCTTCCTACTTGATTTTATTAAGTCCTCAGTTCCATCGCTGATTTTGGATCAGTCTTGTCTCTAAATTGAATTGATAAGGCTTCCAAGTCTTTCAATGGCTCTATAATAATCCTTAAAAAGTCTCATTCCCTCTTGTATTGATGGTTTGAGCCTGCCTTCTTTTAATAAAAGTAAATTGGCAAATAAATCACTCCTGTAATTCATATACCCTTGCATAGATGTAAATACCTCAGGCTTTTTGATAGGGACTGGTAGGTTTGCAAGCCTTAATATTGCCCTAAAAAGTGGTGCTGTACCATTTACAGATTGATTCAACAATCTTGTAATTTCTTTGCCCTCTCCAAGTGTTGAAAGAAAAGACTGTCTAAGATTAATCAGTCGTGTCTTTATCTCTCTTTCACATTGAAGTCTTAGGTGCTCTCTATTAATCTCAAGGTTGCTGAGCAAATCTTCACCATAAATACAATAATGAATGAGCTTAAATTCATGAAACTCAATAGGGAAGACATCTATTGAATCACTTATATACTGAGGGGTCATGCAAATTGGTGCAGATATACCCTTTTTACGATATTTTTTGCCTAAATTCCAGAGTAGTTCTAGGTCTGAAAGTTGTATCTCTTTCAGGATCAAGAGGGTGTTAATGTCAGAAACCTTTTCATTATAATCATCGGTAATCGCACTACCCGTTATATAAAAGGAGTGGAGTTTTTCATCGTAAAGAGTTTTTATATCAGTGGCAAATTGTGATACCTTTAATGCCAAATCTGCTCTAAGTGGGTTGATCTCTTCCATAAGTTAATAATTCATCTTATACTGTTTGATCTTTTTATTAAGAGTGTTGCGATTTATCCCGAGTATCTTTGATGCCTTTAATTGATTACCCTCTGTTTGAGTCAACACTATGCTAAATAAAGCCTTTTCAACCTCCTGTATGACACTATCATATAGGTTTAGATTTTCAAGGTTTACCATCTTATGAATAAAGCCATTTAGCTTGCCTTCAAGGAAGTCTTTGATTGAGTTAAAACTGTGTTCTTCATAAAAGAGGTCTTTCTTTTCAATAATGCTACCCTTAGAAAGGATAGATGCCCTTTTTATCTTGTTTTCAAGCTCTCGCACATTTCCTGGCCAATTATATTGCGTTAGCGCCTTTAAGGCATCCTTTGAGAATTCCTTTGGTGAAAGGTTAAAGAGTCTAAAAGATTCCTCAAGAAAGTGTCTTGCAAGGGGTATGATATCATCTTGTCTTTCCCTAAGGCTTGGCACCTTAACCTCTATCACATTAAAACGATAATATAGGTCCTCCCTAAAGGTGCCTTCTTTAACACAATGCCTCAAGTCTTTATTAGTTGCACCAATAATCCTGACATCTGCCTTGATGGATTTATCACTGCCGAGGGGTGTATATTCCTGCCCTTGCAGGAAACGAAGTAACTTTGCCTGAAGGTTGATATCAAGTTCTGATAATTCATCAAGAAATAATGTTCCCTGCATTGCAGTGTGAATGAGACCTGAACGTTTCTCATGGGCTCCTGTAAAGGCTCCCTTTTCCCAGCCAAATAATTCTGCCTCAATGAGTTCTTTTGGTATAGATGCACAATTAATCGCAACGAAAGAATTGAATTTTCTCAAGCTATTATTATGTATTGCCCTTGCAACCAGTTCTTTACCTGAGCCACTCTCCCCTGAAATAAGTACAGTTACATCCTTTGATGCAATCCTGCCAATCTCCTTAAATAGTTTTAGCATAGTCTTTGATTTGCCTACTATTTGGGGTGATGATTTCTCTATTACCTTATTTCTCAGCTGACTTATCTCTTGTCTCAACTTAAGATCATTAAAAGCCCGTTGGACGGTAATAGTGAGTTCATCAATGTCAAAGGGCTTTTCGAGGTAATCATAGGCACCTTCTTTCATGGCATTTATGGCATTCTCCATCTTACTATTAGCTGTGATTATAATTACCAATGCATTGGGGTTTGTTGATTTTATTTCTCTTAACAAATCAAGACCATTTCCATCAGGTAGAAACATGTCTAAAAGAATAACATTGTATTTGGGGATGGATTTTTTTGCGTTACTCATAGTCTTTTCAGATGCTACTTCATAACCTAAATGATCAAGTGCCTTTTGAACTACCCAAAGGACAGATTCATCATCGTCAACTACTAATATTTTGTTTTCTGACATTTAAGTCTCCAATCTTAAAGGGAGATAGACATAAACAATAGTTCCTTCATTTAAAATACTCTTAATCTTTATCAAACCACCATGATCCTTGATAATCTTTTTTGAAAGTGCCAATCCAAGACCCGTACCAGTCTTTTTATTGGTATAAAAGGGCAAAAAAACCTTTTTTTGTTCATCAATTTTTATCCCATGTCCATTATCTTTGATGGCTATTATAACCCACTTTTGCTTTTTTTTGAGAATCTCTTGTTTGCCTGCCATTTTCTTTTCATAAATCACTGCATATTCATTAGAAAATCTTGATGAGATCGTGATTTCTCCTTTATTTGACTCAATGGCCTCAATAGCATTTTTAATGAGATTGATAAATACTTGTAGTAGCTTACTCTCATCTCCGAATATATCAGGCAGACTTGGGTCATAGGATTTGATTAGCCTTATTTGATGTTCTTTTATTAAAGGTTCTAATACCTTTATTGAGTGCTCAAGCACCTCATGAATATTGACAACATTAAATACAGGTTTTGTAGTTATGTTTAAATAATTATGTAAGATGTTATTAAGCCTGCCTGTCTCCTTCAGAATTATCTTAAGGTATTCGTTTTCATTAGTTCCACTATAAAGATTTGATAGTAATTGGGCAGAGCCCCTGATTCCACTTAAGGGGTTTTTTATCTCATGGGCAATGGAGCCAAGTAGGTATAATAATGATTCAAAATAGTAATCTTCAGGGTCAGCAAGGGTTGTGTTTTCGCGAAGACTGATGAGTATGCCTTTTATTTCTCTATTATTTTCATTGCTGTTACTAACATCTTCATAATAAGGCGTGATACATATGTCCACATTTACTTCGTTACTATCTCTAAATTCCATATCTCTGCCCTTAAAAGCCCTGCCTTCTTGGAAGGCTTTTTTTATCAATTCTGTTATCTCCTTTGAAAGGGAAAATATATTCTCAAAGCGCCTGTCTTTTAAATCCTTAAAACTTCTCAAAAACAGTTCTTCCCCTGCCCTGTTAATGTATGTAAGTCTGCCTTTTTTGTTAAAAAGTAAGACTGATTCGTGAAGGTTATTTAAAATATTTTCAGTAAAAATCATCTATATTTTTCAATAACATTGTATAAAATTGAATCTGGGACAAGGTATTTGATGCTCTTGCCTTCTTTTACTCGTTGCCTTATCATGGTTGCAGATATGTCAAGTGTGGTTGTATTAAGAATGTATGCCTTTTTCCCCCCTATTAGTGGTAATTGTATTGAATCATTTCTTAGTTTTTTCGTCAATTTTATAGAGTCCGATTTAATAAACTTGTTCTTTAAGAGCAATTTAAGGGGAAATCCATATCTTAAGGGTATAACAAAGTCAACCAATCTAATAAGCCTCTCAGGTTTATGCCATAGGTGTAAGTCAGTAAAGGCATCTAAACCAACGATGAGATATAGTTTCTTATGGCTGTATATTTTAAGCATCTTCTCAATAGTATCTATGGTATAAGACCTATTGCGACTTTTGATTTCAATGTCTGATATCTGAAAGTGCTTGTTGCCAGAAATGGCTCTTCTTACAAGATTATATCTCTCTTTGGCATCAAGTATGTCCTTTGACTTTAATGGTGGATTTCCAGAAGGGACAAATACGACACCTTCAAGACCAAGCATCTCAAAGACCTCCTCCGCTATGCGAAGATGACCCAGATGTATGGGATTAAAGGTGCCTCCAAAGATACCAAGGCTCACATTCTCTTTTATCCTTTTAGTATCTTATCAAGGGTTTCTTCTGCCTTTGTCCTCTGCATCGGGGCATCTTCGGGGAGATAAAGCATCACCCCACCTTTAGCAGGTCTTAAGACTATCTTGCCTTCTTCTGCTAATTTGGTAGTAACCTTGATAGGGTCATCCTCAGGGAAATACTTCCTAAATGCCTCATTAAAACCTGAATAGATGGTATGAATACCCTTATAATTTTTTTGCCTTAGATTTAAAATTGCCTTTTTTACAAATTCTTCATGAGTTAGTTTTTCATTTTCTGACATCTTACTAAACCCCTCCTTTTAATTAAGTTCTTAGTTGACCGTCACCAAAGACTATAAACTTTGTACTTGTAAGTTCCTCAAGTCCCATTGGTCCTCTGGCATGTATTTTATCAGTTGAAATGCCAATCTCTGCACCAAGACCAAACTGATATCCATCGTTAAGCCTTGTTGATGCATTTACAAAGACCGCCGATGAATCTACCTCTTTCAAAAAAGTCATTGCTTTTGAATAATTTTTTGTCACAATGGCATCAGAATGGGATGAACTATATTTTGATATATGATTCATTGCCTCATCAATGTCTGCTACAATCTTAATATTTAAGACCAGGTCAAGGTATTCTTTATAATAATCTTCCTCTTGGGCTAATTCAATCCCCTCAAGGATAGAACAACTCTCTTTGCATCCTTTTAATTGAACCTTTGAATCTATAAACCTTTTTGCCATTTTGGGCAAAAAATCTTTTGAAATATCTTTATGGACAAGCATGGTTTCCATAGCATTACAAGTCCCAGGTCTTTGAACCTTTGCGTTAAAACAAATATCTTCAGCCATTTTCAAATCAGCCTCATTGTCAACATAGACATGACAAACACCTTTATAATGCTTTAGGACTGGTATCCTTGAATTCTCAACCACGGTCCTTATAAGTCCCTCACCACCACGAGGTATGATTAAATCAATAAGACAATCAAGCTTCAGCATTTCATTAATGGCTTCCCTGTCTGTTGTATCTATATATGTGATAATACCTTCTTTTAAGTTGTTTTCCTTAAGGATAGACCTCATAATGGAGACAAGTATCTTATTTGAATTGATTGCCTCAGAGCCACCCCTTAAGATGACTGCATTTCCAGATTTAAAGCAGAGGCTTGTGGCATCTACAGTAACATTTGGTCTGGATTCATATATGATGCCTATAACACCAATAGGGACGCGCATCTTACCGACCATCATTCCATTAGGTCTTTTCCACATCTTAGTTATCTCACCTACAGGGTCTGCAAGTTGTGCTACCTCAACAAGACCTTTGGACATCTCTTCAATCCTTGACCTTGTCAGGGTTAGTCTGTCAATCATAGCCTTTGATAAACCCTTTTTCTCTGCCGCTTGTACATCTTTTTGGTTTTCAGAGATTATCTCATTAGCCCTTTTGATGAAACTATCTGCCATTTCAACAAGCAAGGTATTTTTCAAATCAGATGATAGTCTTCTTGCTTCTATTGAACCTTCCTTTGCCTCAAGTGCCTTGTTAAAAACTAAATCTTTTAAATCCATCTATAGTAATTCCTCCCATTCAGTTTGACATAGATTATCCTTTAAATTATTAAGTAAAATCAATTATGCTTAAAAGGCTTATGTCAGGACAGAGTCTTTTTATGAAAATAGGTATAAACGGGACCTTTCTAAACAACTCACCAACAGGTGTTGGTATATTCACCAAAGAGGTATCAAAAGGTTTATGTAATCAAATTGATACTATCCTTTACAGTCCCTTTGATATTGGCGCCTGTAAAAGGGTTCAAACTGATTTATCTATTTCTGGCTCTACCAATATCATGAACAACTTCAAAAGGTTATTGTATATAAACACAAAACTTCCGAGCCTTATCAAAAGAGACAAGATAACATTACTTTATTGTCCAATCGTGGAGATGCCTTCAATAATGACAAGGATCCCCTTAGTTGTCACCGTTCATGATTTACACCCTATCTACTTTAAGAGGCAATTTGGGCTTTCTTCTTTATACTTTCAGTTTATGATTAATTTGCTTCCAAAAAGGGCATCTATGGTTACAGTGCCGTCAAGGTTTGTAAGAGAAGAACTCTTAAAATACTCAAAAGTAAAAAGTGAAAAGATAGAAGTGATTTATAATGGCTATGATGACAGCCACTTTAAGCCCATGGATAAAAGTATGAGAAAAGGCTTTTTATCAGACCACAATATAGAAAAACCATACATACTCTTTGTGGGGAGTCTTTTTGAATATAAAAATTTGGCTGTTTTGATACAGGCTTTTATGAGTATAAAAGACAAGATTGAACACAACCTGCTTGTTATAGGGAAAAGAGATGTTGCTATCAATAAACCCATAGAGGATGAAAGGATAAAATACCTTGATTATGTAAGTTATGACTCATTATCTTATTTTTACTCATATGCAGATGTGTTTGTTCATCCTGCCTTTTTTGAGGGATTCGGGCTTGCTGTCCTTGAGGCAATGGCATGTGGGACAGCGGTAATATCGTCAAATGGTGGCTCCCTCTCAGAAATTATAGGAGATGGTGGTTTATTATTTGACCCCAAAGATAGTGATATGCTTGCCACACTTCTTTTAATGGTTATTTATAAAAGGGATTTTCGCAAAGAGATTATTGAAAAGGGATTAAAAAGGGCAAGGGAGTTTTCATGGCAAAGGACTGTCAATCAGCTGATTGAGGTTTTTAAGAGGGCTGGGTGATGAAGATACTGCATCTGTTGTATGAAAGTAAGGGGGATTATTTTGGTATTGGTGGTGTTGGAATTAGGGCTTATGAAATTTATAAGTTTCTCAAAGAGAGACATAAAATTACCCTTCTCTGTAAATCTTATCCTAACTCAAAGGATGGTTTTATAGATGGTTTAGAGCATATATATGTGGGCTCCAAAGAGCCTGACCTTAAGACCTCTCTTCTGTGCTATGCAAAAGAGATAAGAAAGTATTTAAAACAGCACGCTACTAACTATGACATTATAATAGATGAGTTCTCCCCTGCTATACCAAGCATGAGTCATCTGTTCACTGAAAAAACAATACTTTTACAAGTTCAGGGATACACAGGGATACATTATTTTAAAAAGTATAATTTTTTAAGTGCATTGTATTTATATCTTATGGAAGTAATAAGACCTTTCTTTTATGAAAATCTATTAGTGATAAATGACAATACCCTTAAAAGATTATTTAAAAAGAACTATAAAAACATCCTTGTTTTGCCCAATGGTATAGATTCATCAATGCTTCAAAGGAATTATTTTAAAGGTGACTATATCCTATATTTTGCAAGGATAGACTATTACGCAAAGGGTTTAGATGTGCTATTGAAAGCCTTTTCTATGGTAAATAAGAGATTCCCTCATATAACCCTTGTGATTGCAGGTGGTGGCAGAGATGAAGATAAGCTTGAAAAGGCGGTAAATGAAATTCCTAAAAGTGTGAGAGAAAAGATCAAGATCACAGGCTGGCTTGACAGTGAAGAAAAGAAAAGGATTTTAAAAAATTCTCTATTTTACGTCTTGCCTTCAAGGCATGAGACACAAGGAATTACAGTCCTTGAGGCTATGGCTTGCAAAAAGGCAGTTATTGTAAGTGATATTGCAGAGCTTTCATATGCAGTTAACTGTGGTGCGGCGGTGAGTTTTAAAAATGGTTCTCCCCAATCTCTTGCCCAAAGGATGATTGAATATCTTTGTATGGATGACAACTTACAGGGTAAGGCAGAAAAGGGATTTCAGTGGGTAGAAGGCTACACATGGGATAAGATTGCCCTTAGATATGAAGAATATCTGCAAAAAATTATAGAAAGTAACAGACATTGAAGATATTACAGATAATTTATGAAAGCCTTCATAGTCCCTTTGGCTATGGCGGTGCAGGTATCAGGGCTTATGAGATTTACAAAAGACTTGTAGATAGGCATGATATTACTCTTCTTTGCATGAAATACCCTGATGCCAAAGAAGGATTTATTGAGGGACTTAGACATCTCTTTGTAGGAACTGAGAGTAAAAGTCTTATAAAGAGTGTTTTGGCTTACACTATTGAGACATCAAGGTTTGTTCATAAGCATGGTAATGAATTTGATATAATTATTGAAAACTTCCTCCCATCTATGCCATTTTTCTCTTGCTTTATAACCAAAAGACCTGTAATTTTGCAGGTTCAGGGTATTTTAGAAAGACACTCTATAAAAAAGTTTAATCCCCTTTTTTCAATACCTATGTCTATTGTTGAGTCCTTTTATCCGAATCTTTATAGTAATTTTATATTTGTCTCTGAGGTGACAAAAGAAAAGGTCATTAACAGGAAAGGATATAGATTTAAGACTTGTAAGGTGATCCCAAATGGTATTCAGTCTGAATACCTCAATTTTACACCCATTGAAAGGGATTATATACTCTTTTTCAGCAGGATTGATACATATACAAAAGGACTTGATGTGCTCATTAAGGCATTTATAAAGGTTAATAAAGAATTCCCAAATATAAGACTTGTCCTTGCTGGTTATGAATTTAATAATTTCAATGACCTTGTGTCAGGTTTGCCTAAAGGGGTAAGAGAAAAGGTTGAATATGTAGGTTTTGCAAGTGGACAGGAAAAGATAAGACTTATTTCCGAGTCAATACTCTTTGTGCTGCCCTCAAGGCATGAGTCTTTTCCTGTAAGCATAATAGAGGCATGTGCCTGTCAAAAGCCCGTTATAGTTAGTGATATTGAAGAATTAGCCTTTGTCAAAAAAGTTGGCTTTGGTTTAGATTTCCCCTCTGGTTCAGAGGATGGACTATCAAGTGCAATAATTAGCCTTTTAAATGATCATAGTATGAGGGAAAAAATGGGCAAGATAGGTAGAAGTTTTGCACAGGGTTTTTTATGGGATAATTTGGCTATTGAATTTGAAGAGGCATTAAAAGAAGTTCTTTAGGGGTTTTGCCCCTACTTAAATCACCCCATTTTGTTCGGTCCCTTCATAAAGACCTGAGGTCTTGCCATAGAAGTTTATTGAGTCATCACTTGAGTTTGATACAAAGGCAGAGATTACAGTCCCAGCAGTCAATCCTATCACTGCACCAATACAGGCACTTTTTGTAGAGTTTCTTGGATAAGTTGCCAAACCAACTAATGTCCCTATGGCAGTAGAAGTCAAAATGAACACAAGGTCTTTAAAAATCTTCATTTGCTCTCCTTTGTCACTAACGATTTTGAGTTTATATTACAAAATTGGGAGTTTATAATTCAACCGTTTAGATGAACCTTAAAATAGCGCTTAGGAAGGGCTGTTTCAGGATTTTTATAATCGACAGATTTTATTTATAATTTTGATTTATAC
>OGCL01002789.1_pt1 | contig 11458 bp, 8 predicted proteins | sample 1570041 | NCBI WGS metagenome assembly OGCL01 (sample SAMN06266162, study PRJEB24511) | hot springs metagenome | isolation source: Hot spring water | place: South Africa: Limpopo | collected 2015-06-22 | reverse complement strand
GCGCCGCCGCATATGAAAAGAATGTCGGATGTATCAAGCTGAATAAAGCTCTGCTCAGGGTGCTTCCGGCCGCCTTTTGGCGGAATATTGGCCGTGGTGCCTTCCAGAATCTTCAGAAGAGCCTGCTGTACGAGCGTTCGATGTGGCTCTGGATAAAAGTCCAGCGCGCGAGCGATGACCGGCATATGCCCGATTGGCAGTTCATGGATACGGAAAACTTCGTCAGACCACTGCAGCTCACCAGTCGAAAGGCTGCATGACCATGCGCCTATGCCGGCCAAGTCCTCCACCTGCTTTAGCAAACTCTGGCGCTTCTGGAGATCGACTGCTAGCACCGAAGCTTCCTCAGCCATCGATTTGGCCGCTTGCTGCTTTTGGTGAGCAAGCAATAGTCCTTCAACAACAGCGCCCAACTTCTCAAGCTTTTCAATCTCGCAGGCTGCGAACTCTCGGGGAGCAAATCCGATAAGGCACAATGTGCCAACATTCAGTCCCTCCGCGATCGAAAGCGGGTAGCCTGCATAGAAGCGTATTCCAGGCCAATCGGTAACAAGGGGGTTTGATTGAAAGCGGGGATCGTTTTGAGCGTCGTTGACTACCAAGACCTCCCGCCCAAGAATGGTGTGGTTGCAGAACGCGATCTGCCGATCTGTCTCGCAGACATCAATGCCACATTTTGCTTTGAACCACTGACGCTTCTCATCAACCAACGAAATCAACACGATCGGGACATCGAACAGTGTTCGCGCTAGCGCAACGACGGAATCAAATTCCTGCTGGGCGGCGGAGTCGAGAATATTCAAAGACTGCAAATGTCGCAGTCGCTCGGCCTCAAGTGGGCCTACGGGAAAAAGCATGACGATACCCGTTTATTAGATCTTCAAGGAGGAGAGATTGACCGGCGGTCACAAAGAACGCCGCGAGCGCGTCATGCGCCAGCTCAGTGGTCACCGCTCGTACCATAGATCAGTCGACGGGATTTGAGCAACTGCTCACATGCGCACTTGACAATATCTTGATATTGCCCATCTCTCGTCGAATGGTCCTGTGAGAACGTTGCCATGTCAGTCACAACTTCTGAAAGCCAATTATGCGACGGCTGCTGGAAACCTACAGCAACTTCGTGTTCGAAACCCAAATCAAGATTTGGGAGAAAACAGACGCCCAAGACGTTTCAAAGGTTTTGCGTGACATTGCCGACCACTATGAGTTCGATGGCTTTTGTCTAGCAATCGACCGTCAGGCTTCGGGCCATATCGATCAATTTGCCAAACTACACGATTGGCCCGAAGCCTGGATAGAAGAGTATCGGCATCTTGAGCTTCATAAGAAAGATCCACACCCACATCTCGTGAATTCTCGACGCACTCCCTACGTCTGGAACGAGAATAGCTTCGCTTCACAATCGGATGCGAGCTTTGTTCTCGACGTTGCAGCACAATATGGACTGAAAGCAGGCCTGATCCTGCCACTTAGGCTAAGTAGTGGAACTCACGCACTTTCTTTGCACACGAGCAAACCTACAGTGAACCACGACTTGGCTTTGGCAATGGAGCTCAATCTACTTGCGGTGACTGTCGCAGACCAGTACCTCGAAATTGCGACGACCGGTACAAACCCTGTCATGGAAGACGGTGAGCTGCTGGAGGCTTTATCCGAGACTCAGAAAGAAGTCTTGCGGTGGATGGCTGTTGGCAAAACCAATTGGGAGATCGCAACCATCCTCAGTATGCGGAAGCGGACAGTCGATTATCATGCTTCTTCTATTCTAAAGAAACTTGGCGTTGCCAGCAGGATGCAGGCAGTCAATATTTTCTCGAAATCGCAGCTTTGACCTTGCTCTTTCGGTCGCGGACAGTGTGTCCGGACCGTTAAAGGAGACTGCGCAGAGTTGCTTCACGGTCAGTTTTCGCCGCTAATCGCGTCGATCATGGCACTGACCCGCTCGATCGTCGTGGAGATCTCCGCAGAGGAGTAATCGGCCGTGTCGGCTCCTTCCTTCGTCGCACGGGCAGTCACGTGTGCCAACCCGCTCAGTCGTGCACTAACCTCAAGCAGATATTGCTGGGGATCCGGCTTGCTCGACGAGATCTCGATGAGGATGAAGGCCGCCAGAGTCTGCATGGCAATCAGTTGATTGCCATGCGCCACATAGTTTTCGACCAGTTTGTCGAGGGTAAGCGCTAATTTCGGCGCACCTTTTACCACCGAGGCCTCTGCCGCATGAAGTGTCCACTTAAAATAGGTGGACGCTAAATATGAGTGACGAAGAGCAGAGACTGCGAGTGCGGCTTGTGGGGCGTGATGGGCGACGCCGCTATGATCCATCATCAAAGGCCCGGCTTGTAGCGGCCTGCCTTGAGCCAGGGGTTTCGATATCGGGCCTGGCGCTTGCCCATGGGGTCAACGCGAACGTTCTCCGCAAGTGGGTCAAAGATGCCAGGGAATCCGGGTTGCCGACGGTATCATCACGATCGACGTTTATCCCGGTCATCGCCGCCGACTGTGGCCGGCCTGATGAGACCCGCTCGCTGGATGTGGAGGTCGCACGATGTGAAAGCCAACCGGCATCACCGGGGCGGACAGCAGGCCCCTGTGGTTCTTCCAAGATCAGGGCTTTGCTGCCGAACGGCGTGAGGCTTTCGCTGGAATGCGGGGATTTGGATGCGTTGACTGCAATCATCGGAGCGCTTTGCCATGTTCAGACTAGGCGCTGATCTCAAGGTCTACTTGCATCGCGAGCCCATCGACTTTCGCGCCGGCATCAACAGCCTTGCTGTCCTGGTGCAGGAGACGATGGAGGTCGACCCTTTTGCGCCCGCGGTCTTTGCCTTTTGCAATCGTCGCCGCGACCGGATGAAGCTGTTGTTCTTCGATCGCTCCGGTTTTGTGATGGTCCTGAAACGATTGACCGAGGACAGGTTCCGATGGCCACGCCGAGAAACTGCGGTGGTGTCGCTTTCGACTGAGCAATTGCACTGGATTCTCGACGGCATCGATATTGATGCGATGGTCCGTCATCCGGTTCGGCAATACCAGATCGCCGGGTGACGGCTGCCGACTTCTTCTGTTGACGCGTCGGCGCGGCTCAGATTCAAGAATCTGATGAACCGACCCGGCGAACCCAGCATTGCGGAACTGATGGCGCAATTGGCAGCGAATGCTGCCGAAATCGCCGCGCTGAAAGCCGAGAAGGAAGCGCTCAGCGCCCGCGTGGTCAAGCTCGAGGAAGAGTTGGCACTGGCGCGGCTTCATCGGTTTGCACCGAAGAGCGAAAAGCACGTCGATCGGCTCTTTGATGAAGCCGAGCAGGTTGCCGATGAGGAGGACACTGGCGACGCCGACGGCGATCTCGTCGAACTGCCGGACACGGGTTTGGCGTCAACCGAGAAACTGCAAGGCAAGAAGCGTGGCCGCAAACCCCTGCCAGCACATCTGCCGCGCGAGCGCGTCGAATATGACCTGACCGACGATGAGAAGGCCTGTCCGTGCTGCCATCACCAGATGCATCGCATGGGTGAGGCCGTCTCGGAGCAGCTCCATATCGAGGTAAAGGCCAAGGTCCTGCAGAATGTTCGGTTCAAATATGCCTGCCGTCATTGCGACCGGACCGGCATCAACACGCCTGTTGTCCTCGCACCGATGCCAGCGCAGCCCTTGCCGGGCAGCATCGCCACGGCCTCGACGCTGGCCTTCGCGCTCGTCCACAAATATGTCGACGGCACGCCGCTTTACCGCCTGTCCCAGGCCTTCGAGCGCGCCGGCGTTCCCATCAGCCGCGGCGCTCTCGGGCATTGGGTGATCGGATCGAGCGAGAGGCATCTCTCCCGCATCTACGATGCGCTGAAGCTCCGGCTTCGGGTCCAACCGCTCGTCCACGGCGACGAAACGACGGTCCAGGTTCTAAAGGAAAAGGACAGGGAGGCCACCAGCACATCCTATATGTGGGCGTATCGGAGCGGTGAGGACAGCAATGAACCGATCGTGCTTCTCGACTACCAACCCGGCCGCGGCCAGATTTATCCGCAGGCCTTCCTCGGCGACTACCGCGGCATACTGATGAGCGATGGCTACACCGCCTGGCGAACGTTGGAAGGGGCAACGCATTTGGGATGCATGGCCCATTCCAGGCGTCGCTTCGTCGATGCCCTGAAGACAAGGAAGAAAGGTGGCGGACCACCGGAGCAGGCGCTGAAGTTCTTCGAGCAGCTCTACCGGATCGAAAGCCAAGCCAGAGTAGAAAAGGCGGAAGCTGGAGAAACGCAAGCCGAATGCATTCGCCGTTTCCGCCGGCAGCACAGCGTCCCCATCCTGAACGCTCTCAAGGCATGGCTCGATGACATCGCGCCAAAGGTCCTGCCCGACAGCAAGATCGGCGATGCCGTATCCTACACCCTGAACCAGTGGGAATACCTGACGCGCTACACCCAAGACGGCAGGATGCCGATCGACAATAACCTGCTGGAACGTGATATCAGGATTTTTGCCACTGGAAGAAAATCCTGGCTGTTCAGCGATACTGCGGACGGAGCCAAGGCCAGCGCCGTCGTCTACAGCATCATGCTGACCTGCCGCGCCTGCGGTATCGAACCATTGGCTTACTTGCGCCATATCCTCAGCGAATTGCCGCAGCGCGCATCGGATGCCGACATCTCCGACCTGCTGCCGTTCAACTTCGCCAGGACCGCTACTGCCTGATCGCAGACGAACGCTTGACAGCCACGACGGTCAAACGACACGCGGCAACGTGCAGGGAAACGAGCGCTTACTGTCGAGGATAGCGGCGACGTCTACTGGGTGCTTCATGAATGTACCATTGTTCTGCAATCATATTGCGGGCGGCTAAACCCCGCCCGCCCTTGTCTCAGAGATCAGAATTCTTCCCAGTTTGATGCTGAAGCGGCTCCCGCGGCCAACCCCACGGCTCCGGCAACTTTCGCAAGCATCCGACGGGCAGGCGATGCGACAGGCCGCGCAACACCCGACACTGCAACTGTGCCCGCATGGGAAGACGGCATTACATCGCACAGCTGAAACTGCTGGATCCGGCCACGAAGCCGCTCGACCTCGCTGGCAAGAGCTGCGCTGGCTGCGGTAGACTCTTCCACCATTGCCGCGTTCTGTTGCGTGACCTGGTCCATCTGGTTGACGGCTGTGTTGACCTCGGCAAGGCCGACAGACTGCTCCTTCGCAGACGTCGCAATCGCGTCAAGCCGAGAATTGATCGTCAGGACCTGGCTCTGGATGACGTTCAAGGCATCGCCGGTCGCTTCGACCAAGCGGACGCCGACGGCAACTTCATCAGCAGAATTGCGGATGAGGTCCTTGATTTCCCGTGCTGCTTGCGCAGATCTTTGGGCGAGCTCACGCACCTCCTGGGCAACGACGGCAAAGCCCTTGCCGGCCTCTCCTGCACGTGCAGCCTCGACGCCTGCATTGAGGGCAAGGAGGTTAGTCTGGAAGGCGATCTCATCAATTACACTGATGATGTTCGAGATCTGGTTTGATGATTGTTCGATCCGCTGCATCGCATTTACAGCATCCGAAACCACGGTAGCGGATTGACGGGCGCTGTCATTCGTCTGGGCTGCGATCCCGCGCGCTTCCTCCGCACGCTTGGAGGCGTTGGAAACATTTGCGGTAATCTGATCGAGCGCGGCGGCTGTCTCTTCAAGGGCTGCGGCCTGCTGCTCGGTACGCTTGGACAGATCCTCGGCACTTTTGCTGATCTCGCGCGCGCCACTGTCGATCGAGCCGGTCGCCTCGGCCACCGCCTTCATGGTCTGAGCCAGTTCTGATACTGCTGTGTTGAAATCGCTTCTGAGCGCCTCGAAGTCAGCTGCGAATGGTTCGCGGAGCCGGAAGCCAAGGTTACCATCAGCAAGCTGTCTTAGCCCTTGTGCCAGACCGGATGTGGCCGCAGCCATTTCCTGAGCGCGCTTGCGATCGGCCGCATCAATGCGTTCCTTCTCGGTCTCGTTCAGCAGACGGTTCGTTTCTGCCTCGGCTTCCAGCTGACGCGTCCTCAGGCCATTGTCCTTGAAGATCTGAACTGCCTGAGCCATTCCACCAACTTCATCGCGTCGGTCGCGGCCCGTCACATCCACGTCAAGATCGCCATCGGCGAGCCTGGCCATCAAAGTCGCCAGGCTGCGGATTGGAACAACAAGCCAAGACCTGATGGCAAAGAAGCCGACAGCAAGTGCGATGATGACACCCGCGATATTGGCAACCAGCGTTACGATTGCTGTTTGCGTGACGCTTTCGGTCAGGGCTGCACCTTTGGCGTTCGCCGCCTCGACCGTGGCAGTTGTCACGCGGGTGAGTTCTTCGCTGACTGGACCAAAGGCAGGCTGGCATTGGGTGAGGAAGAGCTGTTGGGATGCGGCAACGTCAGCCTCGGAGACTGCTCGGCCCGCTGCCTGGAGCGTCGACTGGCATGCCTGCTCTAGTACCGCAAGGCCCGCAGCCTTGAGAGATGGTATCTGAGTGTTCGACGGCATGGCGACCGCTGCAGTATCAACAAAACCGAGAAAGTCGGTTTTGAATTTTTCGAGCTCCGCCGAGGCCATCGCGTTCAGCTCTTCGGTCCGGGACATCAACAGATCTCCAAGAGCGGCACGCGCACCCTGCAGGGATCTATTGGCTCTCGCAAGATTGAGTGCTGCAGCGGAGTTGCCCTCGAGCAACTCATGATAGGCCGCATCTGTGGTGATGAGCTGCACGTCGCTGTAGATTGCGACGGCAATCGCAAACAAGCCGAAGAAACTCATGATGATCATGAATTTCCCGATGATCGGAACGTTCTTCATTTTGAGCGGTCCCCCTTGGACCCAAGGAAATGCAGTTCGGTGTCGAGGCAGTGACGAGCCCCGAAGGCAAGTGGCTCAGCGTCACACCGCGATGAAGACAGGTCCCCCCGGCGCCTCTCTCATCTCGCGTAACAGGTCCGGCACAGCTACAAATGGTTAAAGCTCGGTGCTGTACCGGCCCCTATTTTTAGTTGTCAGACAATTAAAATTAGGTAACTTGATTTAGTGTTTTAAAATATTTTTTTGATCGGCCAATATTGGACGCTAACGGTAAGCATCGACGCAACTATAGATCAACCTTGAACATCCGAGGTCGAAGCGTTTTCGAACTGAACTCGCCTCCGTTTTGAGGCCCTCGGCTGACGAATACTGCCTGCTTGGTGCCGTTAGGCACATTGCCCCGCAGTTGATGCGGATCGTTATGTATGGACGATAGCAGGGCCGCTACCCTACTCCGTTAACGATACGACGCCCGAATTGAACTGAGTGCATGTAGGCGACTGAGGCTCTCTGAGAGATTTTCCTTCGCGGCTTTCGTGCGGTCGCTCACGCCCAAACCGAACACCGTCGATTTGCGCGCATTCTGATACTCGCGCAGCGCCCGGCGGACATCGTAAGCAGCTTGCACTGGTTCACCCGACAGGGAGTTCTTTGCCGTAATCTGCTCGACGTAAGTGTCGACGATTACAGCCACTTTACCGGTCGGGCTGAGGAAATCGGCCTCCAGCGCTCGGCAGACCTCCTGGTAACTTGTGGTCGAATGAAACTCCTCGTCGATGGTCGGAAGATTGTGTGAGTGATCAAACATTTGTTCATTCCAGTGCGTTGCGCGTAAGACTGTCGCCTGCAGAAGCGAGGCAGCAATCTCGCCACGGGGCTTTTCCATCAACCCTCAGATCTGGCAATCCAGCCAGGATTTAAGCAGAGCAATATTCAACTCGTCTCGGCGGTAGTAGACGCTGGCGCCCAATTTCTGCGAGCTCACCAGACCCGCTCGGTGAAGAACACCAAGATGAGACGATACGGCCGACTGGGAAAGGCCAGACCGCTGAAAGCTACCAGCGGTGGCCCCGCCTTCACGCGTCAACACCGAAGGCTCAAAATACTGCTCTGGCGCCTTCAACCAGGTCAGGAATTCAAGCCGAGCCGGGTGCGCAAGTGCCTTGAGAGCGTCGTGGTAGTCGAATGGACACCTCTATTTAGCCGGATTTCCCGCGTTGACGGTAGGATCTGAGCCTGCCGCCGCTTTCGGCGGTGATCTTTGAACTGTGATCATTGGCATTCCCGCCCCTTGCGGGGCGGCCGTCGTCATGCGGTGACGCGCTTTGCTTCGTGGAAGACGTATCTGAGCATGTTGTAGGCGATGTTGGCCATGCCGATCTTCACCTTGGCCCTTCCAATCCCGATGGTCCTGATGAAGAGCTTCATCTTGTCCTTCTGCCTTGCAAAGACATGCTCGACAGTCGCCCTGATCCTGGATCGTCGCCCGTTTGCCCGCGACATCGTCTCTGGCATTGGTTTGCCCTTCGGCTTTCGCTGGTGGATGTCCGACTTCAGGCCATTGTCCTGCAACCACCCCTCGTTTGTCTTCGAGCGATAGGCGCTGTCAGCCCAGACCGTTGAGGCGGTGTTGTCCTTGGTCACGACGTTTCTCAGCTGAGCGCCGTCATGGGCGGCCGCACTGGTCACCGTCCATCCCCGGATGAAGCCATGCGCCCGATCGATGCCCGCGTGGTTCTTGTAGCCGAACATCGGAATGGCGATGTCATGGGTCTTCGTTGGTGCTGATGTCGGCGTGTCCGTCGGCTGCTTCGCCTTGGAATACTTCACCGTCCAACGCGCATCTCGATCCTTCTGGGCAAGCTTGGCGGGCTTCTCCTTCCAGTCTTGCGGTATCTCTCCGGCTTTGATCGCCTCCTTCTCCTCCTGGCTGTTGTGCTGCCTCGGAGCCTGGATGATCGTTGCATCGACGATCTGCCCGCCCTTGGCCAGATACCCGGACCGCGAGAGATGTTTGTCGAAGCGGGCGAACAGATTGTCGATGGCGCCGGCCCGCACCAGGCTTTCGCGAAACAACCAGATCGTCTTGACGTCCGGCACCTTGTCGGAAAGGCCAAGCCCCAGAAACCGCATAAACGAAAGCCGGTCCTGGATGACGAACTCGGCCTGATCGTCGGAGAGATTATAGAGCGCCTGGAGCACCAGGATCTTGAACATCAGCACTGCGGGAAACGGCGGGCGCCCGCCTTTCGATCCATCCGATCGCTTCAGCGCCTTGGCCAGTGGCTTCTCGAACACAGGCCACGGGATGATGCTGTTCAGCTTCTCGAGCGGATCGCCCACGGCGCTCAGCCGTTCGTAACGCTCGTCCAGATCGAAGAAACCAGGCTGTCCCCGCATCATCCGCCCCCGCCAAATCAAACAAGCAGGATGGAATCACGAAAATCGCAAAAGAGGTAGGTTTTTCGAGGTGCCCGAATGTCTTTTGCATCGTAAACGGCTTCCAGTTATCGACGAGTTCCCGCCGACGGCGAACTCAGCGCCGTTCGCTATCAAGTGAAGCTGTAGTTTTGTCTGACCAAAGAATTGTCTTGAAGCTCAGGCAGTTTGCAACAACGCTTCCCCCGTGATTTCCGGCACTTTCTCGATCAGCTCGGAGATCTTGGCCTGCGAAAGTGGCCTCGACATCAGGAAGCCCTGGATCTCGGAGCAATGGTCGGCCGTCAGCAGGGCGAGTTGCTCGTTTGTCTCGACACCTTCAGCGGTGACACTCAAGCCGAGTGCCCGGCCAAGGCCAAGGATTGCTTGAACGATCGGCCGTGCACTTTCTCGCGTATCCAGATCGCTGATGAAACTCCGGTCGATCTTGATGACGTCGAATGGAAAATTCCTCAAATAGCTCAGCGAAGAGTATCCGGTACCGAAATCGTCCATGGCGAGTTTCACACCCATGGCCTTCAACTCGTTGAGAACTTCGATCGCCCGCTCAGCATCTTCCAGCAGGACACCCTCGGTGATCTCGAGCTCCAGAAGCTCGCCCTTCAGGCCGGAGCGAAGAAGGCAATCCCTGACCTTGCCGACGAATTTTGTATCGCGAAACTGAACCGGCGAGACGTTGACCGAAACGCCGATCCCGGACCAATTCGCGGCCGCTTCACATGCAGTGTCGAGGATCCAGTCCCCGAGCGGCACGATCAGACCATTTTGCTCAGCCAACGGTATGAAGTCACAAGGCGGGATGCGACCGCGCTCCGGATGCGCCCAACGAACCAAGGCCTCGACACTGCGCATTTGACGGGCACGCGTATCGAAACGCGGTTGGTACTCAAGGAAGAAATGGCCGGCAGTCAGGCTATGGCGCATGTCCTCCGTCATCTTTCGCTGCAACATGATCTTGTCGTTCATCTCAGCAGCAAAATAACTGAACTGGCCGCGTCCCGATTGTTTGGAGCGGTAGAGCGCTGTATCAGCGGCACGCAGGAGCTCGTCTGGCGTTGTACCGTCCATGGGCGCGATCGCCACACCAATCGACATGCCGACCGTTAACTCGCCGCTTTCATGGCGAATGGGCGCACCGACTGTTTCCATAAGCTTCATGCAGAACCGTTCGACCGCCTCGGCTGGCATTCCGGGCGCTGCAATGACGAATTCGTCGCCGCCCACGCGTGCGACCATGTGATCAGCGCGTATGGCACGCCGCAAGCGATCTGCAACGGCCCCCAGGACCAGATCGCCAACATGATGACCATGAGTGTCATTGATTGGTTTGAAGCGGTCCAGATCGACGTAGAATACCGTCATGCTTGCCGCGGCGCTCGACAGAGCAGTTTCCATGAAAGCTACTAACTTTGTCCGGTTCGGCAGGGAGGTACCAGAATCCAAATGGGCCTGCCGTTTTGCATCCTCAAAAGCCTCGGCAAGCGCGACGTTTGAAGTCACATCAGTCGCGTATTTGATCACTTTGCGAGGGCAACCGTTCAGGTCGAGGATTGGATTGTATGAAGCCTGTATCCAGATCTCCTTGCCGTCTTTACCCAGTCTCTTGTAGAGGCCTGCGTGATACTGTCCGCTGCGAAGGGTCTCCCAAAACAGGGAATACTCGACGCTCTTGGCATAGGACTTTTCGACGAGCTCTGAATGATGCTTCCCGACCACGTCGGCACGCTCAAAACCGAGGGTCGAAAGGAAGTTATCGTTGACCTCCAATATGATACCGTCAAGTGCAAGCTCCACGACCCCTTGCGACTTGTTGATCGCCTCGATCTGCCCCTGGTAATCGGCCTGTCTCAGCCGCTCCGCAGTCACGTCGACTGCATATTTGACAATTTTGAATGGCCGGCCCTCCATGTCGAGGATCGGATTGTAAGTCGCCTGTAGCCAAATCTCGCGACCATCTTTGCCAATACGCTTGTACTCACCCGCTTTATGTCGGCCCAAGCCAAGCTCGCGCCAGAAACTGCGATATTCGTCAGAGTCTGCTGCATCGACAGTGACAAACATGCTGTGATGCTGTCCGTAGACCTCGCCAAATCTGTAGCCGGTCAATTCCAAAAAATTATCATTCGCATCGATGACAGTCCCATCAAGTGCGAAGGAGATCACACATTGCGCCTGGTCGATCGCTGCAATCTGTCCCTGATATTCAG
>OGCL01002785.1_pt1 | contig 11481 bp, 10 predicted proteins | sample 1570041 | NCBI WGS metagenome assembly OGCL01 (sample SAMN06266162, study PRJEB24511) | hot springs metagenome | isolation source: Hot spring water | place: South Africa: Limpopo | collected 2015-06-22 | reverse complement strand
ATACGCGATTTCTACCAAAAATCACCCGATATTTTTACTATTAATCCTAACCAGTTAATAGTGGGACTAAACAGGTAGTAAGCCAACTCGTCGATGTCACGGTAGCGCTCGAATTTCAAACCGCGATCGTAGGATCGGTGGAAGGCGACAGCACCTCGACGATCAGTAGCGGATTTTCCACGTACTGGGTATAACGAATCCTGCGTTCGCACAAAACCTGTACGTCGGGATAACAAAACAAATCGTGGCGCCGAATATAGAGCTTCATGTCGGCGCCATAGACCCGGCAAGGCTTGGTACGCAGGGCATTACTAAGACCAGTCAGGACATTGGCGGCAATCAACGCATGGCTTTCGGCCACCGAGCATGCAAAAAACCTCGCCGGCGTGATACTCGTAGCGACGATCTTCCTCTCGCTCCAAGGTGAAGTATTCTTCGTGGGTCAAGCGCTGATTGTGTAATAAGGGAAGAGATGACATGCGCTCGTTCTCGATCCGGCTTGGGTCGACATGACGGGAAAAGGCCGTTTCATCCGCCGTGGGCGGCGCGGCCAAATAGCGTGACCATTTCCGCCAAGCGATGGCAATGCTCCTCGGTCAGTTGATCCCAATGGAAACGCCACTGCCAATTGCCTTCAGTCGTACCCGGCGTATTCATACGATGCGCCGAATCGAGTTCTAAAATATCCTGCATCGGCACCACCGCCAAATTCGCCACGGACGCCATAATCGCGTGCACTGCGGTATAGGGCATACGTAAACGTGGACAGCCAAAATATGCTTGCACATACCGCTGTTGTGGTTCTGAGAGTTTCTGATACCAACCCAAAGTCGTATCGTTGTCGTGGGTACCGGTATAGACTACACAATTGCGCGGGTAATGGAAGGGTAGATAAGGATTGTCTGGCGAGCCATCGAACGCGAATTGCAAGATGCGCATACCGGGCAAACCAAATTGATCGCGCAATTGTTCCACTTCCGGCGTGATCACGCCCAAATCTTCGGCGACCAACGGAATATTACCGAACACTTCGCAGATGCGACTCAATAGGCTCTCTCCTGGTGCTTTCACCCATTGCCCTTGCATCGCAGTCGGCTCATTGGCGGGGATTTCCCACGCGGCCTCCAAGCCTCGAAAATGATCAATACGCAGAATATCGAACAATTCCAACTGGGTTTTGATGCGTTCGATCCACCAGTCAAATTGCTGGCGTTCTAGATAGTCCCAATTGTAATGAGGATTCCCCCAACGTTGTCCAGTCGCCGAAAAATAATCCGGCGGTACACCGGCAACGGTGAGCATCGCACCATGCGCATCGAGTTTGAAATACTGGCGCTGCGCCCAAACGTCGGCACTGTCGTAAGAGACGAAAATCGGAATGTCTCCAAATAACAAAACACCGTGCTGATTGGCGTAAGTTTTCAGCTGGTGCCATTGCTGAAAGAACACGAATTGCTCAAATTCAGTGATACGGATCGTATCGCGCAACTGTCGCCGGGCGGCACTCAGTGTTTTCGGTGAGCGGTTTTTATAGGCTTCTGGCCACTCGTGCCAGGGTTGGCCAGAAAATTCCCGCTTCAATGCCATAAACAACGCATAATCATCGAGCCAGCCGGATTTTTCGATACGAAATTGCGTGAACGCACTGCGATCTTCCGCATCAGCGCGTGCTTCAAAACCAGCATAAGCTTGAATCAAACATTTACGTAATAACTCCTTCTCCGAGAGCATCGTTTCGTCGAGCGCCGGGCGTTCCAACCATCCCTTCTCGACCAGCCAGTGCAAATTGAGCAACGCCGGATTGCCGGCATGCGCCGACACACACTGATACGGCGAACCATCGTCATGTGGTGGCGAAATCGGCAAAGTTTGCCAAATCGTGATGCCGCTATTGTGCAAAAAATCGACGAAATGATAAGCCTCAGTGCCGAGATCACCGTGCCGACGCACTCCGGGTAAGGAAGTAATGTGGAGCAGGATTCCCGCACGGCGGACAGTTAGATAATTGACAATACAAGATGACAAGCGAAACCCTCAATCCTGACGCCCAGGTCGCATGGTGCCACCCATCGCAGGAATCCCCGATCCTTGTGTGAACGACAACGCCAAATAGGCCGGCGGCTCTTCGCCGAGCAACGCGTATAAATTAGCGAGATTCAGACGAAACTGGCGCTCGAAATTGCTAACAGCTTCTTCAGGATTGTAATCGCCAAACCACCAGAACCAATCTGAGCCTTCGCAAATCGCCAGTTGTAGTTCAGCTTTCTGTAAACGCTCGGGGCTCAAGCGCCCGCTGGACACGATTTTATTGAAACAATGTTTCGCATCGCCGAGCATCTCCCAGCCTCGATTTTTGTCGGCATCACCAATCCACGTCGAAAAAGTACCGTACACCCAACTCCCCGCGACGAGCTGCGGAAGTTTAGTGATCGTCAATTTACGTTGCACGCATTCGGAAAATGTCACCATTTCGATGCCGGGGTGTTCCGCGAGTCGCCGGTATAGGCCTGTTATAAAAAACGAGCCGTTGGCAGGGAAGTATTCCCAAGCGTTCTCGCCATCCATGATGATCGAAATGACGCCATCTTCTGACAAATTGTTGCGAATATTTTCGATGTGATGAATCAAATCGGCGACCGCATCATCGGCGTGCCATTTTGAATACTCAAAGCCGATCAGATCGGATAAACCATCGTCGCGAAAAAAACAGACCAAAGGCTCAGCGCCTTGCACCATGAAAGGATGATGCACACTGGCGCCACCCATACCGGAGCGATTCAAGCTATTGTGTAATACGCTACCGCCACTCGCTGCCCATTTGAAACCGGCTGCCGCGAGCATTTGCAAGGTTTCAAAACTGACACTGCCTTCCGAAGGCCAACATCCCGCTGGCATATAGCCAAAAAAACGTTTGAAGGTTTCAATTCCATGATCGATGTGCCATTGTACGCGCTCCTTACCACCCGGGTACTGATCAAGCTTTGGTAATGTCGCATGCGGCCAGGCTTGGTGAGCGCTCTTGATGTCGAGCAATAAAGGCATGATAGGGTGGGCATACGGTGTTACCGACAGTTCGATCTGCCCGCGCTTCGCCAATGCCTTGTAACGACGAATTACAGTCGATAATAACTCGCCAATGACTTCAAGGATTTCGGTACGCTCGTGCAAGGTATAGCCCCAGCCTTTTTCCAAAAGCCGTTTGATACGGCGGTCGCTTTCTTTGACTGTCTCGCCCATCCACGCCAAGTGATACCAGACCAGGAGATCAGCGAGATATTGCGAGTTGATGTAGTTCAGTGCTTCATTATGCTTATCCAGCCATTCCGCCATTTCGACGAGTTTTAGGAAATAAGGGTAACGGTTGATTTGATGCGTGCGATTGGCGCGCAAGCAATCCTTGATCAACTTGCGCCGCTCATCAGGGGTTGCGGGCACAGTGCGGCTTACCAAGGCCGCAAGGAGCGGATCGCGAATCGTCGTACCATCTTGCAAGTAAGCTTGTACTTGCTTGGCATAGTCTTCAATCTGTTCCAACAAAATCGGCGCGAAATTGACGGTTACCTTAGCGGTGGGCCGATTTTCCAAATGCACGACCATGTCGATGTAATCTTTGATGACGTGCAGATAGGTCCACGGCAATTTGTACTCGCCAGTACGTAGATCGCGGTATTCCGGTTGGTGCATGTGCCAGCAGATCGCCAGCTTGACGCGTTTTTTATCGGACATAGTGTCGTTTTTGTCCTAACATTTCAGGAGTGACCAAGGCAACCCCGCCGGGGCTGACATGAAAGCGTTTCGCGTCTTCTTCTGGATCTTCGCCAATAATCGTGCCTTTTGGTACATCGCAACCTTTTTCGATGATCGCTTTGGTAATCCTGCAATGGCGCGCGATGTTGGCATCGGGGAAAATGATACTGTCCTGGACGACGCTGTAAGAATTGACCCGGACATTCGAGAACAATAGCGAATGACGAACCAAAGAGCCAGAAATGACGCATCCCCCGGCCACCATTGAATCAACAGCGCAACCACGTCGATCATCATCGTCAAACACGAATTTTGCCGGAGGCGTTTGTTCTTGGTAAGTCCAAATCGGCCATTTTTTATCGTAGAGATTCAAATCGGGTTTGACACCGATCAACTCCATATTGGCCGCCCAATAGGAATCAATCGTTCCAACATCTCGCCAATAACTTTGTTCGCCGCTTTGTAAATCGAGAAACGGATAAGCGAATACCCGGTATTTTTGAATGACATTGGGAATGATGTCCTTACCGAAATCGTGTGTGGAGCGAGGCGTATCAGCGTCTTTGATCAATTGCTCAATTAAAAAGCCGCTATTGAAAATATAAATCCCCATCGATGCTAACGCTTTACCCGCATTACCAGGCATAGCAGGAGGATTTTCTGGTTTTTCGACGAAATCTTTGACGCGGCGTTGCTCGTCGATATGCATGACGCCGAACGCCGAAGCGTCCTTCAGATCGACTTCAATACAACCAATCGTTAAGTCGGCTTGATTTTCAACATGGTAGCCCAACATTTCACCATAATCCATTTTGTAAATATGGTCGCCGGCCAAAATTAAAATGAACTCAGGATTACGCGAGCGCAGAATATCGATGTTTTGATACACCGCATCGGCAGTGCCGGCGTACCAGGAATCCTGCAAGCGTTGTTGCGCGGGGAGCAAATCGACGTATTCGTTGAATTCGCCACGCAAAAACCCCCAGCCTTTTTGGATGTGTCGGATCAACGAATCAGCTTTGTACTGTGTCAGAACGCCTATTTTGCGGATACCGGAATTGATGCAATTGGACAAAGTGAAATCGATGATGCGGAATTTGCCGCCAAACGGTACGGCAGGTTTGGCTCGCCAGTCGGTAAGGTGCTTCAACCGCGAGCCGCGCCCTCCCGCAAGAATCAGTGCGATGGTGTTGCGCGTGAGATGACTGATGTCGCGCTGATGGCGCGCGGTGGTGATGTCTGGCATGGTGGGATCCCCTGTTGTTTTGATTGTCGAAAGCGTTAATTACACGACATGGTGAATTTGGTACTATTGCCCGATGGGGCGGTTCATTTTACTTGAGCGCCTACGATGTGAACAGACCCGCGCTTGACGCTGGATGGATTCACGCACCACTGACTATACTCTTCCAAATGCACCCATTCACCATTTTGTCGAACCAAGCACCGGTCATTAAATTTTTCACCTCATCTCCACAGCGAATCGGATATTTCGGATACGCCGAAAACCTCGCCAACTTTTTTCTGTTATACCTTTCGCGCTGCAATTTCGGCATTTCTCCACCCTCTTCCGTTTGCGGGAGAAGACTGAGGGCAAGGGATAAAAAACGAAACTTGAAGGGCGGAGTATAGTAACTCTCCAAACGATTATATCGCGCGAACACACCGCTTAAACACACCGCTTACGATCATGCAAAAAGTTCTTTTCGTTTCGAGCGAAGTCCATCCTTTAATGAAAACCGGCGGCCTTGCCGACGTTGCTGGGAGTCTTCCCAAGGCGTTACAGGATCTGGGCTTGGACGTCCGCATCGTCATGCCGCATTATCTATCGATTCAACGCGAGCAAGCCATCGAATATCGCTGTACGTTTCGGGTGGGACATTACGATGTCAATATCCTGGAAACGCGGCTGCCCCATTCCGACGTCACCGTCTGGTTGATCGACTATCCGCCGTTGTTCGGCATGAGCGGGAATCCTTACGTCGATGCCAACAGCCAGCCGTGGCCGAACAATGCCGAACGCTTCGCGTTATTTTGCCGCGCGGCGGTCGAGATCGCGATGGATCGCGCGCATCTTAACTGGCGCGCCGACATCGTGCATTGCAACGATTGGCAAACCGGCTTGACACCGCCCTTGCTCGCGCTGGAAGCGCACCGCCCGGCGACGGTGTTCACGATCCATAATCTCGCCTATCAAGGCCTGTTCGCGAAAGCGGCGTTTTTCGTGCTCAATTTACCGCACGAACTGTGGCAATCCGGCGGTGTCGAGTTTTACGGGCTGTTCTCGTTCATTAAAGGCGGTTTGGCGTATGCCGACCATATCACCACAGTCAGTCCCACTTATGCGCTGGAAATCCAAACGCCGGAATATGGCTATGGCTTGGAAGGCTTGCTCTGTCATCGCCGTGAACAACTGACCGGCATCCTCAACGGCATCGATGCCAGTTGGAACCCAGAAACCGACCCTTTAATTCCGCATCGTTACAGCGTGAAAACACTCGATGACAAGCGCCACAACAAACTCGCTTTACAACAGCGCTTGCATTTACCTCAACACCCCAACGTGCCGTTACTGGCGCTGATCGGGCGTTTGGTGCCGCAAAAAGGCATCGATTTGGTCATCGACGCCCTGCCCGATTTGGCACAGCTGCCGGTGCAGTTTGTATTGCTCGGCAGCGGCGATAAGGCTTTCGAGCAGCGTCTCGTCAATCTCGGACGGCTTCATCCCGACAAATTCGCAATCACGCTGGGTTATGACGAGGCCTTGGCGCACTGGATCGAGGCGGGCGCCGATATTTTCCTGATGCCGTCGCGCTTCGAACCCTGCGGCCTCAATCAAATGTACAGCCAACGTTACGGCACAATCCCGATCGTCCATCGCACTGGCGGCTTAGCCGATACCGTGGTCGATACTTTGCCGACGACGCTGGACGATGGCACGGCCAGCGGTTTGGTGTTCAAGGAACCGCACGCCAATACCTTGCTGGAAACCATCAAACGCGCGTTGTTACTGTATCACTCACCCGAATTATGGCGCCGCGTACAACACACAGCGATGCAAAAAGATTTCTCCTGGCAACACAGCGCACACCAGTATCTGGCTCTATATCGTGCGTTGCGTTGAATCCAGTACCACCTCCGTAAATTTTTCGAGTCATTCATGAAAACCCAACATTTTGCAGAAGACTACAACAAACTCGTTCAAAGCAAATTGGCTAGCCAAGACCGCCCCCGTGCGATGGAAGCGAGTATCGGCGGCAATTTTCAAACCTTTGGCCGTTACCAACGGCAATTATTGCAGCAACAAGGTTTATCTGAACAAGGTACGCTATTGGATTTGGGCTGTGGCGCGGGACGCTTGGCGCACGCATTGCGCGATCTGCCGCTGCATTACGTTGGTATCGATGTTGTACAAGAACTGCTCGATTATGCCGCTGAAATTTGTCAACGCCCCGATTGGCATTTCATCAAATCCACTGATTTAACGATTCCGCTGCAAGACGATAGCGTGGATATGGTCTGTGCGTTCTCGTTGTTCACGCACCTTTTGCACGAGGAAACCTATGCCTATCTCGCCGAAGCGCGCCGCGTGCTGAAACCCGGTGGCAAGATTGTGTTCACGTTTTTGGAATTCGCCGTTCCCGAGCATTGGGCGGTGTTCGTCACCAATCTGCTACAACTGCGCCAACGCGTGCATTTGAATCAATTCATCGAAGCCAGCACCCTACCGATTTGGTGTCGTCACTTGCGCTTGGACGTTTTACAAATCACGCCAGGCAATGTGCCGTATATTCAACTCACGGAAAATACGCCAGCCTCCTCGGTCTCGTTGGGACAATCGCTGTGTGTGCTACAGAAACCTCACGCGGCCACCGACCGCGTTTGGGCACAACTCCCGGAGGGGTTCGATCCGCAATCCTATCTCGCCGCCAATCCCGACGTCGCGCAAGCAGGCATCGATGCCGCCGCGCATTATCTCGCCGAAGGACAATATGAAAATCGCCCGCTGCAATGAAAGTTACCGCTGCGCTGCATCATGCGACGCCAGATGGCGCAGCACACTTATTCTCAATCATAAGGCCCGGTGATGGATTCCGTCGTGTAACGTTCGACGCGCAACGTTTCCGACCAATAATCCATCGGCAGGCCTGCTTTGCGCTTCAGGTGGCGCAGGAAATCGCGCGGCGCCGGCAAACTTTCCCAAACCGACGGCAGAAACGTCCCACGCCGCGCGCCGCCCTGCAAAATCAAACCATCGATGCCGGGGCGCAGTTGTTGCAGTAAATCCGCTTCCGAAGCAAAGTGCATGGGCTCTGGCGCCGATAACAACGATAAATGAATGTCGAGCTGCGGAAACTCGTCCGCCGTCACAGCTGGAAAACGGGGGTCGCGGAATGCTGCGGCAAAGGCGTTTTCGGCGACGTCTTCGATCAAGGGGCGCATCGCTTCCAGCATGCCGATGCAGCCGCGCAGTTGACCGTGTTTTTGCAGCGTCACGAAACTGGCGCGCCAGACCTGGAGCGAGGGGGGATAATCATGCACGGAGACTTTGTAAGGTTGCCCGGTTTGGAGACCGTGGGCGATCGATTTTTTGGCGCATTGCCACAACTGTCGGCATTCGGTTTCAGTGTAAGGCATAAGCACCATACCCGACCACACGGTCTTTGCTACCGGCAGTATCGCCGGAATTACGCACGTCCAATACCGTGACCTGCCAACCGCGTGCTTTGGCCAGCGCCAAGCCGCCACACACCGCAACGCGCCCGCACGCCGAGCCTGCCGTCAATGCCTTGTAATCCAACGCGGCGATATGGTCGGTCGTTTCGCGATCCAAACGCTGCGCCGTGACATAATCATGATAATGACTGAGATCGGAACTGATGACGATCAGCGTTGCCGACTCCTCGGCAAAACTCGCCAACACTTCGGCGGTCGCATCGGAAGATGCTTCACCGGTAACGATTGGCACGATCGAAAACATCGGCAACAGCGTTTGTAAAAACGGGAGCTGCACTTCCAGGCAATGTTCCTGCGCGTGCGCGGCGTCGAACACCCGCGTATCGGCGCGCTCACTCAAGCGAGCGACGGCTTGACGATCGACGGGGACGTGACCCAACGGCGTTGCGAAATAGTCCGCGCTACTCAGCGCGAAGCCATAAAAGCCCACGCGGTGCGACGGCCCGATCAACACCACGCGTTCGATCGAGGCCGCCAAGGGTTTGAGTAAGCGGTAGGCGCTCGCCGCCACCGGCCCCGAGTAGATGTAACCCGCGTGTGGTACGATAAGTGCTTTAGGTTGAATGGTTGGTACCGTTGCCGCGCCGGCGAGCGCTTCAGAAATGCTTTGCCGCAACGCGACAGGCTGGCCGGGGTAGAACATACCGGCGACCGCAGTAGGACGTAATGTTGCCATGGGAAACCTCCGTTGAGCGATAAAAATGCCATAGCGTGATACTTTGAACTCATCAAGCGTATCAAACCATGACTAAGACCCAGACTAAGACTCAAAACGTTTCGTATGATTCATCAGGGCGCGTGTCAGCCGTTTGCTTCGGGGTATTGTTGACGGGCTTGATGTACGATGCAAGCGCCCACCCCCCGGCGAGCGAACGTGGTTTGTTCGAATTGGATACGCTGCAAGTCCTAGGGCGCGCCAATGATCTGACGGGCATCGCCGAATCGGCGTCGCGCGGACAAGTCGGCATTCCCGAATTCGAATATCGTCCGCTGTTGCGCGCCGGCGAGTTGCTCGAAGTCGTGCCGGGTCTCATGGCGACCCAGCACAGCGGTACAGGCAAAGCCAATCAGTATTTCTTGCGCGGTTTCAATCTGGACCACGGGACTGATTTTTCCGCGCACATCGATGGCGTGCCGCTCAATCTGCGCACGCACGGTCACGGTCAAGGTTATCTCGACCTCAACAGCATGATTCCCGAATTCGTCGAGACCGTCGAATTCGGCAAAGGGCCGTATTACGCCGAAATCGGCGATTTCTCTTCGGCGGGCTACGCACAGTTCCATACCGTGGAAAAATTACCGCAGAATTTCGTCAAGCTCGGCTATGGCCAATACCAGCATTACCGGCTGGTCGCTGGACACTCCAGGCACTTGGGAGAGAGTGACGTGCTGGCGGGTTTGGAGACGCGCTTTCAGGACGGACCGTGGGACAATCCCGAAAAGCTGAACCAGTACAACGGCTTGCTCAAATACACGCAAGGTGGCGCTGATGTGGGTTTTTCCGTGATCGCGACCGCCTATAGCAATCGCTGGAACGCCAGCGACCAAATTCCGCGCCGCGCTATCGAACAAGGCTTGTTGACACCGCGTGGCACGATCGATTTTTCCGACGGCGGTCAAACCGAACGCTACAGTTTGGCGTTGAACGGCTGGCGTAAAAATCAGGACAGCGCCTCGCACGTCAATGTCTATGCACTGTACTCCAATCTCGACTTGTTTTCCAACTTCACGTTTTTTCTCGACGATCCGGAACACGGCGACCAAATCCATCAACAAGACCGCCGCGTCGTCGCCGGCGGCGATGCCGCGCATACCTGGCAGGTCGCACTCTCTGGGCTGGACATGGCCAACACCCTGGGACTACAAGTGCGGCACGATCACATCCCAAACGTCGCGCTGCACAAAAGCCAAACGCGGCAGCGGCTGGCAACGGTCAGCGCGCATCAGGTCGATCAAACCAGTGTCGCGGTGTATGGCAAAAACGAAAGCAAATGGCTGGATAAACTGCGCACCCTCGCTGGCGCGCGCGCCGATTTTTTCGTCTATGACATTCGCGACCAGCAACGGGACGTCAACTCTGGAACACGCGACGCGGCGATCTTGAGCCCGAAATTCAGCATAATCTTGGGACCGTGGCATGACACGGAATATTACATCAATTTCGGCTATGGCTATCACAGTAACGACGCGCGCGGCGTCACCCTGCGTCAAGCGACCGATGGCACGGCGGCAACGCCGGTCGATCCACTGGTCGCCTCGCGCGGCGTCGAAGTCGGTTTGCGCAATACCTGGGTACCTGGCCTAACCAGCACGCTGGCTTTGTGGTGGTTGCAGTTGGATTCCGAGCTGGTCTTCGTCGGCGATGCCGGTACCACGGAACCATCGGGGCACAGTGAGCGCCATGGCATCGAATGGACCCATTACTATCGGGCACTCGATTGGCTGACATTGGACGCCGATCTCGCGTTGACCGACGCTTGGTTCAGCGAAGCGCCACAAGAAGCGCAGCACGTGCCCAATGCCGTGGGGCGCGTGTTGACCACCGGAGCCACGGCACACTGGCCGAACGGCTGGTTTGGGGCATTGCGACTCAGACATTTCGGCGACGTACCGCTAACTGAAGATGGCGCGGCCAAAGCCGAAGCGACGACACTGGTGAATTTCGGCACAGGCTATCAATACGCCAATCGCTTCCTTCTATCGCTAGACATCTTGAATCTACTGGGTTCACACGATGCCGACATCACCTATTTCTACGCATCGCGCCTTCCCGGCGAAGCGCCAGAAGGCGTCGCCGATTATCACTATCATCCGGTCGAACCGCGCACGTTCCGCGTCGCGTTAACGGTAATGTTTTGAGAACAAATTAGGATTTATCGATTGTGACAGAAGGCTGAACTCCATTCCGCGCAGAGCGGGTCGAAGGCGTGATCCCTTTGTCGGAGTGCGCTCACGAGGTGATGAAGCGGTCAGTGAATTCCTTGCCATTGTCGGTCA
>OGCL01002782.1_pt1 | contig 11496 bp, 10 predicted proteins | sample 1570041 | NCBI WGS metagenome assembly OGCL01 (sample SAMN06266162, study PRJEB24511) | hot springs metagenome | isolation source: Hot spring water | place: South Africa: Limpopo | collected 2015-06-22 | reverse complement strand
GTTCTCGACACCTTCCGCCACCACCTGCATCCCAAGCGCGTGGGCCAGCGCGACGGTCGCCGAGCAGATGGCGGCATCGTTCGGATCGCATTCGATGTCCTTGACGAAGCTGCGGTCCAGTTTCATGCGCTGAATCGGCATCAGCTTCAGATAGCTGAGCGATGAATGGCCGGTGCCGAAATCGTCGATCGCCAGCTCGACACCGAGCTGGCGCAACTCACGCAGCGCCACCAGCGTCGCCTCGACGTTCTGCATGGCCGACGACTCGGTGATCTCCAATTCAAGATCCTCACCGCCCAGTCCATTGCGTGCCAGCGCCTCGGCAACGCGCGCCGCAAGTCCGGGTCGCCGCAACTGTCGCAACGACAGATTGACCGCCACCCGCCAGGCCACACCGGCCTCGCGCCAGCGCCGCACCTGGGCGCAGGCTTCATCGAGCACCCATTCCCCCAGGGCCTCGATCAGCCCGGTCTCTTCGGCGACCGGAATGAAACGATCCGGAGGCACCATGCCCTTCACCGGATGATGCCAGCGCAGCAAGGCCTCGACACCCACCGTCTCGCCAATGCGCGGATCGACCTGCGGCTGATAATGCAGCAGCAACTGCCCAGCCTCGAGCGCAGCGCGCAGTTCGAGATCGATCTGCAGCCTGTCGGCATTGGCCTGATTCATGGCCGAATCGAAGAACTGATAATTGTTGCGGCCCTGCGCCTTGGCATGGTACATCGCCGCATCGGCATTCTTCATCAGCACCTCGGCGCTGTCGCCGTCGTGCGGAAACAGGCTGATGCCGATCGACGGCGAACTGTGCAGCACGTGACCCTCCACCTCATACGGTGCCGACAACCGCTCCAGCAGCTTCTCGGCCACCGTCACGCTGGCGCGCCCCACTTCCTGCCCGAACAGCACCGTCACGAACTCATCCCCACCCAGCCGTGCCACCAGGTCGCTCTCGCGCACGCAGCCGCGCAGACGTCGGCCCACCTCGACCAGCAGGCCGTCACCGACGTGATGACCGAGCGTGTCGTTGATGGTCTTGAAACGGTCGAGATCGATGAACATCACCGCCACCTCGGCGCCACCCCGCTTCGACTCACCAATGACCCGTCCCAGTGTCGCCTGCAAATAGAGCCTGTTCGGCAGACCCGTCAGCGCATCGTGATGGGCGGCATGGCGAATCCGCTCCTCGGCTGCCTTCTGCTCGCTGATGTCGGAGAAATTGGCAATGAAATACTCGATCTCCCCGGCTGCGTTCCTGACCGTCGATACCGTGAGCAGCTTCGGGTACACATGCCCGTCGCGATGCCGATCCCACAGTTCGCCCTGCCAGAAGCCACGCTCGGTGAGCGCACGCCACATATCCTGATAGGTTGCCGATGGCGTGCGCCCGGCTGACAGAAAACGCGGATTGCGTCCGACGACCTCATCGGCGGAGTAACCGGTCAGCCGCACGAAGGCCGGATTGACACGCACGATGCGATTATGGCGATCGGTAATCATGATGGCCTCGCCGCTGTGCTCGAAGACGCGCGCCGCCAGACCCAGTTCCATTTCCGCCCGCCGCCTTGACAGCAGGTTGCGCACCCTGACCAGCAGAACACTGCCGATCACCGGTTTGGTCAGATAGTCGTCCGCTCCCAGTTCGAGCGCATCGAGCTGGCTGCGTTCCGAACCATCGGCCGAGATCAGGATGACTGGTAGGCGCGCCATCGCCGGCAAGCCACGCAATCGCCGCAGCACCTCGATGCCGCCAATGTCCGGTAGCATGACATCGAGCAGCACAAGCTCCGGCCGCTCGTCCTCCAGCGCGCAAAGATCGAGAGCCGCCTGACCACTGGTTGCCGTGCGCAAGCGATAGTCATGGCGCAGCAGCGCCACGAGCAGCTGCAAATTCGCCGGCTGATCGTCGACCAGCAGCAACAAGGGCCGTTCCGGGGCACCGACGAGCGAGGGAGCGTCCATGATCCGATTCTATGCCTTTGGTGGAAAACCGGAAGCACAACCCTCCGCGGCGATCAGCGCCGCCAGCATCTTCCCCGCAGCCTCGTGATCGAAAACAGACAGCTCACGCACCAACCGGCCTGGCAACCCCCGGGCATCGTTCGCCGCCCAGGCTTCGAGCCGTGCGGCCAGATCATCGGGCAGCAGTTCATGCGCCACGATCAACGGCTGCACGGCTCGCAGCAGCGCCGCGCGCTCAGCGCTGTCGACCACACGCTCCTCATTCACCACCGACCGAACGATGGGCAAAGCAGCAATCCCGCACCGCGCTTCCGCCAGAAGCTCTTCAAACTCGCCCAACGACGGCTGTCGGACACCACTGCGCAAAGCATCCTCCAGCGCCGCCGCCCCGGCCAGCGCGACCGCACCGACATTCGCCGCACTGCCTTTGACGCCATGTACCAGTGTCGCTGCCCCATCCATCTCGCCCGCTTCGATCAAGACCCTCAGTCTGGCTGCCGTGCCTTCGTTATCGGACACCAGCATGGCCAGTAACTGACCCAGCAACGCTTCATTGCCATCCAGACGCCGCAGTGCCGCCGCGAGGTCGAAGCCCGGCAGGACCAGAGCCCCCTCGCCCATTTCGACAAGCTCCGCACGCGGCAGCAAAGGCGCGACCAACTTGTCATCGGCCAGCGCCGTCCCCACCGGGCTGACTTTCACCCCCGACTCGCACCCGGCGGGCACAAGATGCCGCAGCAGCACCCACTCGAGCTCATCGCCATCGACCGGCTTGGCGACGAAATCGTTCATGCCCGCCTCGCTGCAGGCTTGACGATCCTCGTTCATCACCGCCGCCGTCATCGCCACCACCGGCAACCGCTCGCCCTCGGCCAGCGCTACCACCGCACCCCGCCGACGCAGGAACTCGGCCGCCACCTGGCGATCGATCGCATTGTCCTCGCCCAGCAGCACACGCGCCCCAGATCGACACCCACCGCGCCCTGGTTTTGGCTGCGCCGAAACTCGCCTTGGACTTGGTTTTCGTCTTGAGGCTCGTTTTCGGCTTTTGGTCGGTGTGAATCATCAGATGTATCGACGGTGATGCTGACAGCGGTCAGCCACACGAGAGACCGTGGCCGACATGATCTTGCCAGCGAAGCGCAACGTCTCGCGCATGCGCACCCAACCAAGGTTTCGGATACGAATGCGCAAACCCTTCGTACTACACCGGATAAACCGGCAGATGATCGTGCCGCTCGACAACCACTTCGACGGCCTTGCGACAGGCCGAAGTCCAGCAGCCGAAGATCACGCGCACACCATCCTCGTCGATCAGCCGCTCGGCCTCGCGCGCCGCCATCGCCGGATCGGAACGCCCATCGGCAAGCACGATTTCCAGCGGCCGGCCAAGCAGCCCACCCGCTGCATTGATTTCTTCGACCGCCAGTCGCACCGCATCGACCAGCGGCAATTCGCTCACCGCCATCGTACCGGTGCGCGAATGCAGCACACCGACGCGGATCGGCGCCGGCGAGTTCAGCCCGAAGCGCCATGCCGCGACGCCAAGGATGAGTGCCGACAGCAGCGCGACGAACAGACCAAGACGCATGACCGGTCAGCCGAATGCAAAACGTCCATCATACGCCGCTCGCCCCGCCTCATCAGGCATTCGAAGACGCCGCGCCGCCGAATCGCTCGCCATGCTCTCCCGCGGTGCAACGGCCTCGCCAAAGAAAGCGTCGGCGCTTCACTCTTGCAAGAAAACGAAGGGCCGCCCCGAATTTCGCTGCCCTTCGGGCATCCGGCTAGTTTAGCTACGCCGGGAAAGAATGTTCGCTGTCGCGAACGCGTTGCTTGCCCCTTGAGCGGAAAAACAAGCGCAGCGAATATATTCAGGGTGGGCACTCACGAAAGCGGCTGCACGCCGACGCCTCCACGCACTCAGGGAGCCGTCTTCGCCGCGGGCGCTGCTGCAGCCGGCTTCACTGCCGTCGCCGGCTTGCTGGCCGGCTTGGCCGAACGCTTCGCCGGCGGCGTCGCCGACGGCGAAGCGGCTGTCGCACCTTTATCCGGCGCTGCTGCCGGCGAACTGGCACGCGCCGGCGGCTCACCGCTGCCCTTGTGCCGTGCATCGATTTCCCAGACCAGCTTCTGCACCAGCCGTTGCACCATGCCGTCGAGCGTCAGGCCGCCCTGAGCGCCCTGAGAAAAACCCATGACGCTCTGCGTCTTGGCGCCGAGTTCCATCTTCTCCTCGGTGTAACCGGTCGCCACCTGTTCGGTGGTATTGGCATCCAGCACCTTGTAACGCATGCCGATGATCCACACCCCGGTCGCTTCGCCGGTCTTCACCGAGCCGACCACCGTTTCAGCGACGGCGCCGCCCTGGCCACCGATCAGGATGCCAGCCAGTTGCCCGACCGCCCGACCGTCGAAACCCTCGCTCGCCTGCGCCACCTGCTCGGCTTTCAGGACATCGAACTTCACCACCCAACGCGTCGTCTTCAGCTTACCGCTCTGAAGCATCTTGCGTGCTGCATTCGAATCCCCCAGCGTGTAGGCGAGCTGGAACTCCTTCAACAAGGGACCGAGGTCGGAGCGTTCGAGAACACCGAAATTGGCACGCCCGAGTTCCAGTTCGGCGAAGTCGGCGATGTTATTCGGGCCGAATTTCTGCGTGAACGTGGCGTTGTTGCTCTTGATCTCGCCAGGAATGACCACCAGCGCCGGCCCCTTGACGGCAGCGTTCTGATACTCGATCGGCTTGTACATCGCCTTGTCGGCCATCTCGTTCGCCTTCTGCGACGACGTACTGCCGGAAGTCGGCGACGGACTGTCCGGATCGGACTTACTGGGCGAGGTCTGGCAACCGGCGAGCAGCACGCCGAGCGCGATCGCGGTTAGTTTCACGGGCAATGTGGAACGCATGATTTCTCCAGGAAAGGGACGAAGCAGGAATAAAACGATGCCAAGACAACGGCAATTTGGATTTCAGATCGATCTGCGCAACGACCTTGCACGATGAAAACCCAGCGCGCAACGCGTCTGCAAAGCGGGCGGCTCATGCCGCCTCTCAAGAAACACACTCTATCTTGTTGAATTACTATGTTTTCCAAAAAGCACGAATACCATGCTCCACCCTTTGTGACCGAAGGGCGATCTTTGCGCCGTCAAGAACGCCTGCCCTCGTTCGATGCCGGCGGGACAGGCTGTCTGCTGGCCGCGGCCGCTGCCGCAGTGACCTGTCGCTGGATTCCGGACGACCGACGATGAGGCCGTCGGTCGTCCGGAAAGCCTGCCCCGGACTCCGATCCGGGGACGCCTCGCCCCGCTGCTCCGTCATTCCGGACAGCGGACGGCTTCATCGTTCGCTGATCCGGAATCCACGCGGCGCATCGAGACGGCACATCGTCACGCAGCATCCTCGCCCGTCGTTTCTTCCCCACGCCTTGCGACCGAAGGGCGATTACTGCGCTCTCAAAAAACGGAAGGCCGCCCCGAGTATCCGCCGCGCGAGCGGGTTCCCGGAGCGGGCTGATTGTGGTCTCAATGATAGTTCATCACCATGTACCGGGTGGACATTTTTGACGAATAGCCGCCGACGATGACCTCATTTCCCCTCGCCCGCTACCGCCTCGAATGCGAGGTACGCACACCCTTGCGCCTGCCCGACTATGCCGGCTCGACCTTGCGCGGCGCCTTCGGCGGTGCCTTGCGTGCCGCCAGTTGCATGACGAAGCAGAAGCTCTGCGACGGCTGCCCGCTGCTCGCCACCTGCCCCTATGCCGCGATCTTCGAGACGCGGCCGCCGGCCGGCGGCACGACGCTACAGGATTTTTCGCAGGTGCCGCGCCCCTATGTCATCGAACCGCCGAACTGGGGCGCGCGCGATTACGCGCCGGGTGAAGCGCTGGCTTTTCATCTGGTGCTGGCCGGCCGGGCGCTGGAGCAGTTGCCGCTGCTGCTGTGGGCCTTCGCGCGGGCGCTGGCGCGCGGCATCGGTCCGGGCGACGGTAAGGCCGAACTGGTGCGCGTCGTCCATGTCGGCGAGACCGAGACCGTCGTGCTCGCCGGGCCGGACGAGACGGTGGTGGCGCATGCGCACGCCGTGCCGACGGGGCTGACTTTGGCGGACGAAGCGGTGACGCTGCACTTCGAGACGCCGCTGCGCCTGCAACGCAACGGCCGGGCCTTGTCGGCCAGAGACTGCGATGCCGCGACCTTGCTCAAGGCGCTGGTGCGGCGCATCGCCTTGATGCACGAATTCCATGCCGGCGGGCCGCTGGCGCTGGATTTTAAAGCGCTGGCCGCCGCCGCTCACCGCATCGGCGAGCGCAAGGACTTGCGCTGGCGGGACTGGACGCGCTATTCCAGCCGCCAGCAGCAGAAGATGGCCCTGGGCGGCGTGGTCGGCACCTGGACGCTGACCGGCGATCTGGCGCCTTTCCTGCCGTTTCTGCATCTGGGGCAGTGGCTGCATGTCGGCAAGGAAGCGACTTTCGGGCTGGGCGGCTATCGGCTCGCAAGCGGCCTGACGTAGGCTCCCCAACCGATCTGCGACGATGGCCTATCATGTGTTCTCCCTCGCCCACCAAGGAACCGCCATGTCCGCTCAAACCTTTCTCGATGGCCGCATCACGATCGATCCCGATCTCTGCAATGGCAAGCCGACACTGCGCGGCAAGCGGATCGCCGTACAAACCGTACTCGAATTCCTGAGCGCGGGTGACAGCGATGCGGAAATCCTTGCCCAGTATCCCAGCTTGGAAGCCGAGGATCTTCGTGCCATTCACCGCCTATACCGACATTCCGACGATGACAGGAGTTAATCAGATGATCCAGATGAAAATGTCGGAAGGCGGTCGCGTGGTCATCCCGGCGGAAATCCGCCAGAAGCTTGGCATCAAGGATGGCGATACCGTGCTGTTCGAGTGGCGCGACGGCGAGGCGGTGATCACCACCCGGCACGCGCGTCTGCGTCATGCGCAGCAGAAATTCCAGCAATGGTTTCCGCGCGAAGCTGGACGCTCGCTGGTCGATGAGTTCATTGCCGAGCGGCGCGGCGAGGCGGAACGCGAATGATGGCGCCCGTTCTCGATACCTCGGCGCTGTTGGCTTTTCTGTGGCAGGAACCTGGCTGGGAGATCGTGGCCGAGGCGCTTGAAGTGGGCGGTTGCCGCATGAGCGCCGTCAATGTTGCCGAATTCGTCGCCAAGGCGCAGGAGAAGCAAACCGACAGGGAGCAGATCGAAATCTTGCTGGACGAATTGCCGATGACCATCGTCGATCATGACCGCGAACAGGCCATCGCCACGGGGGTGTTGCGCGCGGCAACCCGCCATCTCGGCCTCTCGCTGGGCGACCGCGCCTGCCTCGCACTGGCCCAGCGGGAGCAATGCCCCGTGCTCACCGCCGACCGCCCCTGGCTGGAAGTCGCCGTGCCGCTCGGGCTGGACATCGTCTGCATCCGCCCGGATGCCCATTGATTTGTCCCCATTGATTCCTCAATTCCCCTGAAATGCCTCCGATGCCGATGAGCATTCTGCTCTGTACGCTGGGCGCCAGTTGGGCGGTCATTCCCGAAGTGTTCGGCTTCCTGGCGCCCGATGTACTCGATCTTTATGCCCATCATCCGCAGGCTGAGGAACTTAACGCCTTGCGCGAGCGCCACCGCCTGCGGCCGCCGGACGAGTTGTGGCTGTGCACCACCGAAGGCGAGAGAACCTGCCAGTCGCTGGATCGTCTGGAGGACTGGTGGCAGCGCCTCGGTGCGCCCTTGCCACTGCATATCTGGACGGCTGCCGGCACCGATCAGTTGGCCAGCGAACGCGAATGCCGTCATCTGCGCGAATTGACCTTGCGCCTGACTTTGCTGGCTACCGAACGCTGTCGTGGCGGCCAACTGGTGCTGTCGCTGGCCGGTGGGCGCAAGACGATGAGTGCCGATTTACAGATGGCCGGCAGTGTTTTCGGTGCCGCCGCCTTGCTGCATGTCGTCGGTCCGGAGCCGCTGCCAGCCGACTTGTTCAAGGCGGAACCGGCTTTGTTCGTCCAGCCGCTGCCGTCGGCGCTGGCTGCGGCGATTGCCCCGCTGGTGGTCGGAACCGGTCGGCGCGATGAGTTGATCGACATCGAAATCGACGGCCGGCGCGTGGTGTCCGAACATTTTCCGCTGCCCTTGGCCGACGGGCGTCTTTCCTGGCCCGAACCGGCCGAGGGGGCGATGCTGGCCGAAGAAATCGCCCACCGTCAGGCGCAGGGCAGCCGCTTGCTGGGCAACTTTCACGCCGTGATAGCGCAGCAGGAGCATCACGAAAACTGGCGCAACCTCTATCGTCTATCGCCGGCGCTGATTGAGCGCCTGCGGCGGCAAACGCTTGAGCCTGCCGACCGCAACTGGCTGATCGCGCTGCCCAAGGCCGATCTGCATCGCCATCTGGGCGGTTGCCTGGACTTGACGGCCCAGCGGCGCGTCGCCGAGGCGCTGTGGTCGGCGCTCTCTGCCACCGAGCAGGCGCTGGCCGGGTCACGCTGCGCCGAGTTGTTGGCCCTTGGGGGCGATTGGCCCTGGGACTGGCCGCAGCGCTACAAGGCTTTGCCGCCGGCCGAACGGGCGGCCTGTAGCGCCGCGCTGCTCAGGCAGGCCGATCCGGCGCGGCTGGAACGGCAGTTGTACGGACTGACCGAACCGCGTCTGGCGCTCAAGGACAGGCATGCCCGGGGCTTCGAGGCTTACGAACGGCCCGGCGAGCTGTCCGGTTCGGCCATTCTTGGCCATTCGGCGGCATTGCCGGCCTATGCCCGCGAACTGGTCGAGCAGGCACGCGCCGAAGGTTTGCTCTATGTCGAACTGCGCGGTAGTCCGCACAAATATCGTCCGGACGCTCCGGCAACCTTCGTTGGCGAACTGGCTGCGGCCTTGCGCGCGGCCGGCGCCCGCTTTGCGGTGGATGAAGCCGGCGATGCGCCGATCCTGCGCTTTTTGTGGATCCTCGACCGGCGCCAGCAATCCGATGACATGCGCGACGTGGTGCAGCAGGCGGTCGATGCCCACGAGGCGCATCCCGACTTTCTGGCCGGTCTCGATCTGGCCGGCGACGAGGTGGGAATGCACGCTGCCGCCGACTGGGCCACCATTTTCGAAGCGGCTCATCGCGCCTGCTTGCCCTTGACCATCCATGCCGGCGAAGGCCAGCCACCCGAAAACATCTGGGAGGCAGCTTACCGACTGCACGCCGACCGCATCGGTCATGGCCTGACGCTGGCCGAGCATCCGGCGCTGGCGGCGCGCTTTCGCGATCGCGGCATCCTGCTGGAACTGTGTCCCACCTCGAACCGCGAAGTGGTTGGCTATCGCGATCCGGACTTTGCAGGCAGCGACGATTTACCCGCCTATCCCTTGCGCCGTTTTCTGGCCGACGGTTTGCCGCTAACTTTGTGCACCGACAATCCCGGTATTTCGCGCACCACGCTGGCTGACGAGTATCTGGCCGCCGCGCGCATGAGCGGGGAGGGCTTGAGCGAGGGCGGCCTGAACCGTTGGCAGGCGCTGGCGCTGATCAAACAGGCGTTCAGCCACGCTTTTTTGCCGGCCGCCGAGCGCGAACGCTTGCTCAAGGCTGCCGATGCCCGAGTCTTCGCCCGGCTCTCCGAGGAGGGAGAATGAGCATCTATTTCGTCACCCGACATCCCGGCGCGCTGGACTGGGCGCGCCATGCCAGCGTCGCCTACGACGAGCACATCGTTCATCTCGACATCGCCAAAGTCAGCCCCGGCGACACGGTGATTGGTTCGCTGCCGGTGCATCTGGCAGCCGAAGTCTGCGCTCGGGGCGGGCGTTACCTCAACCTGTCGCTCGATCTGCCGGCAAACCTGCGCGGCCGGGAACTGGATGCGGCGACGCTGGATGCCCTCGATGCCCGGCTGGAGGAATATCGGATCGAGCGGGTCGCCCCAGCAAAGGACACGCGATGAAGCTGATCGTTTCGACCTGCGGCACCAGTCTGCTCACGAATGCCGTCGCGCCCGAACGGCGGTCACTGATCGTGCGGCATGCCAATGCGCGCAAGGCAGAGGAAGTTGCCGCCGAAGAGCGTGCGCTGCTGTCGTCGGTCATCGCTCAGGCCCGTCAGGCCATGATCGCCGCTACGAATGCCGATCGATGCAAGCAGTCGGCGGAGTTCAATGGCCTGAGCTGTTACTACGATCATCGGCCGGGAAAAGCCCGCGATTTGCATTGGCTGATCGCCACCGACACCTGGCTGGGACGGGAAACCGCCGCCATCCTGCAAGAGACGCTCGAAAGCCTCGGCCATCAGGCGCAGGTGAGGCCGATCAACGGTTTGCGCACCAGCGATCTGGGCGAATTCCGTCTGGCCATGGCCGCACTGGTGCGTTTGTGCGCCACGGAAATGCGGCCGACGGGCCTGCCGGTCATCTTCAACCTGACCGGTGGCTTCAAAAGCGTGCAAGGATTCATGCAGACGCTGGGCATGCTCTATGCCGACGAGACGGTTTATGTTTTCGAAGGCAGTTCGGCCCTGTTGCGCCTGCCCCGTCTGCCGCTGCGCATGGAAGCCGAAGCGACGGTACGGGCTTCGCTGCGCCTGTTTCAGCGCATGGCCGTCATGCTGCCGGTAACGGCGTCCGAAGCCAGCGCCATTCCGGAAGTGTTCCTGTTCGTCGTCGACGATCAGGCCGTTCTGTCTGAATGGGGCGAAATCGTCTGGGCCGGGACGAAAGACGCCATCCTCGGCGAAAGCCTCTGGCCGCCCATCGACGACAAGCTGCGCTGGGGAGAGAAACTGGCGGCGAGCGTCGCTGGCTGCAGCGCAGCCGAACTGGTGACCATCAACGAGCGGCTGGCAGAGCTGGCCCGACATCTGCGCGAACCGGACTTCAACCCCAGACACCTCGATTTCAAAAAACTGGCGCAACCGCATCGCGGCTACACCCACGAATGCGACGCCTGGGCCAGCGGCAGCGCCAAGCGCCTTTTCGGACATTTCGTCGGCGCCGTGTTCGTCGTCGGCGAACTGGCGAAAGGATTGCATTGACGCAGCCACGGCAGGCCGTAGCGGCCGCAGGTGGCATGAGCGAAGCAGGTCCCGCCGGCATGGACGACACCGGGTGGCGGCGGCAGGAGGCGTGGTTACCGGCAAGCTTGCCGAGTGTGCGCCGGAATCGGACGATGGCATAATTATTGCCCATGAAACGCCCGCAGGACTACCCGCGCCGCATCGTTCTCGCTGTTACCGGACTGTCGCCCCAGATCGTCACCGAGACGCTCTACGCCCTCGCCGTGCCAGCGGGGCTGACTTTCGCCGCAGGCGACGGCCGTGCTCCGGCGCAAGCCTTCATCCCAACCGAAGTCCATCTGCTGACCACCGCCGAAGGCGCGAAGCTGGCGCGCACTGCGCTCCTGCATGCCGATGGCGGTCAGTTTCATGCCCTGCTCGCCGATTACCCGCATCTCGGTGCGCCGCGCCTGGACGACGGCACGATCCACGTCATCGACGGGCCCGGCGGAGTGCCATTGTCGGACATCCGCAG
>OGCL01002781.1_pt1 | contig 11497 bp, 9 predicted proteins | sample 1570041 | NCBI WGS metagenome assembly OGCL01 (sample SAMN06266162, study PRJEB24511) | hot springs metagenome | isolation source: Hot spring water | place: South Africa: Limpopo | collected 2015-06-22 | reverse complement strand
CCTGTTTTTGCTGACGAGTGTGCGGTTACTGATGACGTGGTTGTCGCGACAGGCGTTGTCCGTTCCGTGGCGTCGTGCCTGGTTGTCGATGGGATATTGCTTGAGCGCGCTGCTACTTGGCCAATCGTTGGCGCTGGCAGTCAATGGCCGTTATTTGAACATTCCATTGTCGTGGGTGTATGGCTTTCTTCTTGCCCTGGTCAGTGTGGCCTGGGCGCGAGCAAGGGTACAAAACGACTGGGCCTGGGACATCACGTGTCTTGCCGAGTGTGCACTGTGGCGTGCGCGGCATGATCGCTCATGGGGGATCGCGCTGTTGGGTGCGGCGCTATTGACTTGGTTCGGCGAAATGCAAGCGTTTTGGTGGGCGCGCGATTTGATCGAGGCTCACCCTGCGCTATCGGAGCGTAGCTATTGGGCGCTGTGGCATACGTTCAGCAATCATCAGCTTGATACATGGGTCGTCGGTGTGGGGTTGTCAGCGGTTTTTTATCTGGCGCGTTCACAGAATAAAACAACGGAGAAACCATCATGAAATTGGTAACATTCAATTATCAAGGCGTGACGCGTGTTGGCGCGGTGGTTGGTGAGGAGATTGTCGATAGTTTGTCTTCAGCGTTGCCGCTCGATATGTTGACGTTCCTCGCGCAGGGCGAAGAAGCGCTGGCAGTCATGCAAAAGTTGATCGAACGCGGCGCGACCCGGTTACCGATCTGCGACGTCGAACTGTTGGCGCCGGTGCCGCGACCGGGTAAATTTCTCGGCGTCGGTTTGAATTACGCTGAACACATCGCCGAAACCGGTCGGGATCGCCCCGAGTTCCCGATGTTTTTCACGAAACAGAGCACTTGCGTCCTCGGGCCGGGCAAACCGATCCAGCGTCCGCGCGTGTCCGATAAATTGGATTATGAAGGCGAGTTGGCGTTGATCATCGGCCAGCGCTGTAAACACGTCAGCGTTGAACGCGCGCCGGAGGTCATTGCGGGTTATACCATCGTCAACGACGTTACGGTGCGTGATTGGCAAGCGCGCAGTCCGACGTGGACGATTGGAAAATCGTTCGACACCCACGGGCCGATGGGACCGTGGTGGGTGACGCGCGATGAAATCGGCGATCCGCATCAGCTGGATCTACACACTTGGGTTGATGACGAATTGCGTCAAGCGGTCAATACGCGCGAGATGATTTTCAATTGCTACGAGCTGGTCGCGTATTTGAGTACGGCGATGACGTTGGAGCCGGGCGATGTCATCACGACGGGTACGCCGAGCGGCGTCGGGGTGTCGATGAAACCTCGCGGTTATTTGCGTCCCGGGCAGACGGTGAAAATCACCATAGAAAAAATCGGCAGCTTGGTGAATCCGGTCATCGAAGATCCCGGGGATGCCGATGGACTCTGAGTGATAATAGGCTGTCAGCCGCTCATGCCGTGGCAACACGGTATTGGCTTTCTTGCTCAATCAAACCTAGCGTTTCGATGATTTGCTGGCGGCAACAATCGGCGGCGGCGCGGCGCGCGTTGGCGAGTTCTTGAGGTAGCGGCGCGCAGAAAGTCAAACGGGCTCTTGTTTCAGGGGCTTTGAGGATGGTGAACAAATGCGGTACGAAGGCATCGTCACCGATGAACGGTGCGAACGTGGCGCTGGCGCCGAGATATTGAAGCGCTACGGGTTGAATCGGCGCTTGTGCGTAACATGCCGCTTGCAACAAGGCGCTGCCGAATTTGAGTACCTCCCGCCCACTGGTCGTAGTACCTTCCGGGAAGACGATCAGCGTTTGCCGTTGTTTCAGACGCCAGACCATTTGTTCGGCAATTTGCCGCGCGTGGCCTCGATCCTGACGATGAATGAACAAGGTTTCGACACGACGGCCCATGATACCGACGATTGGCCACGCTGCGACTTCGTGTTTGGAAACGAAACTGCCTGGGACTAAACTGCCCAACACCGCGATATCGAGCCAAGAAATATGGTTCGATACCATCAAAGCACCAGCGATCGGTGTGCCATGATGTTCGATTTTCAGGTTGATCGCCCAACAAAACGTGCTAATCCAACGGCGTTGCCACTCGCGTTTGATGGGAACGGCACGTTGACGATAAAGGGCATCAAAGGCTGCGAATCCTAAGACCGTGAGCAGCAGACCCGCCGCAAACAACGCGAGGACGAGACTCCCTCTAAACGCCAAGCGCCAAAGTGAGATCATACTGCGTTTGTGGCAGAGTGGCGGGTTTGACGTAGTGGTTGGTGTAACGTTCGGGAATGCCGTTAATCGGTAACAGAATAAACAAATCCATGACGTTGAAATCAGGATCGTAACTCGGCTGTCCGCATACCCAAACGCCGAAACGCAAATACGCTTTCAATAACGGCGGGATGCCGCATTCGTCCTGAGCATTACGCAAGTTTTCCGGGACGGGATGCAACGGGCGCGCCTGGACGTTTTCTGGCGAAAAATTATTCGGCGCGATCGAACGATAGACTGCATCAACCGAAAATCCATGTGGCCCTGCTGGAATACTGGCGCAGCCCATCAAGTAATTGAAACCGCCTTTTTGCACGTATTGTTGCATCAGGTAGCTCCACAACGCACTGAGGACAATGCCGCCACGATATTCGGGATGCACACAAGTACGCCCGATTTCGAGAAATTTGCCGGGCAGTTGCAGGATTTGGCCCAAATCGAATTCGGATTGTGAATAAAAGCGCCCGAGGCGTTCGGCTTGATGTTGCGGGAGTAAACGGGTGTAACCTGCGATTTTTTGGTGGACGCGATCGAAAACGATCAAGTGATCGCAATAAGGATCGTATTCATCATGATCCAGCTTGTCGGCGCCACTCTGCAATTGCGCGCCCATTTCCTCGGCAAAAATGTGATAGCGCAGTTTTTGCGCTTCGATGATCATTTCATCGGTTTGTGCGATAAAGCATTCCAAACGTCTGTTTTTTTCGGTTACTACCATGGCGATGGAAAATATTCTTAAAGTTACGTGAGAAATTATGACATATAAATTATGACATACAATAGTCAGGTTGTTTTGCAAAACTAAGACAAAATGGTTAATTTTTGATGACAACTAAAATCTGATCTGCGCGCCCACCCCTTCACCATAATCCGAATCGTAATCGGCGACGAGCGAAAAATCGGGCGTGAAGCGATATTCGAGTTGCAAATGATACTCGTCGAAGGTGTTGTAGCGCCAAGTGAATTGCCAACGTCGTGTCAAGTTCAGCGTGCTGCCGACTTCGAAACGTAGGCGTCCGGTGTGGTCGATGCGCCATTCGGTTTCGATCAAGAGCGGCAAAATATACCGCACGCCCCACACGCCGCGTTGCCACGTCGGCTGTCCCGGTTCGTGGTTGAAGTTGACGCCCGCGAACACGCCCCAAAACGGTGTCACGATATATTCGTACAACGTATCGATTTCATAATCGCTGTCATAATTGGCTTCGATCTCCGCCCGCAATTCGTGGCGCGACCAGGCCATGCGCGCATGGCCGTCGAACATATTCGATTGCACGGCCATCAAGCCGTTGATAAACCACGGATCCGTGTAGTGTGCACGCCAAGTCTCCTCGAGATTTTCCTCCATTACTCCATCGGGGACATAGCGGATCACGCGCGCCATGCCCGTCGCTATGTGGTATAGATTATGGCAATGGAAAAACCAATCTCGCTCTTCGTCAGCGAGAAATTCAATCACTTGCGTCGCGTGTGGTTTGACATCGACAGTGTGTTTCAACGGGCTGTATGCGCCTTGGCCATTGATAACGCGAAAGAAATGCCCGTGCAGATGAAGCGGGTGATGCATCATGGTTTTGTTGACTAAGGTCATACGCACGCGCTCGCCGCGGCGGATCAAAATCGGCGGCGCGTCGGCCATCACGGTATCGTCGAACGACCAGACGTAGCGATCCATGTTGCCGGTGAGTTCGAGGCGGATTTCACGCACGGGGCGGTCATCGGTGGGTTCGGGTTCCGGCGCGCGCAAGGGTGCGTAGTCTTCGAGCACTTCGACGCGCGTTATGGAAGGCGTTGACGGCGGTGCGCCTGAATGTTCTTGATGGCCATGCCGATGCGCTGCGTGTCCTGTATCGGTCGTGTGCAATTCCATCGTTGCCGAGGTGTGCGCGCCATGCACCATATGCCCTATATTTGAAGTGTTCGTCGTGTGCGCTATGTACTGCGCAGGGTTGCCATGCATCGTTGTCAACAGTGTATTCGGTTTCGGTAGCGTTGGCGCGGCGATTTTTTCACCGTGACCGAGCCACGCCGAGGTATAGCCCGTGCCATCTTGCGCCGTCGCGCGTAGTTCATACGCCTGATGCGCCGGTACGGTGACACGCACATCATAGGTTTCGGCGGTCGCCAACAACAAACGCCGCGTGTGCAACGGCACGACCGGCATCCCATCGGCGGCGAGGATTTCCATATCGCCACCGGCAAATTCGACATAGAAATAACTTGAAGCACTGGCATTGACCAAGCGCAGTTTAATGCGCTCGCCGGGATGCGCCGCGCCGAGTTGGGCTTCGACTTGGCCGTTGATCAAAAAGCGGTCGTAGCCCACGTCCGACAAATCCATCGTCCCCATGCGCGTCCAGAGCTGCGACAAACGCGGTGTTAACGCATCGTGTTGGATCACGCGATCCCACGATGGCACGGTGTTTTTCTTGAATGTATAGTAATCGCCATCGCGTTTCAAATGCGCCAGTGTGCGCTGTGGGTCTTCGTCGTTCCAGTCGGAAAGGATGACCAAATGTTCGCGTTCGGTGTTGGGTTCGCCGTGATGCGGATGAATGATGATGCCGCCGTATAAGCCGAGCTGTTCCTGCAAATCCTCGTGGGTGTGCGAATGATACCAGTAGGTCCCGGATTGACGCAGTTCGAAGCGGTAAACGTGCGAGCCGCCCGGCGCGATCGGCGGCGTCGTGACGTGCGGCACGCCATCTTGTTCATTCGGCAGCAACAGGCCGTGCCAGTGCAAGGAAGTTTCCGTGGAGAGATGGTTATTTACGGTAATTTCGAAGGTATCGCCTTCGCGTGCTTCCAGCGTCGGTGCGGGAATTTGGCCGTTGATCGCCAACGCGCGCGCCGGCTGGCCGGTCAGGTTGACGGTGGCTTCGGCGATATTCAGCGTGTAACGTACGGTTTCCGCGTGTGTCGGCTCGGATTTCGTAGCGAGCGCGCACAGTATGAACAGCAGCGTTGTGATGAGTTTTTGTGGTGGGGACATGGAGGTGACCGCGACTTCATCCATTGGCATGACGCGCGCACCACTCGGCAATGGCGCGATTGGCGAGTCGGTCGGCGTGTTCATTACCCGGAGTGCCCTGATGACCACGTACCCAGTGCCATTCGACATCATGATGTGCCAATGCCGCATCGAGACGTCGCCATAAATCTTCGTTTTTGACGGGTTTCTTGTTTGCGGTCTTCCAACTGCGTTGCTTCCATTGTGGCAACCATTCGGTAATGCCTTTCAAAAGATATTGCGAATCGGTGGTCAGATGTACTCGACACGGACGTTTCAAGGCTTCCAACGCTTGGATCGCTGCCATGAGCTCCATGCGGTTGTTCGTAGTGCGTGCTTCACTGCCGTAAAGTTCTTTGCCATGGTCGCCATATTGCAAGAGCGCTCCCCACCCCCCTATGCCGGGATTACCTTTGCATGCACCGTCGGTGTAGATCACTACGCAGTCGTCAGTTGCCGGGGCGGTCATGCTTGTGGCGTTGGGTTGGCGTGGGGTCGATCGAGCCGGCGATGGCGAGGGGGGATTTCTTAGCGCGGGCGAAGTCGAGCGGGATGACATTATAGCGGCGTTTGATCGCCTTGATCGCATAGGCGGCGGCATACCAGGGGCGCAACGCGCGACGACCGTCGTTTTCCCAAGGGCTGAAATTGAATTGCACTGGCGTATCGACGACGAAGTTGAGCAATTTCAACCAATCCGTCATTTTGTGACTGGTCATGAAACGGCCTAGCGGCAATGCGGGCTGGTGGCGTTGCAAAAAATAACGATAGCGCACATAAGGGCAGAAGGGATTGAAATTTATGATCAGTATGCGCCCTTCTGGTTTCAGTACGCGCTCAGCCTCGCGCAATACTTGATGCTGATCGGCTTCGAATTCCAAAAGATGCGGCAAGATGACCAAATCAGCGCTTTCGCTGGCGATCGGCAATTCTACGACGCACGTCTGCACATAGACAGCGCGCGGGATAGGAGAAGGCGGAGTGGGATCGCAGATCCAATAACGTTGGTATAGCGAAAAATCGATGAAGTGGTCCTCCCAACCCAGGTCGCCGATTTGTATGATAGTCTGTTTGCAGCTCACAGTGATCGCGCGCCGCAGGTACTCGACTTCGGTCTGTTGCAACGCAGATCCCTTCGGCGTGGCGTAAAAATCGGCGAGAAAGCGGCGTGACATGGGCGACAAAATCAGAATGGCGGTAGAAAATTCGTTCTGATGACTGGCAAAACAATGAAACCTTGCTATTTTGCCGCTATACTACCTGTTTTCCACCCAAGACTGAACAGCGAAATATGAACATACCTGTCATTTATCGACCTACCGCGCTCTTGGTTTATGTGGCGATTTTGATAACCGCTGGTTGCGCCCAAAACTCAATGTTGGAAAAACCGCCTGCGCTTTCGCAAAAAGAGCGCTTGCGTTTTGAGCGCCAAGCCAAATACATCCAACCTGACTTTGCTAGTTCAACGCAAGTCGCCAAAAAACGTTCCTATGAAAGCATTTGGGAACGCATTTTTGCCCTCTATGCGTTACCGGAGATTTCGCATCCGCGTATTGAACAAGAATTGAAATGGTTTTTGAAGAATCCCGACTACATCGCGCGTATTCAAGAACGCGCCGAACCCTATTTGTATAATATCGTCGAGGAAATCGAAAACAATGATCTTCCCGGCGAAATCGCGCTCTTACCGGTGATCGAAAGCGCGTTCCGGCCCGATGCCTACTCGCCCGCGCAAGCCGCGGGCTTGTGGCAATTCATTCCGGCGACTGGCCGTTTGTTTGGGTTGAAACAAAATTGGTGGTACGACGGTCGCCGCGATGTGTTTGCCTCGACGCAAGCGGCGATGGCGTTCTTGAAGGATTTGGAAGAAACTTTCGATGGCGATTGGTTGTTGGCTTTGGCCTCCTACAACGCCGGCAAAGGTACAGTTGGACGTGCGGTCGAACGTAACCGTGAAAAGAATCTGTCCACCGATTTCTGGTCGCTCTCATTGCCACAAGAAACACAAAGCTACGTTCCACGTTTGTTGGCGGTCGCCAAATTGTTCGCCCGTGCCGATCATTACAATATCGAATTGCGCCCGATTCCCAACAAACCGGTGTTCGAACCGGTCGATATCGGTTCGCAGATCGATCTTACCAAGGCCGCTGAAATGGCTAATTTGACGATCGATGACCTCTATAAACTGAACCCTGGATTCAATCGTACCTGTACCGATCCGAACGGGCCACATCGCTTGCTGATTCCGGTCGAGCAAGTCGATAGTTTCAAGGAAAGCTTAGCGCAACTCTCCGAAGAAGAGCGCGTCAACTGGGACAAACATCTGGTTCAGCCGGGTGAAACGCTCGCTTCGATTGCGCAACGCTACAGAACGTCGCCAGAAGCGATTCGCCATAGCAATCAACTCAAAGGCGATCAGTTAGTTCTGGGAAGTTATCTGATCATCCCGCCACGGCAGCATACCGGCTTGAACCCGTATTTCAGCAGTATTTTACAAGCAGAAGTGGATCGTGCTTATGCCGAGAAGAAAAAAGCCGCCGTGCTGGCCAAGGCAGAGTCCCAAAAGGTCCCCGTGCATAGTTATACTGTGAAACCGGGGGATACGTTCTGGCAAGTTGCGCGTTTGCACAAGGTAGAGCCGAAGCAGATCGCCATGTGGAACAAAATGCGGCTGAGTGACGCGTTGAAGCCGGGACAAAAACTGACGATTCGCGGTCCGCATAGCAGTGATAACGCTTCGCTCGCCGCGCTCAGCAATCCCTTCCAATCCTATATCGTGCAAAAAGGGGATTCACTCAGCCAAATCGCGCGTAAATTCAATATTTCGGTCGAAGACATCAAACGCTTAAATCCACAAAGCGCCGCTAAATTACAACCCGGCCAGAAGCTGAAGTTGAAACTATAGTGCCTTGTGTGACGCCCGAACAAATCTCTTATGTATCGAATTCCTCAAATCAGTTAAAATCCATTCGTCATCACGCTTTCTTTTCGAAGCGCCCTTAGCTCAGCTGGATAGAGCGCAGCCCTCCGGAGGCTGAGGCCAGAGGTTCGAATCCTCTAGGGCGCGCCATTTTTTTGTTCTCAACAATCACGAGCATCGCCCAATCGACAATGCAGAAATTTCTGCTTGTCTTGTTAATAATACCGTAATAGAATGCGCAGCTCATGACGTTGAGCCGAGGTGGCGAAACTGGTAGACGCGCCAGACTCAAAATCTGGTAGTAGTGATACTGTGCCGGTTCGATTCCGGCCCTCGGCACCATTGAAAACTTATCAATCATCAAAACCCGCCATTCTTGAGAACGCGGGTTTTTTTGTGCCCGAAGCTTAGATCCCCATGGTTCCCGACCGTTTTTGAATATGGAAATCATTGATCATATCGCTCAAGAAATCGCGGTGCGTCCGCAACAAGTCACAGCGGCAGTCGCCTTGCTCGATGGCGGCGCGACGGTGCCTTTCATCGCGCGTTACCGCAAAGAAGCGACCGGCGGTTTGGACGACACGCAATTGCGCCATTTGCAGGAACGCTTGCTATATTTGCGTGAGCTGGACGCGCGGCGCCAGGTGATCCTCGCGAGTCTGCGCGAGCAAGAGACACTGACGCCCGAGTTGGAACAAGCCATCAACGCGGCGGTGACCAAAACCGTGCTCGAAGATTTGTACTTACCCTACAAACCGAAACGCCGCACCAAAGCGCAAATAGCGCGCGAAGCCGGTCTCGAACCTTTGGCCGATACCTTATGCCTGGATTTGCAATGCGTTCCCCTCGAGCTCGCTACGAATTATCTCGCGCCGGATCACGGTATTCTCGACGCCGCCGCAGCGCTCGAAAGCGCACGGCATATTGTCATGGAGCGCCTCGCCGAAGATGCCGCGCTGCTGGAAAATTTGCGCGAAGCCTTGTGGCGGCAAGCGATTTTGCGCGCGACGGTCGCGGATGGTAAAGAGCAAGACGGCGCAAAGTTTCGTGATTACTTCGACTACCAAGAAGCGCTGGCGCAAATCCCTTCGCATCGCGCGCTGGCTTTGTTGCGTGGTCGCAATGAGGGCATATTGCAATTCGAATTGCTGCCCGGAACCGAAGAAACCGCGCATTCACGCTATCAAACCGAGGTCGTGCGACACTTACAGCCTAAAGCCTTACAAACCGACACGCCTGCTGCGGCTTGGTTGATAGAAACGGCGCGGCTCGCGTGGAAAATCAAGTTGTTCACACGTTTGGAACTGGATTTGTTGCAACGGCTGCGGGAAGCCGCCGAGCAAGAAGCCATCGCGGTGTTCGCGCGCAATTTGCGCGATTTACTGTTGGCGGCGCCCGCTGGACCGAAAGCGACGATGGGCTTGGATCCGGGTTTGCGAGCCGGTGTCAAGGTCGCGGTGGTCGATGCGACAGGGAAATGCCTGGAAACAGCGACGATCTACCCACACGCGCCGCAAAAACGCTGGGATGAAGCGATCGCCACGCTGGCCGTCTTGATCGAACGTCATCACGTGCAATTGGTCAGTATCGGCAACGGCACCGGCTCCCGCGAAACCGAGCAGCTGGTTGCCGATCTCGCCAAACGCCATTCACAGCTTTCCTTTACGCAGGTGATCGTCTCCGAGGCCGGCGCGTCGGTTTATTCCGCTTCGGCCTTGGCGGCGCAGGAATTTCCCGATTTAGATGTTTCACTGCGCGGTGCAGTGTCGATCGCGCGGCGTCTCCAAGACCCGCTGGCAGAACTGGTGAAAATCGACCCAAAATCAATCGGTGTCGGTCAGTATCAGCACGATGTCAACGCAGCGCACCTCGCGCGCGCGTTGGACGCCGTGGTGGAGGACTGCGTCAATGCCGTGGGCGTTGATGTCAATACCGCCTCGGTGTCGTTGTTGAAACGAGTCGCCGGCTTGACGGCGAGTGTCAGCCAGAACATCGTAGAATTCCGCAATAGTCACGGCCCATTTCGCAATCGCCAGCAATTGAAACAAGTCCCTCGCTTGGGTGAGAAAGCTTTCGAGCAAGCGGCGGGCTTTTTGCGCATTATGCACGGTGACAATCCGCTCGACGCATCGGCGGTGCATCCTGAAGCCTACCCGGTGGTCAAGGCCATTTTGCATGACTGCGGTAAAACTGTGCACGAGTTAATTGGGCAAAGCGAATTTTTGCGCACGCTCGACCCCGCCAATTACACCGACGAGCATTTCGGTTTGCCCACCGTGACTGATATTCTGCGCGAACTCGAAAAGCCCGGGCGCGATCCACGTCCGACGTTCCGATCGGTCCAATTCAAAGTAGACATCAAGCAAATCAGCGATTTACATCCTGGTATATGGCTGGAAGGCGTGGTGACCAACGTCGCTAATTTCGGCGCGTTTGTCGATATTGGCGTCCATCAAGATGGTCTGGTACACGTGTCGCATTTGGCTGATCATTTCGTTCAAGATCCACGCAGCGTTGTTAAAACGGGCGACATCGTCAGGGTTAAAGTGTTGGAAGTCGATGTGGCGCGCGGGCGCATCAGTTTATCGATGCGTGCCGACGCTGCAACGACGCCGACGTCTTCTGTCAAAAACTGCCCCCCGCCCCGTAATCATGACGACGTCCGGCGCGGCAAGCGTCCCCGTTCCCCTGCCACCCAACCCACAACGGGCGCGCTGGCGCAAGCTTTGCGTAATGCTTTGAAAAATTGAGCAAAGTGCTAGGGTGGGCTGAGCGTGCCCTATAGGACTACGGAACTCGTTATGAGAAAAATTGCTCATGGGAGTTTGGCTCTATGTGAAACTGTGGTGGGTAAGTAAATTGGATCTCGCCGCTTAGAGGAAGTCCATCATGAGGAAGTGATCGAGATTTGGCTCTGCGCTTGACGAGGGGGACCTTGTGGTTGATGCCTTCGAAAATGCCATGGCCATCGATATGGTACTCGGTTGCTCCACCAATACGGTACTACATGTGCCGGCCATTGCTCACGAAGCTGGCATCCAGCTAAGCCTTGACGTTTTCAACCAGATCAGCGCACGCACTCCGCATCTCTGTAGCCTGCGTCCCGGAGGATCGCACTTTCTGGAGGACCTGGACCGGGCCGGGGGCGTGCCCGCGGTCCTGAAGCAGCTTCTGGACGGTGGTCTGGCGGACGGCTCCCCTTTAACCGTCTCCGGCGCCACCGTGGCCGAAAACCTGGCGGCCGTGAAGGTCCTGGACGATGCGGTCATCCGGCCTCTGGCCAACCCGTATCATGTCCAGGGAGGCCTCGCCATTCTCCGGG
>OGCL01002779.1_pt1 | contig 11501 bp, 7 predicted proteins | sample 1570041 | NCBI WGS metagenome assembly OGCL01 (sample SAMN06266162, study PRJEB24511) | hot springs metagenome | isolation source: Hot spring water | place: South Africa: Limpopo | collected 2015-06-22 | reverse complement strand
CCGTGTCCGCCAGCAATTGCAACATGCCGATCGCACCGTGCAACGGCGTGCGAATCTCATGGCTCATGTTGGCGAGGAACTCGGATTTGGCGCGATTGGCGGTCTGCGCCTCGGCGGTGGCGCGCCGCAGCGCCTCCTCGGCCTGCTTGGCGACGGTGATGTCCTCGATCAACGCCACATAATAGAGCGGCGTACCGTGCTCGTCCGTGACCAGATTGGCGGACAATCGCCCCCAAAAAGTCTGTCCGTCGGCGCGCAGATAGCGCTTGTCCAGCCGCGCCGTCGTGCAGGCGCCGGTCTGAAACCGCCGCAACATCTCGGCGCTCGCGGCGCGGTCCTCGGGGTGGGTGAGGTCGGCGACCGTCTGTTGGCACAAATGTTCCGCGGTGTCGCCGAAAAACGCGCATACAGCGCTGTTGACGCGCAACATGCGTCCATCTAAGTCAACCAGCGCCGTGCCCAGCGGCGATTCGTCGAAGGCGATGCGAAAACGCTCCTCGCTCAGCCGCAACGCGGCTTCGATCTGGCGTCGCTGCGCGATCTCGCTCCGCAGTCGCGCGCTGGCCTGGGCCAATTCTTCGGTCTGACGCTCGGCCGCGCGCCGCTGTTCGGCCTCGGCGGTGTAGGCGAACAGCGCCGGCAGCAGCGCCTGCTGGCGCGCGAGCAGAACGGCGATGGTCTCCGGCGCGTTCGCGGCGGCGTCATGAGCCAACCGTGCCACGCACCAGGCGCGATAGTCGGCCTCCAGACGCCGCAGTTTGGCGCGGGCTCCCCAGCGCGCGAAGTGGGCATAGGCCTGTTGCCAATGGGTCTGCGCCAACCAGGATTGCCCCCATCCGGTCCAGAAATGGGCCACGCGCTCGTCGATCAATCCCGCCCAGTGGGCGCGGTGACTGGCGTGCGCGGCGGCGCGGGCCTGTTCGTAGGCCTGGAGGGCCGCGAGGTGCCGTCCCGCGCGACCCGCCAGTTCGGCGGCAAGCAGCGCGTCCGGGAGGGCGAAATTGGCCGGACAGTGCGCGGCCCAGTGACGCAACCGCGCGCGCCGCGTAGAAAAAGCCTCCGCCGCGTCACGCGCATCCGACGGTACGTCGTTTACCATGAGCAGCAACTCGACACACACATGCTCCGGCCACGGTAACAGTCCCTGAGTGCCCACCGTGTGGAGCAGTGGCGCGATCTCCGTCGCCAGCGTCCGCGCGCGGGCCGTGTCGCCCAGCACCAGGGCCACGAAGCACGACAGGATTTGATAGATACAGCGCACTTGGATGTTGCCGTGCGCATCGACCGCGGCGAGATACTCCGCTTCGCTGGCGGCCAGAGCGCGGTCGGCGTCGTCGGTGGGCGCCAGCAGGGTGTCGCACAGACGCAACCCGCCTACGAGCAAGTCGATCGCCCACTGATTGTGCCGGCCGCGGCTGAACGCCAGCATGCGCTCGGTCTCGGCGCGCAGCGCCGGCAACGGTTCGCCGCGATAGAACCGGCAATAGAAATCGTGTCCGAACGCATAGGCGGCATATTGCAGATTGCCGGCGCGCGAGCCGATCGCATAGGCCTCGGCATAATCCCGACTGCTGTGTTCGAGCGGCGCGAACCAAAATCGCGCCGAACTGCCGATCATCAGATAAAACACGCTTTGCTCGGTAGGCGTGAGAAAGGTCTCGGTCATCAATCGTTCCGCCTACGCGGCGAAGGCGCGTGCCGTGGCGAAATCGTCCGCGACCCAGAGCGACAACCCCGCGAACGCCGGATAAGCATAGCCCACCTGCGGTAACGGTCCGTATTTGAGCATCAGGTTGACCGCTTTGGGCACCAGCACCGACCACAATAACTGATGGGCGCGATAACACGGCGGCCCCAGCGCGATCAGCACGCGGACGATCGCGCGTTGCCACGGATCGCTCAGCGGCGGGGCGGCCGTGCGCTCCGCAAGCGGTGTCTTCGCCAGCGCGGCATGTAGCCGCGCGATCTCGGCATCGCGCGCCGCCGCGTAATCGTCGTCCGCCGCGGGCAAGGCGACGCCCAACCCGGCCAAGGCCGCGCGGCCGGCCTCGATCGCCGCGGCGTATTGGGCCTGTAGGGTGTAATGCACGATTAAAATGTTGAACACCGCGGCGCGTTCGCACGCATCCTGGAGCTGGGCAATGGCGTGGCGCAGGTGCCGTTCGGCCACGGCGCGCTCGCCTTCGAGAAACTCGGTCTCCGCCCATTCCTGGAACAACGCCAGTGCCAGCGCCGGTCGCGTGCGCCATAAACGCGCGGTCTCCGCGGAGGTCGCGAGGAATGCGCCCGCCGCGCGGTGAAACCGCAGCGCGGCGCGATAGGCGGTGGCCGCGTAGGCCTTGCGCGCGGCGTGGAGATTCCATTCGATCAACCGTTCGCGTTCGTTTGTGTCGGTCAACCAGGCGCGTCCGGCATTGAGGTGGTCCACCGCCGCGAACAGGCGCTCCGCGGGCAGCGCGTCCGCGCCTGGCGTCAGCAACAGACGTCCGATCTCCAGCCGCACTTCCGGCAACCGCGCGGGATCGATCAGACCATACGCGGCTTGCTGAATCCGGTCGTGAGCGAAACGGAACTCCTCGGCGGCGGCGAGCAGCCAACCTCGTTCCAGCACGGGTTGCAGTCCAGCGAGACAGCGCGCGGGATCCTGACCGGTAACCTGCGCGAGCGTCTCCAGTGCAAAGCAATTGCCGAGACAGGCCGCGCGCGCCAGCAACTCCCGCGACGCGGGAGGCAGAGCGCGCAGACGGCGCGAGAACAGGGCGACGATGTCGTCGGGCAAAGCCGCGTGCTGGAACGCCGCCGGCGACCACTGCCACCCGGAATCGTCCGGCACCGGCGCGAGCAAACCGGCATCGCGCGCGAAAGTCAGGAACGCGCGCAGAAAAAACGGATTACCCTGGGTACGTTGCCACAGAATGTTCGCCAGCGCATCGGGATCGTTGACCGCTGGCGGCAGCGCGTCGCACACAAACGCGCGCACGTCGGCGACGCCGAGCGGCGCGAGCGGCAACGAGCGCGGCGGCACCTGCTGTTGGGTCAGCTCGCGCAGCGTGGCGGTGAACGGATGGCTGTCATCGACTTCATGATCGCGATAGGCCACGATCAACAGCAGATAACGCAACTCGGTGCCGATGTGTAACTGACCGAGCAGGTCGAGCGACGCCCGATCGGCCCACTGCCAATCGTCGAGAAACAACACCAGCGGGTGCTCGGGGCGGCTGAACACGGCAAGAAACCGGCGCAGCACGGCACCGAAACGATGCCGCGCCTCCTGTGGGGCAATCTCGGGTGGCGGCGGCCGCGGCCCAAGCAACGCGGCGAAGGCGGGCGCCAGCTCGAGCACCAAGGCGCCACATTCGCCCACCGCTTGGTCCAAGGCGTCGTGCCAAAGATCCTGACGCGACACCGGCTCGTCGCGCAGTTGCCGCCAGAGTTCGCCAAGCGCCTGGCGCAAGGCGAAATACGGCGTTTCCTGCTGGTATTGGTCGAACTTACCTTGGCAAAACAGACCGTTGCGCTCCTGGATCAGGCCCCGCGCCGCGCCGACCAGCGCGGTCTTGCCGACCCCCGAGGCACCGGGTATCAGCAGGATTTCACCCGCGCCGCGACTGACGCGCTCGAAAGCGGCGTGCAGGGCGGCGCTTTCCGCCGCGCGACCGTAGAGTTTGTCTGGCAACGGCACGCGCCAGGCGGCCGCATCATGCGTCTGCGTCATGACGGCTCGTTCCTGACCTCGCCACCGATGCGTGCCACGCGCTCGCGCGGGTTAAGATGCCCGCGCTCAAGGGCATGATCGCCTGCCTGCCGTTTCGTACCGCTCCGTGACGGAATGTCGCCCATGGATCTTACTTCTCGCCTGATTTCCGGCCTGATTTTTCCGATGCACGAACGGCTCAAGGGCCACGATACGGTTGCGCTGCGCCGCGCGCTCGAAGACAGCCAATGGTACGCGCCCGACGCGCTGCGCGCGCTGCAATGGCGCCGGTTGCATGCCTTGCTGATCGAGGTCGGGCGGCGGGTGCCGTTTTATCGCGAATTTTTTCGCGCCCACGGTCTGCGCCCGGAGCGATGGCAAGATTTCGCCGACCTGCAACGCCTGCCGATCGTCGACAAGGCGCTGATCCGCGCCCAGGGCGCGCGTTGGCGGGCCGAGAATGCCCCGCGCTTGGTCGCCGCCAGCACCAGCGGTTCGACCGGCGAGCCGCTGCGCTTTTGGCTCAGCTGGCAGCGCCAGAGCATGGACATCGCCGCCAAATGGCGCGCGACGCGCTGGTGGGACGTGGACATCGGCGATCGCGAACTGGTGGTCTGGGGCGCGCCGATTGAGGTGAACCGTCAAGATTTCCTCAAGAACTGGCGCGACCGCCTGCTGCGCAGCCGGCTGCTGCCGGCGCAGCAGTTGAGCACGGAACGTCTGGACACGATGCTCGATACCCTGCGGCGCTGGCGACCGCGCATGCTGTTCGGCTACCCCTCGGTGCTGGCGCGTCTGGCCTGGCATGCCCAGGCGCGTGGCCTGGCGCTTGCCGACCGCGGGATGCGGGTCGCCTTCGTCACCTCCGAGGTCTTGCAACCCGAATGGCGTGCGGTCATCGGCACAGTGTTTGGCTGCGGCGTTGCCAACGAATACGGCGCGCGCGACGCCGGCTTCATCGCCCGCGAATGTCCCGCCGGCGGCTGGCACATTACCGCCGAAAGCGTGCTGCTTGAAACAGTGGACGAACACGGCTGTCCGGTGCCGCCGGGCGCGCCGGGTGAGTTGCTGGTCACCAATCTTGTCGGCGCGGAGTTTCCGTTCATCCGTTATCGCACCGGGGACCGTGGCCGGCTCGACCCGACCACCCGCTGCCCCTGCGGGCGGGGCTTGCCGCTGTTGGCCGAATTGGCGGGGCGCGCCAACGACGGCTTGCTGGCCGTCACCGGCGCCTGGGTGCATGGCAGCGCGTTCAATTATCTGGTGCGTGGCCTGCCGGGGTTGCGCGCCTATCAAATCGTGCAAGAACAATTGGAACGGGTCGAGGTGCATCTGGCGCTCGCAGCCGGTCCCTTGGCGCTGGACACCGAGCGTACCATCGCCGCTGGCATCCGCCACCACCTCGGCCCTACGGTCGCGGTGGTCTTCAACTATGCCCCGGAGTTGGCCGCCGCGGCCAACGGGAAATACCGCCATGTCATCTGTCGGATCGCGCGCTAGCCTGCTCGGCGCGCCGCCGCTGACCACTCTCATCAACAGCATGCTGGCGTGGCGCGCGCCGGGCGGCCGCCGCGCGCGTCTGTCGATTTTGATCTATCACCGCGTATTGCCAGAACCCGACCCGCTGCGTCCGGGCGAACCCGACGTGGCGCGGTTTCGCTGGCAGATGCGGTTGTTGGCACGTCATTTTCGCCCCTTGCCGCTGGCCGAGGCGATCGAGCGGCTGCGCACCGACCGGCTGCCGGCGCGTTCGGTGTGCGTGACCTTCGACGACGGCTACGCCGACAACGCCACGCTCGCGCTGCCCATCTTGCGCGAATACGCCATCCCGGCAACCGTGTTCATCGCCACCGCCTTTCTCGACGGCGGGCGGATGTTCAACGACACCCTGATCGAAAGTGTGCGCCGCTTGCCCGACGGCCCATGCGATTTGACCGCGCTCGGTCTCGGCCCGCGTACGCTGCGCACCACTCAGGATCGTTTGGTGCTCATTCGCGAACTCATCGGCCAGGTCAAATACCGCCCCCAACCGGAGCGCGACGAGTGGGCGCGGCGTCTGAGCACGCGGGTGCCGACGCCGTTGCCCGACGATCTCATGCTGCGCCGCGACCAGGTGCGCGCGCTGCACGCGGCCGGCATCGACATCGGCGCGCACACGTTCAGCCATCCGATCCTCGCCCGTCTCGACGATGCCGAGGCACACCGCGAGATCGCGCGCGGCGCCACGGAGCTGACCGAACTGCTCGGTGCGTGCCCGCGGCTGTTCGCCTATCCGAACGGGCGCCCGGGGCAGGATTATCACGATCGACACGTGGCGCTGGTGCGCGCGCTGGGGTTTGCGGCGGCGGTCAGCACCGCCTGGGGCGTGGCCACGCGCGCCAGCGACCCTTATCAGTTGCCGCGCTTCACCCCCTGGGATCGCACACCGGCGCGCTTTTTGCTGCGCTTGGCGCGCAATCTCGGCACCGCCCGCTGAGTTCGCGGGCCTCTGGCCCGCCCCCCGCCGCGCCCTCCGCTTGGGAGGGCACGCACGGCGCGAACGTTCAGGCGACCGTGAACGACCAGCGCGCGCCGGTGGCGGGATCGGCAAGATGCACCGCGCAGGCGATGCACGGATCGAACGAATGGATGGTGCGCAGAATCTCCAACGGCTGCTGGACATCGGCCAACTGGTGGTTGTCGGCCAGCGCCGCCTCGTAAGCGCCGGGCTGCCCGGCGGGGTCGCGCGGGCCGCCGTTCCAGGTCGAAGGCACGACGGCTTGATAATTGGCGATGCGTCCGTCCGCGATCGTCACCCAATGACCGAGTGCGCCGCGCGGTGCTTCCATGTACCCCACCCCGCGCGCCGTGCGCGGCCAGCGCGCCGGCGACCAGAGCGTGTCGTCGAAGGTGCGGGTATCGCCCGCGCGGATGTTGGCGACCAGGCTGTCATACCAACCGTGGGCGGCATCGGCCAGGATTTTGGTCTCCAGCGTGCGCGCCGCGGTACGACCCAACGTGGAATAGAGCGCGCGCACCGGCAGTTCGAGCGTGCGCAGCGTCTGCTCGACCAGGGCACGGGTTTGCTCGTGCCCGGTGGCATAGAGCAACAGCACCCGCGCCAACGGCCCGACTTCGACCGCATGACCTTTCCAGCGCGGCGCCTTGAGCCACGAATAGCCGTCGCTCACGTCCAGTTGTCGATAAGGCGGCTTGACCCCGCCGCGGCGGTCGTATTCAAGCCGGGTCTCGCCCTCGTAAGGATGCAGACCGCGCTCGTTGCCGTCGCGATAGCGGTACCAAGAATGGGCGACGAACTCCTGGATGTGGGTCGGGTTGCGCGGATCGACCTCGTGGACGGTGCCGAGATCGCGCCCGAGAATCACCCCGCGCGGGAACAGGAAGGTCGCGGGATCGGCGGTGCCGACGGCGGGTAAATCGCCGTAGCACATGAAATTGCCCAGTCCCTCGCCGCGCGTCGCCCAGTCCTTGTAGAACCCGGCGATGGCCAGCGTGTCCGGCAGATAGACCTGATCGACGAAGGTCTGCATCGACTGCAACACGTTACGCACCTCGGCCAGGCGCCGGGCATCGATCGCCGCGTCCGAGTCGGGATCGATCGGGCAGGGCACGCCGCCGACGACGAAATTCGGGTGCGGATTCTTGCCGCCAAAGATCGCGTGCAGCTTGGCCACGTCGCGCTGCCAGGCGAGTGCTTCCAGATAATGCGCCACGGCCATCAGGTTGGCTTCGGGCGGCAAGCGATAGGCCGGATGCCCCCAATAGCCGTTGGCGAAAATGCCCAGTTGGCCGGAGGCGACGAAACGCTGGACGCGCTGCTGGACATCGGCGAAATAACCCGGCGAGGATTTCGGCCAGGCGCTGAGCGACTGGGCCAGGGTCGCGGTCGCGCGCGGATCGGCATCGAGCGCGCTGAACACATCGACCCAGTCGAGCGCGTGCAGATGATAGAAGTGCATCACATGATCGTGTACGAACTGCGCCGCGATCATCAGATTGCGGATGAGTTGCGCGTTTGGCGGCGGCACGATGCCGAGCGCGTCCTCGACCGCGCGCACCGAGGCGATGCCATGCACCAGTGTACACACACCACAGATGCGCTGCGCGAACGCCCAGGCCTCGCGCGGATCGCGTCCTTGCAGAATCAGCTCAAGTCCGCGCACCGAGGTACCGGAACTGTAGGCCGCGGCGATGGCGTTGCCGTCCATTTGCGCCTCGATGCGCAGATGGCCCTCGATGCGGGTGACGGGATCGACGACGACACGTTCAGTCATGGGCATCCTCCTCCCGCTCGAGCAAATGTTCGGCGACCAGTTCGGTCAGACCCACCACCGGGATGTCCATGTTGAACTCCTCCAGTCCTTCCTCGAGTTGCGTGCGACAGGTCGCGCACATGGTCACCATGCGCTCGGGCGCGACCGCTTCGATTTGCGCCTTCTTGCGCCGAAACGCGGCCAGTTTGAGTTCCTCGGCGCGCTCGTTGGAACTGACGCCGCCGCCGGCGCCGCAGCACCATTGGAAGCGACCGTGTTCCTCGAGATCGACGAAGTTTTCGGCGATCAAGGCCATCAGGTTGCGCTGCTGTTGGATCACGCCGCTCTTGCGCGCCAGATTGCACGGGTCGTGCAGGGACAATCGATCGGTTTCCTTGCCCTCGGTGCGCAGGCGCCCGCTGGCGCGCAGCGCGTCCAGCACCTCGATGATGTGAAACACGCGGAACGGATAGGGGCGTCCGATCAGGTTTGGCCCCTCCCAGCGAATCGCGGTGAAGGCGTGGCCGCACTCCGGGCTGATGACATTCTGGACACCGAGGCGCTCGGCGGCGGCGACGACGCGCTCGACCAGTTGCGCGGCGATGTCCTTGTTGCCGATCTGCACGCCGGCGTTGGTCGCCTCGAAACATTGAGTGGACAACGTCCAGGATACCCCGGCGTGGTCGAAAATCTTAGCGATCGCTTCGAGATACTCGGGGAAATTGATGATCTCCATCGAGGACAGCAGCACCAGATAGTCCGCGCCCGCGCGGTCGATCGGCACTTCGAGTCCGGTGCTGGTGCGGACGTGGTCGATCTGCACTTGCAAAGTCTTCCATTGCAGACCCATCGGGCTGCCGGTGCGCAGCGCGCGCACCGACGCGGCGATCAGACCTTCGGGCGCGTGGCCAGATTGCACCATGCCCTCGCGCGATTTGCGGATCATATAGGTCAGATCGTTGCCGACCGGACACACCATCGAGCAGCGACCGCACATCGAGCAAGAGTCGTAGAGCAGTTCTTCCCATTCGGCCAGAAGCGCGTCGGTGACGGGCGCCTGCCACCCGAGCCAGCCCTTGATCTTGCCCAAAAGCGTGAAATCGTTCTCCCACACCCGGCGCAGCGGCTCCAACTTGAGGATCGGCGTGTACTTCGGATCGCCGGTTTCAAGATAAAACGGACAGGCCTGGGCGCAGATGCCGCAATGCACGCAACTCGAAAAAAAGGCCGCGACCGGGCCGTCGATTTCGGCGCGAAACGCCGCCAGGCCGCGTTCGAGCGTCAGTTCGCTCATGAGGGCACCCCCTTGCGCCCGAAGGCCGCGCCGTTGTACCAGCGCGCCACGAACGCGGTGAAAATATGGGTCAACTTGGTGAAGGGCAGCAGCACCAACAGGATTTCCGCCGCCAGAATGTGCAAGCCAAGGATCAGCGGATAAGGATGGATCCAGCGGTAATAGGCCAAAAAGCCAGTCAGGACGACCGCGAACACGACCCCCCAGACCAGATAATCCTCCACGGTGCTGATGCGCCGTTTCACCGGATGGTTCAGCCGATGCACCAACGTCGCCAGCAAGGCCACCAGGGTCACCGCGGTGGTCAGGCTAATCAACGGGTTGGGCAGGCCCGGCCAGGACAGCCCGGTCAGACTGCGGATCAGATCGATGTGCGGCACGAAGAGCAACAGCGTCACCAAGAAGCCGATGTGCCACAGCCACCCGACCAGCACATTAAACGGCGCGCGCCGGAACGTGCCCGGATCGGCGAGCGAGCGGGTCAGCATGGTACGCAGTCCCGCCGGCCATTCGGCGGCGCGCGGCGCGGCGTGATTGCGCGCCCGACCGAGGACGAAAATCTCGCTCAGACGCACCATCAGCCCCAAGGCGAAAATCGTCAGCGCCAAGGCGAACAACGGCCCCTTGGTCCACAATAGAAAAGTCATCGCCGCGCTCATTGCCGTGCCTCCAGTTCCTCGACCGTCACCGGCTGACGCGCGGCCTGTTCGGTCATGGTGCGTTGACGCGCCAACATCGCCGCCGCGCCGCCCAGGGCCACTCCGGCCACGCCCGCGCCCACGGCGACCCCGGCGGGCGCGCCGAACGGCACCGACAGCGGTGCGTAGAAATCGCCGGCATCCCAGAACCGCGGTTCCGAGCAGCCCAGACACGGATGCCCCGCGGCCACCGGCCAACTGGTGCCGTCGTTCCAGCGCATGGTCGCGCAGGCGTTGTAGGCGAGCGGTCCCTTGCACCCCAGGCGATACAAACACCAACCGCGCCGCGCGCCCTCGTCGTCGAAGCGCTCGGCGAACAAACCGCGGTCATAGAACGGTCGGCGCTGACAGCGGTCGTGGATCGACTGCCCGAAAAAGGCCAGCGGCCGGCCCGCGCGATCGCATTCCGGCAAACGCCCGAAAGCGATGTAATGCGCCAAGGCGCCGGCGATCGCCATCGGCAGCGGTGGACAACCGGAAATGTTGACGATCGGTTTGTCCTTGACCAAATCCATGACCGCCCGCGCGCCGGTCGGATTGGGGCGCGCGCCCGGCAAGCCGCCGAACGCCGCGCACGAACCGACCGCGAACACTGCCGCGGCGTGCGCGACGGTGTCCATCAGCGTGGCGTAATTGCTGTGTCCGGCCACGGTCGAAAAACCCGGATTGGCCCGCGGGCCGGGAATCGAGCCATCGACCACGACCAGATATTCGCCCGCGTGCTCGTGCATCGCCCGTTCGCGGGCGGCTTCCGCCGCGTCGCCGGCGGCGGCTTGCAGCGTGTGGTGATAATCCAACGACACCACTTCGAGAATCAGCCCCTCTAGGGTTGGTGCGTGGCTGCGGGTCAAGGATTCGGTGCAACCGGTACACTCCTGGAACGAAAGCCAGATCACCGACGGGCGGCGCGCGCGCTCCAGGGCCGCCGCCAGCGCGGCTGCCTGGTGAGACGGCAGCCCCAGTGCCGCCGTGGCCGCGGCGCAGAAGCGCAAAAACCGGCGGCGCGAGATGCCGCGGGCGGCCAAATGGTCGGCCAGTTCTGACGCGGGGGTGGGGATAACCATCGATCCCTCCTTAAAATACGATCGGTGAGGAAGAGGCGCTCTCCGCCCGCACGGACCGCCAATGGCCGGCGCGAACAGACGAAGCATTGATATTTTACGGATGGTGCCGCGCGCCGCTTTGACCTGGCGCAGGTTTATTAGCAAATTATCGAATCGTCGAACGCGACCGGCGACAGCCAGGCGTCCGCCGTGGCGCGCGTTCATACACATTTCAGGGTAGGGCGTCATGCCGCGCCTGATTCTGTTCAACAAGCCTTATGGCGTGCTGAGCCAGTTCTCGGGCGCGGTGCCCGCGGCCACGCTGCGCGCCTATGTGCCGCTGCCGGACGTGTATCCGGCGGGACGGCTCGACAAAGACAGCGAGGGCTTGCTGTTACTCACCGACGACGGACACTGGCAGCAGCGCATCGCGCATCCGCGCTATCGCAAGTGGAAAGTGTATTGGCTTCAGGTCGAGGGCACGCCACAGGCCGCGCAACTCGAACGATTGCGGCAGGG
>OGCL01002778.1_pt1 | contig 11502 bp, 12 predicted proteins | sample 1570041 | NCBI WGS metagenome assembly OGCL01 (sample SAMN06266162, study PRJEB24511) | hot springs metagenome | isolation source: Hot spring water | place: South Africa: Limpopo | collected 2015-06-22 | reverse complement strand
GGCTGCTAATTCTATGATTATGATTGCCTTCTTTTCTTTTATCTATAGGGATTTATAGTAGGTGCCGAATATTAAACTCAGGAATCTTTATACTGTCAAAAGAAAAGGTAAGTTCAACTTCTTTATTTCATAGTTCTTCAATTATTTCAGAGGGTTAGTTGATTGAGTTATAAAAAACTCAGGAAACTCCAGAAAATCCACGAGTTGACAAAACCATATTAATTTAGGTTTAAATATACGCCTATCTATAAAGGCGCGTAGCTCAGTGGGAGAGCGCTTCCTTGACGCGGAAGAGGTCAGGGGTTCAATCCCCCTCGCGCCTACCATAGAGCAGCAGATTTTTCTTAAAATTCCTTTTTATTATCTCCAGTTTTTACACATTTGAACGTTCAGAGGCTTTTTTAAGATCATTTAAAAAAGTCTTGGTAAGACTTATTATTTTTTGTTTTGGGACGATAAACTTAGCATTTCTAACTAAAAAACCACTAAAGGTCTCTTTGCTTGTTACCAAAACACCATCTTTGATTTTCTTGAAATAAAATATATGTTCTGCCAGAAGCCCAGGTTTTTCTACCCGCCATGAAATACTCTCTGAAGATTTTACCTCCTTTACATGTATGGCAACATTTATCGGAAAGAAAAATGGGCGAAAATTGCAGATAAGTCGACATCCTGTTTCAATATATTTAACTTCCGATTCAACATCTCTAATAATAGTGTTCCAGCCTTCCCAACAGGTAAGGTTTGCAAATGTATCCCAAACTTCTTTTAAATCTGCTTTGATTAAAATTGACTCTTCTATTATCATAAGTGTGAATAATTCTTAAAAGGGTATGATAATTATATCAGCCTCACAACACTACTGACAAACCCTTGAATATTGAAAGGCTTCAGAATGGATGAGCTTCAAAAACTAATTCAAATTATGGAACGGCTGCGTTCTGCAAATGGTTGCCCGTGGGACAAAGAACAAACTCATGAATCTCTAAAACCTTATCTCATCGAGGAGGCCCATGAAGTTCTTGAAGCGATTGATGACAAAGACCCTCTAAAACTCAAAGAAGAACTCGGCGACCTGCTATTTCAGATAGTATTTCAGTGCCAATTAGCTTCTGAACAAGGAGATTTTACGATATCCGATGTCATTGACGAGATCGCTAATAAAATCATCAACAGACATCCCCATGTCTTTGGCAACAGAAAGTTTCAATCTTCAGATGAAGTTAGGAGGCAATGGCATGAGAGAAAAAAGGAAGAGGGCAAATTCAAAGAATCGATCTTAGACGGGATACCTAAAAGCTTGCCCTCTCTACTCAAATCCCAAAGGCTTCAGTCAAGGGCTTCAAAGGTTGGCTTTGATTGGGCAAATGTCCATGATGTCCTTAAAAAGGTTGATGAAGAATTGGGCGAACTAAAAGACGCTGTTGCCACAAATTCAAAAAAAGACATAGAAGAAGAGCTTGGTGATGTTTTGTTCGTGCTTGTGAATGTCTCAAGATTTGCGGGCATCAACGCCGAGGAAGCTCTTAAAAAGACTAACAATAAGTTTATCTCAAGATTCAAATACATTGAGAAAAAGGCTGCAGAATCAGGAAGAGACATCTCTGAAATGTCTCTTGAAGAAATGGATCGCCTCTGGGAAGAGGCTAAATTTTTTGAAACCAAATCTTAAAAACTGATTACTGAGAAATTTATTAATATTCCATCAAACTTTTTTCATTACAAGCACAGCGTTCATACCCCCAAAACCAAAGGAATTCGATATAACTATATTTAAAGGGGCTTTTTGCATCTCTGTAATCACATTAATATCACAATCAGGGTCTTTGTCTTTGAGATTTATTGTGGGAGGGATAACCCCTTCCTTGAGACTCATAAGCGCACAGGCAGCTTCAAAGGCGCCTGAGGAAGCAAGCATATGACCCGTCATTGATTTTATGGCGCTTACGGCAATGTCTGGATTATTTTTAAAAAATTTCTTTATAACAGAGGCTTCTACCTTGTCGCCCAGTGGTGTTGAGGTTGAGTGAGCGCTGACATAATCCAACTCATGGGGAGATATACCCGCCTCATGAAGGGCTAACTCTATAGTTTTCATCTGACCCTCCAATGAAGGCATGGTAATATGATATGCATCTGAGATATTGGAAAAGCCCACTATTTCCCCATAAATCCGAGCACGTCTCCTTAAAGCAGATTCATATTCCTCCAAAACAACCACCGTTGAGCCTTCAGCAAGAACAAAACCATCCCTACCTTTTTCAAAAGGTCTAACTGCGGAACTGTCATTCCTTTCAGAAAGAGCGCCTGCGCTACCATAGCCTGCAACACATAACCTGCACAAAGGTGCTTCAGAGCCTCCAGCTATCATCAAATTAGAATATCCATGCTTTATGATTCTAAAGGCTTCGCCAATGGCAACGGCACCAGAAGCACAGGCGCAGGAAACCCCGCTGCACTTTCCCTTTATATTAAGTTTCTGAGCCACATAAGAAGCAGCCATTCCTATCGTGCTTGAGGGCATGAGAAATGGGGATAATCTGTGGGTGCCACCCTTTGACTTTCTGGCAAACAATCTTTCGAATTCCCTCTCGATACTCTCAATCCCCCCCCTGCTTGAGCCAATAATTACACCGGGTGAATCAAAATCCGAGATTACACCTCCCAAGTCGTCAGAAAGATTGGCATCCTTGACAGCCATATATGCTGCAGCAACGGCGTACTGGACAAAAAGGTCAGTTGTCCTGATTTCCTTATGATTTAAATAAATGGAAGGAGAGAATGACTTTACTTCGCCAGCAATTTTCCATGGCATGTCATTAACATCAAATCTTGTAATTTTGCTGATAGCAGAACAACCACCCTTAATAGATTCCCATGAGGCATTAAAATCATTGCCAAGAGGCGTAACAGCCCCAATTCCTGTAACAACAACCCTTTTCATTGTAAACTAATCTATCATTAATGGTTTACAATTGTCAATTACCCAAATTTTGCGATATAACTAAAAAACCTTATAAAATCAACAAGTTAGATAGGAAGGGCTAAGGTTTGTCATACCAATACTCCCTCAATTACTTCTCCATATACTGTCCAAGAAAAACTTATTGTGGACAGATATGAATTTGAAATAGCTTTATTTTCATTGCCCTTTAGCTCTGAAAATCTCAATTACTGTTATTTCTGGAGGCGAGAGAATACGGATAGGAGGGCCTGATGTTCCACTACCACGGCTGACATACAGGTATGAATTATGAGGCAGTTTAGCAAAACCCGCATGAACAGGGTAATAGAATTTTGTGATTAAATTGAGGGGAAATATCTGTCCTTTATGGGAATGCCCAGAAAGCTGCAAGTCAAATAAGCCTAAATAATCTGGTTTTACCTCTGGTCTGTGTTTTAACAAAATCGTAAATCTATCACGGGGAAGGCTAAGAAGAGTTTCTCTCTCAGAAACTGGCCTTTGAGCTGTAAAATTTACTGAAACCGGATCATCTACCCCTGCGATATTGAACAATCCATCTATCGAAACCGATTGACCTATTAGGACAATGAACCCAGATTTTTGCAGGAAATCAACAGCATTTTCAATTCCGACGTAGTACTCGTGATTGCCGACCACCGCATATTTGCCATATTTGGGATTAATCCTTAGGAAAGGTTCTATCAATTCAAGGTTATGATTTATACGCCCGTCAACGATATCACCCGTAGCTACTAACAAATCTGGAGCAGCCTCAAGCACCTTCTCAACAACCGAATTCAACGTCTCACCACCCACAAGAATACCAAGATGGACATCTGATATCTGGACTATCCTGAGTTTATCTAAATGGTAGGGCAGTTTATCTGTATATATTGTTATCCTTTCTGTAACGATATTTTTAGCTTCAAAACGCCCGTAAACCACAAGGGTAATCGAGACAAGCAAGAGGATAACAAAAACTCGGTTGGCTGGTAAAAGCAATTTTGTAGAGGCGTTTTTCCTTATAAGACTCAGCCCTTTAAGTAGCAGTCTATAAATATCATAAACAGCCAGGATAAAACAAAACTGTAGAATGAAGCCCATCCATAAAAAGCTGCAATAAAATGCTTCACGTCTTGGAAAGTAAATGTCTCCTGAAATATCTGAGAGCCTTATAATGATGGGTAAGGCTACCATAATAGCAGCAAAAAACAGCAATAAGGCAGTAGATTTAAATTTGAGCTTAAAGGCAGCCTTAGCCTTAAAGATAATATAGATATGCATCAGCATATAAACGGATGCATAGATAAAGGGAAACAGCCTCATAATATGCCTTATTCCGAGTCTGTTAAAAAAATCTAAAAGGGAAATGTCAAACTTTATGGGGGTTATATATTACTCAGACGATTTTTCTTTCTTATCCGTGCCGGCTTTGCCTTTTATTATAATCATCTCATCCATTTCTTTTTTTATGCCTTTGAGCCTTCCCAGATGTTCAACGGTCATTTCTGAAGCCTCTATTTGGTTTGTTACGACATAAGGTGTAAGCAACATGATGAGTTCGGTCCTCGTTTCCTTGTCGGTTGTATTCCCGAAAAGATATCCTAAAAGAGGTATTTTTGAGAGCACAGGAAGCCCCTCTCTGGTGCTCTGGGCATCCTCTCTTATCAGCCCCCCTATTACAATAGTATTGCCGTCCTGCACAACAAGGTTCGTTGAAGCTTCACGCTTTTTTATTACCACCTGGTCAGACTCAAAAATTTTCTGTATGAAATAGTTAGAGACCTCCTGAGTGAGTTCAAGGGATACAAGTCCACCTTCATTAACCTGTGGTTTAACCTTAAGTATAATCCCTGTATCTTTGTATTGAATCGTCCTTTGTATCTGGGTAGTTCCGGATACGTTGGTCTCAGAAGTCGCAATAGGGACCTGATCCCCTATCTGTATCCTTGCCTCACGATTATCTGACACGAGGACATGGGGGGATGCAAGAACCTTGAGTTTAGCCTGTGACGCCAAGGCTTCGAGCTTAGCCCTAACTACCCCCTTTGCATCAGTAGCAAGAAAAGTGAACCCTGAACCTGTAAAGGCATCGGTCAGGGCGGTAGGGCGTTGTCCCATAATGCCGGCAAGGCTTACATCCCTGTCAAAAGGTTTTATGTTTGTAACATTTATATCTGTTTTTAATGACCACGCCAGACCAAAGGTCAAATCATCTCTAAGCTCAACCTCCGCTATCATTGCCTCTATCATTACCTGACGAGGTACTTTATCGAGTCTTTTGATGGTATCCTCTATAAAGGCATAATCAGTAGGAGTTGCTACTATTATGAGTGAATTGGTTACTTCGTCGGCAAATACCCTCGTATCAGCAGAGACTAAGAAACCAGTGCCTGTTGCTATTGCGGCTGCGCCTGTTCGGGGTGCTGTCGGAGTAGTTGGTGTAGTTGGGGTAGGCGTCCCCGGGGCAGTTGGTGTTCTTGGCGGTGTAGGAGTAGTCGTTGGTGTTGGGGCTGAAGCTGTTCCTGAAAAAATAGACTGTAAAAGTGATGATATATGAGATGCCTTGCTATTTTGAAGATGATAAACGAATATTTTAGGTCTTGCCTCAGCAAACATCTTATCAAAAGATCCTACCCACTTTCTTACATAATTAAGATGCTCTTTGGATGCTGCAATAACAAGCAAGCTATTTAAGCGGTAGATGGGTATTACCCTTAGTGTGCCACCTGTGAGATGGAGCCCTATGGCGCTTTCAACTTCGGGCATGGAATCCTTCAGATTTATATTTTTAAAAGAGAACAACTCGATTGCTACTTCATCAGGCTCTTTGCCTACCTGTGCATAAACGAGTTCCTTTGCGACATCAGAAAGTGGAACTATTCTATAAAGACCTTTTTCCTCAACATATCCAATTCCATTGAGCCTCAAGATTATCTCCATTACAGGGAGAACTTCTTCCCTCGGAATTGGTGTAACCGTTCTGAAATTAACCCTTCCTTTTACCTTGGGGTCAATGACATAGTTAACCCTCAGGATATCTCCAAATATTGTTTGAGCAACCTCAAATATATCAGCATCGTCAAAAAAGAAGCTTATATTCCCGCCTGCTGGTCGCAAATCTCTCTTTTTAGGGGAAGGCACGCTTACTGCTGGCGGGGTTGTCTCTTCCTTTGAAGGGGATTTCTGCATTTCTTCCTGTTTTGTTTCAACGGTAGCCTCAGGTGTATCAGCTTGCTTTACCGCCTTTGTCCCGCAGGAACAGAGGAGAAACAGAACAATTATTAAAAAGAAACAATTTATATTTATATAAAATCTCTTCATGTACAGACTCCTTAAATGGTTTAGACATTTAAAATAAACGATTTGAAATATAGTGTCAAGTAAAATGCCTAAACCCTGCAATAAAACTGAGCAGTTCTACAAAACCAACAAGTTAGATAGGAAGGGTTGGTGAGGGATTTTTATACGACTACTTATAAAAAAAGAAAAAAACCCTGCGGAGAGAACGCAGGGCTTTGAAAAATTGATAGAATATAGGGGTAAATATTTTTATAGATAATTATTTTTTAAAGACACTAAACAACTTATCAAGTCCACCTTTTTCAAGTTTTGAAGCCGTCTCAAACTCCCCAGCATCAAACCATATCCCTTCACACTCTGAGCATTTATCAACCTTTATGCCCTTAAAGTCAATTTCAATTAGTTCCATTCCGCATTTTGGGCATCTCATATAGTGAAGAGCCTTAAGATCTTCCTTTTCTTTCTGTGCAAGTTTGGCATGTTTTTCATGCTCTATTTTTCGTAGTCTCTCGAACTCCTTCTTGGCAAAATACTCGTCTTCTTTTTCGCTCGGCTTATCCGGCATATGAACCTCCTTATTATTCAAAAATTTTGTTATAAAATAGCAATAATTTTGTATGATTAATAATTTTAAGGAATAAGACATACTTTGTCAATTCCAACCTTTTTCTCCTAAACCATCGATAAAAAGATGTCATTTAGAGCAAAGTGAGAAATCTTAATGCTTTACGACAAAGATTCCTCACACGCAAAGGGTGTGAGGAATCTTTGTTTTCCCTTTGGGACAGAGGTATGCCCACATGAGCTTGTATTTCAGGCTAAAAAGAGATTTTAGGGTTTAATAAAATTAAAAGAGCTTTTTAAACAATTGCAAGTTTAAAAAAGGTGCATTTTGATGCTCCAAAGAGGGGTATCTCCATTTCTATCGCTATTTTAGGGGGATGGCTACTTGCTTGAAAGATAAACGCGTTTTGTGATAACTTATTAAGTTTTAAAACATACGCCTTATCAGATTGCTTCTGATGGTCCCTCAACGGAAACGGGCTTTGGCTTAAAATCCCTTAAGGGTTAAAGAAGCATAGGCGAAGGAGAAACCATGGAGGTACGAAAAATGAGTGTAGTTACAATGAAGGAGTTGTTAGAGTCAGGCGTCCACTTTGGACATCAGGTAAAAATCTGGAACCCCAAAATGAAGAAATACATCTTTGGGGAGCGAAACGGCATACATATAATCGACCTACAAAAAACCTTGAAAGGCATCGAAGAGGCTTATAATTTTATAAGAGATATCGCCTCAGCAGGGAAGTCGCTCCTATATGTTGGCACAAAAAAACAGGCTCAGGATTCTATTTACGAAGAAGCGGTAAGAGCAGGTGCGTTTTTTGTTAATAATAGATGGCTTGGCGGAATGTTAACTAATTTTATAACCGTTAGAAAAAGCATCGAAAAGCTTAAAAAAATAGAAACCATGAAAGAAGACGGCACATATAACGTTCTAACAAAAAAAGAGGTTTCAAAATTTGAAAAGGAGAGAATGAAACTCGAAAAAAACCTGAGTGGCATAAAAGAAATGCAAGAACTACCAGGAGCGATTTTTGTCATAGACCCCAGGAAGGAGAAAATTGCAATAGCTGAAGCTAAAAAGCTTTCTATCCCTATAGTAGCCGTTGTTGACACAAATTGTGACCCCGATGAGGTAGATTATGTCATTCCAGGCAATGATGACGCAATAAGGGCTATAAAGCTTATCTCATCAAAGATCAGCAATGCTTATCTTGAAGGTAAAGGCATCCTTGCAAAAACCCTCGAGAGCAGTATTGAAGAAAGCGGGATAGAAGAGAAAATTATTTCTGTATCTGAAACTGAACCTACAAGCGTGGAGGTAAATCAATGAATATTTCTGCTAACATGGTCAAAGAACTGAGGGAACGAACTGGTTCAGGGCTTATGGACTGTAAACGCGCCCTATCAGAAAATCAGGGCGACATAGAAAAAGCTATAGACTGGCTTAGACAAAAAGGACTGGCTGCTGCATCAAAAAAGTCTGGAAGAAAGGCTTCTGAGGGGCTAATTGGCACTTACGTCCATATGGATAAGATTGGTGTGATGGTAGAAGTTAATTGCGAAACTGACTTTGTAGCGCGCACTGACGAGTTCAGGAGCCTTGTGAAGGATATTGCTATGCATATCGCTGCAGCCTCACCTCAATATTTATCAATCGACGATGTTCCAGAGAACGTAAAGGAACGGGAAAAGGAAATTTATAGGGCACAGGTCACTAATAAACCGGCTAATATAGTAGATAAAATAGTTGAGGGAAAGCTTGAAAAGTTTTATAGCGAAACGTGCTTGCTTGAACAGATATTCATAAAAGATACCGAGCAGAAGCAAAAAATCAAAGACTTGATAACAGAGAAGGTCGCCAAGCTTGGTGAAAATATTGTAATGAGAAGATTCGTAAGATTCCAGCTCGGCGAAGGCCTTCAGGAAAGCGACCCCCAGCAATGACTGAAAAAGCAAAACCTGCCGTTATAAAAAAGGGAGCCAGAGAAGTATATTATAAAAGGATTTTACTGAAGCTCAGCGGAGAAGCTCTCATGGGTGACAAGGCATATGGCATTGACTCCGCTACCGCCCAGTTTATAGCATCAGAAATTAAGAAGGTGGTTGACCTCGGGGTGCAGGTGGCAATAGTAATCGGCGGGGGCAACATTTTTAGGGGTGTAGAGGCATCCGTAAAGGGAATTGAGAGGGCGTCAGCGGACTATATGGGCATGCTCGCAACAGTTATAAATGCCCTCGCTCTTCAGAATGCCCTCGAAAAACTCGGGCTTCATACGAGAGTGCAGTCAGCAATAGAAATGAAAGCATTGGCTGAGTCTTATATAAGGAGACGGGCAATAAGACATCTCGAAAAAGGCAGAGTGGTCATCTTTGCTGCTGGCACAGGAAATCCTTATTTTACTACCGACACAGCTGCTGCCTTGCGAGCAATAGAAATCGGAGCAGAGGTAATTCTTAAAGGAACAAAAGTTGACGGAGTTTATACCTCTGACCCCATGAAAGACTTTTCAGCAAAGATGTTTAAACAGATCTCGCACTTTGATGTTTTAAAGCAAAACTTAAGGGTAATGGATTCCACAGCAATAACCCTATGCAGAGAAAATAATCTCCCCATAATAGTTTTCAATCTTAAAAAGGCAGATAACATCAAAGAGATAATTTACGGAAACAAAGTTGGTACACTCGTAACAAGTAATTAAAGGTTTTCAAGGGCTTGCCATTTTTCGTTGTGACATGTTTTACCTGGGGCTTTACCCTTATGAAGGGCATTTTAACCTAATTAAAATAGTGAGGTTTAAATGATGCAGGACTTAAAAAAGAAGGCAACTGACCGTATGAATAGTGCAATTAGTTCATTAAAAAAAGAGCTTGCCTCTATCAGAACCGGCAGGGCATCCCTTGCTTTATTAGATGGAATCACTGTTGATTATTACGGAACGCTCACGCCGTTGAGCCAGATAGCAACCCTTGGCATTCCTGACAGCCGGCAGATTGCGATTCAACCGTGGGAACAAAAAATTATACCCTCAATAGAGAAGGCAATTTTAAAATCCGATCTTGGCCTCACACCAATCAATGATGGGAAAATCATAAGGATTAACATCCCTCCACTTACAGAAGAACGTCGCAAGCAGCTTGTAAAGGTTATAAGAAAAAAGGCTGAGGAAACACGGATTATTGTCAGAAATATCAGAAGGGATATAAACGAAGAATTAAAAAAGGATGAAAAAGAAAAACGGATTAGTGAAGACGACTCCAGAAGGCTGCAGGCTGAGATTCAAAAAATCACTGATTCTTTTATCAGCAAGGTTGAAGAGACAATACTTCAAAAAGAAAAAGAGATTATGGAGGTTTAATTATTTTAAAAATTCACTACTTTGCCAAAATTTTATGATTATTACAAATCACATACTATATGTGAATATGGAACTCAAAAAACTCCCAGCAATTTAAAACCATCTTTAAATAAAATAATTGAAAAAATACAAAGAGTGACCCCAAGTATGCGAACAGTATAAATATATGCATTGCCTGCCAAAAATGACTTCCATCTGCCTACCAGTATCGCAATTCCAATTTTTGATCCGACCAGAAACACATAAAAGCTCAATAAAAATACAGACGCAAAGAGAATATTGTCTGTCATCGCCTTTGTCAATAATGGAGCCCCAACGCTCAACCAGAAGAGATAGGGATATGGGCTAAGGGCATTTGCTAATATTCCTCTTACTAAAGAGTTTGGTTTCGCCGTTCCAACTTCGTTTATTAAGCCTTTTGTGGTTAGATTTTTAAACCCCACAAGAAGAATGAAGATACCGCCGAATAACGATAAAATCCCCAATACATTGTTGAAATCTGACATTTTTGAAAAAATCAACATCACAAGAACAATTATAGGCAAGTCGGTAATGATAGGGGAACAAGCAACCTTAATGCCAGCCTTAATGTCATTCTGAATAGTCTCTGATATTACAAGGGCTAAAAGAGGGCCTGGAGCTGTCCCAGCTGATAAACCTAGGAGGGTTCCGATAATCAGAAAACTTATCAATTTAGTTATCTTCCCTCATGTATTATTGAATCTACACCCCTAATATAGCAATAGGAAAAACTGTTTCATAATTTTTATAACGACAAATTTTATTTCAAATTTGCTTTATCCAATACAATAGCTTATATCAAAAATTCATTAAGTTTTTTAATAAGGGGTCGTTTAAAAATCCTACACCAGCCATTCCTATCTATCTTGTGGACTTTATACAGCGCTTTTAAGTTCTATCTCCGAATTTGAATCTATCTGAAGAGAAAGGTCAAGAAAATAAAAAAGCCCATTTAAAATGGGCTTTTTTATTAATTTTAAATCCGGCGGCGTCCTACTTTCCCATGACCTCGCGGCCATAGTATCATCGGCCCTGGAGGACTTTACTTCCGTGTTCGGAATGGGAACGGGTGTTGCCCCTCCGGTATAGCCACCGGAAACCTGATATCTAAGAAGTGTGATAATATAACAGAGTTATGACAAAAATTGCAACTTCTCTTGCCAGAAAGATTATTCCTTGCCAATTCAGCCTTATCCAGACCGAATTGGCAATATATAAGCAGGGAAAGAAGTGGTCAAGGCACACGGTCTATTAGTACTGGTAAGCTGAATAGATTACTCTACTTACACCTCC
>OGCL01002775.1_pt1 | contig 11513 bp, 11 predicted proteins | sample 1570041 | NCBI WGS metagenome assembly OGCL01 (sample SAMN06266162, study PRJEB24511) | hot springs metagenome | isolation source: Hot spring water | place: South Africa: Limpopo | collected 2015-06-22 | reverse complement strand
TGAATTTGACTATATCGTGCTCGTAGTTCCTTATCTGAATTTATTGCTTCTGGGATATTTTTTACAAATTATAATCGAAAAATACCAAAATGCCAAATAAAATTCCAATTATTGGATTTACAACAGGAGACCTTAACGGGGTTGGTCTTGAAATATTAATTAAAACGCTTTCAAATAAATCGTTTACGGAGTTATGTACTCCTGTTGTTTTTGCTTCTGGAAACTCATTTTCCTTTTATAAAAAGAAACTGACCGGATATGATTTTCCTTATTTCACTGTTAAGGGGGTTAATTGGATTCCCGGCAAAGTCAATTTATACACAACGTGGAATGAAGAGATAAAAATTGAACCGGGAGCAATTATTGAAACAGGTGCGAGATATGCTATAAAAAGTCTGGAGAAAGCTGTTGAATTTATAAAGCTTGGATTCATTGATGCCTTGGTCACTAATCCAGTGTCCAAAGAAAATCTTCATAGGGCAGGATTTTCTTTTCCTGGTCATACGGAATATTTGGGAAATCAATTTAATGTAAAGCCAATAATGATTATGGTATGGGATAATTTACGGGTGGCTCCATTCTCAGGACATATCCCTTTAGCTTCCGTTTCTGCAGCCCTTTCAGTGGATGGATTGGTACAGTTTATACAAACATTGGATAATTCTTTAAAAAGAGACTTTTATATTTCACGACCGGTTATAGCTGTTTTGGGCGTTAATCCACATGCCGGAGACAAAGGGCTTCTTGGAAAAGAAGAAATTGAAATTATTCAGCCTGCTGTTCAAAAACTTCAGAATAAAGGTTTTTTGGTGTCTGCTCCCTTTTCCCCAGACGGGTTCTGGGCATCACATGCTTATGAAAAATACGATTGTATTGTTTCAATGTATCATGATCAAGGGCTCATACCATTCAAAATGCTGGCAGGCAGAGAGGGGGTTAATTACACAGCCAACCTCCCCATCGTCAGAGTTTCCCCTGACCATGGTCCGGCCTTTGATATAGCCGGGAAAAATCTGGCTGACGAACAATCATTGCGTTCAGCGGTCTACCTGGCCTTAGATATATTGAAAAACAGAAAAAGATTTGATTCAGCTACAACCAATACTCTTAAAACAGCAGGAAAACAAATAATTTCTGAAGCCTAATGGAGAGGATTTTCAACTTTAAACAAAAAAATTTCTTCAGAGCGGGACATGGCGCCTGGATTATATCCAGGCAACCCTTCTGGAATTGTTGTTTTTAAAGAATCATAGTATTTTTTCCAGACTTCATAAAATTCGCCATTTTTTGGATTTCTAAAAGTCATAGGATGAGCAGGAAATATATCTCTGCCTGACGCTTGATTAAAACTCCAGGCTATAAGTTCACTGCAATACCAGGCGCCATTATTAGGATAAAAAGAATCATCATACGGTTTCCCGATTTCACCTTTAGCTAATTCTAATGCTTTATTCAATACTGAGGGTTCAATTTTCTTTAATCGACCTACAAGGGAATTTTTCATCAAAACCGTATCACCACTACGACGCAGAAAATTTCTGAGAGATGTTGTATGAACAGAATGACCAATAGCTTCCAAAACAGCTATGGAATCGCCTTCCTTAATAATCAATCCGCAATGTGAAAAATCCCTTTCTTGAGCACCATCGGTTACTGCTTCGATAGCATCGCACAAAGGCCCGCAATCCAAATCCTGAAATAGGATGTCCCCATGCTGTAATCGATAGCTACGGCTCTCTGGTAAGCAATGTGTGAAACTTAAAATGATAAAAACCAAAATAAGTTTTTGAACGGTCATGACTTTATCGAATTTATTTGAGATTCTAAAATTTTGAACTCATCTTTGGGTAGTTTTCTTTCAAATAAAATTTTACATAATGCCCGTGATATAGGGTAATCTTCGTCAGAAAGCCAGGATTGCCAGGCTTGCAGAACATAATATCCTTCTGGAACCATGCCCATTTCTGATAAGGCTGTTTTAGGTTCTTTACCTTCCGCCAGCATATAGCCAAATCTTCTGTTACGACTGTGAATACTGTAACAAGTGACCAATAAATCCCCTAAAAACGCACCTGACGAAGCTAACCATCCATCAAAAAGACTATTTTTTGCGGAGGCAATGCGCTGAATCTCCCGAAAAGCGGCGGAAATCAAAATGGCCTGAAAATTATCTCCGTATCCTAAACCTATGGCTAATCCCATGGCTATAGCCATGATATTTTTCAGGATTCCTGAGAGTTCTAAAGCTTGTGGATTATTTGCTAAAGCTAAGGAAAGATAATGCGTTTGAAAGAGGGGGATAATTTGTTTGGCTTTTTGGATATTTACTCCTGCCAGTGTGAGATAACTCCGCATTTCTTTGACCACTTCTTCTGAATGACAAGGGCCTCCCAAGTAGAAAATGTCAGCCTGAGGCCATCTGGATGCCAGCCATTCCAATGCAGACTGCCCTTTTTCCGGAATTACCCCTTTAGCCGCGGAAATCACTGTTTCGGGGGTCTGGGTAAATTTTATTTGTCGGTACCAGATTTCTGAGTAAGCGGCTGGAATGGCATGGAGAATAATAGACCCTTGAGAAAGATAGTCTTCAAATGAATAAACCCGTAACCTAGAACTTGGAAGTTTTAAATATTGATTGAATGGATATGTCCCGAATCCTGATTTAGCTGCTTGGCAATAAGAAGGATTTCGAAGATACCAATGGATGACAACGCCAGATGAGCTATCCAAAAGAATTTTTACCAAGGCCGTAGCCCAACTCCCACTTCCCAATACAGTTATCTCTTTAATGTCTTTCATCATTTTACTTGATTGTCCTTCTAATGTGAAATCACAAATTAAATGTTTAATTAGACAACAACACTTAGTTAAAATTTAATTGTTAAATTTGACATAAAGAATTTCCTTATCAAATTATGATAGCCATTTTAGATTATGGCCTTGGAAATGTTAAATCGATATTTCATGCTTATGAATATTTAGACATCCCGGTATGCATGGCCACAAACACCGCTCAAATTGAGTCTGCTACAAAACTTATTCTTCCCGGGATTGGGACTTTTGATGAAGCTATGAAAAAACTTAGGATTAAAGGTTGGGATACCTTGATAAAAGAATTAGTTCTTCACAAAGGAGTAAAAATCATGGGAGTTTGTTTAGGCATGCAATTGCTTATGAATTATAGTGAAGAGGGAAATTTATCGGGCCTTGGGCTTATTCCGGGAGAAGTACTTTATCTAAAAAACAAGTTAAACAAGGATACTCCTGTTCCCCATGTGGGATGGAATTACGTCAAGGTTGAAAAACTATCTCCTATTCTGGAAGATCTGCCTGAGCGTCCTAAATTTTATTTTGTTCATAGCTATTATGTGGAGCCCCAGAATCCCGAAGATATATTATTGTCTACATATTATGGATTTTCATTTGCTTGTGCTATTGAGCGCGGCCACACATGGGGATTTCAGTTTCATCCTGAGCGTTCTCACCGGTTTGGAATAACAATTTTAAAGAATTTTTCTCGGGTCTAATGGCATTACAACGTCTCATTCCAGCACTCTTAATTTCTGAATCCAAATTGGTGAAAACTGTTCGTTTTAAAAACCCAATTTATATAGGTGATCCCCTGAACACTTTACGTATTTTTAATTTACTGGAGGTTGATGAATTATGTTTTTTAAATATTGAAGCTTCACGGAAAAGAATCCACCCCGATCTAAATCTATTAAGCGAATTGTCCGAATATGCTTTTATGCCTCTTTCTTACGGGGGAGGAATCCATGACGCCGGTCTTGCTTTAGAAATAATAAAAATGGGATTTGAAAAAATTATTGTAGGAACCGCCGCCTTTAAAAAGCCGGATGAGGTTAGAAAAATGGTGGAGATGTTGGGCAGTCAGTCTGTCGTTGGGGCATTAGATGTTAGGAAAGATTATTGGGGTCGCCGGAGAGTTTACATCCAGGGAGGCACCAAGGTTTTAAAAATCACGCCATATGACGCTTGTGAATATCTTCAAACTCTGGGTATTGGTGAAATACTTATCACCGACATCAGCAGAGAAGGTACCTGGGCAGGCCTGGATTTCAATTTGTTTGAAGACCTGCTCAAAAATCTGAAAATTCCGGTGATTATTCATGGAGGAGCGAAAGAGAAATGGGATTTACAAAAGGCCCTCTCACTTAAAGGAGTCTCAGGAGTTGCTATTGGTAATTTAGCTGTTTTTCAAAAAAAGGGTGCAGGAATCCTTCTTGGATACCCCCATGTGGAAAGACAATTCATAATTCAATAACCTTTTTTATTGATTTGATGGCGTTTTGTAGCCGTATGTCCCCTACACCAGATATGGTAGAAAAGGGCTTTTTCTCCACGGTAAGCACTTCAATATATTTTTCAAATAATAAATCTCTATCGTTGGGATTTTCCCGTAAAGGGTCAAACTCCCAGGGCAAATCCGGACACATCAATAAATAATAATCACATTGGCATTGAACATATAATTTTTGTAACATATTTGGAAAATGCCCAAATTTTACTTCTCCCCATAATTTGATCACAGTTTCTTCAGTATCAAATAAAATCATGCCCCTTGACCGGTGTCTCTCAAAAATTTGTCGGTTTAGCTGTGCTCGCGAAATGGCGAGATAATCTGAAAATTGATAATGAGAATTTTTTCCCAGGTATAGCCTGGCAAATTCCGGTATCCATGCTCCATGAAAATATTCAGCCAGCTGGGAAGAGAGTGTTGATTTTCCGGTCGACTCTGGGCCTGTTATCCCAATTAAAATATTTTCATTGGACACGGGCATAGTATCCTTGTCTCCATCTAAAGTAGCCAAATAATGCAAACAGTGAGAACACAAAATATAGGGCAGCCGTTGGGAAATTACGGTTCAGTAGAAATAAAATAATATATGTCATGTTTGAGAAAATCCAAAACAGCCAATTTTCGAGGAATTTGGCTATGGTTCCCATTGTGGCAACTATTGCAGCACCTCCAGCTACAGCCTCAAAAGCAGCCACATCAGATTTATAAAAGTTTTTTAGCAATAAGTATAAGATTACTGAAAAAATCACGCCTAAGATAATTAAACTAGCCAATTGAACAATTCCCATACGCCGTATTACATTTAAATCCTCTCTCTTAGCGGCATTCCACCGAAAAAAACCAACTACAGCCAGAATAATGTAAAATACATTTAGTCCGGAGAAAACAAGAAGTTTCTGAGGCAAAAATATTATTACATAAAGGAGGCTACTGAGTCCGCCAAACAGCCAGCACCAGCGGCTTTCATAGATGGCCAATAGAACATACACGAGCCCCAGCAGCAAGGCCGCTATTTCAATCCAAAACACACGCAATCTTATTAAAGATATTTTTCTCCTTTCTGAATGCGAATTTCATTGACAAAATGTTTAATGCGCTGTTCCTCATCCATGCGACAAATGAGCAGCATGTCATCGTATTCTGTGATAATGAGATTGGAGACTTCGCCCAAAATTATCAACTTTTCGTTAGGCGCGTTCACAAGGCATGCACGTGCTCCAAAATCCATTACATTCTTCCCAATTATGCCAAGGTCTTTATTTTTTTTGGGAATTATTTCGTACAATGAGGCCCAAGTTCCTAAGTCGCTCCAGCCGCAGTCCAGGGGCATGACGTATACATTTTCCGATTTCTCCATAATAGCATAATCAATAGAGATGGTCTTGCACTCCTGATATGCTATATTTATATCTTCCTGTTCCTTATGGCTATTGTATCTAATGTGGTTGTCGAAAAAAAGATGGAAGATATCAGGTTGTAATTTTTCAAAAGCATCTTTCACTGAAGCCACTTGCCATAAAAACATTCCGGAGTTCCAGAGAAAATCACCACTTTGAATAAAAGCTTCTGCCAATGGGAGATTCGGCTTTTCTGTGAAGGTCTTAACTGGATAAAAATTCTGTGCTGTAGGCGCCTTGTGGGGGTCAAACTGAATGTAACCATACCCGGTATCAGGGCGTGTAGGTTTTATTCCTAAAGTTAGTAAAGCTTTATTCTCAGTAGCTTCTTTATATGCGGCTTTCATTAATTCGATGAATTTATCTGACTCCCGTATTAAATGGTCAGAGGGCAACACACTCACCACAGCCTCCGGGTCCCTGGAATAAATGCGAGCACTTGCGTAAGCAATGCAAGGAGCTGTGTCCCTTCTGATGGGTTCCAGCAAAATATTGTCTTGAGGCAGGTCCGGGAGTTGTTGGGCCACTAATTCTTTAAAAGGAGCTCCTGTCACTACGAGTACATTCTCGGGCAGGCAAAATTTCTTTACTCGGTTCCAGGTACTTTGAAGAAGTGTTTCTCCTACGCTCAAAATATCGATATATTGCTTAGGGTGATCCCTCCGACTCATTGGCCAGAAGCGGGTTCCTGCGCCGCCGGCCATGATGATACAATAGTAATGGGCATGCATATCTTATTACAAAAGTGCAGAATTATTTATACTTTACATGTGGCATTTGTCATCTGATTAGCGAAACTTTTTCCATTTCTCCTAAAAGTATTTTTTAGAAGGATTTTTAGAAACCAAGAAAAAATAGATATTAAATTAAGAATGCTAACGATTAGATATACTTAAAAGATTTCAAAATTCAAAGTAGTACTTGTAAAAAAAATTCTTTAATCTCAAAATAATTAGACTTTCCTTTTGGCACTAGCTACGCCTACATATTTATTTAAGATTGTCAATATGTTATATTTTAAGTTCTTTAGTTAAATTCAATTTATAACATTTTAATGTGGTGATAAATTCGGCCTGTGGAAATTTATACATACAAAAACAATTTTCGAAATAATTGTTCTTATGGATAAGAAATCATATAAAAACTGTTCCCTGATTAAATAATTTTGACAAGTGTACATTATCCCAGATAAAATTGAAGCATATTGCCAAGCTCACTCAGAAGAAGAGCCGGCTTATTTAAAGCGAATTTACCGAGAAACGCATCTTAAAACTCTTTATCCGAGAATGCTAAGTGGTCATTTGCAAGGACGCTTATTAGCCTGGATATCGCGTATGCTAAGCCCTTCAAACATATTAGAAATTGGTACTTTTACTGGTTATTCATCCTTGTGCCTGGCTGAAGGACTTCAACCTGAAGGGAAACTTCTGACTATTGAAGCCAATGCAGAGTTTGAAGACATGATATTAGAACATTTCTCATGGACACCCTTAGGAAGTAAAATACAGTTAAAAATTGGGCTGGCTTCTGAAGTTTTGCAAACATTGAAAAATGAAAAAAGATCTTTTGATCTTATTTTTTTGGATGCTGATAAAGAAAATTATCCAAATTATTATGAAATATTACTGGAACTACTTTTCCCTAAGGGTTTGATGATCATAGACAACACGTTATGGAGCGGAAAAGTAATTGATAATTCGGCGGATGAACCCGAAACAATAGGGATTAAGACTTTTAATACTATGGTGAGTCAGGATAATAGAGTTAGCTGTTTAATACTGCCGTTGCGCGATGGTATTACCCTTGTCCAAAAAAGGAATTGAATAAATTAATATTTGATAAACTTTGAACCAGAAATTCTTCCTTTAGAATCCTGTACAATAAATATATATTCGCCACTAGGGAGAAGTTCTAATGGAACGGAGATTCTGTTTTTTTGATTCAAAAAATTACTTTGTACGAGTTTTCCGGAAAAATCATAAATGAAATATTTAGTAATATCATATCCAGGGGCGTCAATGTAAAGAAATTCTCTGGCAGGATTGGGATAAATGGCTGCAGGAAAGATATTCCAATAATTCTGAAATGAAGACGAGGGCTGCTCATTAACTACCAGGGGGTTTGATAACACATAAATATTATCCCCGTTTGTGTTGCCATTGCCGTTTGCTGCATTGCCCGCAACGTAAAAGGAAACAGCTCCTGAGCCTTGTGCAGGAGCAGTCCAGTTGAAAGTGTATGTTTTGCTTGAAGTTCCGCCGGCGTTCCCGCTGATTGTATGAGTTATCCATCTTCCTCCCGGTTCCACCTGGCAATCCGTGTTTAAGGCTTGAAGAGTTCCCAAATAAGAGTTGCCCTGCATGGCAGCTAACATAAAACCATATTTATTGGAAGCAGCGGAACCAGAATTAATTGTAACGTTTAATTCGTAAGTATCTCCTGGCACGTAGATGGATCCTGTGAAATTACCAACAACATTGATACCTCCATCTCCACTATTAGCCACGCCCGAATGACATTGGGTACAATTAGGAAACCCTGGGGCTCCAGTATAATTAGATGTAAGCTGCGCGCCATTATTCTTACTTGTAAGGATTTCTGGTACAAAAAATAAAACAAGGGCAACAAATGTTACAATTAGTAATGATATACGCATATTCACGAGTATTTGGAATTAATTAACAATACAAATTTATTTAAGAAATAGTTGATTTCATTGTTTAAAAGATTCCGACAGAAAATATTTAAAAATGTATTTTGAATTTCTAGAAAATGACACGTCAATTTCAGAGTTTCTCAATTAAGAATTAAAAAAGGAATTTTACTTTAAAAATAGCGGTTCTTTAGATTCTAAAAACTCATGTGAAATAAAATGCGTTTAAATCAAATTATAAAAACATCTGATTCAATCAAATCACAATATTTATGATTCTGCGTGGAACCACAATTACTTTTTTGGGAGTTTTCCCTTCAAGCCATCGGATGGCTTTTTCATGGTTTAAGGCCATGCGTTCTATTTCGTTTGTTGGCACGTCAGCCGATATTTCGAGAAAGAATCTTGTTTTGCCATTAAAAGATACGGGATAAGTAAAAGTGGTTTCCTGGGTGAGCTCTTCATGGTACGCAGGCCATGAAGCCTGAGTGACAGATCCTTCTCGGCCCAAAAAATGCCATAATTCTTCAGCCAGATGTGGGGCAAACGGGGAAAGCAGAATAACATATTGTGCCAGGGTATCTGCGTGCAATGTCTCACATTCGCTAAGTTTATTTAATCCAATCATCAAATGGCTTACGCAAGTGTTGAAAGAATATGATTCCAAATCTTTGGTAACAGCCTTGATGGTTTTATGAAGGGCTACAAGTTCTTTCTGGGAAGAGTCTCTAACATTAGGGTTTACAAGATCGGTTAGGCCAGCAACTCGTCGTAGAAAGCGAAAAACGCCTTCGATACCGGAGGTGCTCCATGGTTTCGACTGTTCTAAGGGACCTAAAAACATTTCGTACAAGCGAAGGGTATCTGCACTGTATTGCTTTATTACATCATCTGGATTGATTACATTAAGTTTTGATTTGGACATTTTTTCTATTTCCCAATCGCAGTAGTAGTGTCCGTCTTCAAGTATGAATGCTGCACCTGCTGCATCGGGCACCTGCTGTCGGAAAGCATTCACATCCAATTCATCATTATGGACAAGGCGTATATCCACATTCAATTTAATCGTATCGTATTGAGAGGCAAGTCCTTTAGACACGTAAGCATTTTGTCCTTTGATTCGGTATACAAAATTGCTACGACCTTGAATCATCCCTTGATTTAGGAGCTTTTTGAAAGGTTCCTGAACCTGTACCCTCCCTATATCATACAAGAATTTGGTGAAAAATCGGGCATATAATAAATGACCTACGGCGTGTTCGGTTCCACCTATGTAAAGATCCACATTTTGCCAATAACTCAAAGATTCAGGCGAGGCAAAGGCAGAAGAATTATGGGGATCCATATACCGAAAAAAGTACCAGCTACTACCTGCAAAGCCAGGCATAGTGTCGGTTTCCCTTGTAATTTCTGGTGCGGGTTGAACCCAGTCTTTTAGTCGAGCCAGGGGGCCTTCAGGTTTTCCAGTCGGACGAAAATCCTCCATCGGAGGTAATTGAATCGGCAGTTGAGATTGCGGGAGGGTGTGAACCACCCCATCTTGATCATAATACACAGGAAATGGTTCGCCCCAATAGCGTTGGCGGCTGAAGTTCGCATCCCGCAATCGATAATGTACTCTACGGCGTCCGATTTTTTCCTTTTCTGCTTTTTGTATTACAACATCTATAGCTTGTAAAACTGAAAAACCATTCAAAAAATCGCTATTTATAAGTATTCCTTCTTTTTCTTCATAGGCTTCTTGACTAATTTGATCAGGGGATGCCGAGGGAGGTAAAACAACTTGCTTTATAGGTAAAGAAAATTGAACTGCAAATCGGAAATCCCGGACATCATGTGCCGGCACTCCCATGACAGCACCCGTACCATATCCTCCCAAAACATATTCACTGACCCAGATAGGCAAAACCTGGCCTGAAAAAGGGTGGATGGCATAACTTCCTGTAAAAACGCCGCTGACCTGCCTTAAATCTGTAAGTCTTTCTCTTTCACTTTTATGAATTACCCTGGAACAATAATTCTCTACTTCAATTAAATATTCTCGAGGAGATATTTTTTTCCAAATCTCATTCTCAGGGGCAAGCGTCAGGAATGTGACGCCGAATAAGGTATCGGGTCGCGTGGTAAAAATTTGAATATAGTTGTTAGGAAAGTCTTTTAAATAAAAATTTAACAATAAGCCTTCGCTGCGACCTATCCAGTGGCGTTGCATTTCCTTGATGCTGGGGCTCCAATCTAGGGTATCCAGATCATCGTATAATCGGTCTGCATATTCCGTAATACGGAGGAACCACTGCTTCATCAATTTTCTTTCAACAGGAAATCCTCCGCGTTCACTCACACCATCCTTTACTTCATCATTAGCGAGAACAGTTCCTAGAGCTTCGCACCAATTCACATATGAATAATCCTGATAGGCCAGGCGATAATTCATCAAAATACTCGATTTGGTTCTCGGGGAGAATTGTCGCCATTCCTTGGCTGAGAAAATTGGTTCTATACCTTCAACATTACCAGTAAGTAGTTGTTCATGGTAATCATAATTACCTTGTTGCATAAAGATATTCTCAAGTTCTTTAATAGGTTTCGCTGTTTTTTCTTTACGATCGTACCAATGTTCAAATAGTTGAATAAAAAGCCACTGAGTCCACTTATAGTACTCAGGGTCACTTGTGATAATCATGCGGTCCCAGTCGTAACTCATCCCAAGGTTTTTCAGTTGGCTAATAAAGCGAGCAATATTCTCCCGTGTGGTGTCTTCTGGATGCCTCCCTGTTTGAATAGCAAATTGTTCAGCAGGAAGGCCAAAAGAATCGAAGCCCATAGGATGCAAAACGTTATAACCTAAGTGTCTTTTATATCGAGCAATGATGTCACTGGCTATATAACCCAAAGGATGACCAACATGCAAACCCGCACCGGAGGGATAGGGAAACATGTCAAGTACATAATACTTCGGTTTTGAAGGATTTTCTCGTACAGAATAAATTTTTTGGTATTCCCAAAAGGATTGCCATTTTGATTCTATTTCTTGTGGTTTGTAATCCATAATTTAGAATACAAATATCCACAAACAGAAAGCATTTCGCAGTATTTCTGACTTTACTATTAAGAATGGGAAAAATTATAAAAAACAAAATCT
>OGCL01002774.1_pt1 | contig 11524 bp, 15 predicted proteins | sample 1570041 | NCBI WGS metagenome assembly OGCL01 (sample SAMN06266162, study PRJEB24511) | hot springs metagenome | isolation source: Hot spring water | place: South Africa: Limpopo | collected 2015-06-22 | reverse complement strand
AACGGTCCCTACCCAGGAACCTGCCCCCGGTTCCGGGCAAAAAGACAGCTGCGGCACGCTGCGGTGGTCTCTCCCCCCAAGGTCAGGGCATACAATCGGCGCTCGATGAGCACGCCGGGCAACCCCTAGTATTCCTTGCGCCCCCTTGGGGCGGGCCGGGCAGGGCCCTGGGGGCACTCAGTGGCCGGGCTTGCCCCAGGCCGGATTGCCGGCCCCGATCGACCGCTCGATCGCGGCCACCAGGGTGCGAACTTCGTCGCTGGTCAGCTCCGGATAGGCCTCATGCACCATGCGCAGGGCCAGGTAGTCGATGGAACTGCCGGCCCATTCCTTTCTGGAGTGGAAAAAGTGGTCGAGTTTTTCACGCACATCGCCGTAGATGGTGCGCAGCCTCGGGTTTTGCCGTCGGTCCGGCTGTACCTGACCGGTGTGATCGACATAGGTCTGCATGATCTGTCTCCTGTCTATCCTGTCCCTAGGGGGACTTCACTCTGAACCTGGGTTGATTTTGCGAACCCGTCGTGGGTCGGGTGTCGAACTGAAGCCCGGCCTACGAAGCACTGCGCCTGCTAATGACGGATTCAGGTTCTTGTTTTATAGCCGAAAAGTCCCCTCGTGTGGATGGAATTCTGTCATCGTGCATGAAGCCCGGTAACCTATGCGTCCCTGTCCGCCTCGTCCCGCAACCGACCCGCCATGACCCTCCTGACCAGTACCGCCCCCGTCCCGGAGGGGCTGCTCACCCTGAGCCATGTGATCTACGCCCTGCATGCCCTCACCGTGGTGACCGGCCTCATGACGCCGGCCTTCGTCGTCACCGCCTTCATCACCGGCTGGCCGTCCATCATCGCCATCATCCTCAATTACGTGAAACGGGGGCAGGCGCGGGGGACCTGGCTGGAGTCGCATTTCCGCTGGCAGATCCGCACCTTCTGGTACGCCGCCCTGTGGGTGGTGGTCAGCCTGCTGCTGATGCTGACCTTCGTCGGCATCCCCCTGGCGCTGGGCCTGATCGCCATCGCCGGCCTTTGGGTGCTCTATCGGGTGGTGCGGGGCTGGCTGCGGCTCAACGACCGGCGGGAGATGCCGGTCTGAGCCCTCACTCCGACATCGGCATCGGCGCGTAGTCCATGACCACCGTGCCCAGCCGGGCCGTGAGTCCCATCACGGGGACCACGACCTGCTTCTTGCCCTCGGCGCCTGCCAGGACCGCGACCTGAGAGGTTGCGAGCAGCTCGGCCGGATACAGTGTGCTGAAGTCGCCGCCCTGGTAGCGCTTGTCGCTCGACAGCAGCAGCTTGCCGTCCGGGCCGGCCAGGACCACGCGTTCCACCCGGGCCATCCGAACCATCTCGTTGAAGAACTGATCGACCTGGTCCAGGTTGTTACGGATCAGTTCCCCCCGCACCGCCCAGGCCAGGGCCATGCCGAAGCGGCGCTGCGACTCGTCGTCCTGACGGACGGTGTAGTCCTTAAGCCGGGCAAGCAGGGCTGCCCTGTCCGACTCGAACTTGCGGGTCATTTCCTGGCGCTCGCTCTCCAACCGGGCTTCAGCCGCGCCGATGGAGACACGCGACCAGATGAAGACGATCACCAGCAACAGGGCCAAAAGGAGGCTCACCCACAGGGGCAAGCGTTTCGTGTTGAGGCTCAACAGGGCGCGTCGCCACACGGGCAGGGCGGCGGCATCGGACATGTCTTGCATGGTGGATCTCCTCTGGTCGGCGGGGGGTGCGCTCCTGTGGCGGGCCATCACTCCTTGCTGCCGCCTGCTGCCGGCTTGAACAGGTTGAGCAGGTCGCCGGGCATGGGGAAGACGATGGTGTTGGAGCGGTCGGTGGCGATGGTGGTGAGTGTTTGCAGATAGCGCAGCTGCATGGCCTGCGGTGTGCGGGCGAGCATGTCGGCGGCGGCGATGAGCTTCTCGGCCGCCTGCAGCTCGCCCTCGGCGTGGATGACCTTGGCGCGTCGCTCGCGTTCGGCCTCGGCCTGCTTGGCGATGGCCCGCACCATGGACTCGTCCAGGTCGACGTGCTTGATCTCGACGTTGGAGACCTTGATGCCCCAGGCGTCGGTCTGGCTGTCGAGCACCTGCTGGATGTCGAGATTGAGCCGCTCGCGCTCGGCCAGCATCTCGTCCAGCTCGTGCTTGCCAAGCACCGCCCGCAGCGTGGTCTGCGAGAGCTGGCTGGTGGCGGACATGTAGTCCTCCACCTGCAGGATGGCCTTGGCCGGGTCGACCACCCGGAAATAGACCACGGCGTTGACCTTGACCGAGACGTTGTCGCGCGAGATCACGTCCTGGGTGGGCACGTCCAGGACGATGATCCTCAGGTCCACCTTGACCATCTGCTGCAGCCCCGGGATGACGATGATCAGGCCCGGCCCCTTCACCTTGTAGAAGCGGCCGAGCATGAAGATCACGCCGCGCTCGTACTCGCGCAGGATGCGCAGCGAGGCGAAGACGATGAACAGCAGGAAGACCAGGAAGCCCAGGCCGCCGAAATCGAACATGTCAGTCTCCTTTCTAGTTGAGGGGTGAGGGGTGAGGCGTGAAGGGTAAGTGCTTGCTCACACGCCGCGTCAATCCTGCAGCGGTTCCACCTCCAGGGTGAGGCCGTCCACACGTTTGACCCGCACGCGCGTGCCGCGGGCGAGGGGGCGTGGGCTGCGGATGCGCCAGGTCTCGCCGTGCACGTGCGCCCAGCCCTCGGTCTGGAAGTCTTCCAGCACCACGGCCTCGGCGCCCAGCATCTCCTCGGCCCCCGTGACCACCGGTCGGCGGCGCGCCTTTACCGCCATGCCGACGACAAAGAACATGAACAGGGCCGTGCTGGCGGCGAGCGACAGGATCAGCCCCCAGGGCAGGCCGTAGCCGGGCACGTCGGTGTCGATCAGCATCACCGAGCCGACGACGAAGGCGACCAGCCCCCCCAGCCCCAGTATGCCGAAGCTGGGCATGAACACCTCGGCCACCATGAAGGCGATGCCGATCAGGATGAGGGCCAGGCCGGCGTAGTCCACCGGCAGCATGTTGAGGGCGAACAGGGCCATGAACAGGCTGATGGCGCCGATCACGCCCGGCACGCCGAAGCCGGGGTTGGCGAACTCGTAGATCAGGCCATAGATGCCGATCAGCATGAGCAGATAGGCGATGCTGGGGTCGCCGATCACGGCCAGCAGCCGGCTGCGCCAGTCCGGCTCCAGGGCGGTCGGGCTCACGCCCTTGGTGGCGAGGGTCACCTCGCCCTGGGCGGTCTTCACCACGCGGCCGTCGAGCTTGGCGAGCAGATCGGCGACGTCCTCGGCGACGAGGTCGATCACCTTCTCCTTCAGGGCCTGGTCGGCCGACAGGCTCACCGCCTCGCGCACCGCCCGCTCGGCCCATTCGACGTTGCGGCCCCTCAACTCCGCCAGGCTGCGGATGTAGGCGGTGGCGTCGTGCACCTGCTTGCGGGTGAGGGCATCGCCCGCGGGCAGGGGCTCGGGTTTCTTTTCCGCCTTCTTCCCCTCGGCCTTGTCCTCTTTTCCTGCTGGCGCATCCGTCGGCTTGTCCTGGCCGGGCTGCGGCCCGCCGATGCCGATGGCCACCGGCGTGGCCGCCCCCAGGTTGGTGGCCGGGGCCATGGCGGCGATGTGGCTGGCGTAGAGGATGTAGGTGCCGGCGCTGGCCGCGCGCGCGCCCTGGGGATAGACGAAAGTGGCCACCGGCACCGGCGAGGCGAGGATGGCCTGGATGATGTCGCGCATGGAGGTATCGAGCCCGCCCGGCGTGTCGAGCTTGATCACCGCCAGCTGCGCCCCGTCCTCGGCCGCGCGCTTCAGGCCGCGGATCACGTAGTCGGCGCTGGCCGGGCCGATCGCCCCCTGCACGCTGAGCACGGTCACCGGCCGCGCCTGGACGGACCAGGCCGGCAGCAGGAGCAACATCAGGATCAGGAACAGGCGCTGTGGCATGACGTCGGGGCTGCGCATGAGATCAGGCTCAACTCTATTCTAACCGGTCGTCGTTGCTTGTCAGTTGCGGACGGGCGCTCAAGAGTTCCCGCCGGCAGGCGTAATGTGCTGAAATCCCCATATTTTAGGCCGGACGGCTCGCTTGCTCGCCCGCCAGCGACCAGTCGGACAGCCAGACATGCAAATCAGTGTCGCCGAACTCATCGTGGGTTTTTTGCAGCGCCTCGGTGTCGAGGCGGTCTTCGGCATGCCCGGCGCGCACATCCTGCCGGTGTATGACGCGCTGTACGACACCCGCATCCGCACCGTGCTGGCCAAGCACGAGCAGGGGGCGGCCTTCATGGCCGGCGGTTACGCCCGCGCCAGCGGCCGGGTGGGGGTCTGCATCGCCACCGCCGGCCCCGGCGCCACCAACCTGGTCACCGGCATCGCCAACGCCTATGCCGACCGGCTGCCGGTGCTGGCGATCACAGGCGAGACCGCCACCTATATCTTCGGCCGCGGCGGCCTGCAGGAGAGCTCGGGCGAGGGCGGCAGCGTCGACCAGGCCGAGCTGTTCCGGCCCATCACCCGCTACCGCAAGCTGGTGGAGCGCACCGACTACCTGGAGGCCGTGCTCAACCAGGCCGCCGCCGCCCTGTTCGACGACCCACCCGGCCCGGTGTTGCTGAGCCTGCCCTACAACGTGCAGAAGGAGCACGTGGACGCCGCCCTGCTCGATCGTCTGCGCATCCGGCGCCCTACCGTCGGGCAGGCCCCCGCCCGACCTGATGGCGAGGCGCCCGTGCCCGCCGAGGGCGGGGTAAATCACGAATCCGCCCGCCGCCTGGCGCGCATGCTCATCGAGGCGCGCCAGCCGGTGATCATCGCCGGCCATGGCTGTATTCGCGCCGGCGCCCAGGCCGAGCTGACCCGCCTGTCGCAGACCCTGGGCATCCCGGTGGCTACCAGCCTGAAGGCCAAGGGGGCGGTGGGCGAGGATACCCCCCTCGCCCTCGGCAGCCTGGGGGTGACCTCCAGCGGCGAGGCCTACCGCTTCATCGTCGAGCGCGCCGATCTGCTGCTGATCCTGGGCGCCAGTTTCGGCGAGCGCACCAGTTACGTCTGGGACGCCGACCTGCTGGCGGGCAAGCGCATCGTGCAGGTGGACCTCGACGCCCGTCAACTGGACAAGGTCTTTCGCGCCGACCTGGCGATCCGGGGTGACATCCGCGCCGTGCTCGCCGGCGTGCTGGCCCATCTGCCGAGCGACCTCGAGCCAGGGGTGAAACCGGCCACCGGGTGCGACACCGACCGGCAAGCGGTGCGTGGCGACTACGCCCTGTTTCGCGAGGGCTTTGCCTCCGTGCGGCATTTCCTCCGTGCGCTCGCGCGGCATTTCCCACGCGACACCCTGGTCTTCGACGACAACATCATCTTCGCCCAGAACTTCTACCACGTCGGCGGCAACAACCGCTATTTCCCCAATACCGGCATCTCCTCGCTGGGGCACGCCATCCCCGCGGCCATCGGCGCACGCCTGGGCGCGCCCGCCGGCAGCCGCGTATTCGCCATCCTCGGTGACGGCGGCTTTCAGATGTGCGGCATGGAACTCATGACGGCGGTCAACGAGGGACTGCCGCTCAACGTGGTGCTGCTCGCCAACGGCACCATGGGCCTGGTGCGCAAGAACCAGTACCAGCACTATCACCAGCGCTACATCGGCTGCGACTTCGCCAACCCCGACTTCGGGCTGCTGGCGCGCGCCTTCGGCATCGCCTATCGCCGGGTGCAGACCGAGTCCGACGTCGACGCGGTGTTCCAGGAGATGGACCTGACGGGCGGCATCAACCTGATCGAGATCGTGCTCGCGCGCGACCTGTTCCCGAATTATTCCTCGCGGCGGTGATGTGTCTGCACGACTTCGTCATCGTCGTACCGGTGGCCGACCGGCCGCGGCAGCTGGCCGACTGCCTCGACAGCCTGTCCGGGCTGCTGCAGCGTTTCCCCTATGCCGGCGCCGTCTCCGTGCTGATCGTCGACGATAGCCTAAAGCCGACGGCGATCGCCCGGCACCGGGCATTGGCCGATACCCACACCCGCGCCGGCCTGCCCACCCGGCACCTGGATCGCGCCGCGCAGCGGGCCCTGGTTCAGGACCTGCCCGCCGCGCTGCGGGAGCGGCTCGGCGCTGTCCTCGGCCGCCCGGAGGCCGACCGCGCCGAACGCCTCGGCCCATCCGCCAGCCGCAATCTGGCCTGCCTGTGGCTCAGCCGCCGGCCGAGCGGGGGACGCAAGCGGCTGTTCTGGTTCGTCGACAGCGACGAGCGCTTCCGGGTCGAGGTGGAGACGGCGACGGGGGAGGCGCAGCCGCACGACCTCGATTATCTGCACACGCTGGACCGCCTATTCGCCGAGCAGCCGATCGAGGTCCTGACCGGCAGGGTGGTGGGCGACCCGCCGGTCTCCCCGGCCGTGATGGCGCTCACCCTGCTCGACGACGTCCTCGCCTTCCTCGCCGATCTGTCAGAACAGCAACCGCACACACCATGCCGTTATCACGGCCATGTCGTCCGGGCCGGCGACGCCGCCTACCACGACATGGCCGACCTGTTCGGCTATACACAGGCAAAGACCCTGCCCTATCGCTGCCCCCTGCGGGGCGCACACGATCACGCCGCCTGCCTGGCCCACTTCGCCGCCGGCCTGGGGCAGTTTTTCGATGGCGTCCACCCCACCCGCCGCAGCCTGTTCGAGGTCGGTCAAGCCCTGACACTCGCGCCGGCGCGCACCGTCTATACCGGCAATTACGTCATCAGCGAGGCGGCCCTGACGTGGTTCATCCCCTTTGCCGGCCTGAGGCTGCGCATGGCCGGCCCCGCCCTCGGTCGGCTGCTCAGGGCGGAGCTCGGGGAACGCTTCGTCTGCGCCAACCTGCCCCTGTGGCACGGCCGCACCCTGGCGGACCTGGGCCGCTCGGAGTGTCGTCCGGGCATCGTGCATGGCGCCGAGGGGGTCGACCTCAGCGGCGAGTTCGAACGTCAGTATTTCGGCGACGTCATGCTGTTCACCCTCGAGGCGTTGACCGGCCTGGGCTACCCCGGCAAGGCGCTGGGCGCCGAAGCGATCCGGCGCGAGCTTGCTGCGGTCGAGGCACGCATGTATGCGCGCTACCTGAGCCAGCAGACCGCGATCGCCGAGCGCATCCGCCAGCTTCAGGCCATGCTGGAGGACGACGCCCGGTGGTGGCGGCAAGAGGCGGCAACAGGCCCGGCGCTGGAGGCCCTGACGCGCTTCGTGCGCGACCTCGGCCGCAACTTCGGTCCGCACGCCCACCCCTGGTGCCGGATCAGCGCGCCCGATCACCGTCAAGCGCGGCTCGATGAGATCTGCGCGGCCCTCGCGCGCTATGCGGACGAACGCGCCGCCTGGCTGGAGGCGCTGCATCGGGCATGAACGTCTTCGTCCTCACCGCCGGTCGCAGCGGCTCGACCACCTTCATCGCCGCCTGCCGGCACATCACCAACTACACCTGCGGCCACGAAAGCCGCGTGCGCCAGATCGGCCCGCAGCGCCTGGCCTATCCCGAACGGCACATCGAGGCGGACAACCGTCTGGCGTGGTACCTGGGTCGACTCGACGCCGCCTACGGCGATCGGGCCCGCTACGTGCACCTCACGCGCGACCCCGCGGCCTGCGCGGCGAGTTTCGCCCGGCGCGCCGATTTCGGCATCATGCAGGCCTGGCGCGAAGGCGTGCTGCTGGGCGGCGAGGCCGGCCAGGCGGCGCATGACCTCGCCCTGGACTACCTCGACACCGTCCAGGCCAACATCGCCCTGTTCCTGCGCGACAAGTCGAACGTGATGACCTTCCGGCTGGAACAGGCACAGGCGCACTTCCGCGCCTTCTGGGACTGGATCGGTGCCGAGGGCGACCTCGCGGCGGCCCTGGCGGAATGGACGCTGCGCTACAACGCCTCGCCTGAGGACTGAGGCCGGCGTTGCAATACGGCGCATCCGCGCGCGGTGCTCACCTCGGTGACGACCAGGTCGGGGAATTCCGCCCGCCAGCGGCTGAGGATCACCTGTTCGTCCGGACGGGCCGCATCGTCAAGGAAGACCGTGCAGGTCTGGCCAAACCTGTCATGGAGCAGCGGCAGGGCCGGATAGCGTGCCAGAGGGGCAGACCGGCCGGGTGGCCCGTCGATGACCAGGACATCGATCACCGCCTCGGGCAGACCGTCCAGGTCGTACCAGGCTTGGGTCTGCCCGCCCAGGGTGTAGGGGCGAAGCCGCGCCTCCAACACAGTAGCCTGTGCCTTAAGGCCGTAGCGGGCAAGCTCGGCGCGGGTGCGGGCAGCGTGCTCCGGGGCCTGCTCCAGGCTGAACACCCGACCCGCGCCATTCAACGCGCAGCACCGCGCCAACATGAGGGTGGACAGTCCGCTGCCGCACTCGACGATCATCTCCGGCCGGCTGGCTGTGACGTGATCGACCAAAAGCGCCAGGAAGTCGGCACCGGCGCTCCAGTGGCGTACATAGGGCAGCCCCTGGCTCAGGCCGAGTCTCGTGCCCAGGTCGAGATAGGCCTCCAGCTCCGCGGCCCGCTGCCTGAGGTCCTCAACGATTATGCCGGGCTGCGCAGGAAGCGGCAAAAAGTGGACCGCTCTGGCGGATTTGCAGCCGATTTCCTTCAAGTCCGACAGGCTCCTGGGGTCAGCGCCAGCCAGAGCGCACCCACCCCGATCGCCCGGCCTGCGGAAGGCAGGGGCCAGTGCGCGGTGAACCAGCCGATGTAGAGCGTAAACAGCAGCAGCCCGAGGCCGGTCGAGAGCTGGTGCGCGGTCAGCTCCGCCATGTGCGGGCCATACAGCCCCTCACGCAGGGCACCGTTCGCCATGGCGATGGCCAGCAGGCCCAGCCAGCCCAGGGCATAGAGGGCAAGGGTGGGCATGGCCGCGCCTCAATCCCCCGCCACCGTCACCAGCCGGGTATGACCGAAGCCCTTGGTGTAGTCGAGCAGCGAGATCACCCTGGGCACCACCTTGACGAAGGCGATCAGGGCCGGGTCCTCAGGCTCCGGCATCTCCGCCCACTGCGGGAATTTGCGCCTGAGCAGGTCCTGGGCATGCAGGCGCTCGTCGGGATCGGTGACCAAGCTGGCGGTCCCGCCCAGCGAGAGCCCCCGGATCAGGTTCCAGTCCGGATAGTCCCGGTCTATGGTGGCGGAGACCTTGTCGCAGCGGGCGATGTTGGCAACCTTCTGCCCATCGGGATCGCAGGCGAAGTAGAGGGCCAGACCGTCATTGGCATAGGCCACGGTGGTGGCCTGCGGCCAGCCGTCAGGACGGACGGTGGCCAGGGTCATGACGTTGTGACTGGCCAACAGGTCGAGGATGTATTGGCGGTCGCTAGCTTCCATGCTGTGCTCCTGGTTACCGTGAAAGTCGCGAGGCGACTCACTAAGCTCCCCTCCCCCGCGGGGGGAGGGCTGGGGGAGAGGGACCGTTCATGGCCATACCCTGCGTCTTTCATTGACAGGTGCGGCCATTCGGCCATGAACGGTTGGATTCATCCCTCAGGCCCGAGCATAGGCCGGCGCCGGGTCGGGCTCAAGGCCGGCGACATCGCCCCCCAGTACGGCGGCGTTACCCAAACACGACCCGAATCCGCCAGATGGCAGGCCAAAACGACAAAGCCCGCCGACGCGGGCCTTGTCGTGGATGCTGTCGGACTCAGATGAACAGACAGATGTCCGTTTCGCCGGCGAACTCGAAGAAGGTGGCTGCGCCGCCGAACTCGATGCCGCTGATGAAGTCGCTGTGCTCGAAACCGAAAAGCTCCACGGTCATCTGACAGGCGATGAACTTGACGTCCGCCTCCTGGCACAGGCTACGCAACTCGGGGATGGTCGCCACGCCGTTGTTCTTGATGGTCATCTTCATCAAGGTGGTGGCCAGGGACTCGTAACCGGGCACGATGGCCTGCACCGCGTTGGGGATGTTCCAGTTGATGTCCTTGAACCATTTGGGCCCGAACGGCATCTTCATCGGCATACCAGGGTTGCCCAGCGGACTGACCTTGAGGCCGCTCAAGTCCTTGCGCAGCATCTGCAAGCCGTAGAACGTGAAGAAAATCTGCGTTTCGTAACCTAGGGCGGCAGCCGTGGAAGCCAGAATGAACGGGGGGTAGGCCCAGTCCAGCGTGCCCTTGGTGGCGATGATCGCCAGCTTCTTTTGATCGTCCATCACTCCACCTCTCATATGGTGCGGTTGGTGTCGACGCCGCGCGGTGCCGGGTCGCCCGTTGCCTGTGTTACTTCTTCTGGATGAAGAAGGTGTACTCGCTGCCAGATTCGGAGGAGGACAGCAGTTCGTTGCCGGTCTGCTTGGCGAAGGCGGCGAAATCCTTGACGGAGCCCGGATCGGTGGCGATGACCTTCAGAGTCTGGCCGGAGGTCATTTCGTTCAGCGTCTTCTTGGTGCGCAGGATGGGCAATGGGCAGTTGAGGCCGCGCGCGTCCAGCTCTTTGTCAAAATTCATGGTCGCTCCTTCAAAAGATTCGCATGTGCTGAAAAAAAAGCCGGCGTAATGTACTCGTGTTGCGCAACGATTGCAATGACGGCCGGCAACTGAGGGCGAGCCCCAATCGCGTTCAGGAAAGCGCCGAAAGGGGTTTGCCGGAACGTGCCCAAGCCATGATGCCACCGGCCAGGTTATGCATGTTGTCGAAGCCTTTGGCGGCCATGAACGCGCACGCCTGCGCAGAGCGGGCACCCGAGTTGCAGTAGATGACCACGGGCTTGTCCTGCGGGATTTCGCTGGCGCGCAGCGGCAGCAGATGCAGGGGAATGTGGATCGCGCCATCGATGACGCCGCGCGAGACCTCGCCTTCGGTACGCACATCGATGAGATGGATCTGTTGCTTGTTGGCGTCGAGGGAATCGACGTCGAGTTCCTTGATGTTGTACATGCCGAACATGTGCACGCCTCTCACTTGAATATTAGCCTTCGCTAATATATAAGATTTTCTTATGTTTTTCAAGGGCCCACGTCATCCCGGGATGGCCGTGCGGACGAGGCTGGGCCTATCATGGCGCCACCACGCTCGGAGGCCGTCATGAATCTGGAAAAGGTCGTATTCGGTTTTTTCATTACCCTGGCCATGACACTCAACTTCGGCTTCGTGTTGGGTGAGATCGACAACCCGGAACACCATCACGTGCACGAGTTGTTCGCCGCGATCGTCGTCAACCTGATCGCCACGGTACTGAAGTTCGGTGAGCGCTCGCAGATCGGCGCGCTGCACCTGGCCAGCAGCCTGGTGGCCGATCTGCAACTGTTGACCGCGGCCGGTGTGTGGGGCATCTCCATGCATGTGACCGGCGTGGGCATGACCGCCGAGGTAACCGCCAGCGTGGTATCGCTGGCCGCCGGCGCGCTGGCCGCCAATCTGCTGTCGGTGGTTCTGTTGCTGGTGGAGACCACCAACCTGCGCCGTTGACCTGAAACGACGCGCTGCATTTCCGTGCCGATGCCCCACAGCGCGCTATTCCTGATCCTGCGGCGCATGCGCGCGCCGCTGATCA
>OGCL01002772.1_pt1 | contig 11534 bp, 10 predicted proteins | sample 1570041 | NCBI WGS metagenome assembly OGCL01 (sample SAMN06266162, study PRJEB24511) | hot springs metagenome | isolation source: Hot spring water | place: South Africa: Limpopo | collected 2015-06-22 | reverse complement strand
ACCTTATAGAAAATGGCATATTAGATCTTCAGAAGGTCTTCCTCGAAATGCACATTGTTAAGTGGATGCCTGAATTTTGCGATGACCTTCATAAACATGCCGGCACAATTTTTTACAAAGAAGTTGCTGATATGCTGAAGGAATTTATATTGTCAGAAGCAGAAGAACTTAGAGTCCTTTAGTATGTAATATACTTAATTTAACAAGAATAAGGAGCATAAATTGCCAGAAAATCAGCATGAAAAGACATTATTCAGGCAGCTCTTTGAAGTCAGCGCCATAGGCATAAACCTTGTTGTTTCAACCTTTGCAGGTCTTGCAATAGGGTATCTCCTTGACAGGTTGTTCAACACATCTCCGTATCTTACTATTATATTTCTAATTCTCGGCATAATTGCTGGATTCAGGGAGATGGTGAGAGTTGCTCAAAAGGCGGCAAAAGGGAATGGAAAACACAATGGATAAAAGCCGGCAGAATATAGCGCCGCATGCATGGGAAATGATGGCGCAAAGGGTATATAAATACTGTGCTTTTATATTGCTGCCTGTGTCTGCTGCATTCCTATTTATAACTGACTGGCGGTTTTCTCTGGGCATATTGGTTGGCGGATTTGTAGGAATTGCAAATCTGAGAGGCATAATATGGGGCGTAAAGGCACTTCTTGGAGTTGAATTGGCAAGGGCAAAGATGATGTTTCTTAGTATGTTTAGGATATTGGTAATATTTTCCGTTCTTCTAATCCTGATAATATTAAAGGCTGTAAGTCCGTATGGACTGCTTATAGGTTTTACGTTAGTATTTATTATAATAATCATAGAAGGATTGAAGGCATCGAGGCAGAGATAAGGAGGCAAAATGATAAAGATTAATTTCTCAAACTTAATGCATGAAACTATAGGCAAAAACGGGCTGAAAAATGAAGATATAAAAAATATGGATATTGCTGAAATTTTGAATGCGGTAAATTCAAAAAAATATTCAGAAATCGGTTTTTTTGACCTTATGAATTCTGATTTGTCCGATGTTAAGGCTCTCGGCAGATATGCGAGTGGATTTGAGGACATCCTTATTCTTGGCATAGGCGGCTCTGCGCTCGGACCGAGAACAATCATTGATTCTCTAATGCCATTTCATAATTATACAGGCAAGCCGAGGGTGTTTATTTATGACAATGTTGACCCTATGACATTAAGCAGGATTTTAAATATCATAAGTCCGAGCGCTCTGATAAATGTAATCACCAAATCTGGCAGCACAGCAGAGACAATAGCATCATTCATGATTTTATGGCAGTGGCTTAAAGAACATTCATTGAGAGCAGAAGACCATTTAATAATAACCACAGATCCAGAAAAAGGAAACCTCAGAAAAATAGCTGCAAAGTATGGGATAAGATCTTTGCCGATTGAGCCTAATGTTGTCGGAAGATATTCTGTGCTGAGTCCTGTTGGTCTTTTGCTTGCAGAGGCATTAGGCATAGATTCTGAAGAAATGCTCAGGGGCGCTAAGGATATTCATATTAGATGCATGAACCCTGATTTAGAGCAGAATCCTGCCTTGTTTTTTTCTGTATGCATTTATCAGATGTGCAGACTTAAAGGCAGAAATATAACTGTTATTATGCCCTATGCAGACAGACTGAAGCCTTTTTCAGAGTGGTTCTGCCAGCTCTGGGCAGAAAGCTTAGGGAAAGATGGCAAAGGGCTTACTCCTTATCCATCTGTTGGAACTACTGACCAGCATTCTCAGCTCCAACTATGGATGGAGGGCCCTGAAGATAAGGTGGTTGTTTTTCTCGCAATCGATGATTATGGCGCTGAAATAGAGATACCTGAGGTCTTTGGAGATATGGAAGGGATTGGTTATCTTGGAGGCAATAATCTTTCTGAACTAATAAAGATTGAGCAGGAGGCCTCAGAGATAGCCTTAACAAAAAGTGCAAGACCTAATATTACGATCAAAATCCCCCAAATAGACTCATACCATCTTGGCCAGCTCTTTCACTTTTTTGAATTGGCAACTGTTTTTGCAGGCATCTTGTTTGGTGTAAATCCTTTTAACCAGCCGGGGGTTGAAGAAGGCAAAAACCTTACCTATGCAATGATGGGCAAAAATGGGTATGAGGATAAGATAAAAGAGTTTGAGAGTTATAGAAAAAGAAAAAAGTTAGAGATATAGGGAAAGGGGGATAAAATGGCGCATCCAAAGGTTTTAGCATTCGTATTAGCAGGGGGTAAAGGAGAAAGGCTTTTCCCATTAACAGCGTTCAGGTCAAAGCCCTCTGTTCCATTTGGGGGCAGATACAGGATAGTTGATTTTGCCCTGAGTAATTTTATAAATTCGCACATATACTCGATATACCTGCTTGTGCAGTATAAATCTCAGTCATTGATAGAACATGCAAGGCAGAACTGGGTGCTTTCGCCATTGATAAAAGACCATTTTGTGGCTGTTGTGCCTCCGCAGATGAGGATGGGTCCTGAATGGTTTCAAGGAACTGCTGATGCTGTATTTCAGAATATAAATCTTATTCAACATCACAACCCAGAGCTTGTAATAGTCTTTGGAGCAGACCACATTTACAGAATAGACATTCGTCAGATGATAGACTTTCATATAAAAAAAGGCGCTGTTGCTACAGTTGCGGCAAGGCCTGTTTCTATAAAGGATGCTTCATCCTTTGGCGTTATTCAGACAGACAGCGAAAGGAGAATAACAGGATTTCAGGAAAAGCCAAAAAAACCTACTCCAATGCCTGATGATCCCTCCAGAGCATATGTATCTATGGGCAACTACATATTCAATAAGGATGTATTAATAGACGCACTTGTAAAGGCTCAGAGGAAAAGACAGCATGACTTTGGAGCCCACGTTATACCTGACCTTGTTGAGGCAACAGGAAAGGTCTATGCGTATGACTTTGCAAAAAATGCAATACCAGGAACAATGGATTATGAAGAAAGAGGTTACTGGAGGGATGTTGGAACAATAGCTTCTTACTTTGATGCCCATATGGATATGCTTGGGGACAAGCCATTGTTTGAAGTAAACAATAAGTCATGGCCTATACATCCATCGAGCTACGAAGGACCTTCTGCTAAAATACTCGGCGGTCATATAAGCAACAGCATAATTGGAGAAGGAACGATCATACATCATGCAAAGATAAAAAATTCTGTAATTCGTTCTGGTGTATTAATTGAGGACGGCGCTGATATAGAAAACTGCATAATAATGGATCACGCAGTTTTGAAAAAGAACTGCAGGCTTCGCAGGGTGATAGTCGACAAGCTGAATATCATAAATGAAGGAGAGCAGATTGGCTTAGACCCTGATAAAGACAGATTCAGATGCCATATAGACCCATCTGGAATAGCAATAATTCCGAGGGGAGGCAGTCTGACAAAAAAGAAAGGATAATAAAAATAATTTTTATGGACATAGGTTTAAAAGAGGCATTCATACCTTTAACTGCAGCCTTTGCATCTCTGTTTGCATTGCTTACAGCAAGGTCTGTTGCATTTAGGCTTCTTCATAAATGGGCGGAGAGGACAGAGTCCAAGATAGACGACATAATAATAAAGTCATTAAGGGTCCCTACTATCTATTGGTGTATTGCTATTGGATTATATATAGGACTTTCTGTTTCATCCCTGCCTGAAAAATATGTCTTTTACTTGAATAGGACTATTCACATAATAATTATACTTTCCATAACAATTGCTGGCGCCAATCTTGTGAGCCGGCTTTTTAAAAATTACATACAGAAATTGAGCCTTCCGATTCCTACTACAGGGCTTGTGCATGGGATATTAAAGGGTTCGATATTTATTATAGGTTTTCTAATAATCTTGAGCTTCCTCGGCATATCCATAACCCCGCTTATCACAGCCCTCGGCGTAGGAGGCCTTGCAGTAGCCCTTGCGCTCAAGGACACATTGGAAAACCTATTTTCTGGAATGCACATACTTGTCGAAAAATCCATAAGGATTGGAGATTTTATAAAGCTTGAGACAGGTCAGGAAGGATATGTTGAAGACATCACATGGAGGACGACGAGGATAAGGATGCTTCCGAACAATATGGTTGTGATTCCAAACAGCAAACTTGCTCAAAGCATTGTAACAAATTATTACCTTCCAGAAAAAAGGATGTCCCTCCCCATTCGTGTCAGCGTCAGTTATTCTTCTGATATAGAAAGGGTAGAGGCTGTTCTTTTAGAAGAGGCAAAAAAGGCTGCAGGAGAACTTTCAGGCCTCTTAGCAGAACCTGAGCCTGTTGTGAGATTTGTTCCCGGTTTTGGAGAAAGCTCATTGGACTTCACACTCGTAGTTCAGGTTACGGACTTTGTAGATCAATTCCCTGTCCAGCATGAATTGAGAAAAAGGATCTTCAGAAGATTCAGAGAAGAAGGAATAGAGATACCATTCCCACAAAGAACAGTTCATTTTAAAAAGGAATGCTAAAAAGACCGCGATTCAGGAGTATTTTTCTATCAACACTGCAATTGCTTTGTTCCATCCATCTGGTCCGATGCCTTCTGCCTTTATAAGGTTCGGTATATCTATTTGTGGGTCATATTTCCCATTTTGTTCGAACAATTACAGGACAATCCACAGGGGCGCTGTCAACCCCAAGATGTTTTAGCTTGCCAAGACAGCTTGCAAGCCCTCCTGTTATCTCCCTCAGTGAATGCGCATGCCATATTTGACAAAATAACATGGCTACAAATTGCTGCCAACATGTAAATCCTTTTGCCCCTCTTTCTGCTCTTGTCTCTATCACTGCCTTATAAACTTCTTCTTTGAAAATATTTGTAGAATTTGTCCAAAAAAAACTGCTAAACTTATTCATTCTTTCATCCAGTTCGGGTTTATATGTTTTAAACAATTCTATACTACCTGAATCGGAGGTCTTTCTAAAATCTATTTTGGACAGATGTGACTGTATTTATTCTTTCCGCCACAATGTCTCTGGAGCAACTGGGGATAGGAAAAGGGACGATAATTATTGCCTTTGCAATAATATTCGGCGGGGTCGTTTTCGCCCTCTGCATAGCATTCGGGCTCAGCAAAAGAGATATTGCAAAGGAATACCTTGAGAAGAAGGTGAAGGGTGAAGAAAAAGACGAGATTGAACACATATAGGAATGGGTTATGGAAGTATCCGAGTTTTTCTTAAAACTTTTGATTATTTTGATTGCAGCAAAGATCTTTGCAGAGGTCTTTGCATTTTTGCGTCTTCCATCTGTATTGGGCGAGGTTATCGCAGGCATAATTATTGGACCGAGCCTCTTAGGCATAATAGTCCCTGATACAACATTCTATCTCCTCGCAGAAATAGGAATCCTCCTGCTTTTGTTTGAGGTTGGACTCGAAACCGATGTAGGACAGATTGTTAAAGTAGGTGTGCAGTCATCTCTTGTCGCAGCAACAGGAGTATTGCTTCCTGCCTTTGCAGGTTTCTGGATAAGCAGTTATATTTTTAACCTCCCTTTTGTCGTCTCCCTTTTCATAGGCGGCACACTTGTAGCAACCAGCATAGGAGTAACAGTGAGGGTTCTCGTTGACCTGAGAAAACACCAGACAAAAACAGCGAAGATTGTCCTCGGAGCAGCGGTTTTAGATGATGTAGTTGGAGTCGTTATTTTAGCTGTACTATACGATTTTGCGGTTAGAGGGGAAATTAATATAATCAATACCGTAAAGGTGCTAGGATTTATTACAGTTTTCCTGTTGATTGCTCCGGTGATTACAAAACTCTTTGTCCCACTCATATCGAAACTTTCATCAACCAGCAGGACACGGGGCATTATACCAACTATTATTGTCTCTTTAATTCTGGGATTAGCGGTTATCTCCCATGGAGTTGGTGCTCCAGAGATACTCGGTTCTTTTGCAGCTGGCATTGCCCTTGCAAGGAGGTTTTTTCTTCCGCTCGGTGCAACTATAGACCATTACAGCCATGCTCTTGCCGAAAAGATAGAGGTTAACATGAAGCCTATCATTGACCTCTTTGTCCCGGTATTTTTCGTGATTGTCGGAGCATCTATTAATCTCAAGGTTATAGATTTTACATCCGTGATCTTCTGGCAGATTGCGGGATTTCTTACTGTCGGAGCAATCATTGCAAAGATGATGAGCGGTGTATGGGTCAAAGGAGGATTAAGGGCAAAGCTCTCGACAGGAATCGCAATGGTTCCCAGAGGAGAGGTTGGATTGATATTTGCTGAAGTCGGAAAAAAAGGCGGCATATTTGATGATACTATTTATGCTGTTATTGTTTTTGTGGTTGCACTTACAACTCTGTTTGCACCGCTTTTATTGAGGTTTGTGATGAGAGGCGAAGAATGAACTGGTATCAGCTAAGCATAAAAGAGGCATTGCAAAAATTAGAAGCATCAGAGAGAGGTCTATCTTCTGAAGAAGCAAAAAAGCGGCTCGACAGATACGGACCGAACAAACTCGCCGAGGAAGAGAAGATAAGCAGGATTAAAATCCTTCTTCATCAATTCACGAGCCCGCTGATTTATATCCTGATCATTGCCGGCGCCGTGACAATCCTGCTTAAAGAGTATATAGATTCAGGCGTTATCTTCGCAGTCGTAGTCCTTAATGCGATTATCGGATATATACAGGAATACAAGGCAGAAGAGAGCGTCAGGGCTCTTAAGAAGATGGTCGTCCCTAAGGCACGGGTAATCAGGGACGGAAAGGAAAAAGAGATAAACAGCGAAGAACTTGTGCCAGGAGACATAGTCATGCTTGCTTCTGGAACCAAAGTCCCTGCTGACCTGCGCCTTCTGCATACCATAGAACTGAAAATAGAAGAGGCAATGCTCACAGGAGAGTCCCTGCCTACTGAAAAGACGACTCATTCCATAAAAGAAGATAACCTTACCCCCGGCGACCAGAAGAATATGGCATTTATGGGCACAGTAGTGGTCAATGGAAGGGCAAAGGGCGTTGTTGCAGAGACAGGGGGAACTACTGTGCTGGGAAACATTGCCAGGGAGGTCAAGGAAGTAGGCATGGTAAAAGCGCCACTTCAGGAAAAGATACACGAATTTGCGAAGGCTATAGGTTTTATTGTGCTCGGGGCATCGACCATGCTGTTTTTTGTTGGGCTGCTGATTGGCGAAAGCGCCAAGGACATGTTCATGACAGCAGTTGCCGCTGCTGTGGCAACGATACCTGAAGGATTACCCATAGTTGTTACGATTGCAATGGCTGTAGGTGTGGCAAGGATGGCAAGGCAGAATGCCATCATTAGAAAACTCCCTGCTGTTGAGACTTTAGGAAGCACAACTGTTATAGGTTCTGATAAAACAGGAACCCTTACCAAAAATGAGATGACAGTCAAGTTTATTTATGACGGCAGACACGTCTATGAGGTTGAAGGAAGCGGATATGAACCAAAAGGAGAGATCCTTTATGAAGGACTGCCTGTTGAGCCAAAGGGCAAAAAGCGATTATTAGATCTTCTAAGGATTGGGCTTTTGTGCAATGAATCAAATCTATATGAAGAAGAAGGTCAATACAAGATTGACGGAGATCCAACAGAAGGCGCCCTTATTGTATCTGCAATGAAGGCAGGGTTGAATATAGAAGAAGAAAAAGATGAGTATCAGCAGGTTGCTATTATACCATTTGAATCAGAAAGGGGATATATGGCTACCCTTCACAAACATAGAGGCAAGAAGCTGATATTTGTCAAAGGCGCGCCTGAAAAGGTTATGGACATGTGCAAGACAGATATTAACAGTGAGGATATAAATAAAAAAGAAATACATCATATTGCATCAAGCTTTGCAAGACAGGGAATGAGGGTTCTTGCATTTGCATATAAGGAGGTTTCTGAAGAGGCAGAAGAACTTACATGCAAAGAGGTAGAGAAATGCGATGCTGTAACTGGACTCGTCTTTTCCGGTCTTCAGGGAATGATAGACCCTCCAAGGCCTGAGGCTATAGAAGCAGTAGAGGGCTGCAAAAGCGCTGGAATCAGGGTAGTTATGATAACAGGCGATCATCCTGTGACAGCCGTTGCAATTGCAAAGAAATTAGTCATAGCTGATGATGAATCATCTGTCCTTACAGGCAAAGAAATAGAAGGCATGAGCGATGAAGACCTGTTTGAGGCAGTTAAAAATGTAAATGTATTTTCGAGGGTTTCTCCCCAGCATAAACTAAGGATATCGCAGGCTCTAAAAAGACATGGACATATAGTTGCTATAACAGGTGATGGTGTTAATGATGCGCCCGCGCTAAAGTCAGCCCATATAGGGGTTGCCATGGGAAAAACAGGCACTGATGTAGCAAAAGAGGCATCGGATATGGTTCTTACGGACGATAATTTTGCAAGTATATTTAGCGCTGTAAAGGAAGGAAGGATTGTTTTTGACAATATTCGCAAAGTTACTTTTTTCCTGATACCAACCGGAGTAGCAGCCATCTTGTCCATTATAACAACTATCCTTTTGGGCGAGCCGATACCCTATGTCCCTGCGCAGTTGCTCTGGATAAACCTTGTTACAAACGGCTTGCAGGATGTAGCTTTAGCATTTGAGCCAGGTGAAAAGGGGATAATTAACAGGCCTCCGAGAGACCCGAAGGAAGGCATAATGTCTAGGCTTCTCATAGAAAGAACAGTAATCGTAGGGCTCCTTATCTCGGCCGGTGTTGTATATAACTTTATGGATGCGTTAAATCAAGGTGATTCCATTGAAAAGGCAAGGACAGTGGCTGTCACAACAATGGTTTTTTTCCAGTTCTTTCAGGCATGGAACAGCCGTTCTGAGTATCAATCCATATTTAAAATAAGCCCTTTAAGCAATCCCTTTTTATTTTTCAGTATGATCGCAGCCTTTCTTGCACAGTTGTGCGTAATCTATGTGCCAGCGCTTCAATGGGTGTTCAGGACAGAGCCGATTTCAATGAACGAATGGTCGCAGATACTTTTAGTCTCTGCTACAGTTGTATTAGTGGTGGAACTGGATAAATGGATAAGGAGAAGAAAGCAGGGTAGCAGGAATGTTTGAGTATCTTAAGAAGTTTAAAAGGGCGGTTATTATCAAGCCTTACACAAATAGGAATAGGCGTTATCATATTTGCCCTTGAAGCGTGAACCAGACTTTTGCATCTGCTGCATTTCCTATAAAAAGCCGAAGATAGATAAAAAAATCGGGTAAAAATAAAACATATTATATGCTACCATAAAAATATGGAACTAATTTTCTTAAAATCTCTGATAATAATCTTTGGAGTCTCTGCCGTAGTTGTATTTGCCCTCGGAAGGCTAAAGATTCCCTCTATTGTCGGCTTTCTTGTGGCTGGCATAATCCTTGGACCTCACGGATTTCAGTTTATCAGAGATGTCCACGATGTTGAACTCTTTGCAGAAATCGGGGTAATACTTCTGATGTTTACAATTGGACTTGAGTTCTCCCTTAAGAATCTCCTGGCGCTTCGGCCTCAGGTTCTCGGCGGAGGCATTACTCAGGTCAGTATTACAACTGCAGCAGTTGCAGTTATTGGTTTTTTTATTCTTGATCATGATATTAATAATGCTGTATTTGATGGATTTCTTATAGCCTTAAGCAGCACAGCTATTGTTATAAAGCTTTTAATGGATAGGGCAGAGATAAATTCTCCCCACGGAAGAAGTTCTGTAGGAATCCTTCTTTTTCAAGACATCTGCGTAGTGCCTTTTATGCTTTTAATACCTATTCTTTCAGGAGCCAACAGAGGCATTGATGATATTGCGTACACAATGCTAAAGGCATTTATGGTTGTTGCCATAGTCCTTTTAACAGCAAGATGGATAGTTCCGACAATACTCCATGAGATCGTAAGGACAAAAAACAGGGAGCTTTTTATTATTACGATAATACTTCTCTGCATAGGAACTGCCTTTCTAACATCAAAATTAGGGCTTTCCCTCGCCCTCGGAGCATTCATTGCAGGCATAGTCATATCAGAGTCAGAATACTCCTCTCAGGCAATATCTGACATCCTGCCTTTTAAGGAGAGCTTTACAGGTCTTTTTTTCATATCTGTAGGCATGCTCATGAATACAGGCTTTTTTATAGCAAATATTGACACTGTAATCATAGTCGTTATCGCTATTTTAGTCTTAAAGGCAATAACAGGTTCAATCTCTGCAATTGTAGCTGGACAATCTCTCAGGGTCTCTTTTCAGACAGGCTTTTACCTTTCCCAGATAGGAGAGTTTTCTTTTGTCCTCGCTCTTGCAGGCAAAAGGGTTGGACTTCTCACAGAGTTTGCATACCAGATGTTTCTTTCAGCATCGGTTCTTACTATGCTCGTAACACCTTTTATTGTAATGGTTTCTCCGAGGGCTTCAGAATGGTTTGTATCAAAGGCTCCATTTAAAAGCCTCGAGAGGCTGAAAAAAAGGAGGCAGAAAGAGGTTACATCTGTAAAAAAGTCTGGACATGTGTTAATAGTCGGCTTTGGAGTAAATGGGAGCAATCTTGCTAAAGTATTGAGGAAGTCGGACATACCCTATGTTGTGCTTGAGATGAATGCAGACACAGTCAGAAGAATGAGGGAAAAAGGAGAGCCAATATATTACGGAGACGGCACAAGCACAGAAATACTCCACAAGATGGGTATCCATAGGGCAAGCACTCTTGTGATAGCAATATCAGATGCAGCAGCAACGAGGAGGATAGTCCAGATTGCGAGGCATGAAAACCCATCTGTTTATATTATTGTAAGAACAAGATATGTGGCAGAGGTTGACGACCTTATAAAGCTCGGCGCAAATGAGGTAATACCAGAAGAGTTTGAGACATCTGTTGAGATATTCTCAAGGGTTCTCCATAAGTATCATGTTCCGAGGAATGTAATTGCAGACTACATAGACAGCATAAGAAAAGACAGCTATAGTGTATTAAGGACAATTGAACTGCCTAAGAAGCACCTGGCAGAGAGATACGAATTCCTTAAAGATATAGAAACCGAAACATATTTCATTAAAAAAGAATCTCATATAAGCGACCATTCAATAAAGGAGCTCCATTTAAGGGCAGAGACAGGAGTGACTATTATTGCTGTCCAGAGGGGCGATGATGTGCATCAGAATCCTTCTCCTGACTTTATTTTGAAAGTAGGGGATGTGCTCTTGTTGATAGGAAAGAAAAAAGACATTAACAATGCAATTGAATATCTTGAATCAGACCGATTTTTAGTTGAGAGGTATCACAGGTAATTTAATCTAACTATTTTTAGTTATTATGTCCCAGCAAGGATACTTTGTGATTACCTGATGAGTAGAGACCTTGCCTCAACAACAGAATTGCTTTGGGAAATACATGATTAAATTCAGCGATAAGGATAGGACTCTGAAAAGAGAGAGACTTATCCTTATCGCTTATTGCAGGTTATTCTTTAGGCGCAGTCATTGCTTCCTCTTTTAGAAGCCTTTCCCAGTTTTTATCAACCTCTTCCTGAGCCTGCTTCAGCATCCATTCATTTTCAGGGCTGAACATGTGTTTAAATCTGCCCTGCGG
>OGCL01002771.1_pt1 | contig 11534 bp, 8 predicted proteins | sample 1570041 | NCBI WGS metagenome assembly OGCL01 (sample SAMN06266162, study PRJEB24511) | hot springs metagenome | isolation source: Hot spring water | place: South Africa: Limpopo | collected 2015-06-22 | reverse complement strand
GCGCCGCCTGTTCGGCTTGCTGGCTGGCGTGCAGCTGGGCCTGGGTCTTGGCCAGTTCCTCGCACCAGCGACGCTGGTGCTGCAACTCGCTCTGCTGTGTGCCGAGCGCGGTTTGCTCAATAGCCAGCTGTTCGGCCTGGGCCTGCAGCTCAATACGCTGTTCTTCACTAAGCAGTTCGACGCCTTCGGCCTTGGCGCGCAGCTGATCGAGAGCAACTTTTACTGCTCGGGTTTGCTCGAATACCCGCTGGGAAATCTGCCCATAGATATCGGTGCCGGTCAGCTCTTCCAGCAACTCGGCGCGCTGGTTGGCATTGGCTTCGAGAAAGGCGGCAAAACCGCCCTGGGCCAGCAGCATGGACTTGGTAAAGCGCTCGAAATCCAGGCCCGTGAGGCGCTCAGTCTCGCGCAGCTTCTCGTTGATCTTGTCGGTAATGATCTGACCATCGGCAGCGGCCAGTTCCACCTTGGGCGCCTGCAGCGCGCCATCGGCCTTGTCGCGGGCGCGGCGCTGGCTCCAGAAGGCGCGGTAGGCCACGCCCTTGACCTCGAACTCGACCTCGGCCAGGCAGTCGGCGGTATGCCGGCTCATCAGTTCGTTGGCGCTGGCCGACACCGTGTTCATCCGTGGCGTGCGGTGATACAGGGCCAGGCAGATGGCGTCCAGCAGCGTGGTCTTGCCCGCCCCGGTCGGCCCGGTGATGGCGAACAGGCCGTTGTCCTTGAACGGCTCGGCGGTAAAGTCGATCTTCCACTCGCCCTTGAGCGAATTAAGGTTTTTCAGGCGCAGGCTAAGGATCTTCATGCCTCGCCCTCGCGCAGCTCACTGACCACCTGCTGATAGAGCGCCAGCAAAGGTTGCTGCTCGGTCTTATCCAGGTTTTCGCTACTCAGGCGCTGGGCGAACACTTCCTCCACGCTGAGCTCATCCAGGGTTTCCTTGGCCTGACTGTGCAGGCTGGCGCGAGCATTACCGCGCTCGCGGCGGATACGCAGCACCTCCACCGGCAGGCCCTCGCATAGCGCGGCGATGCGCTGCTGCAGATCGCTCAAATAGTCGTCAGTGCCGACCAGCACTTCCAGCCAGACTGGCTGTTCGGCACTGCCCTGCTTGGCCACCTCCCGAATGGCGCTGTCCAGTTCCTTTAGCGAGCCACGCAGCGACAACAGCGGCTGAAAGCATGGCACTGGCAATGGCTGAATACTGCGCAAAGCGCTGCCCTCCAGCTCCACCAGCAGCACCTCTTTCTGTTGCCTGGCTTCATCGAAGCTCAGAGCAATCGGCGAGCCGCAGTAGCGGATATGCTCCAGGCCGCCGACCTTCTGCGGCCGATGGATATGCCCCAGGGCGATATAGGCTGCCGGCGGAAAGGCGCTGGTGGGGAAGGCCTCCAGGCTGCCGACATAAATTTCACGCACCGAATCGCTGGCGCTGGCACCGACTGTGGTCAGATGGCCGCTGGCGATAATCGGCAGCTCGCTGCCCAGCTCGGCACGTTTGGCCTCGGCCAGGGCATAGAGATCCTGATAGTGCTGGGCGATTGCCTGCTGCAACGACTGCTGCTTGTCCTGGGCGCTTTGCCCGGCCTGGCTTTGCAGCACATCGCGCGGGCGGATAAAGGGGATGCCACAGAGAATTGCGCCGGGCGAGCCATCGCGCTGTTTCAGTACCAGCAGCTGTTCAGCCAGATCATCACAGACACCCGGAATCACCCGCGTGCCGAGCTGGGCCAATAGCGTCTTGCTCTCGCCAAGCATGGCCACCGAATCGTGGTTACCACCGAGCACCACCAGCTCGCAGCCGGTGGCGCGCAGCTCGACGATAAAGCGGTTGTACTGCTCGCGGGCATAGCTGGGCGGCGCACCGGTGTCGAAGATATCGCCGGCGATCAGCACGGCATCCACCTGATGCGCACGCACCTGCTCGACCAGCCAGGTGCAGAAGGCCTGATGCTCGGCCTGGCGGGTCTTGCCCATAAAGTGCTGGCCGAGGTGCCAGTCGGAGGTGTGCAGGATGCGCATGCTTAGAACACCCAATCCTTGACCACCATATGGGTCTTCACCTTCTGCATGCCGGGAAAGTTTTCGATCTCGCCGCGAATCTCGCTCAGGCGCTGCATGGAAGGCGCCTCGATCACCACCAGCATATCGGTCTCGCCGCTGATGCCACTGCAGCGCCGCACTTCCGGGTAGACGCGCATCCGCTCGACATAGTGCTCGCAGCGTCCGCCCTGATAGAACAGCTCCAGATAGGCCTTGATCGCCGCTTCACCCGGCAGCCGCACCTGGGCCTGGTAGCCGCCGATCACCCCGCTCTGTTCCAGCTGACGAATGCGCTCGCTGACCGCCGAGCGCGACAGGTTGACCTCGCGGGCGATCTGGCTGACGGCTAAGCGCGCATCGGCGCGCAACAGGGCGAGTATCTGTTGATCGAACTTATCCACGGTAACTCTCAGGCAAGAAGCAGTTTAACGGCCAATTCCGTCACTTTGCCGGATAACGCCGACGCTTCTACGGCGGTGTTTTGCAGGGCTGTGCCCTACCCTATCCGGCCAAACGCCAGAGCATACAACATGAGCCGTCTTAATCAGGAACTGGGCCTGCTGCAAGGCATTGCCCTGCTCAGCACCTCGCTGCTGGGCACCGGGATATTCGTAGTGCCGGCGCTGGCCGCCACGGCGGCCGGCGAGGCCTCGCTATGGGCCTGGCTACTGCTGATCGCCCTGGTACTGCCGGTGGCCTTTACCTTTGCCCAGCTGGGCCGGCACTTTCCCCATGCCGGCGGCGCACCGCATCTGATCGGCCGCGCCTTTGGCGCACGGATGGAGCGCCTGAGCGCCTGGCTGTTTCTCGCCGTGCTGCCGGTGGGGCTGCCGGCGGCGCTGCATATCGCCAGTGGTTTCTGGCAGGCTCTGTTCGACCTCGATGCCAGCCAGGCGCTGATCATCCAGTTCGCCACGCTGGCCGCCATGCTGCTGCTCGGCCAGCGCCCGGCCAGGGCCAGCGGGATGATCCAGGGCGCCATTGCCCTGGCGATTATCGCCAGCGTGGCGCTGATCTGGTGGGCCGGAGACCTTCCCGTCAGCAGCCAGCCGCTGCTGCCGCCGCTCAGCGGCTCCTGGCAGCTGCTGCCGGCGGCGCTGGGGGTAATGTTCTGGTGCTTTGTCGGCATCGAGGCCTTTACCCATATGGGCGAGGAGTTCAAGAACCCCGAGCGCGACTTTCCCCTGGCCCTGCTGCTGGGCGTACTGCTGGCCGGCCTGGTGTACTGGGCCTGCTCGGTGGCGGTACTCAGCCTGCAGGCCTATGGCGATGTACAGACCGATGCGGCGTCGCTGCCACGTATGCTCGACCTGCTGCTGGGCGAGCAGGCGCGCTGGATCGCCGCCACTGTCGGCTACCTGGCCTGCTTCGCCTCGATGAACGTCTATATGCAGGGCTTCGCCCGGCTGATCTGGAGCCTGGCCGACGAAGGCAAGCTGCCCGCGCCCCTGGCCCAGCGCAACCAGCACGGCGTACCGGCCCGCGCCCTGCTGCTGGTGATCCTGGCCTGCGCCCTGTGCACCGGCCTGGCCCAGCTGTTCAGCCTGACGGTGGACGACCTGATCCGCTACGCCAATGGCAATTTCGTGCTGATCTACCTGCTCAGCATGGCCGCCGGCACGCTGCTGCTGCGCGGCATCTGGCGTATGCTGGCGGCCATCAGCGCCCTGCTGTGCGCCCTGGTGCTGCTGATGCTCGGCAGCGACGCGCTCTACGCCCTGGGCCTGCTCGGCCTGTTGCTGCTGTTTGAGCGCCTGAGTGCGACACAGAGAGCCATGGCATAACCCTACTGTTTATTTCGCGCTGCACAGGCCTCGGCCGGAGCCCAGCACAGCCCTACCTGTGGAGCGCAAGCTTTCCGCGCCTGTCACTTCAGGCCGGCTCCACACGGACTCCTGCTGGCTAAGCTGATAGCTTGCGGCAAGCGGTCGCAGCGCTGTCGTGGCCTGTCATACTTTGGTCATAATGTGCGCCTATAACTGTCACACTCGCCCGTCGATCCGGGCTCTGGAGCCTGTCGTGAGCTTTACCCCCGCCAATCGCCTGTTCCCCGCCACCCGCCTGCGCCGCAATCGCCGCGATGAGTTTTCCCGGCGTCTGGTGCGTGAGCATCGCCTGAGCGTCGATGATCTGATCCTGCCAGTGTTCGTTCTGGATGGCGAAAACCGCCGCGAGGCCATCGCCTCCATGCCTGGGGTCGAGCGCCTGTCCATCGATCAATTGCTGGTCGAGGCCGAGAAGTGGGTGGCCCTGGGCATTCCGGCCCTGGCCCTGTTTCCGGTCACGCCGCTGGAGAAGAAATCCCTGGACGGCGCCGAGGCCTGGAACCCGGAGGGCATCGCCCAGCGTGCCATCCGCGCCCTGCGCGCCCGCTTCCCCGAACTGGGGGTGATCAGCGACGTGGCCCTGGACCCCTTCACCACCCATGGTCAGGACGGCATTCTTGATGAAAACGGCTATGTGCTGAACGACATCACCGTCGATGCCTTGGTCAGGCAGGCCCTGTCCCATGCCGAGGCCGGTGCCCAGGTGGTGGCGCCCTCGGACATGATGGACGGCCGCGTGCAGGCCATCCGCGAGGTGCTGGAACTGGCGGACCAGCCCAATGTCCGCATCATGGCCTACTCGGCCAAGTACGCCAGCGCCTATTACGGGCCGTTCCGCGATGCGGTGGGTTCGGCTGCCAACCTGGGCAAGGCCAACAAGGCCAGCTACCAGATGGACCCGGCCAACGGCGACGAGGCCCTGCACGAAGTGGCGGCGGACCTGGCCGAGGGCGCCGATATGGTCATGGTCAAGCCGGGCATGCCCTATCTGGATATCCTCTGGCGGGTCAAGGATGCCTACAAGGTGCCCACTTTCGTCTATCAGGTCAGTGGCGAGTACGCCATGCATATGGCCGCGATCCAGAATGGCTGGCTGTCCGAAGCGGTGATTCTGGAGTCCCTGACCGCCTTCAAACGCGCGGGTGCTGATGGCATCCTCACCTATTTCGCCGTGCGCGCGGCCGAACTGTTACAGCAGGGCCAGTAGGGCCCCGGGAAGCTCAGATGAACACCGAAGGACTCAGCAGCGAATTGGATAATCAGCCTCAGCCTGTACCCCAGGACGAGGCCCCGCCAGTCGAGGTGGTGGAGACGCCGCCCGTCGAGGTGCCACCGCCGGCCCCGCTGGTGGTGCCGAACCTGGACGACAGCAGCCTGTATATCCACCGCGAGCTGTCGCAGCTGAAGTTCAATATCCGCGTGCTGGAGCAGGCGCTGGATGAGTCCTACCCGCTGCTGGAGCGGCTGAAGTTCCTGCTGATCTTCTCCAGCAACCTGGATGAGTTCTTCGAGATCCGCGTCGCCGGGCTGAAGAAGCAGATCAACTTCGCCCGCGAACAGGCCGGTGCCGACGGCCTGCAGCCTCACCAGGCCCTGGCCCGGGTGGCGGAGCTGGCCCACGAGCAGGTGGAGCGCCAGTACGCCATCCTTAACGACACCCTGTTCCCGGCGCTGGCCAAGCACAATATCAACTTTATTCGCCGACGCTTCTGGACCACCAAGCTCAAGGCCTGGGTACGCCGCTACTTCCGCGACGAGATCGCGCCGATCATCACCCCCATCGGCCTCGACCCGACCCACCCCTTCCCCTTGCTGGTGAACAAGAGCCTGAACTTTATCGTCGAGCTGGAAGGTATCGACGCCTTCGGTCGCGATTCCGGTCTGGCGATTATCCCGGCCCCGCGCCTGCTGCCGCGCATCATCCGCGTGCCGGAAGAAGTCGGCGGGCCGGGGGACAACTACGTATTCCTCTCCTCGATGATCCACGCCCATGCCGACGACCTGTTCCAGGGCATGAAGGTCAAGGGTTGCTACCAGTTCCGCCTGACCCGTAACGCCGACCTGTCGGTGGATACCGAGGATGTCGAGGACCTGGCCCGCGCCCTGCGCGGCGAGCTGTTCAGCCGGCGCTATGGCGATGCGGTGCGCCTGGAGGTGGTGGACACCTGCCCGCGGCCGCTGCTGGATTACCTGCTCAAGCAGTTCAACCTGAGTGAAAGCGAGCTGTACCGGGTCAATGGCCCGGTCAACCTGACCCGCCTGTTCAGCATCACCGGCCTGGAAAATCACCCGGATCTGCAATACACACCATTCACCCCGGTGATTCCCAAGTTGCTGCAGAACGCCGAGAACATCTTCAGCGTGGTCAGCAAGCAGGACATTCTGTTGCTGCACCCCTTCGAGTCCTTTACCCCGGTGGTCGACCTGCTGCGCCAGGCGGCCAAAGACCCCCATGTATTGGCGATCAAGCAGACCCTGTACCGCTCCGGGGCCAACTCGGAGATCGTCGACGCCCTGGTGGAGGCGGCGCGTAACGGCAAGGAGGTCACCGCGGTGATCGAGCTGCGCGCACGCTTCGACGAAGAATCCAACCTGGCCCTGGCCAGCCGTCTGCAACAGGCCGGCGCGGTGGTGATCTACGGCGTGGTGGGCTTTAAGACCCACGCCAAGATGATGCTGATACTGCGCCGTGAAAATAGCGAGATCGTCCGCTACGCCCACCTCGGCACCGGCAACTACCACGCCGGCAACGCCAAGCTGTACACCGACTACAGCCTGCTGACCGCCGATGTGGCCTTGTGCGAGGACGTCTCCAAACTGTTCAGCCAGCTGATCGGCATGGGCAAGACCCTGCGCATGAAGAAGCTGTTGCACGCGCCCTTCACCCTGAAGAAGACCCTGCTCGACCTGATTGCCAAGGAAACCGCTGCGGCGGCCGAAGGCAAGCCGGCGCATATCATCGCCAAGTTCAACTCGCTGACCGACCCGAAGATCATCCGCGCGCTGTACAAGGCCAGCCAGACCGGGGTGAAGATCGACCTGGTGGTGCGCGGCATGTGCTGCCTGCGCCCGGGTATCGCCGGTGTATCGCACAATATCCAGGTGCGTTCGATCATCGGCCGCTTCCTGGAGCACACCCGGGTGTTCTACTTCCTCAATGGCGGCGAGGAGAAGATCTACCTGTCCAGCGCCGACTGGATGGAACGCAACCTCGACAAGCGCGTCGAGACCTGCTTCCCGGTGGAGGGCAAGAAACTGATCCTGCGGGTCAAGAAGGAGCTGGAAAGCTACCTCACCGACAATACCCAGGCCTGGCTGCTGCAGCCCGATGGCCGCTATGTGCGCTGCAGCCCCAGCGGCAACCAGAACTCGCGCAGTGCCCAGGCCGGCCTGCTGGAGAAGCTCACCGCACCGGTGGTCAGCGTACGATAAAGGCTGCTTGCAGCCATCTGATTACCCTCTCCCGTACATGGGAGAGGGTGCCCGAAGGGCGGGAGAGGGGCGTGAGCGTCAGCGCACGCTTAGCTCGATTCCAACCCGCTTGAGCCACTCCGCTTCGCGCACGAAGTCGGCCTGGGTCAGGGGGTTGGCTTCCAGCCAGTGCTCCGGGAACACCACTTCCAGGCTCTGCTCATGGGCCTTGAGCTGCACCTGGGGCATTTCCTGGCCGCCACGGATATGGTGGAACAGGATGGCAAAGCGCAGCAGCACGCACAGGCGGATCAGCTTGATGCCATCGGCGCCGAACTCGGCGAACTTGTCCTTGGGGATATTGCGCCGGTGGCCGCGTACCAGCAGGGCCAGCATCTGCTGATCCTGGCGTGAGAAACCAGCCAGGTCCGAGTGTTCGATCAGGTAGGCGCCGTGCTTGTGGTACTGATAGTGGGCGATATCCAGCCCCACTTCGTGCACCTTGGCCGCCCAGCTGAGCAGCTCGCGCTGCCAGTCTTCTTCCAGTTGCCAATCGCTGGCCACCTTGTCCAGGGCCGACAGCGCCTTGCTTTCCACCCGTGCGGCCTGCTCCAGATCGACGTGATAACGCTCCATCAGCGAACTCAGGGTGCGCTCGCGTACGTCCTCGTGCTGGTGGCGGCCCATCAGGTCGTACAGCACCCCTTCGCGCAGGGCACCTTCGGAATGGCTCATGCGCTCAAGGCTGCAGGCATCGAAGATGGCTTCGAGAATGGCCAGGCCGGCGGGGAAGATGGCTCGACGATCCGGCTTGATGCCGTCGAGGTCGAGTTTTTCCGCCTCGCCGATCTTGAACAGCTTGCGCTTGAGCCAGGCCAGGCCCTCGGCATTGACCTCACCACTGCCCAGACCGGCGGCCTGGATGGCCAGCCCGATGGCCTTGATGGTGCCCGAGGCGCCCACCGCATCCTCCCAGCCTAGGCGGCGCAGGGCGTGCTCGATGCCCATGATTTCCAGGCGCGCCGCGGTGTAAGCCTGGGCATAGCGCGCCGGGGTGATCTTGCCGTCGCGGAAGAAACGCTGGGTAAAGCTGACGCAGCCCATTTGCAGGCTTTCACGCAGCAGCGGCTCGAAGCGCTGGCCGATGATAAATTCGGTGCTGCCGCCGCCGATATCGGTGACCAGACGCTTGCCCGGGGTGTCGGCGATGCTGTGGGACACGCCCAGGTAGATCAAACGCGCTTCTTCGCGACCGGAAATCACCTCCACCTGATGACCGAGAATTTCCTCGGCGCGGCGGATAAACTCGGCGCGGTTGCGCGCCTCGCGCAGGGCGTTGGTGCCGACGATGCGCACCGCACCCTCAGGCAGGTTGGCGGTGAGCTGGGCGAAGCGCCGCAGGCAGTCCAGGCCACGCTGCATGGCGGGCTCGTCAAGCATGCGCTCTTCGTCCAGGCCGGCGGCCAATTGCACCTTGTCGCCCAGGCGCTCCAGAATGCGGATCTCGCCATGGTCAGCCTTGGCCAGCACCATATGGAAGCTGTTGGAGCCCAGGTCGATGGCGGCAATCATGGGAAAGGAGTCGATGGAAGGGTGGGCCATGGGGCATATCTCGCTACACAATCGCGTCATCCTGCCACGATAGGGCGGGCACGCCAACGCATAGCAGTGTCGCACGGCCATATGACAGTCCGATGCTTGCTCAGCGCCATAGAAAGGCTCAATGGCCAGTGCCTTCCTGTGGCGCGCAAGCCGGGCTATGATGGCGCCCATCTTTTTGCATCCGATTACGGAGACAGTCCATGAGCGAGTTCATCATCAACGTCAGCGACGCCAGCTTCGAGCAGGATGTGCTGCAAGCCGACGGCCCGGTTCTGGTCGACTACTGGGCCGAGTGGTGCGGCCCGTGCAAGATGATCGCACCAGTACTGGACGAGATCGCCAAGGACTACCAGGGCAAGCTGAAGGTCTGCAAGCTGAACATCGACGAAAACCAGGACACTCCGCCGAAGTTTGGCGTGCGCGGTATCCCAACCCTGATGCTGTTCAAGAACGGCAATGTCGAAGCGACCAAGGTCGGCGCCCTGTCCAAGTCGCAGCTGGCCGCCTTCCTCGATAGCAATATCTGAGTCCTGGCCACCCAAGAAGCCCCGCAAACCGCGGGGCTTTTTTCTACTTGAACGCTGGACGCGCGAATAAAGCTGGTGGTACATTCGGCCTCGCTGCATCCTCTATGCAGCGCCCTGCAAGCCGTCGCCGACAGTTCCTGCGCGAATCTCCTCGAAATACGCTGGCGAATCTTTCGCTCTCTCAGCGGCGCGGCCTCCCAAGCTCAATAGCTTATTCCCTCCTTAAAATGATCATGTCATTCCTATGAATCTGACCGAACTCAAGCAAAAGCCGATCACCGAACTGCTGGAACTCGCCGAACAGATGGGCCTGGAAAACATGGCCCGTTCGCGCAAGCAGGACATCATCTTCGCCCTGCTGAAAAAGCATGCCAAAAGTGGCGAGGAAATTGGCGGTGACGGCGTGCTGGAGATTCTCCAGGACGGCTTCGGCTTCCTGCGCTCGGCCGATGCCTCCTATCTGGCCGGCCCCGACGATATCTATGTCTCGCCCAGCCAGATCCGCCGCTTCAACCTGCGCACCGGCGACACCATCATCGGCAAGATCCGCCCGCCGAAAGACGGCGAGCGCTACTTTGCGTTGCTCAAGGTCGACACCATCAACTACGACCGTCCCGAGAACGCCAAGAACAAGATCCTGTTCGAGAACCTGACCCCGCTGTTCGCCAACAAGCGCCTGACCATGGAGGCCGGCAACGGCTCCACCGAGGACATCACCGGCCGCGTGATCGACCTCTGTGCGCCGATCGGCAAGGGCCAGCGCGGCCTGATCGTCGCCCCGCCGAAAGCGGGCAAGACCATCATGCTGCAGAACATCGCCAGCAACATCACGCGCAACAACCCGGATGTGCACCTGATCGTCCTGCTGATCGACGAGCGCCCGGAAGAAGTGACCGAAATGCAGCGCACCGTGCGCGGCGAAGTGGTTGCCTCCACCTTCGACGAGCCGCCGACCCGCCATGTGCAGGTGGCCGAAATGGTCATCGAGAAGGCCAAGCGCCTGGTCGAGCACAAGAAGGACGTGGTCATCCTGCTCGACTCCATCACCCGTCTGGCCCGTGCCTACAACACCGTGATCCCCAGCTCCGGCAAGGTGCTCACCGGTGGTGTCGATGCCCACGCCCTGGAAAAGCCCAAGCGCTTCTTCGGTGCCGCGCGCAATATCGAAGAAGGCGGCAGCCTGACCATCCTCGCCACCGCGCTGGTGGAAACCGGCTCGAAGATGGACGAGGTGATCTACGAGGAGTTCAAGGGCACCGGCAACATGGAGGTGCACCTGGACCGCCGCATCGCCGAGAAGCGCGTCTACCCGGCCATCAACATCAACCGCTCCGGTACCCGCCGCGAAGAGCTGCTGATCGAGCCGGACATGCTGCAGAAGATCTGGATCCTCCGGAAGCTGCTGCACCCGATGGACGAGCTGGCGGCGATGGAGTTCCTGCTCGACAAGATGAAGAACACCAAGTCGAACGACGAGTTCTTCAATTTCATGAAGCGCTGAAGCTCGCCGCGGCGGGGGCAGCCCCCCCCCGCCGGCAGCCTTGCATGGGCGCCTGATGCCCGGCTATCCCCTCGCGCCGAGGCCCCGCATCGCGGGGCCTCGGCGTTTCCGCCGCCCTGCACCGGCGTCAGGAGTCGCGCGGCCTGAGCAGGCGGGCGAGCGAGGGCGGGCGGGCAGCGGCCTCGCCTGCCGTGGCGCCGGACGGAGCCGGCGGCCGGGCGGTCTCGGAACCTGCCTGCCCCCCCGCCGGCCGCGGCATGGACGGGCGGGCGTGGAAGAGTGCGGCGATGTCGACGAAGCCACGGATCAGGGCCAGGTCCTGCGGGGTGCGGCCGAGGCGGTCGCGGGCCGTCGGGTCGGCGCCCTCGCGCAAGAGGCGCTCGACGATGCGTCCCATGCCATGCAGGGCGGCGAGGTGCAGGGCGGTCAGGCCGCGGTGCTCGGCCTGGGCGAGCGAGACGCCCTCGGCCAGCAGCCGGTCGAGGCCGGCCAGCAGCACCGTCTCGTCATAGCCGGCGCCGGGCTCGGCGCGGGCGCCGAGCAGCAGCAGCAGTGGGGTCTGCTCGGCATTGCTGCTGGCCTCCGGGTCGGCATCGGCGAGCAGCAGGGTGTCGAACAGGGCCA
>OGCL01002770.1_pt1 | contig 11535 bp, 10 predicted proteins | sample 1570041 | NCBI WGS metagenome assembly OGCL01 (sample SAMN06266162, study PRJEB24511) | hot springs metagenome | isolation source: Hot spring water | place: South Africa: Limpopo | collected 2015-06-22 | reverse complement strand
CGATGATCATCTATATCGGATCGTCGCCTTGTTCGGCGTCAACGTCTTGCTGTGTATCGCGGCGTTGTGGACGGGTTTATGGGCGGGATATTTGATTGGCGATTAACTTTAATTATCTAAAAACATGTTAGATCCGCGATTGGTCAGGACACAACTCGAAGAAGTCTCACGGCAATTGGCGCGGCGCGGTTTCGTGTTCGATAGCGCCGTATATGCCGATTTGGAAAACCGGCGCAAGACTCAACAATTGGCGACGCAGGAATTACAAAACAGCCGCAACACGCGCTCCAAGGCGATAGGTCAAGCCAAGGCGCGCGGCGAAGACGTGCAACCCTTGCTCGACGAGGTCGCGCAATTGGGCGAAGACTTGAAGCGAGCCGAAGCGCAGCTCGCGGCCCTACAAGACGAGCTCGAAGAGCGCTTGTTGGGCGTTCCTAATTTACTTGATCCGTCGGTTCCCGATGGCGCGAGCGAGCACGACAATGTCGAAGTGAGTCGCTGGGGCGAGATCGCGCCGTTGGATTTTGCGCCGAAGGATCACGTCGAACTCGGCGAAGGTTTGAGTGGCATGGATTTCGCCGCCGCAGCCAAAATCGCCAGCGCGCGCTTTGTCACATTGCAAGGGCCGTTGGCGCGCTTGCAACGCGCGTTGATTCAATTGATGCTCGACACCCACACCCAAGAGCATGGTTATCGCGAGGTGTATGCGCCATATCTGGTCAATGCCACCAGTTTGCGCGGTACCGGGCAACTGCCGAAATTCGAGCAAGACTTGTTCAAATTGACCTGCGATCCGGCGTTGTATCTGATCCCGACGGCGGAAGTGCCGGTGACTAATTTGGCGCGCGAACAAATCATCGACGCGCGTGACTTGCCCTTAAAATGGGTATGTCATACCCCGTGTTTTCGTAGCGAGGCGGGGTCGTATGGCAAGGATACTCGCGGCATGATCCGACAACATCAGTTCGAAAAAGTCGAATTGGTGCAAATCGTCAACCCCGAGCGTTCGATGGATGCACTCGAAGAATTGACTGGCCACGCCGAGGTGATTTTGCGCAAACTGGATCTGCCTTATCGCAAGGTCCTGTTATGTGCCGGCGACACGGGTTTTTCTTCGGCGAAAACCTACGATTTGGAAGTCTGGCTGCCTGGGCAGCAAGCGTATCGTGAAATTTCTTCGTGCAGCAATTTCAAAGATTTCCAGGCGCGACGTATGCGAGCGCGTTGGCGTAATCCCGAGACGGGCAAGCCTGAGTACGTCCACACGCTGAATGGTTCCGGTTTGGCGGCGGGACGCGCGTTGATCGCCGTCATGGAGAATTATCAAACCCGCGAAGGGCACGTCGTGATACCGGATGCACTACGTCCGTACATGGGCGGCTTGACGGTCATTCGCCCGTAAAGCGCGTCGCGTATACTGGGCGCTGTAAACGGAAAATTGACAAGTGTTTTTATCTGATTTACAGTCGCCCGCCGGTTGGCTGCGGCGCCTTGGCTGACGCAGGTCTCGCGTTCGAGCAATCAGGATCCCCTATTTTTATTTTATTGACCGATGACTGGGCGCCGTTTCTTCGGCCACAGTATCCCAAACTGATAAAAAACAACAACGATCACTTCATTCTTGCTGGGAGTATTCAATGGAAAAACCACTGATTCAATTGGCGCTGGATTCGCTGGATTTCGATAAAACTATCGCGCTTGCCAAACAAGCCGCTCCCTATGTCGATGTTCTCGAAGTCGGCACGCCGTGCATCAAGCATAATGGTATCGCCATCGTCAAGGCGCTGAAACAACAGTTTCCAAACAAATTGCTGTTGGTCGATTTGAAAACCATGGACGCTGGCGAGTACGAAGCGGCACCGTTCTACGAAGCGGGCGCCGATATTTGTACCGTCCTTGGGACTTCGGGCTTGGCGACGATCCAAGGCGTGATTAAAGCAGCCAATAAATTCGGCGGTGAAGTGCAAGTCGATTTGATCAACGTCCCCGAGAAGACCCAGTGCGCGCGTGACGCAGTAAAACTGGGCGCGCATATCATCGGCGTGCATACCGGTATCGACGCGCAAGCTGCGGGTCAAACGCCGTTCGCCGATTTGCAAACTATCGCTAGTTTGAAACTCAATGCACGGATCTCCGTGGCGGGCGGCATCAACGCCAATACCATCAATCAGGCGGTTAAATCCGGTGCGCACATCATTGTTGTCGGTGGCGCGATCACTGGCGCGTCGTCGCCTGCCGATGCGGCTTTGGAAATCCGTCGTATGGCGGACATGGTGGATTCGCATCATCAAATGATCATCAGTAAAATTTCTGCCATATTGGCGGCGACAGACGACAGTTACGAGGCGAGGCTGACCACGATGTTGGATCGCGCCAAGCGCATCTTCGTTTCCGGCGCGGGGCGTTCCGGCTTGATTGGCCGTTTCTTCGCGATGCGTTTGATGCACAGTGGTTATAAAACCTTTGTCGTGGGTGAAATCGTCACGCCGAGTATTCAGCGCGGCGATTTGCTGTTGATCATTTCGGGTTCTGGCGAAACCGAACAATTGATCGCCTTTACAAAACGCGCCAAGGAAATCGGCGCGACGGTGGTATTGATTTCGGCGAAAAGCGAATCCACCATCGGTGATATGGCGGACGCGGTATTCCGTATCGGTAGTCCAGAACAATATGGCAAAATCAAAGGGATGCCGATGGGTACGGTATTCGAGTTATCCGCGCTTTCGTTCCTCGAGGCATTGATTTCGCACGTGATTCACGAAAAAGGTATTCCTGAAGAAGAAATGCGCACGCGTCACGCTAATTTGGAGTAAGATGGCCAAGTTTAGAGCAGTCTTATCCAAATATAACAACAAGAGAGGGAGGTGGCTGTGTACAGCAATCATTTTCTGAGTCGCCTGTTGAGTGGTGCGCCAGTGTTGTTTTTCGACGATCGCGCGGGGAGGGGGCATGCTCGGCGCGCTCAAGAAGAATCGCCTGTCACGTCAAACGGAACGGGTGTGGCGCGTTATCTGGCGAAAATCGAGCAAGACGCTGCTCCCAAAGAAACGCGAGTGGCGCGTTATTTGCGTGAGCGGGCCGAAGCCGAGGCGGCGCAAGAGGCAGCGCTGAGAGCTGCCGCCGAGCAGTTGGCGGCGCAGCGCGCAGCGGAAGTCGTTCTAGTTAAGGAAACTATCGAAGAACCGGCACCACAGTCCACGGGTGTAGCGCTGTATCTGGCTAAGCATCCACAAAGTACTTTGTCCCGCGTAACGCGCTATTTGGCCAAGCAGTTGTTGTCCGCCAAGGAAAAGCCAGCGCCGACGGGCGTGGCCAGATATATCGCGCGTCAAACCATAGCGAGCATCCATCAACCGCCGCCGAGTACCGTGGCTAAATACATCGCACGACAAGTCTTGCAACCACGCGAAAAATCCGCGTTGACGGGCGTTGCTAAATATCTCGCGCAACAAGAGCGTCTCGCCAAGGCGCAGATTCCGGCAACCGGTGTAGGGCGGTATTTGGCTCGGCAAGAAGTTCTTGCCAAAAAAGCTGCTGCTGAAGTATTGGTTGCGCTTTATTTGGAGAAAGAGTCATTGGAAAGACAACGTCAAGCCGAAGCGGTGGCGCAATTGGCGAGTGATCCGGTAGTAGCGAAGGAGACTGGCCAGCCTGAAGGATCGACGGGTGTGGCGCGATATCTCAACGGTCAAAAAGAAAAGCGCGTAACCGGTGTCGCCAAGTACTTGGCTAAGCAGTTAGCGGTATCGAGTATGCAACCCACGCCAACAGGTGTGGCGCGATACATTACGCGCCAAAGCGTTAGCGCGCGTCCGGCGACGACGGGTGTGGAAAAATATTTGGCCAAGCAAGATTTGGTGGCGAGATCGCAGCCAGCAGTAACGGGCGTGGCCAAATACCTGAGCAAGCAATCCGCTTTGGATGCAAATAAACCCATAACAACCAAAGTAGAAAAATATCTGCGCGAACGTCGCGAAAACTAAAAGGATAAAACGACCGGTTGGGTGTCATCGACATAAGCTGTAAATAAAGCGCCCAACCAGTCTTTTTGTTATGGTGCGATGCGTTGAACCAGGATGGCAAAACCTTGTGATTTGGTCTTAAATCGCTGTTGATTTCAGTGGTTTCGAGATTTTCAGGGTGTTGACAGTTAAGCGCTTCGTGCTTTAGAGTTACGATGCATCAGTCAGTATGTATCTTTATAATTTAACTATAACAAACAATCTGGAGAATCTAATCATGGCAAGACCATTAATACAATTGGCGTTGGACTCATTGGATTTCAATCAAACCGTCGGTTTGGCCGAACAAGCGGCTCCTTATATCGACATTTTTGAAATCGGCACGCCTTGCATTAAATATAATGGAATCGGTTTGCTGAAAGAATTGAGAAAAAAATTCCAGGAAAAACTGATCTTAGTCGATTTAAAAACCATGGATGCGGGCGAATATGAGGCGACTCCGTTCTATGCGGCGGGCGCCGATATTTGCACGGTGTTGGGTGTTTCTGGTTTAGCGACGATTGCTGGGGTGATCAAAGCCGCCAACAAACACGGCGCTGAAGCGCAGATCGATTTGATCAATGTTGCAGACAAAGTCGAGTGTGCACGGGAGTCTGCTAAGCTGGGTGCGCATATCGTAGGTGTTCATACAGGCTTGGATGCCCAAGCAGCAGGTCAAACCCCGTTTGCCGATTTGCAAGCGATTGCGCGTTTGGGATTGAACGTTCGTGTTTCCGTTGCCGGAGGTATCAAGCAGTCTACTGCGCAACAAGTAGTCCAAGCTGGTGCGAATATCATCGTGGTGGGGGCAGCGATTTATGGCGCGCCTTCTCCGGCTCAAGCGGCGCGCGAAATCCGTGAATTGGTTGATGCCGCAGGGGCATAATCGATGCACCAGCAGCTCATCATCGACAAAATCTCTGGAATTCTCGCCGCCACGGATAGTTCTTATAATGGTAAATTGACCGCGATGCTCGACAAGGCGAAAAGGATTTTTATTTCGGGAGCAGGACGCTCCGGCTTGATTGGTCGTTTCTTCGCAATGCGTTTGATGCATAGCGGTTATGAAGTCTATGTGGTGGGCGAAATTGTAACGCCTAGTATTCAACGTGGTGATCTGCTGATTATTATCTCCGGATCTGGTGAGACTGAGCAGTTGGTGGCTTTCACCAAACGGGCAAAAGAAATAGGAGCAGACGTCCTGCTGATTTCGGCGAAAAGCAGCTCGACCATTGGTGATTTGGCCGATAGCGTGTTGCGCATCGGTAGTCCCGAGCAATACGGAAAAGTCAAAGGGATGCCAATGGGTACGGTGTTCGAATTGTCCACGTTGTTTTTCTTGGAAGCATTGATCTCTCATGTTATTCATGAGAAAGGCATTCCAGAAGAAGAAATGCGGACACGTCACGCCAACTTGGAATAACGCTTACGAGGCGGATAGTCGAATCTATTCGCCTCGGTCTTTTTGTCAAGCAGTTCGTATTGAAACAGGCCGTTGTCGATTAACAAAAATAAACTAGGAGAAAAAATATGCCTTCGCGCAGAGAATTAGCGAACGCCATACGCGCATTGAGCATGGATGCAGTGCAAAAAGCCAACTCGGGTCATCCTGGCGCGCCAATGGGGATGGCTGATATCGCCGAAGTATTGTGGAACGATTTCATGCGCCATAATCCTTCGAATCCGGCATGGCCCAACCGTGATCGTTTCGTGTTGTCCAACGGTCATGGTTCAATGTTGATTTATTCATTGCTACATCTAACCGGTTACGATCTCACGATCGAAGATTTGAAAAATTTCCGTCAGCTTCACTCAAAAACGCCAGGTCATCCAGAATACGGTTATGCGCCGGGCGTCGAAACCACCACGGGTCCATTGGGTCAAGGTATCACCAATGCCGTAGGTATGGCGATTGCCGAAAAAGCATTGGCTGCTGAATTCAACCGTGGCGATTACAAAGTCGTTGACCACATGACCTATGTTTTCATGGGCGATGGCTGCTTGATGGAAGGAATTTCTCATGAAGCCTGCTCATTGGCGGGTACGTTGGGATTGGGTAATCTCGTCGCGTTTTGGGATGATAATGGTATTTCCATCGACGGTCACGTTGAAGGGTGGTTTACTGACGACACGCCGAAACGTTTCGAGGCCTATGGTTGGCATGTTATTCCTCACGTTGATGGGCATGATCCCGAATCGGTTCGCAAAGCCGTCGAGATGGCCAAGGCGATGACCGATAAACCAACGTTGATTTGCTGTAAAACCACGATCGGTTTTGGTTCGCCGAACAAAAAAGGCACGCACGCTTGCCATGGCGCGCCGCTGGGACAAGATGAAATCAATTTGACCAAGGCCGCGTTGGGCTGGGATTACGATGCGTTCGAAATTCCCGCCGAAATCTATAATGCATGGAGCGCCAAAGAAAAAGGCGCGAAAGCCGAAAAGGAATGGCGTGACATGTTCGAAGCGTATCGCGCCGAATATCCAGAATTGGCGGCCGAATTCGAACGTCGCATGGCGGGTGAACTGCCGGCTAATTGGGCACAAGAAGCGGATCAATTCATCGCATCGGTCAATGCCGAGGGCAAAACGACTGCGAGCCGTATGTCTTCATTAGCATCCATCGAAGCTTACGCAAAGGGACTGCCCGAACTCTTTGGAGGGTCCGCCGATTTGGGCTGCTCGAATATGACCGAGTGGAAAGGCCATCGTCCGATGCGCGCCAATAAAGCGCACGCCAACTATATCAACTATGGCGTTCGTGAATTTGGTATGGCGGCAATCATGAATGGTCTAGCCTTGCACGGTGGCGTCATTCCATTTGGCGCAACGTTTTTGATGTTCTCGGAATATGCCCGTAATGCGATACGCATGGCGGCACTGATGAAAATACGTTCCATATTCGTTTTTACTCATGATTCCATTGGTTTAGGTGAGGATGGGCCGACTCATCAACCGATTGAGCAAACTGCGACGTTGCGTATGATCCCAAATATGCACGTATGGCGAGCGTGTGACGGTGTCGAAACGGCGGTGTCTTGGCGTATGGCGATCGAGCGCAAAAATGGACCGAGCTGTCTGATTTTCTCGCGGCAAAACTTACCGCACATCTCACGTACTCCCGAACAAATTGCTGCGATCGCTCGTGGAGGGTATGTGCTTAGAGATTGCGACGGTTCGCCAGACGCTATCTTGATTGCGACGGGCTCTGAAGTTGAATTGGCCATAAAAGCTGCAGAACAACTCAGTGTCAAAGGACGTAAAATCCGTGTCGTATCGATGCCGTCGACAAATGTCTTTGATGCACAAGATCAAGCTTATCGTGATTCCGTGTTACCGCCGACTGTCAGCAAACGGGTCGCGGTCGAGGCGGGTGTTTCCGATGGCTGGTGGAAATACGTCGGTTGTCATGGCAAGGTCGTTGGATTGGATCGCTTCGGTGAATCCGCGCCGGCGGGTGTGCTGTTCAAGGAGTTTGGCTTTACGGTAGAGAACGTCGTCAACACCGTCGAATCTCAATTCTGATAAAAATAAAAGAAGATTCCGGCTTACGACGCTGGAATCTTCGTTTTCCCCTTAAGCCAGGTTTAGGTGATTATCGTGAAAAGATTAAATATGTTGCAAGGCTTGATGATCCTGCTCGCGCTGGTCAGCGCGAATGTGATGGCCGAATCGAAATATCCGGCTGCTGATTTCAAACCCACTGTCGTATTCAAAGATGAAGATGCCATAGCCAAAAATAAGGAAGTTGCCAAGCAAACAGCAAAGTCCCAGGAGTCTGCGCCAGTAATGAGCGTTAGCGCTAAATCTGCTGAATCCGCACCCGCTGCCAATACAAGTATTTCGAGTAATACGGCGACTGCGAAAAAAGATGATTCAACGCAAACTTATTTGCTTGCGGCGGTTGCAGTTGCTGTGGTTGGGTTTTTCTTGTTCGGCAAGCGTTCCGGTTCCGGCAGTGAATCCAGTGCTTCAGGCGATGTGAGCTACACGGCTGATGTTTCCGGATTGACCGGGGTTGCGCGTTATTTGAACAAAATAGAGGGTAAACCAATGACGGGCGTTGCGCGTTATTTGGAAAAGCATGCAGCGGATAAGCCCGCACTGACCCGTGTCGAAAAATACTTACGTTCACAACGTAGTTAAAGTTACAAAACTGATAAATTTATAGGGTATGCGATCATGGCAAATTTACTCGATCAATTGCGGCAGATGACCGTCGTCGTGGCGGATACCGGTGATATCGAAGCGATTGAAAAATTCAAGCCGCGCGATGCAACCACCAACCCTTCGTTGATTACGGCAGCCGCGCAGATGCCCCAATATCAAGGTATCGTCGATGATACGTTGAAAGGTGCGAGAGCTACTTTGGGTGGCGGTGCCAGTGCGGCGGAAGTCGCCAATTTGGCGTTCGATCGTCTGGCGGTTTCATTTGGCTTGAAAATTCTGCAAATCATCGAAGGGCGCGTTTCGACCGAAGTCGATGCGCGGCTGTCTTACGACACGGAAAAAACGATTGCCAAGGCGCGCGAGATCATCGCGCAATACGAAGCCAATGGTATCTCCAAAGAGCGTATTTTGATCAAAATCGCTTCGACGTGGGAAGGTATCCAAGCTGCTGCGGTTTTGGAAAAAGAAGGCATACACTGCAATCTCACGTTATTGTTTGGTCTGCATCAAGCCGTCGCTTGTGCTGAAAACAACGTTACCTTGATTTCTCCATTCGTCGGAAGGATTTTGGACTGGTACAAAAAGAATACCGGTCGTGATTCTTACCCACCGGAAGAAGATCCAGGTGTGGTGTCTGTAACGACTATCTATAACTACTATAAAAAATTCGGTTACAACACCGAAGTGATGGGGGCAAGCTTCCGTAATATCGGCGAAATCACCGAATTGGCGGGATGCGATTTGTTGACCATCTCTCCGGCATTGTTGGCTGAATTGCAAGCGACCGAAAGCGATCTACCGCGTAAGCTTGATCCCGCCCAAGCCGCGAATAGCAGTATAGAAAAAATCACGATGGACCGTGCTACCTTCGATCGTATGCATGAAGAAAATCGCATGGCGAAGGAAAAGTTGGAAGAAGGTATCGACGGTTTCACCAAAGCGCTGGAAACTTTGGAAAAAATGTTGGCCGATCGTTTGGCGGTATTGGAAAGTTAATTTCTCAGCATTTTTCAATGCGATGCAGGGAGTCATATTGTTGCAATATGGCTCCTTTTTGTTATTGAGGGTCGATCATTTTGGTCGCTGTATTATTCACCTGAGCAGAATATCATGACACAAAAAATTTCAGACGTTGTAAAGCCGGGCGTTGTGACCGGTGATGATGTGCAAACAATTTTTGCGATTTGTAAAGCCAATCGTTTTGCGTTGCCCGCGGTCAACGTCGTGGGTACCAACTCGATCAATGCCGTATTGGAGGCGGCGTCCAAAGTCAAATCGGCCGTCATCATTCAGTTTTCTAATGGCGGCGCGCAGTTTTACGCTGGTAAAGGTCTCAAATTGGAAGGCCAACAAGCGGCTGTCGTCGGCGCGGTTTCCGGTGCGCATCACGTGCATACCTTAGCACAGTATTATGGCGTGCCAGTGATTCTGCATACCGACCATGCGGCGAAAAAATTATTACCCTGGGTCGATGGTTTATTGGAAGAAGGCGAGAAGTATTTCGCTGCTACCGGCAAGCCATTGTTTAGTTCGCACATGTTGGATTTGTCCGAAGAGCCGCTGCAAGAAAATATCGAAATCTGCGCGAAATATTTGGAGCGTATGTCGAAGTTGGGTATGACCTTGGAAATCGAATTGGGTTGTACGGGTGGCGAAGAAGACGGTGTCGATAATACCGGTATGGATCATTCCGCTTTGTATACACAACCGGAAGATGTGGCTTATGCATACGAAGTTCTGAGTAAAATCAGCCATCGTTTCACGATTGCTGCGTCATTTGGTAACGTTCACGGCGTTTACAAGCCGGGTAATGTCAAATTGACGCCGAAAATTTTGGACAATTCACAGAAATTCGTTTCGCAAAAATTCGGCTTGCCGGAAAATACGCTCAATTTCGTATTCCATGGCGGTTCTGGTTCTTCGCCAGAAGAAATTGCCGAATCGATCAGTTATGGTGTGATAAAAATGAATATCGATACCGATACGCAATGGGCGACCTGGCTCGGTATCATGGAATACTACAAGAAAAATGAAGGCTATTTACAAGGACAGATCGGTAATCCGGAAGGTGAAGACAAACCAAATAAAAAATACTACGATCCGCGTGTTTGGTTGCGCGCTGGTGAAGTCAGCATGGTAACGCGTTTGGAACAAGCCTTCCAAGAACTGAACGCGGTCAATACGTTGTAATTCAACCGCGATCGCTATAAACAAAAAGCCGATGGATCGTTTTTCATCGGCTTTTTTGTTGTAACGGTGTAGCCATTAACGAACATTTGGTTGGGAGAGCATGACCAATGACGCATTTTAAGTTATCGGTTTATTTTACTGCGATCTGTGCATTGATTGCGGGGTTGTGGGGTGGATTCGCCGGGATGCTGTTGGCATTGATTCTTGGTGTTTTGGAAGTCAGTTTATCTTTCGACAACGCCGTGGTGAATGCCAGTGTATTGAGCCGGATGACGGAATTGTGGCAACAACGCTTCTTGACCTGGGGAATCGCAGTGGCGGTATTTGGCATGCGTTTGGTTTTTCCAGTCATGATCGTCGCTTTTGCCGCTGATGTTAGTTTTATCGACGTCACTGTCATGGCCGTCTCCAATCCCGAGCAATATGCCCAACATTTGCAAAACGCCCACGCCATGATCGCCGCGTTTGGGGGCATGTTTTTGTTATTGGTTGCGTTGTCGTTTCTTCTCGATGAGGCGCGCAATATCTATTGGTTAGGGCAAATCGAACAAAAATTACAGAGTTTGGGAAAAATCGACGCGTTCAGTATCACGGTCGCGCTCACCGCATTATTGATCACGCACACTATGGCGCCTGATGTGCATCAAAACGATATTTTGATTGGTGGCGTATGGGGAATTTTTCTTTATGGCTTGGTCAGTAGTTTGGATCGGTTTTTCGAAGCCGAAGAAGATGCAGAGATTGTCGTTGAAACCGTCAAAAAAGGCGGGGTGATGGCATTTTTGTATTTGGAAATGCTTGATGCTTCTTTTTCATTCGATGGTGTCATCGGCGCTTTTGCGATTACCAAAGATATTGTTATCATCATGTTGGGATTGGGCATTGGTGCGATGTTCGTGCGTTCGTTGACGGTGTTTCTCGTTCATCAAGGGACTTTGGACGAATATGTTTATCTAGAACATGGGGCACATTACGCAATAGGAATTTTGGCATTACTCATGCTAATAAGCACTTATCAGCATATATCAGAGGTATTCACTGGCTTAATTGGCGCGAGTTTGATTGGTTTGTCGTTTTATTCATCGATTCGCTATAAAAATACCCGGACAGATGGATAAGCAATCAACGGATTCAATTCAAAATGCGTTGGGATGTCGGTTATGCGCTATGGGAT
>OGCL01002769.1_pt1 | contig 11541 bp, 7 predicted proteins | sample 1570041 | NCBI WGS metagenome assembly OGCL01 (sample SAMN06266162, study PRJEB24511) | hot springs metagenome | isolation source: Hot spring water | place: South Africa: Limpopo | collected 2015-06-22 | reverse complement strand
AGAGTTGCACCTGGGCAATGTTTATAAAGCCTCACTGGCCAAGGAGCTCGAGCAAGCTGGTTTCCTGCTTCGTTACGAGCGTAATGGCACATTCGACCTAGCTCACTTCACAGATGAGCAGATCCGCGAGTTCAGCCAGCGAAGCCAGCAGATCGAAGCCGCACTGGCCGCCCAGGGTCTAGATAGAAGTACAGCCACCCAAGCTGAGAAAAACCAGATCGCCCTGGCCACCAGGTCGAAGAAAGAGGCCGACGTGGATCGAGAGACAGTGCGGCGCGAATGGAAACAACGCGCGCAGGATCTTGGGATCGATTTCGACAGCCGTGATTGGAAAGGCGCCGGCGCAAATACAGACAGCGGCCGCTCTAAACACGCAACCCAACAGATTGAGCATCCAGTTGAGTGGCACGCTCAGCGGACCATCGACTTCGCTATCAAGAGCCTGACCGAGCGACAGGCTGTCGTAGACGAGAAGTCGCTTACAGAGGTTGCGCTGAAGCATGGCATGGGTGTTCTTGAAGTTGACGACATCCGTGCAGCGATCGACAGCAAAGTCGCCAGTGGGCACTTGATCCGAGAGGAACAGCTATACAGCAGTGTGACCGAGGCTCAGAAGCTCAAGAAGGGCAGGGGAGTTGAACCAGTCCGGCTGACTAAAGCTGAGTGGGTACGCAAGTTGACGACGGGAGGGCGCTCACGGAAGGAGGCGCAAAAGATCGTAGAGCGCGGTATTGCAACTGGCCGCTTGGCTCCGGCCGAGGCGCGCTACACGACTCACATCGCACAAAAGCGAGAACGAGAAATACTGATCCTGGAACGAGAGGGCCGCGGAAAATCAACAGCGACAGTGAGTAAGGAATCTGTTGACGCATTCCTGGCAGCGACCCCCACCATCCGGAGCGAGCAGGCTCGGGCCTTGATTAGTATGACGCAATCCACGAACCGATTTTCAGGCGTTCAGGGATTCGCCGGCGTGGGCAAAAGCTTCGTGACCAAGCCGGCAAAAGAGCTTCTTGAGGCTGAGGGTTTCCGTGTGATCGCACTGGCACCATACGGTAGCCAGGTCAAATCTCTGCAACAGGACGGTATAGAAGCCCGAACGCTGGCAAGTTTTCTGAAAGCCACAGACAAGAAGATCGACGAGAAAACCGTTGTGTTCATCGATGAGTCTGGTGTCATTCCGTCACGTCAGATGCTCGAGACGATGAAGCTGATCGAGGCCCATGGAGCTCGAGCAGTATTTCTAGGCGATACGGCGCAGACTAAGGCGATTGAGGCCGGTATCCCTTTTGCACAGCTCCAGAAAGCCGGCATGGAAATGTCGCATCTGAAAGAGATCCAACGGCAAAAAAACCCGGAGCTCTTGAAGGCTGTCCAGTTGGCGGCCGAGGGGCTATCAGCGAAGTCAGTCGCCCACGTCGCGGATATACACGCGATAAAAGAGCCTGCTGATCGCTATAGGGAGCTTGTGAGCGCTTACGTGGCCAAGACGGTCGATGAGCGCGAAAAAGCATTGATCATCACCGGCACCAACGCCAGCCGAAAAGAACTGAACGCAGTGATTCGTGAAGCGCTGGGCCTGGCAGGCACCGGCGAGCGTGTGAAGCTGCTGGACAGGCAAGACACCACGCAGGCCCAGCGTCGGCACAGCAAATATTATGAGAAAGGGACGGTGATCGTCCCCGATGTTGACTATAAAGTCGGCTTACAACGAGGCATGACTTACCAGGTACTCGACAACGGGCCAGGGAACAAGCTCACGGTGAAATCGCCTGACGGCGAGGTCTTCAGTTTTTCGCCGGCACGCACAACCAAGCTATCCGTTTACAAAGTTGAAACCCAAGAGCTTGCAGCTGGCGACCTGGTGCGTGTGACTCACAACGATGCTCGGCAGGATCTTGCCAATGGCGACCGATTCAAGGTTGCTGAGGTGCAGGAGGGTGGCCGGATCGTACTAGAGGATGCCGCAGGCAACCAGCGCACCCTAGAAGGCCGGGCCGCCCAATTTCTGGCCCTCGCATACACCTCGACAGCTCACTCAGCACAGGGCTTGACGTGCGATCACGTGATGATCAACGTCGACACCAAGTCACGGACAACGACCCAGGAGGTCTGGTATGTCGGAATCAGCCGTGCCCGGTACGAGGCATCCGTATATACCGATGACAGCACGAAGCTTGCCGACGCGGTGAACACCATCAACGGAAAAGCCGCGGCTCTAGAGATCAAGCAGCTGCAACATCATGGCCATGAGCATCCAAATCGAGAGGCGGGTAAGAAGGATGTCGCGCATGATGATCGAGCGCGGGAGCATGCCCGTGACGAACCTCAGAAACGCGAAAAGAATCGCAAGAGCCCTGAGAAAGATGGCCCAGGCGCAGAGCGATAGGCGCTTGCCGGAAAACAAAAAGCCCGCGATTTGCGGGCTTTTTATCTTGGCCATCGTGCTATGCCGTTGATCGCCTTCGGCCGCTTCTCCGGCCTGTGACGATATACAGCACATCGAATCCCCTCTCATCGAGAGCCTTCAATATCTCAGCATTGGGAACCGTAACCCCTTGGACGTAGTAGCTAAATGTCCTCTGGCTACAGCCAGCGTACTGCGCTGCTAGCCTTTGCGTGATATGCAGCCGATTAATCTCGGTGCTGATCCGCTCGCCATACTCTTCCCGCGCACTCATGACTACACCCCCATGTAGGAGGTCAGTCCAGGTGCGCAGGGCGTGAAGGGGATCGTGGCATCTGTTACCGCAGGTTTGGCAGCGGCAAAGCGTAGTCCGTTCACTTGCAACATCTGGAACCTCTAAACGAAACAGGCAGGTTGTCCGCCATGCTCGCATAGTCTCAACTGGCCCCCGGCAAGTGTCAAGCCTGTAAATTGTAAGTTTACGTCCTTGAGCGACGAATGGCGCGGCGATATTATGGCGCCATCATTACGCCATATCAACAAACAGATAGGTGCATTTGCTTCTGAGGGTGACAGTGCGAAAATCCGGCGCCCACGCGACAGTTACTGCACTGTTCCCCCGCTAACCCCCCAAAACAAGCGGCGATTAAATGACCGAACAGAGACTCACCAAAACGGAATTTGACGAGAAAAAGCGATGCCTCGAGAGCTTGGCTTACAGCTCGGTGCTACTGGCCGAGCTGGTCTTAGTGAATGGACTCACAGTAGCTGCGGCTGCCCAGCAGCTGAATATGAGCAGGCAGAACGCACACCAAATCATGAAGAGGGTAGGGGCCTTGATCGAAGGCTTTCCGGCCGACTGGGAAAAGCTGGAGCTATGGGTTCCACCCGAATTGGCCGCCGAGGTACGCCGTCGAGTCCACGATGCTCTCGAACGTCACAAGATGCAGTCTGGCCAAGATGATTAAGAATTTGTTAAAGTCCGGACGGATGCTCCTATCGGGGCATCTCCAGTGTGTTTAAGGCCTGCTCGACAGGCATAAACGCTTAGACGCCCCTCACGGGGCGTTTTTTTTATCTGAGAGAAACACACAATGAATAAAAAACTCAAAAGTGCTGTAACACCAAGTCTGCTGACATTAGCAATTGCTGCTGCCCTACCGGTCAGCGCTCAGGCTGCTGGCTTTATCGAGGACAGCAAAGCCACTCTTGGTCTGCGTAACTTCTACATCGACCGCAACACCAAGAACACCGCCAACAATAATGGCGAGGCCAGCGAATGGGGCCAGGGCTTCATTTTCAATTACAGCTCTGGCTTCACCCAAGGCACCGTTGGCTTTGGCGTTGACGCAATCGGCCTGCTGGGCGTGCGACTCGACTCTGGCGGCTATGACAGCAAGACAGGGCGAGACCGCACACCTGGCCAGCTGTTCCCGCTTGATAGCGATGGCCATGCCGTCAACGACTACAGCAAAGGCGGCGTGACTGCCAAAGTTCGCATTTCCAAGACAGAAGCCCGCATCGGCACCCTCATGCCGAAACTGCCGGTCGTAAACTTCAACGATGGCCGCCTGCTGCCGCAGATCTTCCAAGGCGGACAGATCACGTCCAACGAAATCGATGGCCTGACTCTTACGGCTGGCCAGCTGGAGAACACGAAAACCCGTAGCTCAACTGATGACGTAGGCTTACGCCTGGGCGGCGCAACTAACGGCGCAGATACGAACAAATTCTACTTCGCCGGCGGCGACTATAAGGTCAGCAGCGACCTCACGTTGCAGTATTACTACGGCAACCTCGAGGACTTCTATAAACAGCATTTCCTCGGCGCAGTACACAACTGGGCGATTGGCCCGGGCTCGCTGAAAACTGACCTGCGCTACTTCGACAGCAATTCTGACGGCAAGAACAGCAGCGCGGGCGGGCGCGCAGAAGGCTATCGCAGTGCGGGGTACTGGTCAGCCGGCGCAGCAGATCCAAATCGCTGGGAAGTCGATAACCAGACCTGGAGCGCTCTGTTTACCTACACCCTGGGTTCCCATTTCGCCAGCCTTGGTTATCAGCAGGTTGAAGGGACTAGCGCATTTCCTTTCATTGACGCCGGTGGCGGTGCATCGTCTTATCTGATTACCGATCGGCAAATCGGTAAGTTCGCCAGCGCCGGCGAACGTACCTGGGTTGCAGAGTATGGGTATGACTTTGCGAAACTGGGTGTGCCAGGCCTGAAAGCTAGCGTTGCATACCTGAAGGGCGACAACATCGATGCCGCCAACGGCGATCAGAAGGAGTGGGAGCGCGATTTTCGCGTCGACTACACCCTGCAAGACGGCCCGCTCAAAGGCGTAAACCTGTCCTGGCGTAATGCAACGCTGCGCGGCAACACCACCGCAGCGGATATGGACGAAAACCGACTGATCGTCAGCTATACCCTGACGTTGCTGTAAGTCGGTATCATCCGAACTGGCGGGCTCTACCGTCAACAGTGAGCCCACCAACAAAAGGCCCCGGCACGTGTGAGCGTGACCGGGGCTTTTCTATTCTCTTATTGGCCTTGCACCAGATTTCCTTTCTCTCGGTCTATAAAGCCCAATCTTGCCAGTCAGCGGAGGCAGCTTGTATGGATCATCCATCATGACCAAGAGACGTTTTCCTTCTTACCTGGGGCGACTTACAATCGAACCCAACCAGGTGGTGTCGTAACAAAATCCGTGAACCACTGGAGCGCGTTGTTTGTGAGTATGGTTCGCAGATAGTCGCCGTTGACGCTGATGAGAACTTCGCCAACGGTCTCGCCTTGCTGCGCAGACATAACCCGATTGGTGCCATCGTTGGTGTCGATGTAGTAGGGCACTCTTGCGCCGGCCTTGAAGAGTGCGATCTGGTTCTCTGCGGCGAACTGATGGCCGTACGCAATAGCGCCGTAGGCGGCGTGCTCCCATATTTCCTGATCGGCGTTGGCCCAGTCGGTTGCGGCCCCGCTAAACTCAGCAGCAGCTTGATAAGCTGCTTCGCCAGGGCTCTCAAATCCCGAGGGCGCCCCCAGCCTGTTTTCGGACTTTTGAAGCCTTACAGTCGCTTCTGCAACGGAAAGACGAGCTTCAAGCTCTGCAATGCGCCCCGCCTGCTCGGCGAGTCGGGCTTGTAATTCCGCCTCGTGCTGTTTCTTTGTCATAAACATTATGGAACTACCTACTGGTTTCACACCAAGGGCTTTGCCCTTGTCATCCCACTCTTGCCGCCGAGGGCTCGGGAGCGCGGGACGGTGGAGCTGTCCCACACTCACGAGCGGAGGCTGTGGGGTCGCTGCGCGCCGTCAAGCATAATGCGCCTGTGGCGGTCCCTACGGGACGCGGAACCCACCGCACGCGGCGGGGCCCCCGCCATTACCCTTGACCGCTCTACGCTTGATCAGGATCTTTGAGAGCGTTACGCGCAGATGCAACCTCTGTACGTACCCGGTCGGCCATTTCTGCCGGCATGAACTCCTGCACAAAGATCCAATCGCGCGGAACATCTGCTGCAATCTTGCGGACCTCGATCAGCAGACGGGAGACGTTCTGCCGAGAAACACCGAACGTCTCTACAGCCTCTGACGGTGATAATCCGTCTACGAGAACTGCTCGCACCAGATCGACGCTGCCCTGGGCAAAGCGGCGTAATGCCGGGCGTATATGGTCGAATTGCTCGGCGGTCATTCTCAGACTTTCAGTAGACAAAAGATCCTCCTACAAATGAAAGAACCCCGCATAAGCGGGGTTCTTGAGTGTTCCTTGGTCAGTTCCCGCCGCTCATCGAGGTCGCGTAGGGGTCGGTCTTGTCGAAGTAGTGCCAATTGGCATCCATTTCCTTGGTGACGCCAGCACGCTCCCAGCCTTCGCGGATAGCATCGTTACGCTCGTTGAAACCGGCACAGCCAGTGGTGGCGAGAGCCGAGAGGAGGACGGCGGAAGCAACGGCGATTTTCAGGGCTTTGATTTTCATGGTCATATTCCTTGTGGTTTCCAGTGTGTTTACCAGCAGGCTTTCCGCCGCTGTTGGGTGTAGATTAAGGCCTTCCCTGGCCAGTGTCAACACCCGTCAACACATTATTTTGATTATCTAATCAAGCGCCGCCACCGGAGTCACAGAAAGCGAGAGGCATAGTAATCTCTCTGAAAGCCGTGCCACCTGAGCTAGAGGTCGCGGTCACACGAATATATGCAGTCGTCCCATAGCTGTATGGGCTGCCTACATGTCTCCATGCATTATTGACGGCACCAGTGTAAACAGTCTCAATAACAGATCCTCCTAGGCTATTGATGCGCTGGACGGTGAAGCTTGTTGCACCAGTAACAGACCAGTAAAGCTCCCCCTCCCAACCACTGCCGTTACAGGCCTGCGCGCCATCTCGCTGGCTGAGTGAGTTGAATACCGGCGCAATGCTAACCAGTGCAACATTCGCCGACCGACTACCGGCAGCAGCGTTGGCTATCACCGTCGCATTACCCCCCGTTGCTCCTCGAAGCGTGACACTCGTTACACCACTGGCATCGGTAGTGGTCGACGTAGCCGACAACGTGCCCAAGTTGGTAGACCAGGTTACAGGGATGCCTGCCCCAAAACGATTACCCGCTCCATCCTCAATAGTTGCAGTGAGTGTGCTGACCTGCGTGTTGTCAGCGTTAATCGATTCGGGCGATGCGACCAATGTTGCTACACGCGCGTTAGCAGGGTTTGCTGTGAACGTCACAGCGGCGGTACCGGAAGCGCTGCCTACCGTTGCGCGGACAGTTGCAGAGCCTGCGCTGGCCGAGCTGGTCAGCACTACGGTCGCCACTCCTGCGCCGTTGGCGGTGCTGGAAGCACTGGCCAAACTACCGGCGTTAGTCGTCCACGCTACCGCTGCACCAGATACAGCGTTGCCGTTCGCGTCGCGCACTGTCGCTGTCAAGGTACTGGTCGACGAACCGTCAGCAATGATCGACGCCGGCGAGGCCGACACGGTGATCGCAGAAGCTGCACCAGCGGTCAAGGTGACATTGGCGGTGCTGCCTGCATCGGCGCCGGCGCCACGGGCAGTGACGGTGGCCATGCCGGCAGTGGTGCCGCTCAAGGTGACGCGAGCCTGGCCGCTGCTGTCGGTGACAGCCGTGCTCGAGGACAGATTGCCGAGGTCGCTTGTAAATGTCACAAGCACATTTTCCCCCAGGGCATTGCCGTTGGCGTCACGCACAGTCGCAGTAAGCTCGCTCGACGAACTGCCATCAGCAGTGATGCTTGTGGGCGACGCGGTAAGCCCTACGACACGCGCGGTGCTCGAGTCGGATGCAAAGACAACAGGCACAGACATACCAGGATCGGCAGCGACACCCTTCGCGGTGATGCTGGCAGTCCCGGCAACGGTCGGAGCGGTAAGCACAGCACGTGCCTCACTTCGATCATCAGTCAAGCTGGTTGCGGCCGAGAGAGTTCCGGCACTTGAGCCCCAATTAACCGTTACACCAGGGCCGACGTGGTTGCCTGCTGCGTCGCGTACTGCTGCAAGCAGGTCAATGGTCGATGTGCCGTCAGCCAGTGCGGCAGTCGGCGTGGCTTCCAACGAAATGATCCGAGCTGTAGTCGGATCCCCGGAGAAAACAGCATCTGACGATGCCTCACCGCCCATCGCCTCGGTCGCAGTTACAGAAATGGTAGATGCCGTGTTGCTCACCAATGCAATCCACGCCTGCCCGTCTTTGTCTGTCGTATCAGTCTGGTCAGAGACACTTGCTGCACCAGATACACGCCACTGAATATCAGTGTCGGGTACAGGAGCACCGTCGCGGTCGCGCAATGTTGCCGTGAAAGTTACTTCGTCAGAACCATCCGCTTTGGCAACAGACTTAGAACGCGCCAGGCCGAGACGAAGCGCTTCGACACCGATGCGCATTGCGTTGGACTTCACAACACGGTCGCCGCTCGAACGGCCTTCGGCCATGAGGACGTACGTGTTGGAGCCGGCCGCGTCATACGCCGGCAACGTCAAAGAGGCGGTACCGGAGCCGTCATAGGGAAGGGCATAGGGCGCGGCAGTACCAGTCCAGACAATGTTCTGAATACGGCTCGACGTCACGGTAACTGGGAACGTAATCGTTTGTAGCGGGCTACCAGACGCCTCGTTTGGCAGCATGATCATGCCCGCATCGTCCAGCTTGTAGTCCATGACGATTTCGTTGTTCCTGGATACCAGGTCATAACGGGCGTTCTTGACCAAACGCTTCGCGGCAACGGCGTCAGGGCTGAGCTGCTTGGAAGTAGACGCACCGATTTGGTACGTCAGGGCGAGGCTCGCAGTGGTATCAGAAATTCCGCCCTGTCCACGACGATGATCAACACCGATCGCCAGCATGGGTACTGGTGTGTAGGTTACGCCCACGGTAAGCGCGCTGGGATCTTTCTGGCGGTTACTCGCGCCGAACAGGCTCACCTCATCGCCGAAATACTGCTCATAGACAAGCTTGCCGCCGAGTTGCGGATATGAGGGCAAGAACGCCTCTGCACGAACATCGAAACCATTCGCCGGTCGTTCCAGGTAATCGTCCATATCCGGCGATTTCTTCCAGTCAGACAAACGGAAATAACCGTTCGCTGCGAGCTTGAGGTAATCAGCCCAGGCCTCAGCGCCTATGCCTAAGCGCTCGTTCTGGCCGGTCAGATCCTTGTCATAGAACGCGTTCGCACCGACAAGCCAGTTCTCCAGGTTACGGCGATAACCCGCACCGAGGTTCACCGTGTTCCGATAATCCTCAGTGTAAGCATTGGAGCGCCGATAGCCGAGCTGGGTGAATATAAGGTCTTGCTCGTTATCGACAATGGGCAGAAGCAGGTCGAAGCTACCCACCTTGATACCCCGCTCACCGGTTTTGAGCGTCATTTCGGCTGTGACGTTCTTTGCGCCGAGAGCGCTGCGTACCGCGTCGGTAGTCGCTGAGGCCAACTGTCCAGCAGCCAAAGACTGAAGCTCGTCGACGCCTTGCGACTTGGAACGAGTCTCCGGCTCATGAGCCGCGCCCAGCGGCTTAGCCGCGGCAAGCGGTGGATTCTCGAACAGATCCAGCGAGGGCGCCTTTTCCTCCTGTGCTTTGGCGTTCTTTGCTCGCTCTGCGCTGCCTAGATCCGGCAGCTCTTGACTCGATTGTGAATTGGAACTGCTCGCAGCAGCAGGCACTACTGGGTGCATGCTGTCGGCAACGTTAGTGCACGCTGTTGTGGCCATGAGATATACCACTAACAACTTTTTCAGTATCGGGTTCATACCGCGCCCGGGCATTGTCGTGGGCGGTGAATCATGAACTTTCGCCATGTTTCAAAACTCCCGTAGAGTTATTTAGGGCAAACAAACCCCAGCCGGTGAAACTTCCGGCAGAGGGGAATTGAGGTTTTGTTAGGTATTACTGATAAGCGCTAGGCCACTTCCTCAGCTAGCGTTCTCTTCTTTCCGAGCGGGTCGTACAGAATTTCCTTTATCTGTCTTTTTTCCATGTAAACGATCACGTCAATTGCGCTTGTAATCGTCCGCATGATTACGTCCCAATCCAGTGCTGCCCCGACCTTGGATTGCTTGACCAGTTGCGCAATACGGATAGGCGTAGCCAGTGCGCTATCCGCATGCGTTGAGAAAATAGAACCAGGATGGCCAGAGTACGAGAGGCACAGATAATCCCAGGCTGCATCGTCGCGAAGTTCAGTCATCATTACGCGATCAGGAGTTAAGCGCTTGCAGGCTTTCAATGCCTCCTGAGCGCTCAAGCGGCCTTCTTGATCGCCATACAACATGAACCCGATTTCCTGTTGATGCTTTGCCTTGATTTCGTTGACATCCTCCAGCATCAGAATGCGCTCTTCGCCTGGAATTTCGTCCATCAAGGAGCGCATGAACGTGGTTTTGCCGGACCCAGTGGAGCCAGCTACGGCAATGTTCCTCCTTGAATGCACAGCCAGGCGAAAGAATTTCACCAGATCGCCCGAATCCAGATGTTCAACGAGCTGCTTCTCGAAAGGCTCTAGGAAAACCTCGCGGGTGATCGTCCGTTTTTCAAAGCCACTGAACCTGCCTTCAGAAGCGAGTTCGTCTAGCGACTTCGAAGTCTCCATATGCTTACGAATAGCAACAAGCATCGTCCCATCGATAACAGCAGGAGGTACGCAGAAGATCCCGCGAGAGCCATCAGGAAAAATCACGTTGTTGATGGCTTGCTTGTCGAGGCCATTCTGGTTCAACAAGAACGACAAAAGATTATCTAAATACCCCTGGGTCAAACCCTCTACTTCGTGAAATCGACGGCCACTGATGGTATCGCAAACGACTTGACCGAACTTGTTTATACGGACCTCGAATACATCAGGATCCTCCAAAAACGGAGTGATCAAGTGCATATTGGATGCGGTCAGAAGCTGATCAAAACGCGCCGAGCCAATTACATTATTCACAACTTGCCTCACTTCACTTTCAAGCCGTAGACGCTGCTGAAGTCGATATCGCGTGCGACAAAAATCTGCACGTAGTCCCCCTGGGGAACGTAGAGCGTTGGGGGAATACTCAGCGAGGCCTGCAAAGCTTCCCGTGCCAGCGAATCAGTTGTTTGCTCGGAGTTGTCCAAATTCACGGTGTTACCCGTGTCAGTGTTGTTCTTGTTCAGCGCGTTGATAATTGACTGGAAGGCAGCGCTGGATCCGTCAGAGAACAAACTGATCGCCATTGCATCGCCGAATCTTTCCCAAAAATGCGTATCGACTTGCCCAGGAATGCCGGAGCTACCAAGACGACCAGTACCAGGGCTATCGAGATAGAACCACGCCCCATCGGTATTGCGGCCGCGTGTCCACAGCACAAAGACTCGGGCCTGGCCACGACTGATACCACCTGAAACTTCGCCTTCGACATACGCACCCTTGTCGATCAGCTTGACAGAGTGATCAGCTGACCAGACCTCGCGTGTAGTACGGCAAGCAACGCGCCCAGGAACAGTAGTGTCCAGCTCCGACGCAGTTCCGCACGGGATCATGACCCCGCTGGGCACGGTCAGACGCTGATTGGCCATGTAACCGGCCATCGCCTTCGGTAGACGTGCAGAGCTATAACGTCCAGCAAGCGCAGCGCTGGACTCACTTGGGGC
>OGCL01002768.1_pt1 | contig 11550 bp, 11 predicted proteins | sample 1570041 | NCBI WGS metagenome assembly OGCL01 (sample SAMN06266162, study PRJEB24511) | hot springs metagenome | isolation source: Hot spring water | place: South Africa: Limpopo | collected 2015-06-22 | reverse complement strand
TACCCGGATTTTGCCCGCACCCTGCTGGAGACGACCGGGGTTGACCCCGAGGTGCATGCCACCGGCTTGTACTGGCTGGACCTTGAGGATGAGGCCGAGGCGCTGGCCTGGGCGGGCCGGGAAGGGCGCCGGCTTGAGCAGGTGCCCATGGCCCGGGTGGCGGGTGCGGTACCGGCGTTGGGGGCGGGTTTTTCCCGGGCCGTGCATATGCCCGGGGTGGCCAATGTGCGCAACCCGCGCCTGCTCAAGGCGCTGCGAGCGGCCTTGCTGCGCATGCCCAATGTCAGCCTGCACGAGCAGTGCGCGGTCAGCGGCTTTGTGCAGCAGGATGGGCGCATCACAGGTGTTCGCACGGCTCAGGGCGAGATGCTGGCGGAGCAAGTGGTGCTCTGTGCCGGTGCCTGGAGTGGCGAACTGCTAAGTAGTCTGGGCCTTGAGCTGCCGGTGGTGCCGGTCAAGGGACAGATGATTCTCTATAAATGTGCAGAGGACTTTCTGCCGGCCATGGTGCTGGCCAAGGGGCGTTATGCGATTCCCCGGCGCGATGGTCATGTCCTGATCGGCAGCACCCTGGAGCACGCCGACTTCGACAAGACGCCTACCGAGGAAGCCCTGGCCAGCCTCAAGGCTTCGGCGGAGGAACTTCTGCCCGCCCTGGCCGAGGCCGAGGTGGTGGGGCATTGGGCCGGCCTGCGCCCCGGCTCGCCCGAGGGCATACCCTTTATCGGCCCGGTGCCTGGGCATGAAGGGCTATGGCTGAATTGCGGGCATTACCGCAACGGCCTGGTGCTGGCCCCGGCCTCCTGCCAGTTGCTGGCGGATCTGCTGCTGGGGCGCGAGCCGATTGTCGATCCGGCGCCTTATGCGCCGTCAGGGCGCCTGCCAGTGCTCTAGGGAGCTCCGCGCGCACCGGGGCAATTCGCCGTGTTCAATGGTGTGCAAGGTGTTCAGCCGGGGGATCAGTCGATCCCCAGTTTTTTCAGCCGGTAGCGCATCGAGCGGAAGCTCAGGCCCAGGCGCTGGGCGGCGGCGGTGCGGTTCCAGCGGGTTTCTTCCAGGGCCTGCATGATCAGCTTGCGTTCGATGTTTTCCAGGTGGTCTTCCAGGTTGTCGATCTGCGCCAGGCTGGCTTCCCCGCTCTCGCCGCCGTGGCAGGCATCGCTTAGGCGCAGGTCGCTGGGGCTGATCAGGTCGTCCTCGCACAGGGTGTAGGCACGCTCCAGCATGTTCTCCAGCTCGCGCACGTTGCCGGGGAAACGGTAGCTCTTGAGCTTTTCCAGGGCCTCGGGAGTCAGGCGTGCCGGGCTCAGGCCGCTGCCTTCGGCCAGGCGCTTGAGCATGATCTCAGTCAGCTGGGCGATATCCTCGCGGCGTTCGCGCAGCGAGGGCACGTGCAGTTCGATCACATTCAGACGGTAGTAGAGATCCTGGCGGAACCGCCCGGCGGCCACTTCGGCGGCCAGGTCCTTGTGGGTGGCGCAGAGGATGCGCACATCCACCACCACTTCCTGTTGGCCACCGACGGCGCGCACGGCCTTTTCCTGAATGGCACGCAGCAGCTTGACCTGCATGGTCAGGGGCAGGTCGGCCACCTCATCGAGAAACAGGGTGCCGCCGTTGGCGGCCTGGAACAGGCCCTGCTTGTCTTCGATGGCGCCGGTAAAGCTGCCCTTCTTGTGGCCGAAGAATTCGCTTTCCATCAGTTCGCTGGGGATGGCGCCGCAGTTGACCGGCACGAAGGGCTGTTCGGCTCGCGGGCCCTGCTCGTGGATCAGACGCGCCACCAGTTCCTTGCCGCTGCCGGATTCGCCGCTGATATAGACCGGAGCCTGGCTGCGCGCCAGTTTCTGGATCTGCTTGCGCAGGGCCTTCATCGGCGGCGAGTCGCCCAGTAGGCGGTTGTCCACCGGCAGCTCCTGGCCTTCGGCCTGGCCCAGGCGCAGGGCGGTGGCCACCAGTTCGCGCAGGCGGCCCAGATCCACCGGCTTGGTGAGAAAGTCGAAGGCGCCGGCCTTGAGCGCGTTGATCGCGGTATCCAGGCTGCCGTAGGCGGTGATCATGGCCACCGGCACCTGGGGGTGGCGCTGCTGGATATGCTGCACCAGCTCCAGGCCGGTGCCGTCGGGCAGGCGCATGTCGGTCAGGCACAGGTCGAAGGGTTCCTTGGCCAGCCAGTCGCGGGCCTCCTTGACGTTGCGGGCGCTGCGGGTGTCGAGCTTCATCCGCCCCAGGGTGATTTCCAGGAGTTCGCGGATATCGGGTTCGTCGTCGACGATCAGGGCTCTCTGCCGGGTCATGTTCAGCTCAGTTTGCGCGAGTGGGCGAAGGTGATGCGCAGGCAGCTGCCGCCACCTTCGCGCAGTTTATAGTCAAGACGGGCCTGGTTGCTCTCGCACAGTTCACGGGAAATATACAGGCCAAGGCCCGTGCCCTTGCTCTCCGTGGTGTAGAAGGGCTCGAACAGGTGCTGCTGCTGCTCCTCGCTGATGCCGGGGCCGTCGTCCAGTACTTCCAGCACCGGCAGGTCGCTTTCCTCGTCGCGGTACAGCTTGAGCCAGACCTGGGCGGTGGGGTTTTTCTGGGCGCTGTAGCGCATGCCGTTTTCCACCAGGTTGCTCAGCACCTGATCCAGCTGATGCGGGTCCATGCGGGTCTGGATGCTGCCGCTGGGGGTTTCCAGGTGCAGGGTCTGGTCGCTGGCAGCAGTGCTGCGGAACTCGCTGGCAAAACGGTGCAGCCAGTACTTGAGGTCGAGCAGCTGGGGTTCGGCCTGGCGCCGCCGCGACAGCTGCAGCACGTTCTCGATTACCAGGTTCATGCGCCGCGAGTGGTCCTGGATGATCTGCGCCAGGCGCTTGTCCGGGCCGTGCAGGTCTTCCGACTCCTGCAGCAGCTGGGCGGCATGGCTGACGGCTCCGAGGGGGTTGCGGATCTCGTGGGCAATGCCGGCGGTCAGGCGGCCCAGGGACGCCAGCTTGAGCTGCTGGGCCTGTTGGGCGATCTGCGAAATATCGTCGAGAAACACCAGGCTGTGCTTCTGGTCGCCACGCTGCAGGGTAATAAAGCTCGGCTGCAGTACGCGGTCGTTGGCGGCTGCCTTGAGGCTGGCCGGGCGCAGGCTGGGGTTGTGCAGCCACTGCTGCAGGCGTTTGATTAGTTCCGGGCAGTGCGGGTCGAGGATCTTGCCAGCCAGGTCGTCGTGGCCCAGCAGGTGGCGGGCGCCTTCGTTGGCCAGCAACACCCGGTGCTGTTCGTCCAGCACCAGGATACCGGTGCGCATGCGTTGCAGGATCAGGGCGTTGAGGGCCTCCAGATTGGCCACATCGGTGGCTCGTTGTTCGGCCAGGCGCTCGCTGAGTTGCAGGCGCCGGGTCAGGGCCTGGATAAACAGTGCGGCGGCAAAGCACAGGGCGCCCAGGGTGCCGACCTGCACATACTGGGCGCTGGCGGCGGGGCGGCTAAGGCTGAGGTAGAAGGTCAGGTAGATCATGCCGATGGCCGCGGCGGCGGCAATCAGCAAGCCGATGCGCCCGCGCAGGAGGATATTGGCGATGGCCACGGCCACGATCAGCAGGTTGCCGATACCGCTGGGGGTGCCGCCGGCGGCATAGAACAGCCCGGATAGCAGGCTGACATCGGCCAGCGCGAGGACGAATACCGGGGCCAGGCGCTGTGGGTCGCGCATCACGCCGATGACCAGCACGTTGAGCGCCAGGTACAGCCAGCTGACGCGCTGGAACAGCTGGGCATTGGCCAGGTCGAGCAGCTCCTGGTCCAGGTTGCTGGCCACCAGCAGGGCCAGGGTAATGCCGATAACCAGGCGGTACAGATGATAGAGGCGCAGGATGCGCCGGGCCTGGCTACCGCCCAGCGGGCGGTCCTCAGTGCTCACGGGAGGACGGCCCTTGTTCGAGATGGGCCTGGCTGCAGTACCAGCGCTGGTCCTGGCTTAGGGCATGGTCCTGGGGGATATGCACGCCGCAGTGGGCGCAGCGCACCATGGGCAGGGGGCCGTTTTGATTGTCGCGTGGGGCCGGCCGCGGGCGCGTCAGGCGCCGCCATACCCAGACGATGGCGAAAATGATGGCGATCCACAGCAGCAGACGGAACAGGCCCATAACGGTCTCGTTTAGTGGCAAAGGTGCCAGTTTAGCCAAGCGCATCGGCGCAGCCCAGCGCTGTCTGGGTTGCCATTGATCATAAAACGGATGACAAAAGTAGCGTAACTGCAGGTTTTGACTAGCCTTAGTCCGCAGACACCCTCCTTTGTGCGAGGACCTTGCCGATGTTGCCTATCACCCGGCTCGTCTGGGCGCGCCTGGCTGCGGGCTGCCTGTTGCCGCTACTGCTGGTGCTCGGCGGTTGCAGCGAGCGCCTGGATCATCAGTCGATTGTCAGCAACCGCAGTGCTATCCAGCCCAGCGAGTTGTTGCAGAGTCATGCAGACCGCATGGCGACCCTGGCCATGCGCAACAACCTCAACAGCCTGTATCGGCTGATGGACAAGCTCTATGCGCGCAACCCGCGGGAGTGGCGTAAAAGCGGTTTTGCCAGTGTCGAGCAGGCCAAGCATCAGGTGCATCAGGCCATCGAGCAGGGGCGCCCGTTGCCGGACCTGGCCGGGCGCAGCGATATCGAGGCGCTCAGCCATGCCCTGAGCCCCGAGTACCAGGGTGACCGGGTGGCTGCTTATATCTATGCCCTGGGCAGCATGCTGATCGCGGCCCATGGTGGGCGCACCCAGTACTACCTGACCCATTCGCTGGACGGGCAGTTTATTCACAACGCCGCGCGCAATGTGGAAAAGGCCGCCTGGATGCTGGCCAACCGGCGCGATGAGCAGGGCAACCCCTGGCTGCTGTCCAATGAAATGTCGGCTCAGGGCAACAACCTCAGCTATGCGGTGGAGTTCGGCAAGATAGTCGCGAGGCTGGATTTGCTAAGCGACGTGCTGGATGAGCGCTATCGGCGTATCGGCGTCAATTACGCCCATGGCCTGCTGTTTCTGAATTTCTTGCCGGTGCAGTGATGTCAACGGGGGCTACTGCTCCCAGCGTTGCTGAATGGTCTGCAGCCGGCCCTCGGCACGCAGGCGCTCCAGGGCTGCGGCGAAACGTTCGGCGCGCGCTTTGTCGCCTTTGGCAAAGGCGACAAAGCGCGGCATTTCCACCAGTGGTCTGGGCAGTACGCGTACCTGTTGCTCGGCCAGCTGCTCGCGGACGAAATACAGCAGTTGCACCCGGTCACCGACGATGATGTCGATACGCCCGGCCAGCAGCATGGAGACCAGCTGGCGCGGGTTCTGCGCACTGGTATCGCGCGACAGGTCGGCCTGGTCGAAACTGGACTCGTAGGCATAACCGCGAACCTGACCGATGGTATAGGGCGACAGATCGTCGACCTGTTGCCAGTCCTGAATCGCGGTCTTGTGGGTGGTCATAAACACCGTGGAGCCGGTGCGGATTGGTCCCACCAGCTCATACTGCTGCCGCCGCTCGGCGGTGCCGGCGAACTGGAAGGCCATCTGTGCCTGGCCGTTGTCGAGCATGCGCTTGACCCGTTCCCAGGGATACAGGCGCAACTGGTAGCCGACCGCGGCCTCGTCCAGCACCGCCTGCACCAGTTCCACATCCAGGCCCTTGGGCTGGGTGTCGTCCGGGCCGAGAATAAAACTGTAGGGGGCGAACTGGGCATCGCCCACCACCCGCCAGTCCTGGGCCTGGGCGGTGCAGGCCAGGATCAGCAGCAGGGCAAGGCTGAGTGTGCGCATGGGCTGGGCCTCGGGTAAAGATACATACAGCCTAGACCCCTGGCAGCGCGACGTCAGACCTTGCGCACAAATTCCGACTTCAGCTTCATGGCGCCGATGCCGTCGATCTTGCAGTCGATATCGTGGTCGCCATCGCACAGGCGGATGCCCTTCACCTTGGTGCCGACCTTGACCACCAGGGACGAGCCCTTGACCTTGAGGTCCTTGATCACGGTGACGCTGTCACCGTCCTGCAGCACGTTGCCCACCGAGTCCTTGATCACCCGGGCGTCATCCGCCTCGCCCGCGCCCGCCTGGGCAGGCCACTCATGGGCACACTCCGGGCAGATCAGCAGGTCACCGTCTTCGTAGGTGTATTCGGAATTGCACTTGGGGCAGGGGGGCAGGGTGCTCAAGGGGAGTTCTCGCTGTGTCTCGATTAAGAAGCCGCAAATTATATAGGGTTTTGTCGGTATGGCCGAATGTGCCGGCCTCTGGTCGGCTTGGCGCGTTTCATCATGGCGTAATGGCCCTGTGCAACTATGCTGCCCGCCCAGAGCAAACGCTTGTATGGATCGGGAAAAGGCCGGATTCGTCTCAGTGACTGACTGATTGTGCCGGTCATTACCATCGCGCAGGATGCGCGCCCTCGTCAGCGCAGGCGCTGTTCGAGTGATCTTTAATTGATGAAACCTGGCCAGGGACTGGTGCTACCTATCAATAACCGGGGCATTACCCGGGGTGAGGAGTCAGTAGATGTCGGCGCGGGTGGTATTGGTAGACGATCACGAACTGGTCAGGGCGGGCATTCGCTCGCTGCTGGTGCAGGCTGGTTATCAGGTGGTGGCCGAGGGCAGCGACGGTGATCAGGTCGAAGTACTGGTGGAGGCCCATGAGCCCGATGTGCTGCTGCTGGATTTGACCATGCGCCGCTGCTCCGGCATGGAGGCCCTGGCGGTGGTGCGTTCGCGCTGGCCGCGCTTGCCGGTCATCCTGCTGTCCATGCACGACACTCGCGACTATGTGCTCAAGGCCATGCAGGCCGGCGCCGCTGGCTACCTGCTCAAGGATGCGGCGGTGATCGAATTGCAGCTGGCCCTGCAGTCAGTGCTGGCCGGCCATCGCTACCTGAGTCCCAGGGTGGCCGGCCAGGTGATCGATGCCGCCTCTGGAGAGGAGGCACCCACGGATCTGCTGACCAGTCGCCAGCAGGAGGTGCTGTACTGGCTGGTACGTGGCAAGAGCAACAAGGAAGTGGCCTTTATTCTCAACCTCAGTGTCAAGACGGTCGATACCCATCGGGCGCAGATCATGGAGCGCCTGGGCATTCGCGATCTGGCCGGGCTGGTCATGTATGCCCTGCGTAGCGGCATGCTCAAGCTGGAGGAGTAAAGCGGTTGGTGGCTAGGTAGTTCTACCCGGTTGCCCTAGGTAAATGGCCGATAAGTTTTCTGACGTCAATTGACTAGGCTCTAAGTCGGCTTATGGCAATGTGCCTGCAAATGGCGGGGCTGGGCTCGCACGGTTTTTCCAGCCTGAACTACAGTGTTCTAAGTCCCTATAGATTGTCGGACAAGGCTGCCTTCAGCCTTGGGCTTTACCATCGTCGCCTCTGCAGTCGAGCTCCTCCAATGAACACAACCTTGCGACTTCAGGCCCTGGCTTCGCCCGTTCTACTGGGCGTCGGTTTTCTTTTGTTCTTTCTGATCGCTCTGGTTCTGGCCCCGGTCTGGTGGCAGGGCTTGCTCGGCGCCGTGCTGTTGAGCGCCTGGCTGCTCTTTCTGCTGCGCCAGCCCGTGCCAGCAATGCCAAGCGATACGGCCCAGGAGTCTGCGGCAGCGCACGTGCAGGTCGAGGCGCAACTGGCTGCGCTACGTGAGTTGCTGGCGGCGGTGCTGCCGCTCTGGGGGCGGCATATCGAGCTGGTCAATGCACAGACCGGTAGCGCTACCGGTGGCCTGACCGACAAATTTATCAGCATGAGTCAGCAGATCGGCCAGGTGCTGAGCCTGGGCGGTGACGAGAACGGCGGGGTGTTCGAGGTGCTGCGCAATGCCCAGGTCGAGCTGCCCCAGGCGGTGAAGGCCCTGGATGACACCCAGGGCGAGCGCGAGCGCTTTCTGGTGGAGATCCGTGAGCTCAGCCGCTTTGTCGGCGAGTTGCACGGCATGGCCGAGGATGTGGCCAAGATCGCCTCGCAGACCAATCTGCTGGCCCTCAATGCGGCCATCGAGGCGGCCCGGGCCGGTGAGGCCGGGCGCGGCTTTTCCGTGGTGGCCGACGAGGTGCGCAAGCTCTCGTCCATGTCTGGCGAGACCGGGGCGAAAATCACCGAGAAGGTACAGATCATGGGGCGCTCCATGGAGTCCATGGTGGCCCGCGCCGAGCAGGTGGATGCCCATAGTCATGACAGCATCGCCGCCGCCGAGCATATCGTCGGCAAGGTGCTGAGTGAGCTGGGTGACGGCGTGGCCCAGCTGGAGCAGCGCCTGCAGTTGCTGCAGGGCAATAGCCGGGATGTGGAGCAGACCATCAATGCGGTGCTGGTGGATCTGCAGTTCCAGGACCGGGTCAGCCAGATCATTTCCCATATCACCGAGGATATGCAGCGTCTGCAGGATGGTTTGCAGCAGCAGTCGCTGCCATCCAGCGCGCAGTGGTTACGCCGCCTGGAATCCAGCTACACCACCCTGGAGCAGCAGCAGGTGCATGGCGGGGCCAGAGCCGCGACCGTGGAGCAATCCTCGGTGACATTCTTCTGAGTAAACCGAAAAGGAACGCAAGGTTATGGGCAAGACAGTACTGGTCGTGGATGACTCCAGCAGTTTTCGCCAGGTCGTGGGTATCGCCCTCAAGGGCGCCGGTTATGACGTACTGGAGGCCTGCGATGGCAAGGATGCGCTGAGCAAACTGGATGGGCGCAAGATCAACCTGATCGTTTCCGATGTGAACATGCCGAATATGGACGGCATCACCTTCGTCAAGTCGGCCAAGTTGTTGCCAGCCTACAAGTTCACCCCGGTGATCATGCTCACCACCGAAGCCGGCGAGGCGAAAAAGGCCGAGGGCAAGGCCGCCGGTGTGCGCGCCTGGGTGGTCAAACCATTCCAGCCCCCAGTGCTGCTGGATGCCGTATCCAAGCTGATTCTGCCTTGAGGGAATAAGCCGTGGCCGTGGTCAATAGTCGTGAAGAGGCAGGGCGGCAGGTTTTCGAAGTGGTCGGTGAGTTCAATATCTACCATGCTGGCCAGCTCAAAGAGGAGTTGCAGGCCTTGCTGGGCAGCCAACCGCAGCTGGAAATCGACCTGGGTGCGGTGACCGACTTTGATTGTTCCGGGGTGCAGATTCTCCTGCTGCTCAAGCGTGAAGCCCAGCGCCATGGGCGATTACTGACTTTCAGTCACCACTCGCCGGCGGTGCGCGAGGTGCTTGATCTGCTCAACCTGGTGGCCGAACTGGGCGACCCGTTGGTGATTCCCCTGGATGCCCAAGGAGCGCGAGCATGAACCTGGATCAAGCCCGTGGCGCTCTGGTGCAGGAGGCCCGCGAACTGCTCGGCGAGATGGAAAACGCCCTGCTGGAAATTGAGCAGGACGGTTTCAATGCCGAGCGGGTCAATGCCATCTTCCGCGCGGCCCATACCATCAAGGGCTCGGCCGGGCTATTCGGCCTGGAGTCCCTGATCAACTTCACCCATGTGGTGGAAAGCCTGCTGGATCAGGTGCGCAACGGGGAAAAGAGCCTGGATGGTGCCATGCTTTCGCTGCTGCTGACCTGCGGTGACTATATCGGCAGCTTGATCACCGCAGTGGAGGACCGCAGCGAGGCCATCGACCCCAATCCCGAACTGCGCGCCTACCTGCTCAGCCAGTTACACGAGTATATGGCCGCAGGCCTGGCCGAGAGTCCGACCGCAGCTCCCGCCGCCGAGCCCGTCGAGGCGCCGGTCGCCCAGGCACTGTCGCCGCTGCCGCCTACCGGCAAGGTCGATGTGCTCAGTGGCGAGCAGGTGGGCAGCGACCTTTGGCATATCTCCCTGCGCCCCAGCAGCGATGTGTTGCGCAATGGCATGGACCCGCTGTCCTTTCTGCGTTACCTGAGCAAGCTGGGGCGTATTGCCTACCTGCATACCCTGACCGATACCCTGCCCGGCGCCGAGGGCTTCGATGCCGAGAACTGCTACCTGGGTTTCGAGATCGAGTTCGAGTCCCAGGCCAGCAAGCAGGAAATCGAAGACGTCTTCGAGTTTATCCGCGAGGACAGCCAGCTGCTGATTCTGCCGCCCCATAGTCTGATTCAGGAGTATCTGCAACTGATCAAGGCGCTGCCTGAGGCCCCCGGGCGTCTGGGCGAAATTCTGCTTAAAAGCGGCGCCCTGACAGAGCATGAACTGCAGCGCGTGCTGGCCCTGCAGGGCGCGGCACCGCAACCGGCGCCACCGCTGGGCACCCTGCTGGTGGAAGAGCAGCTGGTGCCGCCACCGGTGGTGTCTGCCGCGCTAAACAAGCAGAAGCAGGTGGAGGACAAGCGGGTTCACGAGCAGGTGTTTATCAAGGTCGAGGTGGGCAAGCTCGACCAGCTGATCAACCTGGTGGGTGAGCTGGTGATCGCCGGTGCGGCGGCCAGCCTGTCCCTGCGCCAGGGGGATCCGGCGGCCATGGCCGAGGCCAACGAAGGGGTGGCCACCCTGGTCGAGCATATCCGCGATGCTTCGCTTTCCTTGCGCATGGTAGCCATCGGCGAAGTGTTCCAGCGCTTTCCGCGGGTGGTGCGCGATATCAGCAAGGAGCTGGGCAAGGATATCGAGTTGCTGGTGACCGGCGCCGAGACCGAGCTCGACAAGTCCATGGTGGAGAAGCTCTCCGACCCGCTGATGCATATCGTGCGCAATGCCATGGATCACGGTATCGAGAACGCCGCTGAGCGTCAGGCCGCGGGCAAGACCGCCAGCGGCACCCTGCGCCTCAATGCCTTCCATGAGTCTGGCAGCATCGTGATCGAAGTCAGCGACGACGGCCGTGGTCTGGATCGCCAGCGCATTCTGGCCAAGGGCATCGAGCGTGGCCTGGTGCAGCCGGATCAGGTGCTCAGCGACGCCGAGGTGTATCGCCTGATCTTCGAGGCCGGCTTTTCCACCGCCGAAGCGGTGACCAACCTGTCCGGTCGCGGCGTGGGCATGGATGTGGTGCGCAGCAATATCGAGAAACTACGCGGCGAGGTGGAGGTGCTCAGCGTCTTCGGCCAGGGCACCACGGTGCGTATCCGCCTGCCCCTGACCCTGGCGATCATCGACGGCTTCCAGGTCAAGGTGGCCGACGAAGCCTTCGTCCTGCCCCTGGACCAGGTGGTGGAGTGTGTCGATCTGAGCCAGCAGGGCAGTCTGCACGACCTGTTCAGCCTGCGCGGAGAGCCGCTGCCCTATGTGCGCCTGCGTGAGCTGTTCGCCCTGCCACCCGGCGACAACCTGCGCGAAAGCCTGGTGGTGCTGCAGTACGGCAGCCAGCGCGCCGGTGTGGTGGTGGATCAGCTGGTGGGCGAGTTCCAGGCGGTGATCAAGCCCCTGGGGCAGATCTTTGCGCAAAACAAGGTATTGAGCGGCTCCACCATTCTTGGCGACGGCAGTGTTGCGCTGATTCTGGATGTGGCCCATTTGATTCAGCGTGCCAGTGCAGCCGCTGACCATTCGGTAGGTGCCGGCCAGCGACGGGTACAAGGCCCAACGCAGGCGGTATCGACTCACTAGGCAGGGAGAAGGAAATGTTCGACAAAATGAAGGTGGCCACCCGCCTGCTGCTGCTGGC
>OGCL01002767.1_pt1 | contig 11560 bp, 11 predicted proteins | sample 1570041 | NCBI WGS metagenome assembly OGCL01 (sample SAMN06266162, study PRJEB24511) | hot springs metagenome | isolation source: Hot spring water | place: South Africa: Limpopo | collected 2015-06-22 | reverse complement strand
ATGCATGACACGGTGGCAAACGACGATTAGGGGTTCGGACGCGATTTGTTGGGGTTCCTTCGTCACCCCAACCTACGGGGCTTCCACGAAGACGCCAACCGAGGAATCTAGGATAAAAAGCCGCCGTTGCAACTGCCCAAGCAGCGCCGGCGCGGCCTGTGGCGGGGTCCAGGGGATGCCGAGTCGGGCCAGGCTGGTGACCTCCAGGCCGGGATAGCCGCAGGGGTTGATGCGGGCGAAGGGGGCGAGGTCGTTGTTCACGTTGAGGCTGAGGCCGTGGTAGGTGCAGTGGCGGCACACCCGCAGGCCGAAGGAGGCGATCTTGCGTTCGCCCACATAGACCCCCGGCGCGCCCTCCCGCCGTTGTCCTTCGAGCCCAAGCCCCGCCAGCAGGGCGAGCACGGCCTCTTCCAGGAGTCCCACCAGGGCCTTGACGCCGATGCCAAGGCGGGCGAGGTCGAGCAGCGGATAGACCACCAGTTGGCCGGGGCCGTGCCAGGTGACCTGACCCCCGCGGTCGCTGTGGATCACCGGGGTGGCGCCGGGGTCGAGGAGATGTTCCGGCCGGCCGGCGCGGCCGAGGGTATAGACCGCGGGGTGTTCCAGCCACCATAGCTCGTCCGGGGTGGCGGCGGTGCGCCCGGCGGTGAATGCCTGCATGGCCCGCCAGGTCGTTTGGTAGTCGCACAACCCCAGGGCGCGCATCCGCGGCGGCGGTACGGGGGCCTTGATGATGGTGGCGGCCACTTGGCGAGGAAGAGAGCTGACAGGTCTTCAAGACCTGTCAGCTCTGGCGGAGGGGATGGGCGAGGCCGCGGGGGGGGTCATAGGCTCATTAGCACCCGCGGGTGGCCGCTCAGTTCGCGGTAGAGGTCGTCGAGCTGGGCGCGGCTTTCGGCCTGGAAGCTGACGGTGACGGCTAGGTATTTACCGCCGCTGGAGGGGCGCACCCGCACCGCCCCCTCGCCAAGGCCGGGGACGTGACGACGCACGATCTCCACCACCAGGGCGTCGAAGTCGGGGGCGGCGAGGCCCATGACCTTGATCGAAAAGGCGCTGGGGAATTGGAACAGGGCGTCGCCGCCGCCCGGCGGGGTCATTGGAACCATAGCAATAGGGTGTCTCGGGTTTTGGCCCAAATCCCCCCTTCCTCCACTGTTTCCAGGGCGACCAGGGGGGCCTCGCGGATCGGCTTGTCGCCGAGCTTGACTTGGATCTTGCCCAGTTCGGTCCCCTTGGCCAGGGGGGCTAGGATGGGGGTCGCCGGCAGGCTGAGGCTGGCTTCCAGTTTCCCTTTGGCGCCGCGCGGGATGGTGACCGCCAGGGCCGCGGCCGGGCCGAGCGGCAACATCTTTTCGCCGCCCTTCCATACCCGTTGCTCGGCGAGCTTGCTGCCGGCGGGGTAGAGGGTCTTGGTCTCGAAGGCGCTAAAGCCGTAGTTGAGCAGGGTCTGGCTCACCTGCTCGCGGGCCTTTTCGCTGCGGGTGCCGAGCACCACGGAGAGGAGACGCTGGCCGTCCCGTTTCGCCGAGGAGACCAGACAGTAGCCGGCCGCCGCGGTGTGGCCGGTCTTCATGCCGTCCACCGAGGGGTCGTGCCACAACAGGCGGTTGCGGTTGCGCTGGGTGATTTTGTTCCAGGTGAATTCCTTGAGGGAGTACCAGGCATAGTATTGCGGAAACTCGCGCATGGTGGCGGTGGCCACCTTGGCCACATCCCGCGGGGTGGTGTAGTGGTTGGGGTCGGGCAGGCCGGTGGCGTTGACGAAATGGGTGGCGGTCATACCCAGTCGTTGGGCGTACTCGTTCATCTTGCGGGCGAAGGTCTCCTCGCTGCCGGCGGCGTGCTCCGCCAAGGCGATGCTGGCGTCATTGCCGGATTGGATGATCATGCCCTTGAGCAACACCTCCACGGGCACGGGTCGGCCCACCTCGATGAAGGAGCGGGAACCCTCGGTGCGCCAGGCCTTCTCGCTCACCACCACCGGTTGATCCAGGCGGATCTTGCCCTCCGCCAGTTCATGGAACAGCACATAGGCGGTCATCAGCTTGGTGAGGCTGGCGGGCTCCAGGCGCTGGTCCGCGTTGCTCTCCGCCAGGGTTTGACCGGAGTCGAAGTCTTGCAGCAGATACCCCGCCGCCTCTACCTCGGGCGGCTTTGGAAAGATGGCCGGGGGGTCCGAGGCCTGGGCGGCGAGGAGGCCGCCGGCGAACAGGACGAGGCCCGCCAGCGAGCGCTGCGGGCCGAGGAGAAGACGAAACCAATGCAATGGGGCGCTCCAGGGTTTGTGGCGGGGGCGGCTCAATCCTGTACCACCTTGAGGTCCGAAAAGCCAAGCTCGGCCAGGCGCAGGCTGAGGCCGCGGATGGCCTCTGGATCCCGCAAGGGGCCCACCTGGACGCGGAACAGGGGCGGCGAGCCGGCCTCGTCCCCGCGCACCCGAATCTCGCCGCCGAGGGCGCGGCGCAACTGGTCGCGCAGGCGACCGGCGTTCTCCGGGGTGGAGAAGGCCCCCACCTGGAGATACAGCGGGTCGCTGGCGGCGGTGGGACGGGCGTCTGAACGAGCGGCCAGCCGGGTGGCCGGCGGCGCGGCGGGGTCGAGGTATTCCACCTCCACTAAGCCGGTGCCGTTGTGGACAAAGCCGAGCTTACCGGCGGCCACATAGGAGAGGTCGATAAGGCGGTCGTCCACGAAGGGGCCGCGGTCGTTCACCTTGACGATGATGCTGCGGCCGTTTTGCAGGTTGGTCACCCGCGCATAGCTGGGGATGGGCAGGCTCTTGTGGGCGGCAGTCATTTGGTAGAGGTCGTAGATCTCCCCGCTGGCGGTGGGCCGGCCGTGGAACTTGGTGCCATACCAGGAGGCCGTGCCGCGCGCGCGATAGCCGCTGGGATCCTTCATCACCGGATAGCGGACGCCCCAGACCTCGTAGGAGGCCGGGTTGGCGCTGGCGCTGCGCACCTCGACGCGCGGCACCGCGTCGGGGATGCGGTCGAAGTCCACATAGCCGGGGGGCGCGCCGTCGCGCACCGCGGTGCCGTCGGTGCGGGGCTGGCCGGCGCAGCCGCCGAGCAGCGCCAATGCCAGCAATAACCAACCCGCGCGTAATGCCTTCATCGCCTTAGCCGTCTCTTCGGTCATAGTTCCGCTCCCGCCGTAGGTCCAGGATCTCCTGGCTCAGCTGGTACGCCGCCATGGCGTACAAACTGCTGTTATTATAGCGAGTTATCGTATAAAAGTTAGAAAATCCCACCCAATATTCCCGGCCCATCGCGCCGTCCAGGCGCAACAGGGCCACCGGGGCGTCCGCCGGCGCGGGGGTGGCGATGGTGATGCCGGCCCGCTCCAGTTCGCCGAGGGTGAAGCTGGGCTTGCTGCCGGCCTCGACGAAGCGGTCGTGGCGCTCGTCGGCCAGGGCGCGGGCGGTGACCGGCGCGCCGCGCCGCCAGCCGTGGCGGGCGAAGTAGTTGGCCACGCTGCCGATGATGTCCGCTTCGCTGCCGAATAGGTCGCGCCGGCCGTCGCCGTCGAAGTCCACCGCATAGGCGCGGTAGCTGCTGGGCATGAACTGCCCCTTGCCCATGGCGCCGGCATAGGAGCCCTTGAGTTGCAAGGGGTCGAGCCCTTCTTCTTCCACCAGCAGGAGGAACTCCGCCAGCTCCTTGCGGAAGAAGGCGGCGCGTTTGGGATAGCAAAAGGCGAGGGTGGCCAGGGCGTCCAGCACCGAATACTTGCCCATGAAGGCGCCGTAGCGGGTTTCGATGCCGAGGATGGAGACGATCATCTCCGGCGCCACGCCGAAGCGCTCGGCGGCGGAGCTTACCAGCCCCGCGTGCTGCCGCCAGTAGGCCTCCCCCCCTTCAATGCGCTCGCGGGTGAGGAAGATCGGCCGGTAGTCCCGCCAGGGCTTGGCCTCCGCCGGCTTGGAGATGGCGTCGATGATGCTCTGGCGGTACTGGGCGCGGGACAGCAATTCCTTGACCTTTTTCCGCTCCAGGCCGTGCTTTTGCACCATCTCTTCCACAAAGACGGCCACCCCCTCGCGAAACGAGGCCGGTGTGGCGGACCAGGCCGGGGTGGCCGCGAGGAGGCTGAGTAGGGCCAAGAAAAGGGGCAGGATTCGACGCATATTGGCTCTGTGCTCTGTGCTCTGTGCTCTGTGCTAGGTGCTAAGTTCTCGCTCCTCAGCTCTCCGCTCTCGACTTTCAGGTCGGCAACAGCCGGCGATGGGTATGGATGGACATGAGGATACCGAAGCTGGCCATTAAGGTCACCAGGGCGGTGCCGCCGTAGCTAATCAGGGGCAGGGGAACCCCCACCACCGGCAACAGGCCGGAGACCATGCCGGCGTTAACAAACACATAGAGGAAGAAGACCAGGCTGAGGGCGCCGGCGAGCAGTCGGCTGTAGGCGTCCTGGGCGCGCACGGCGATGAACAGGCCGCGCATCACCACGAACAAATAGAGCCCGAACAGCAGGGCGACGCCGTTGAGACCGAATTCCTCGGCCACCACCGCGAGGATGAAGTCGGTATGGCGCTCAGGCAGAAAGTCCAGATGGGACTGGGTTCCCTCCAGCCATCCCTTGCCGTAAAGGCCGCCGGAACCGATGGCGATGGTGGATTGGATGATGTGGTAGCCGGCGCCCAGGGGATCGCGCTCCGGGTCGAGGAAGGTGAGCACCCGATTGCGCTGATAGTCGTGCATCCCCCACTCCCATAGGGCCAGGGCCGCCGGTGCCGCGATCAAGATCAACAACAGGATGAAGCGCCAACGCAAGCCGGACAGGAACATTACGAACAGGCCGGCGGCGGCCACCAGCAGGGAGGTGCCGAGGTCGGGCTGTTTAGCGATCATCAGCACCGGCAGCAGGATCAGGATGGCGGCGCCCAGCAGGCGCAGCCAATGGGGCGGCAACGGGCGCTCCGCCAAGAACCAGGCGACCATCATGGGTGCCGCCAGCTTGGCCAGTTCGGAGGGCTGGAAGCGAATCACCCCAAGGTCGAGCCAGCGCTGCGCCCCCTTGCCGATCTCGCCGGCGACGAGCACCGCCAGCAGCAGCAGGAAGCTCAGCAGATACAGCCAGGGCGACCAGCGCCGCAGTTGTTCCGGGGAGAGCTGGGCCACGCCGGTCATGAGCAACAGACCGAGCCCGAAACGCAATCCCTGGCGCTCCACCTGCCCCCAATCCTGGCCGCTGGCGCTGTAGAGCACCACCAGCCCGTAGCCGGCCAGCAGCAGGATGCCGGTGAGCAGGGGCGCATCGAGGTGCAGGCCGGCCAACAGGCCCTGCGCCCGGGGCGGCTCGGAGGGTCGCAGGCTGCTGCCGATGCTACTCATGAGGAGGGTCTCCCAACGGATGGCCAAGGTAACGGCCAATCAGGCGCGCCGCGATGGGCGCCGCCACTGCGCCGCCATGCCCGCCGTTTTCCACCAGCACCGCCACCGCAATGCGCGGATCCTCCACCGGGGCGAAGGCGACGAACAGGGCATGATCGCGCATCTTTTTGCTGATCTTGTCCTCGTCGTACTCCTCATCCTGCTTCACCGTGAACACCTGGGCGGTGCCGGTCTTGCCGGCGATACGGTAGTGCGGGCTGCGGATGCGCTTGGCGGTGCCACGGGGGTCTTCCACCACCGCGGTCATGGATTCTATGATCTCTTCCCAGTGCTGGCGATCCTTCACCGGCACGTCCCCCGCCACCTTGGGCGGAACCCGCTCCGGGGGCGCCCCGGGGTAGGCCGCCATGGCCTCCACCACCTGGGGGACGAAGTGCCGCCCGCCGGACGCCAGGGTGGCGGTGGCGTTGGCCAGTTGCATGGGGGTGACCAGGAAGTAGCCCTGGCCGATCCCCACGATCAGGGTCTCGCCGGGATACCAGGCGGCCTTGCGAACGCGCCGCTTCCACTCGCGAGAGGGCAAAAGGCCGCCCAGTTCGCCGCTAATGTCCACCCCGGTGGGGGCGCCGAAGCCGAAATGACGGAGAAAATTGTACATCCGGTCCACCCCGAGTTGGGCGGCGAGGTCGTAGAAATAGACATCGCAGGACTGCACCATCGCCTGATGCAGGTCGATGGCGCCATGCCCACCCTTGCGCCAGTCGCGGTATTTGTGGTCGCTGTTAGGGAGCTGGTAGTAGCCGGCACAATATTTGGTCTGGGTGGCATTGATGACACCCGCCTCCAGCCCCGCCAGCCCCATGAAGGGCTTCACCGTGGAGCCCGGCGGGTATTGGCCGCGCAGGGCGCGGTTGTAGAGGGGGCGCTGCGGCGATTCCTGCAGCGCCTGGTAATCCTTGACCGAGATGCCTTCCACGAAGGGGTTCGGGTCGAAGCCCGGCTTGCTGATCATAGCCAATACATAGCCGGTGCGGGGGTCGATGGCCACCGCCGCGCCGATCTCCGAACCGAATGCCTCCAGCCCCTCCTGTTGCAGGTTGGCGTCAATGGAGAGGAAGAGATCCTTGCCGGAGATTGGCGGCTGCTCCTCCAGCACCCGAATCACCCGTCCCATCACGTTGACCTCCACCTGCTGCACCCCCACCCGGCCGTGCAACTCCGCCTCGTGATACCGCTCCACCCCGGACTTGCCGATGTGGGAGGTGCCGCTGTAGTTGGAGGGGTCGATCTCCCGCAGGTCTTGTTCGCTGATGCGCCCCACATAACCAAGCACATGGACGGCAACGTCCGCCATCGGATAATCGCGCAGCAGTTTGGCCTCGATCTCCACGCCGGGGAAGCGATGCTGATTCACCGCGAAACGGGCCACCTCCTCCGGGGTCAGATGCACGCGGATCGGCACCCCCTCGAAGCGCCGACGCTGCTGCCGCAATTTGTGGAAGCGGGCGATATCCAGTTCGTCGATGGCGATGAGGGCGCCGAGCTGGCGGATGGTCTGCTCTAGGTTCTCCACCTGTTCCGGGATGATCTCCAGGCTGTGGGTGGGAACATTCTGCGCCAACAGCACGCCGTTGCGGTCGTAGATGAGGCCGCGGGTGGGCGGCAGCGGCAGCAGCTTGACGCGGTTCTCGCGCGCCAGTGTGATGTAATGCTCGTGCTCGAGGATCTGCAATTTGACATAGCGCAGCAGCAGTACCGCCAACAGCGCCACCACCACTACCCCGGCCTGCAGCGCACGGGCGAAAAAGAGACGGCCCTCCTGCTGATAATCCCGCAGCGGGATTATTTGCGACATCAGCTTACCTGAAAGCGACGGCGCAGGTCGCGCAGGACGATGAAGGCCCAGGGCCACAGCAACATGCCGATGGCGGGCGCGCCCCAGTAGCGGAGATCCGGCAACGGCTGATGGGTGGCGCCGATGATCCACAGGGCCAACAACCGCTCCAACAGCAAGAGGACAAAGATGGCGATGGATTGCTGCCAGAGGGGGAACAGACGGATCTGGCGATAGACCTTGAGCACCAGGAAGGTGATCACGGAGAGGCCGAGGGCGTGCTGTCCCAGCAGGGTGCCGGTAAGCACATCCACCAGGATGCCGAGCAGCCAGGCGCTGCCCACCCCCACCCGCTCCGGCGCCGCCATCACCCAGTAGATCAGCACCAGGGTGTACCACTGGGGACGGAACGGCCGCGCCCATTCAGGTAAGGGCTGCAGGGTCAACAACAGGCTAACCAGCAGGGTGACGAGAATGACCATCCCCCCGCGACGCCGCGCCAGGGTCATGTTCAGCGCCCCCCGACGCCCGGAACGCCCCCGGCGGAGCCCGCCAGGATGGTGTCCGGGTTTATCGCCCACACCAGCAGCACCTCGCGCACCCGTTCCAGGTGGGCGCTGGGCCTGGCCTGCACGCGCAGGAAGGGACGCCCGGTCTCCGGCTGCACCGAGATGACCTGACCCACCGGATAGCCGGCCGGAAATAGCCCGCCGAGACCAGAGGTCACCAGCAGGTCGCCCTCCTGAATATCGGCGTTGTTGGGTAGATGAGGCAGTTCCAATTCATTGGTGCGGCCGGTGCCCATGGCCACGGTGCGCAGGCCGTTGCGGTTGATCTCCACCGGCAGGGCATGGCTGGCATCGGTGATCAGCAGCACGGTGGAGGAGAGGGGGTTGACGTTCACCACCTGTCCCATCACCGCGTTGGCGTCCAACACCGCCTGGCCGTTATAGACCCCGGAGACGCTCCCCTTGTCGATCACCACCTGCTGGCGATAGGGATCGAGGTCCACCGCCAGCAGCTCGGCGATCAGCACCCGCTCCCCCACCTTGAAGGAGGAGTCGAGCAGGTCGCGCAGCCGCATGTTCTCCGACTCCAGCGACAGCAGCTTCTGCTGCTGCGCCATCAGCCGCAGGTTCTGCCGGCGCAGCGAGGCGTTCTCCTCCAGCAGCAGCTCGCGGCTGCCGAATTGCTGGGTCAGCCATTCACCGGCCAGAATCGGGGTACTGGCAAGAAAATGGAGCGGGGCGGTGACGTTGGAGAGGAGCGCGCGCACCCTCTCCATTTGGTGGTGGCGGTGATCCGCCAGCATCAGCACGACCGACAGCACCACCGCGATGACCAGCCGCGCGGTGATGGAAGGGCCCTTGGCAAAGATCGGTTTAATGGCAGTGCAGCCTCGTCGGTTCGCGGAAAAAAGGGCGTGGGTCTTGCGACGTTCCGCCTACTCCACCACAAAAAGCTCACCGCCCTTTTCGTCCATCATTTCCAGTGCGCGTCCGCCACCGCGGGCCACGCAGGTGAGGGGATCCTCGGCCACCAGCACCGGCAGACCGGTCTCCTCCTCCAGCAGGCGATCAATGTCGCGCAACAGGGCGCCGCCGCCGGTGAGCACGATGCCGCGCTCCGCCACGTCGGCCCCCAGTTCCGGCGGGGTCTGCTCCAGCGCCGCGCGCACCGCGCTGACGATGCCGGACAGGGGCTCCTGCAAGGCCTCCAGGATCTCGTTACTGTTGAGCACAAAACTGCGCGGCACCCCCTCCGCCAGATTGCGGCCCTTTACCTCCACCTCGCGCACCTCGTCGCCGGGGAAGGCGGAGCCGATCTCCTTTTTGATCCGCTCGGCGGTGGCCTCGCCGATTAGGGTGCCGTAGTTGCGCCGCACATAGGAGACGATGGCCTCGTCGAAGCGGTCGCCGCCGATGCGCACCGAGTTGGCATAGACAATGCCATTGAGGGAGATGATGGCCACCTCGGAGGTGCCGCCGCCGATGTCCAGCACCATGGAGCCCCGCGCCTCATGCACCGGCAGGCCGGCGCCGATGGCCGCCGCCATCGGCTCCTCGATGAGGAACACCTCGCGCGCCCCGGCGCCGGCGGCGGACTCTTTGATCGCCCGCCGCTCCACCTGGGTGGAGCCGCAGGGGACGCACACCAGCACCCGCGGGCTGGGGCGGATGATGCGCGTCTCATGCACCTTGTGGATGAAGTGCTGGAGCATCTTCTCGGTAACGGTAAAATCAGCGATCACGCCTTCTTTCAGCGGCCGGATGGCGGTGATGTTGGCCGGGGTGCGGCCGAGCATCTGCTTGGCCTCCAGGCCCACCGCGGCCACCGAGCGGCCGGCGCCGCCACCGCGGTCGGAGCGGATCGCCACCACCGAGGGCTCGTCCAACACGATCCCGCGGCCGCGGGCATAGATCAGGGTGTTGGCGGTCCCAAGATCAATGGAGAGATCGTTGGAAAACAGGCCGCGAATGCGTCGGAACAACATCAGGGCAAGGATCCTTAGGGTGTAGGTTGGAGGCGCGGGAGGGTTGGCAGAGGGAGTTTGCGCGCAAAATCATACTTTAACAACGGACTATCCGAAAGCGCAAGCAGGGAACGACAGCAATTCCAAATTTAAACCACGCCGGTCGCTGGTGTACCCGCGACCGGAACCTTTGCCTTGGCCGGCTTGCGGACATAGACGGGCGTCTTGGCTTGACCCGGGAAAGGTTCCGGTCGGGGCTGCAAGCCCCGACCGGCACAGAGAACCAAGGCCGCCCGCCAGCAACCGGGACTCAGCGCCCCACCATGCCCAAAAAATAGCGCACATTGGCCGCCAGGTCCGGCGAGTGGCCATAGAGCCCGCCGCCGATGAGGAACAGCACGTCCTCACCGTAGAGGTCGAGCATATCCGGCACCCGGTCCAGGGTCATGCCGCCCCCTGGCGACGGAAAGATGGGGGCCAGCTCCCCCAGCGGCCCGGTGCAGGCGGCGGCGATCTCCGCGCACTCCGGACGACTGAAGCCGAAGCGTCCGCCGTAGTTGGGAAAGATGGAGACGTCCGCCCCGGCGAGCCGTTGCAAAAGGCCGAACAGGACGCCGTGGGAAAAGCCGTTGCCCATCCCGGTGACGGCGCTGCCCAGCAGGGCGGGATGGGCGAGGATCGGTAGATGGATCGACGGATCGGCGGCTAGGTGGCGCATGGCGTCGAAGCCGGTCAGACCGGGGGCGATCAGCAATGCGCCGGCGCCCTGTTCCACCGCAAAACGGGCGCGCTCCAAAAGCCGCGGAAAGGGGGCGGTGATGTTGGGGGCGTAGAGGGAGCCATGCCCGCTCCGCGCATTCGCCTCCGCCACCGCCGCCACGCAGGCGCGCACCCGCTCCTCGAAGCGGCAGAAGGGTTGGTCCGACAACCCGTGATCATCCTTAATGATGTCCACCCCGCCCATCGCAAAGCCATGCGCCAGCTTGGCGATCTCCCGCGGCGAATACCCCATCGGCTTGAGGGCGGTGCAAAGCAGGGGCTTGTTGGGTTGCCCCACCCGCTTGCGGACGCCCTTAATGCCGAAACGCGGACCGGGGAACAGGCCCAGGATGCCGGGGCTTAGCGCGATCCCTTGCACCCGGATGCCGGGCTTGAGGCTGGTGTTGCCGAACACTACATTGAGAAACTGGGTCAGCTCCCCGGCGGCGCAGGCGTCGGCATAGCTAATACGGACATCAAAGCGCCCCGGTCCCGCCTCCTCGATGGCCTCGATGCGGCCTAGGATCTCCTCGCGGATGAAGCCGTCGGGCGTTAGCTGGTCCGGCAGCTCCACGGTCTGTTCCAAACAGATCGCCTCCGCCTGCTGGCGGACGAAATCGCGTCCGCCCTGAATGCGATAGGTAACGACAAAACGGCCCTGATTCACGATACCCCCCCGACGGATCCCAAAAAAAAGTCTGCGGCCTTTCGCGCTACGCTTTTGCACTCCAGCCTCACAAGTGGCGGGAACGATGATCAAGGCCAAGTCTGCCAAGGGTACGAAGGAAGGGCGGGCAAGGCAAGCGAATCAATCTCAGAGGCTACCTAGTGTCTGCGCAACAACCCCTAACTCATTGATGCGGCGGGATAATTTTCAATGCATTGGGATTGAGTTTTGGCAATTCCGATTGGCAGGGTCTTGCTTCAAAAAATGCAATGCGTTGAATTGGTATAATATCGGCATCGACGACCTATGAACCAATCCTGATTGCGAAAACTCGTCATACGCCACGCCGAAAATCCCCAGACCTGCTTCGGACAAATCCCGGTCAGCGACATTGAAATCGACCTCCAATCGCGGGACGACATCCCCAAGATCCTGCTGGCCCTCAAGCAGGTCCATCAGGATGCGGCGCGGCGGCAGGCGATCCT
>OGCL01002766.1_pt1 | contig 11561 bp, 10 predicted proteins | sample 1570041 | NCBI WGS metagenome assembly OGCL01 (sample SAMN06266162, study PRJEB24511) | hot springs metagenome | isolation source: Hot spring water | place: South Africa: Limpopo | collected 2015-06-22 | reverse complement strand
ACGACATCATCATGCAGGAGGGTGGCCGTGTGAATGAATTCGATCAGGCTGGCCATGGCGATATGTTCGGTTCCCTGGTATCCACAGGCTTTGGCGGAGAGGAGAAGCAAGAGCGGCCGAAGCCGTTTTCCTCCGCTGAGGAGCAGATGTTCTCCAATGGCGGCGATCATCGGAACATTAGACTTTAGGTTCGCACGAAATTCCAGATCCACCTTTTCGAGATCGTCACCGATCCATTGGAGAATATTCTCCAGAGTCGATTTATCTTTGGTGGTTGCTGTCATCCAAACATCCATTTTAACAAATTATTATCCTATTCATCGCTTATTGTCAAAGTTTTTTGGCCGGTCCAAGAACTCCTCCGAATCTCTTAGGCATTGACTGGGATGACAAGAGAGAAAACGCCCCCGGGCCATCTCTAACAGCATCAGGGATGGAGTATCCTGGGAGGCATCACATGAAGTTCCACACCACTGAATTTAATGGCTTCCACGAGGATGAATTTGGCTTCCTCTTCTGCGCGGGAGTGAACGAATTGAACACGTTTGGGCTCGAGGTTCTGATGCCTCAGCGAAGTAAGCAGATCTGCTGTCCGTGTGGCTGGAAAGATGATGTAGGCTCTTCCTTTCTGCTTCAGGAGGTGGGCGAGAACAGAGGTGAGATCATTCAAATTAGCTTTGATTTCGTGTCGTGCAATGGCTTTCTCAGGATGGGGGTTGATTCTGCCGGTACGGAATTTTCGATAAGGAGGATTAGAGACCACAACATGAAAGGAGTTTGATGGAAAGACGGTTTTCAGTTCCGTGAAATCTCGATGAAAAATGGAGATGCGGTCTTCGAGCTGGTTGAAGATGACATTCTTGGATGCACATTCAGCCAGCCCCTTTTGAATCTCCACACCGATAAAAGAAGAGGCTTTTGACGTCTGCGACAACAAGAGAGGAAGAATGCCACACCCTGTTCCCAGATCAACGACCCTTTCATCCTTTCGGATTCGGACGAACTGAGCAAGCAGGATTGCGTCGATCGAGAAGCGGTACCCCCTTTTCTTCTGAAGAATTTTTAACTTGCCATTGAAGAAGATATCGAGGGTTTCATCCGGGCTGAGAGGCTGGGATGAGTCTTCTTTCTTCATTCTGGTTGTGAGAGATGATCTATGCTTCTTGAAGCAGTCTGTGCCAAAGGTGATCGGTCATCTCTTCTGTTTAACGCCTTCACCGGTCATGGGTACAAAAAGGACAGGGATGACATCCTTTGTTATGATCTTTCCAGATTGTTTGACAATCTTTTTTAATTCTTGAGAATGGGTGCCCACAGGGATGACCATGCATCCTCCTTCCTTCAGCTGGTCTAAGAGAGGCTGGGGAAGGTGGTCAGGGGCACAGGTGACGATGATTGCATCAAAAGGAGCATGTTCAGGCCAGCCCTGATAGCCATCCCCTACTTTTATCTGGATATTCCGGTACCCCAGTTCAAGGAGCAGATGGTTGGCGGATGAAGCAAGGGGTTCAATAATCTCGATCGTATAGACCTCTTTGGCCAACTCGGCTAAGATGGCTGCCTGATAGCCTGATCCAGTTCCGATCTCCAGAACCTTCTCATCTCCTTTCAGGCCGAGCAATTCGGTCATCAGTGCCACCACGTAGGGCTGGGAGATCGTCTGTCCCCAACCAATGGGAAGGGGTTGATCAGAATAGGCCTGGGATTCGTAAGAGGTTGGGACGAAACGATGACGCTCCACCTTGAGCATGGCAGACAGCACCCGAGCATCCTTAACTCCGCGGCCCTTAATCTGTGTTTCGATCATCTTTTGACGCATCGCCTTAAAATCTTTTTTAGAATCCGGTGATGAACTCCCCCTCCTATCCTCACATGCTGCAGAAGAAACGAGAAAGAGGATCCCAATGGCCAGAATGGAGACTTTTGCCTTCATTAAAAATAGGTTATCATATTCTTAAAATTATTGTCAATTCGTGATGCCCACGGGGCACAGGTGAATGTTGGGAAGGATTCCTTAGAACGAATTTCACAAATATCTATTCATGAATCGGTACAACAATCGTTGTGATTCATTGATCTTTGAGTTATTCGTTCTTACGGTCTTGCCCATTCTTGACAATCTTTTAATCTTTTTGATAGGTTAAAAAAACAAGGGCAATCCCATGTTCATTCATTTGGCAAAGATTCTCAGTTTCCTTCTCCTCGTCTCCATTACCTTTTCTTTTTCTGTTCTCAAAGGTCAGGATCAAGGTCGTGGCCGGATTCGTCCTCTCGAAATCATCTTCTTGGGTAAGGAGGAGACGAAGTGGACCGAGGAGCGGGAAGTATCTCTTCCTGTCATCGTAGCCCAGGGGATTAAAGAGGAACCCGTGGCAGGGTCTTTCGAGCTTAAAGACGATCAGATTGGGCCGATGAAGAAGATGACTCCCTCCGCCACTCAGCCCGGTTGTGCCTATACCAGCAGGCTTACAAGAGGGATGACGACCGGGGAAATCGCCTTCTATGAAAGGGGACGGCATCACTATCTTCAGGGAAATTATGAAGATGCCCTACAGCTTTTTCAGCGGCTCATCGAAGAACATCCGGACAGCCCACTAAAGGGCGCTGCGATCTACTGGATGGGAGAGGCAAGGTTTCATCAGAAGAAGATGGATGAGGCCTTTTCCCTTTTTAAAAGGATGATCGAACACTACCCCGATCACGAGCTTATCCCCTATGCCCTTTATTCGTGCGGATGGATTCAGATGATAAAGGGGGAGGTTGAAGAGGGAAGCCGATTCTTCCGTAGGGCTTACGAGAAGAATCCGGCTCTCTCCATTGCCCAGACCTCTCTCTTCTGGTTAGGATACTGCCTCTATCAATTAGGTCGATATGCGGATGCCATCCAGGTGATGGATACGCATCTCCGTCAACATCCGGAAGGGATCTGGAAACCGGAGGCAGAATACCTTTTGGGGGCCAGCACCTTCAGACTTCGAAAGTTTGAGGAGGCGATTAACCTTTTTAAGAATTTTTTAAGGCGGTATCCCCGCCATCCTCTTGAAGAGAGTAGCCGTTATGGACTGGCCTGGAGCCAGGCATCGCTTGGCCATTATGCGGATGCCAGGAGAACCTTTGAAGAGATCCTCTTGAACTTCCCCAATACCAAACTGTCGGACCCTATCTTCTGGGGGGTGATGCGAACCTATCTCGGCGAGAACGATGCGGATAAGGCCGTTCAATTCTATCAGAGATTTCTTTCCCATTTTCTTCTTTCACCATGGGCCGAGCAGAGCCTCTTCGATATCGGACGATACCATTTCAAAAAGAAGGATTATACTGCTGCTGTCGCCATTTTCCGCCAGTTCCTGAGCGTCTACCCCGAAAATGACCTTCAGGAATGGGTCTATTTTATGTTAGGAGAATCTCTGTTCAACCAGAAAGATTACGTCAGTGCCATCGGGGCCTACCGGCACGTCCTGTGGTCGAAAAGGAGGGCCCAATTGGAGGATCTGGTCTATTCTAAACTGGGATATTGCCATTTCTTATTAAAACATTACGATGAGGCCATTGGAAATTGGGAGAGATTACTCAGGGACTTTCCCGAGCATCCGGAGAAGGGGGAGATCCTGTACTGGCTGGCCGAAAGCCATCTATTAAAAGAGGATTACCGAAATGGTGTGCACTATGTGGAACAATTGAAAGGAGACCCTCTCTTCTATCCCAGAGGCTTGACGAGCTTGGGATGGTACCATTTTCAGAGGCGGGAGTGGAGAGAGGCCAATCATTACTTCATTAAAATTGTAACGGAGTTCCCCGGGTATCGTTCCACGCCTCCCCTCCTCCTGTTGATCGGCCAATCCTATTTAAACCAGAACAACTATCCCCAGGCCAATCTTTATTTGATGAACCTCATCCGTTCCCCTGAAGAAGAAGGAAAAGAGAAGGCATATTATCTTTTGGGATGGATTGCCTACCGGGAGGAACGGTTCGATGAGGCACTTAGTTTTTTTGAACGATTAAAAGATTCCTATCCTGCCAGTTCGTATCGTGACGAATCCCAGTACTGGACCGGTTGGTCTTATTTCCGGAAAAAAGAGTTTCAAAAGGCGATTGAAGCCTTCCAGGAGCTGATTCAGGTCTATCCCGAAAGTCCATTTGTTTCCTCATCACTCTTGAAGATTGGCGACAGTTTCTATAATCTGAAACAGTACGGGAGTGCGATCCAGGCCTATCAACGGATCATCAAAGATCATAGAAAATCGAAAGAGGCCCCGGAGGCCGACTATGGAATCCTCCTTGCCCTTTTTCAGGAGAAGCGATATGAGAGCTTCATCGCACGGGCCGAGGTTTTTCTAAAACGCTATCCCCAACATCCCCTGGCCGCTCAGACCTTTATGCAATTAGGAGAGTATTATCAGCAATCCCGAATGACTGAGAAGGCTTTAAAGGCGTATCAGGACCTGGTACGGCTTTATCCCCAAAGCGGATGGGCAGAGGAGGCACAGTTTCGGGTGGCTCTTCTACTGAAATCCGAAAGGCGGTTCTCGGAAGCCTCTGAAGAGATCGAGAAATTTATCAAGAGCCATCCGAAGAGCCATCTTCTCATGGAGGCCTTGATCGAAGGGGGTGACCTTCACCTTTCTCTAAAGGCCTACGCGAAAGCCATAGAGCGATTCGAATGGGTGATCCGGAATCATTTGCGATCTCCTCAGGCCAGGAGAAGCTATCTGGGGTTAGAAGAAGCCTATCGAGGAATGGGAAAACTGGAAGAGGCGGAGAAGGTGCTAAAGGAATCTATTGAAAAATTTCCAGACGATGAAATGCGGTTTGAGGCCTACCTCCGGATGGGACTCCTTCAACTCACCATGAAGCGATTCCCAGATGCCATCGCCTCGTTTTCTGCAGCGCTACGGAGTCCGGAAGAGAGGGTCGCGAGTCAGGCCCAGTTTAAACTGGGAGAGGCCTATGCCGGCGGAGCCAATCGGGAAGCGGCCATCCTGCAGTTTTCAAAGGTTCTCTACCTGTACCCCCATCTTTCGGAGTTGAATGAAGAGGCGCTTCTGAAATTAGGGGCGCTCTACATGGAGGAGAGGAGATTGACTGAAGCGAGACAGATCTATCAAAAACTCTTAGGAAAAACGAATCGTGAGGAGAGGCGGAGGGCGGCCAAAAAGATGCTCGATCAGATTCAGGGGGGAACGACCCAATAATGGAAAAAGAGAAGAAACGACGTGAAACCGTACGGCTCATCCTTTTGGGTAGCCTACTCCTCATCGGGCTGGTTTTCTTGGTCTGGGCCTTTTATTCTTCTCCTGGCCTGCGACTTCCACTGGAGGAGGGATGGCGAGTGTTGACCCAAGAGGTCAGAAAAGTGTTAGGGCTCAAAAAAAGGGAGGAGATCCCGCCGGAGGAGAAACGAATCCGGGAGGAGGTAATCTTCAAGAAGATGGATGAGGCCAATGCCCAGCAAGACTGGCGATCCCTTGCCCCTGAATATCCTAAAGTGAAAAGAATGGAGGCCAAGACCGATGAAGAGAGGATGAAGGCGCTTCGAGATTCTCCCGAGTTTCAAGAACTGGAGAAGGAATTCAAAGCCTATTTGAAGAAGAGAGAGGAACAGTTCATTCCGGAGCCTCCCCTTCCAACAATGAAAGAGGCCTCAAAAATGCCAAGGTTAAAAGACAGGGGGGAAGAGAAGATCATTGAGAAGTTACTGGTGGTCAAAGAAAAAGGTTCACCAGAGAAGGCCTTAGATGAAAATCTGCAACTGGGAATCAGAGGGCCTCTGGTGGCAAGAAGGATTTTGGAAAGACCTTCCCCTCCTCAGATCAAAGTGAAGGTGGAGGCTGAAATCGAGATGACCATCTGGGTTCTCCCCAACGGGATGGTGGACCGGGTCATCCCAGCCCTTAAAGGAGACGCGGAGCTGGAACGGATCGCCATCCAATATTTGAAACAATGGCGTTTCGCTCCTCTCCCAAAGGATCAGTCCCAGTCCGAACAATGGGGGACGATCCCCATCAAATTCAAACTTCAGTAAAACCATGGCGATTAAAATCGGCAAACATTATTTTCTCCTGTTACTCCTCTGCCTTGCCCTTATCTTTGGATTTCTCACTTTCTTTGGTGATAAAGGCATCCTCCACCTCATTCGCTTACAGAAAGAGCTGGCGAGGATTAAAGAGGCCAACACGAAGATGGAAGAGGAGAACCGAAGGCTGAAGGAAGAAGTGAGACGGCTTCAGTATGAAAAGCGGTATATCGAAGAGATTGCCCGCAAGGAGTTGGGAATGGTGAAAGAAGGAGAAATCATCTATCAATTTGATCTCCCCGCGTCAGAGAAGGAGAAGGCAAAGTGAAGTATGAGGGCATGATTTTTCGACCCCCCAGTGAATCCGATAGTCTGATTCTGCAAGTCACCGTGGGATGTTCTTACAATAAATGTACTTTCTGTGGAGCCTATCAGGGGAAACGTTTCCGGGTGAAAAGCTTCGAAGAGATTAAAGAAGATATTGATGAGGTGAGTCCTTATAAAATTCGAAGGGTCTTTTTGGCGGACGGGGATGCTTTGGTGATTCCCCAAAAAGATCTGCTTCGAATTTTAGACTATATGAAATTGAAGATAAGGGGGCTGGAGAGAGTCGGGATCTATGCCAATGCGAGAGATGTTCTGAGAAAGGACGTAGAGGAATTAATCGAGCTGAGGAAGCGGGGGTTGGGGATTATTTATCTGGGACTGGAGTCCGGGGATCCGGAGGTATTGAAGCGGATTAAGAAGAACGCCACCGTGGATCAACTGGTTCAGGCTGCGCGAAGAGTAAAAGAATCGGGGATTCTTCTCTCCGTCACCGTCATTTTAGGCCTGGGTGGGGTTGAAGGCAGTCAAACCCATGCAACCTTAACAGGGAAAGTGCTTTCGGAGATGGATCCGGACTATGTGGGAGCTCTTTCTCTAATGATTGTGCCGGGAACGGTGATTGAACGAGAGATTGAGACAGGGGAATTGGTTCTTCCCAATCCTTTTGAGTTGATCCAGGAGCTGGAGATCATGATCGAAAATTGTCATATGACGAATTGCTTTTTTGCCTCAAACCATGCCTCCAATTACCTTCCCCTTCGGATTCGACTTCCCGAAGAGAAGGAAGAAGCCCTTCGACGGATTCGGGAAGTCCTAAGGAGGAAGGATCCAGCCCTGCTGAGGCCTGAGTTTTTGAGGGCTCTTTGAGAACACGTATTCGATTACGTTAAAATAATCACGAATAAATTGAGCGAGAGATTGAGATGAAGGACTTTGTGGATGTGGAGATTCGGGTAAGGTATGCTGAGACAGACCAGATGGGGGTGGCTTATTATGCCAATTACCTGGTCTGGTTTGAAGTGGGAAGGTCAGAGTTCTGCCGCCGTAAGGGATTTCGATATGCGGATCTGGAGGCATTGGGCTATCGTTTAGTTGTCTCCGATGTACGTTGTCGGTATCGAAATTCGGCCAAATATGATGAACTCATTATCATTCGGACTTACCTGAAGCATTTGAACAAAAGGATGATTACCTTTGGATATCAGATTCTTCGTGAAGACCAAAAGGAGTTGATTGCCGAGGGAGAGACTCAGCATATCTGTGTTGATACAAATGGAAAAACGAAAAGCCTCCCCGAGAAATATTTAAATTGCCTCGCCAGCTGATAATTGGGGTCACATCTTCATATGTCAGTGGTTAACGATTTTCTTAAACCACTTAATTTTGTTTATTACCTTTCCGATACTTAGTTTTTCTAACTTTACTTGACTGTAATTGGTCCATCATCCATCCTCTGGCCACAAGGATGTCATAACCCTTTATTGGGATTCTTTGGATTCGGCAAAAATAGTGACATATGAAGATGTGACCCCAATTCCTACGCCTTGAAAATTGAAGGTGAATGGGGTAATGTTTGCGTAATGGATCAAAAGAAGATTTTAGTTTTGAGGCTGAGTGCTGTAGGAGATGTGATCCGGACGCTTCCAGCGGTAAAGGCGATCAAGACCCATTTCCCTTCTGCCTCCATCACCTGGATGGTTGAGGAACCCTCGAAAGCCCTGATCGAAAGCCAACCGGAAATTGACGAGGTTATCCTCTTTCCAAGGCAGAGGTGGTCGGAAGGGCTCAAGTCTATTGGAGGGTGGTGGAAGACCGCCAAAGAGGTTCGACTGTTCATTCAATCCCTCAGAAGAAAGAGATTTGATCTCACCCTTGATTTTCACGGGATTCTAAAGAGCGGCCTCCTCTCCTTTCTTTCCGGGGCCACTCAACGGATAGGGTATGAGCGAAGGTGGAGCAAAGAGGGAAATTTCCTCTTCTCGAATATCAAAGTAAAACTCCCGAAGGAGAGGATCAGCCGATTCGACAGAAATTTTAATCTCCTGAAGGGAATGGGATTAGAGGTAGAGCCTACAGCTTATCCGCTCTATATCCCAGCCGAGGACAGAGAGTATGTAAAATCATTTTTTGATCAGTTGTTTCCTCCTCTGAAACGTCCATCCATTGCCATCCACCCTGGGACAAGCCCGAAGACACTTTACAAAAGATGGCAACCCGAACAATACACTCAATTAGCAGACCGATTGGTTCATGAGCTGAAAGCCACGGTCCTCTTCACTTGGGGGCCGGGTGAACTGGATTGGGTCAAGAGAATTCAGAGGCGGATGAGAGAATCTTCTGTATTGGGTCCGCATACGATTTCACTGACTCAACTGGGCGAGGTGTATCGGTATTGCAATCTATATATTGGAGGAGATACAGGTCCAATGCATATTGCCTCCATGATGGGGATTCCTGTGGTGGTCATCTATGGCCCGACGGATCCGATATTGAATGAACCATTTGGACCTCACCGAAAAGTGATTAAGAACGTGGGGTGTAATCCCTGTCGGGATCGTTCCTGCAAAAAACTGAAGTGCCTTGAAGAAATTACGGTCGACGATGTTTTTAAGGCAACCCAGGAGATATTATCTATAACTGCTTGAAAATATATTGTTATTGACCCATTCGACAGAACCGATTTTCGCACTTGAAGATAGGATGTGGAAATGCTGCTCAGGGTCAACCCTGAGCGAGTTCCAGTATTTATTATGGGAAGTCGAAGGGTTGACTTTAAGGCACAGATAGAATATTTTGTGATTGATTATGAAAAGGGGACAGAATTTAAGCCTGTCCCCTTTTGAGCAGGAAAATAACGTGTGGAAGTCTGAATTCACCAATGTGAATCGTATACTGATAAGAGGGGTGAACTGGGTGGGGGATACGATTCTTACCTATCCATCGGTCCAGGGAGTAAAGGAGTTGTTTCCTCGCGCTCGGGTTAGCATCCTAATCCCGGAAACTCTTATTGATTTATGGAAAACCTTCCCTTACATTGATGACATCATCCCTTTTCAAAAACGAAAGGGGGTTGGATCCATTCGGGAAGATGTACGGATCAGCCAAACCATGAGAAGGGGAAGGTTTGATTTAGCCATTATTTTTCCCAGGTCATTCCGTTCAGCCTTTCAAATTTTTTTAGCCAGAATTCCAATCCGGATCGGTTATCAGGATGAAGGGCGATCTATCTTCCTCACCCATAACATTCGGAGGAAGCAAGAATTCCTTCACACCCACCGGGTTCATTATTATCGAAAGTTGATAGAACCTCTTGGGAATTTAGGAAAAACACCTTCTCCCCAGCTTGTTCTCAGGAAAGAGGATCGGGATTGGGCCGACCATAAGATTCGAGAGATGGGCCTGCTGGACAGCAGGCCTCTGATCGGGTTCAATCCAGGTGCTGCTTACGGACTGGCTAAGTGCTGGCCTCCTGACCGTTTTGCCGAACTGGGACAGAGACTGTCCGAAAGATGGAAGGCGACGGTTCTTATTTTTGGGAGAGAGGAAGAACGGGCCATGGCTGTTCGGATCTTAGAACGTATAGGAGTTCGAGGAGTTGATCTAACAGGCAAAACCAGTCTTTTACAACTGGCCGCCCTTCTGGAACGATGTCAGATTTTAGTGACCAATGATACGGGAACGATGCATGTGGCTTCAGCTGTGGGGACTCCGGTCGTAGCGATCTTTGGTTCGACCGATCCTATTACTACTGGGCCATGGGGAGATGGCCATATGGTGATTAGGAAAGACGTTTCATGTAGTCCCTGTTTAAAACGAGTCTGTCCAATGGATCACCGGTGCATGAAACTGATCACCGTGGATGAGGTGGAAGAGGTGGTCAAAAGGAGATTAGAAGACTTAAATAACCAAACACCAATAACCAAACATCAAATAATATCCAATAACCAATGACCAAAATTAAAACTATTTTTATTTTGTCTGGTGATTGAAATTTGGTGATTGGTTACTTTTTGGTTATTGGGATTTTGTTATTGATGATTGAACTCTGGTCATGTCTATTATGACAAATAAGATGGCTGATAAGCTTCCTGTTTCTGTCTATGTTTTGACCTTTAATAACCTCAGAACGATTGAGCGGTGCCTGAGAAGTCTTCATTGGGCAGAGGAACTGGTGGTCGTTGACTCCGGAAGCACAGACGGAACTTACGAAGCCTGTCAACGATATACTGAAAAACTCTATCGGAAGGCATTTCAGGGACATCGTGACCAGTATCAGTATGCTGCCGATCTGACGACAAAAGAGTGGATCATGTTTGTTGATGCGGACGAAGAAATTCCTCCGGAATTGGTTGAAGAGATTAAAGAAAAATTAAGGAAAGGAGTCAAAGGGGTGGACGGGTTTTTCGTCTATCGCCAGACCCACTACCTTGGGAGATGGATCCGGTATGGAGGCTGGTATCCGGATGGAGAGATTCGGCTCTACCGGAGATTGAAGGGGAGATGGGAAGGTGGACTCCATGCCAAAGTGGTCGTAAATGGAAAAGTGGATACCTTAAAGAGCAAGTATCTCCATTATACGTACAGGGATATTTCAGATCAGATTCAGACGATTGATAAATATTCGAAGATTGCGGCTGAAGATATGGCCCAAAGCGGAGAGAGATTCAGCCTCTTCAAACTCTTTTTTCATCCTCCCTTTCGCTTTATCAAGGAGTACTTTTTAAAGTCCGGGTTCCGGGATGGCTTGCCCGGGTTGATCATTGCGGTAGCCACCATGTTCTATGTCTTTATTAAATATGCAAAATTTTGGGAATTGAGTGCACTTTCGAAAAAGGAGAAAGAAGATGGCCCTCCATGAGAAGGTTTTTCAGGGAAAGAGGGTATTGGTAACGGGGGGATTAGGATTCATCGGATCGAATCTCTCCATTCGATTAATGGAGTTAGGGGCCCGGGTGACGATCGTTGATAATATGATGCCCAGGTTAGGAGGAAATCTGTTCAATGTGAAGGAGGTCAAGGATCATGTCCAGATCAATTTCAGCGATGTCCGGGATGAGCATTCGATGGACTATCTGGTGAAAGGTCAGGATTTCATCTTTCATTTAGCTGGGCAGGTCAATCATGTAGATAGCATCCGGAATCCAATTCAAGATCTTGACATCAATTGTCGGGGGACACTGGTGCTTCTTGAATCCTGCCGGAAATATAATCGGGAAACGAA
>OGCL01002765.1_pt1 | contig 11563 bp, 5 predicted proteins | sample 1570041 | NCBI WGS metagenome assembly OGCL01 (sample SAMN06266162, study PRJEB24511) | hot springs metagenome | isolation source: Hot spring water | place: South Africa: Limpopo | collected 2015-06-22 | reverse complement strand
AAGGCCATGGCAAATAGGGAATAAATGCTTGCTTGCTTAGAGGATTACATGCAGAATCTAAAGCAATTCTCGAGATATGAACGCGAATTGCAGACGCCGGTAAGACCACACAAGCTGCTGCGCGTTCCACCGGTACATGAGGGGTTACCCATGGTTCGCATTATATCCGCGCTCATCCTGGCTGCGACAGCCGCCTGCGCCACTGCGGCCGAGCCGCTTGAACTGGTCAGCAATCCACCCGACCGGCACGTCGTCGTCAAGGGCGACACGCTGTGGGACATCTCCGGCAAATTCCTGAAAAAACCCTGGCGCTGGCCGGAAATCTGGCGCCTGAACAAGGACCAGATCAAGAACCCCCACCTGATCTATCCCGGCGACATCGTCTGGCTCGACCTGTCCGACGGGAGCCCCCGCCTGCGCCTGGGCAAACCGGTACAGAGCCGCCTGCAGCCGCAGGCCTACGCCACGGCCATCGACCAGGTGATTCCGACCATCCCGCCGAATGTCATCGAACCCTTCATTTCGCAGCCGCTGATTGTCGAAGCCGGCGTCGAGAAAACCTCGGCGCGCATCGTCGCCACCCAGGAAGAACGCATCCTGCTCGGCAGCGGCGACACGGCCTACGCCAGCGGCATTCCGGATGCCAGCGTCGAAAAGTGGCATGTCTTCCGTCCCGGCAAACCGCTGACCGATCCCGAAACCGGCGAAATTCTCGCCCACGAGGCTTTCTTCCTCGGCAACGCCCAGCTGACCCGTCCCGGCGAGCCGGCAACCCTGCGCATCACCCTGGCCAAGGAAGAAATTTCCCGGGGCGACTGGCTGAAGCCGGCGCCGCAACCGACCATCATGGCCTATGTCCCGCGCTCGCCGGAACAGAAGATCAACGCCCGCATCATGTCGATCTACGGCGGCGTCAGCGAAGGCGGTGCCAGTTCGGTGGTGACGTTTAACAAGGGCGCCGACGACGGTGTCGAAGTCGGCCATGTCGTGGCCTTCTATCGCAAACGCGTTGCCGTCCACCTCGACGACGACGTGAAGCGCGAATCGACCACCATTCCCGATGAACGCTACGCACTGGCCTTCGTCTTCCGCACCTTCAACCGCGTTTCCTACGCACTGGTAATCGATGCTTCCAAATCGGTGCTGATCGGAGACGCCGTCGGCAATCCGTGAGCCCGCCCCGGGGTCTTGCAGCCTGGCTGCACCTGACCCTGGCCCCGGGCATCGGCGGCGAGACACAGCGCAAGCTGCTCGCCGCCTTCGGATTGCCCGACCACATCTTCAGCGCCAGCCTCACGGCCGTGCGCAGCGTGATCGGCAACAAAGCCGACCTGCTGCTCGACTTCAACCCCGGTGAACGCGTCGCCCAGGCCATGGCCTGGGCCGAGCAGCCGGAGCAGCACATCCTGACCCTGGCCGATGCAAATTACCCGGCCGGCCTGCTGGAAATCCCCGACCCGCCCAGCCTCATCTACGTACGCGGCAATCCGGCGCTGCTGCAAGGGCCTGCCATCGGCGTCGTCGGCAGCCGCAACGCCACCCCGCAAGGCCTGCGCAATGCCGAACAATTTTCGCGTGCCCTGGCCGGCCAGGGCTGGTGCATCGTCAGCGGCCTGGCGCTGGGCATCGACGCGGCGGCGCATCGCGGTGCCCTGGCCGCCGATGGGGCCACCGTCGCGGTCATCGGCACCGGCGCCGACCGCATCTATCCGGCCGGCAACCGCGAACTGGCGCTGGCGATTGCCGAACGCGGCGCCATCGTTACCGAATTTCCGCTCGGCACCCCGGCAAATGCCGCCAATTTCCCCCGCCGCAACCGCCTCATTGCCGGCTTGTCGCGCGGCGTGCTGGTGGTCGAAGCGGCCACCGAAAGCGGTTCGCTGATCACCGCCCGGCTGGCCGGCGAACAGGGACGCGAAGTTTTTGCCATCCCCGGCTCGATCCACTCGCCGCAGTCCCGCGGCTGCCACAAACTGATCCGTCAGGGGGCGAAACTCGTGGAGACCGCCGACGACATCGTCGAAGAACTGGGCGGGCGCCCCGCTGGCCGGCAGCCCCGGGGAACCGAAGGCGACTCCGGGCATCCGCTGCTCGCCGTGCTCGGCCACGATCCCTGCGGCCTTGACGAGCTGGTCGAGCGCAGCGGTCTGGGCGCCGACAGCCTGCTGACCGAATTGCTCAGCCTGGAACTCGCCGGCAAGATCGCCGTCCTACCCGGCAATCGCTACCAGCGCGTCGATTGATCCGGAAATCAATTGTGTCCGCCCTTGCCAATCCGTCGGGCGCCCACTTATCATGCCCGGCACCTGACAGGCAGACCCCATGAGCAAAAAACTGATCATCGCCGAGAAACCCTCCGTCGCCAGCGACATCGCCAAGGCGCTCGGTGGTTTCACCAAGCACGACGAATACTTCGAGAACGACGAATACGTCGTCTCGTCGGCCGTCGGCCATCTGCTCGAACTGGCCTGTCCGGAAGAATTCGAGGTCAAGCGCGGCAAGTGGTCCTTCGCCCACCTGCCGGTGATCCCGCCGCATTTCGCGCTGAACCCGATCGAGAAGAGCGCGCCACGACTGCGCGTGCTCAACAAACTGATCAAGCGCAAGGATGTGACCGGCCTGATCAACGCCTGTGACGCGGGACGCGAAGGCGAGTTGATCTTCAACTACATCGCCCAGCACGCCAAGGCCGGCAAGCCGGTGCAGCGGCTGTGGCTGCAGTCGATGACGCCGCAGGCCATCCGCGACGGCTTCGCCCGGCTGCGCCCTGGCAGCGAGATGCAGGGGCTGGCCGACGCCGCCGTCTGCCGCTCCGAATCCGACTGGCTGGTCGGCATCAACGGCACCCGGGCAATGACCGCCTTCAATTCGAAGACCGGCGGTTTCCACCTGACCACGGTCGGCCGCGTGCAGACACCGACGCTGGCCATCGTCGTCGAGCGCGAGCGCAAGATCCGCGACTTCGTGCCGCGCGACTACTGGGAAGTCGAGGCCGAATTCGCTGCCAAGGCCGGCAGCTACACCGGCAAATGGTTCGACGAAGGCTTCAAGGGCAAGCAGGACGACGAGCACGCCCGCGCCGACCGCCTCTGGGAAGTCGCCCGGGCCGAGGCGATCAAGGCGGCGACTTCGGGCAAGCCCGGCATCGTCAGTGAGGAAGCCAAACCGGAAACCCGCCTGTCGCCGCTGCTGTTCGACCTGACCAGCCTGCAGCGCGAAGCCAACGCCCGTTTCGGGTTCTCGGCCAAAACAACGCTCGGCCTGGCCCAGGCGCTCTACGAAAAGCACAAGGTGCTGACCTACCCGCGGACCGATTCGCGCTGCCTGCCCGAGGATTACATCGCCACGGTCAAGGAAACGATGCGCGTGCTCACCGGCGAAGGTGCCGGCAAGGGTCACGACGAGGTCCTGCTCGCCCGCTACGCGCCGTTCGCGCACCAGGTCCTGGCGCGCAACTGGGTCATGCCGAACAAGCGCATCTTCAATAACACGAAGGTGAGCGATCACTTCGCCATCATCCCCACGCCGCAGGCGCCGAAGAACCTCAACGAAGCCGAGCAGAAACTGTACGACTTCGTCGTCCGCCGCTTCCTGTCGGTGTTCTTCCCGGCCGCCGAGTACATGGTGACCACCCGTATCACCCGGGTCGAAGGCCATCCGTTCAAGACGGAAGGCAAGGTCCTAGTCAATCCGGGCTGGCTTGCCGTCCATGGCAAGGAAGGCCAGACCGGCGACGAAGGCAACCTGGTCGCCGTCGACAAGGACGAAAAGGTCAAGACCGAGGAAGTCACGGTCAAGGCCAGCGCCACCAAACCGCCGCCGCGCTATTCGGAAGCCACCCTGCTGTCGGCCATGGAAGGCGCCGGCAAGATGGTCGACGACGAGGAACTGAAGGCGGCGATGGCCGGCCGCGGCCTCGGCACCCCGGCAACGCGCGCCCAGATCATCGAAAACCTGATCGGCGAGCAGTACATGCTGCGCGAAGGCCGTGAACTGATCCCGACGGCCAAGGCCTTCAACCTGATGACGCTGTTGAATGGCCTGGGCATCAAGGAACTGACCCAGCCGGAACTGACCGGCGACTGGGAATGGAAGCTCGGCCGCATCGAGAAGGGCGATTTCACGCGCGACGAATTCATGCGCGAGATCGCCGAGATGACGCGCCACATCGTCGAACGCGCCAAGACCTACGACAGCGACACGATCCCCGGCGATTTCGGCATCCTCAGCGCCCCCTGCCCCAAGTGCGGCGGCCTGATCCGCGAGACTTACAAGAAATTCCAGTGCAGCGACTGCGATTATTCGCTGTGGAAGATCGTCGCCGGCCGGCAGTACGAACCGGCCGAAATCGAGACGCTGCTGACCGAACGCCACGTCGGCCCGCTGACCGGCTTCCGCAACAAGATGGGCCGCAGTTTTGCCGCAGCGATCAAACTCAACGACGAGCATCTGCCCGAATTCGATTTCGGCCAGGACAAAGCCGACGAAGCCAACGCCGAACCGGTCGATTTCTCCGGCCAGGACAGCCTGGGCAAGTGTCCGAAGTGCGCGGCCAATGTCTACGACCACGGCACCTCCTACGTCTGCGAGAAATCGGTCGGTCCGGACAAGACCTGCGATTTCCGCTCGGGCAAGATCATCCTGCAGCAACCGGTCGACGCCGCCCAGATGAAGAAGATGCTGGAAACCGGCAAGACCGACCTGCTCAAGGAATTCGTCTCCAACCGGACCAAGCGCAAGTTCTCGGCTTATCTGGTCGTCGCCGAAGGCAAGGTTGGTTTCGAGTTCGAGAAAAAGGCACCGGCAGCCAAGAAGCCCGCGGCAAAGAAGAAGGCGGAAGCCTGATACACCGCGCCGGCTGCTTGCAGCCGGCATGCCGCTCGGCTAAGCTGGGCCGATGCGCAACTTCCTTCGCCATCTCGGCGCCCTGTTCCTGATCCTGTGCTGCGCTTCGGCTGCAGCAGAAGTCACGCTAGACCCAGCCGCGCAAGCCTGGCTTTCAGGAAAGCCCGTCGTCCGCATCGGCATCATTGCCGACAACGCGCCCTATTCGACGGTGCACGCCGGTCGGCTCGAAGGTTTCTCGATTGACGTTCTCGAAGAGATTTCGGCACGAACCGGGCTGCGCTTCGACTACAAGGCCGGTAGCTGGCCGGAAATCTACGCGGCCTTCGTCCGGGGCGAAATCGACGCCATCGACGAGATTTCGCTGCGTGAGGACCGCAAGCCCTTCACGCTATTCACCGAGCCCTACCACCACCGGCAAACCGTCGTGATGCAGGACATGAACCGCCGCCTGCCGCCGATCTCCAGCCTTGAGGACCTGAAACCCCATCGCGTCGGCATCGTCAAGAACATCTTCTACAAGAGCACGCTTGAGCGCCATGGCCTGCAACTGAGCGAATACGATGCATTGCCCAATCTGATCCGCGCCCTGGCCTTCGGCTGGGTAGACGCCATTGTCGGACCGGAAGTCACCCTGGCTTACCTGGCGCGCGGCGAGGGCTTCAACCAGATCGGCGTGGCCGGGCGCGTGGCGATGGACGGCTTCGAACTGGAGGACTTCCGCATCGGTGTGCGCCGCGAAAAGCCCGAGGCCCATCGGGTCATCGCCGCCGGCCTGGCAGCCATTCCCCCGGCCCGCATGCAGGAAATGCTGGCCGTCTGGCAGGAGTTCGGCGGGCGTCGCAACCGGGAAATACAGCATTTCCAGCTAAGCCGCGAACAGACCGATTACCTCCGCCGTCTCGGCCCGATAAGGGTCGGCATCATGCGCGACTACGCCCCGTTCAGCTTCGCCGACGGCGGCAAGACGCAGGGACTGGCGATCGACATCCTCGGACGCATCCAGGATCTGACCGGCCTGACGGTCACCCCCGTCGTCGACCGCTGGCCGGTCCTGATCGAATTGCTTCGCCGCGGCGAAATCGATGTCCTGACCAATATCTCCCGGCAGCCGGACCGACTGGCCTTTACCCGTTTCACCGATCCCTACCACGTCATCCCCAACGTCGCCTTCACCCGCGACCGCAACTTCCGGCTGACCGACCCGCCGGATTTCGGTCAGCGGAAAATCGGCATCGGCGAAGGCATTTTTTACGAAAAGGCCCTGCGCGAGCGCTTCGGCAAGCAAGTCGTCACCTACGGTGCGCAGGATGCCATGTTCCGGGCACTGGCCGACGGCAGCGTCGATGTCGTGATCGCCTCGCTGCACAACGGCAATCACTGGGTACGCGAACTGGGTCTGGCCAACGTCACGATTGCCGGCGAACTGATCCTGCCCGATTTCTCCGGCGAAGATCTGCGCTTCGGCATGCGCCCGGGGCTGGCCCCGCTGGTCGGGATCTTCGACAGTGCGCTGGCGGCGATCACGCCGACTGAACGACGCAGCATCGAGAATCGCTGGCTGGGTGCCAGCTACCGCGAAAATTCGGGGGCCCCGCAAGCGCTCAGCGAAGGCGAGAAATCGTGGTTACGCCAGCATGGCCCGTTGAAAGTATGTACCGACCCCGACTGGATGCCGATCGAAGCGCTCAATGGCGGCCGCCACGCCGGCATTGCCGCGGACTATCTCGAGCGGATGAGCCAGCAGTTCGACATCGCCTACGAGATTGTCCCGACCAACACCTGGGCAACATCCTTGCAGGCAGTCCAGGAACGTCGCTGCGACCTGCTGACGATGGCCGTGCAGACCCCGCAGCAGAGCATCCACCTCAATTTCACCGCGCCCTACTACACGACGCCAAACGTCCTTCTGGCGCGGATCGAAACGCCGTTTGTCGAGGGCCTTGATGCCTTTGCCGGACGCCAGGTCGGCATCGTGCGCGGCCACGCGATTGCCGACCAACTACGCAGTCGCTACCCGCAACTGGAACTGGTCGAGGTCGACAACGAAAAGGAGGGCTTGCGCGAACTCCAGCGGGGCAGGCTGGAAGGGTACATCGGCACGCTCGGCACGGTGAATTACCACCTGCGCGAACTGGGTTTTGCCGATATCAAGGTAGTCAGCCGTATTCCCGTCGACAGCAAGCTGTCGCTGGCCACGCGCAACGATCTGCCCGAACTGTTTTCGATTGCGGAAAAAATGGTCGCCAGCCTGAGCGATGCCGATCGCCAGCGCATCGAGAGCCGCTGGCAAACCATACGCATCGAACCGGGTATCGATACCGCCCTGTTGTGGCGATGGGGCAGCATCATCTTCGTCGCACTGGCCCTTTTGATACTGTGGAACCGCAAGCTTGGCAGCCTCAACCGGCAACTTGCCGAAGCCAACCAGAAGCTGGCACAACTCAACATCACCGACCCGCTGACCGGGATCGGCAACCGGCAGTTCTTCGAGCAGGAGTTTTCCCGCGAGTTTTCGCGTTGCCAGCGCAACGCCCAGACCTTTACCACGGCGATGATCGACATCGATCACTTCAAGAAGATCAACGACAGCCTCGGCCACGCTGCCGGCGATCACTGCCTGGTCGAACTGGCCCGCTGCCTGCAGCAGCACCTGCGACGCCAGACCGACAACATCGCCCGGATCGGCGGCGAGGAATTCGTCGCCTTCATGAGCGGTGACACCCGAGAGGAAGTCCTGGCCCATTTCGAAGCCTTGCGCAGCGATATTGCGGCCCTGCAGATCACCTGGGAAGGACAGCCGATCACCTTCACCATCAGCATCGGCCTGGTGCATGGCATACCCGAACAGCCGGACAATCCGGCAGCCTGGCTGAGACAGGCCGACCTGGCGCTTTACCGGGCCAAGGCAGCGGGACGTAACCGGCTCGACGCCGACATCCGGGAAAGCACCTGAGCGCTCAGCCCGCCGCCCGCCCCCGACGCAACCACTCGAGCACGGTTTCGTAGAGCAGGACCGGATCGACCGGCTTGGCGATGAAATCGACCATGCCGGCATCCCGGCAGCGTTGCTGGTCTTCAATAAAGGCGTTGGCCGTCATCGCCACCACCGGGGTCGTGAAGCCCGGCATCTGTTGCAGGCGTGCCAGCGCTTCGAGGCCGCCCAGGCGCGGCATCTGCAGGTCCATCAGGATCAGGGCAAACGGCCGGCGGGCCTGGGCCACCTTGTCCACTGCCACCAACCCGTCGTCGGCCACCTCGACCTCGAGCCCGGCCATCTGCAGCAATTCGACGGCAACTTCCTGATTGATCGGATCGTCTTCGACGACCAGAACACGGCTACCCAGGAATTCGGCCCGCAACACCTGGTCGGCGCGTAAGGCGCCGCCGGTCGGTTTGGGCAGCGGCTGTGCCGCCTCGCCCACAGCCAGACGGGCAGTAAACCAGAAACGGCTACCCTGCCCGACCTCGCTCTCGACCCCGGCATCACCGCCCATCAGGCGGGCCAGGCGCCGGGTGATCGCCAGGCCCAGCCCGGTGCCGCCGAAACGCCGGGCGGTCGAGTTGTCGGCCTGATGAAAGGACTGGAACAACTCTGGCAGTACTTCCGGAACGATCCCGATCCCGGTGTCGGCAACCGTGAATCGCAGGACGGCGGCACCGTCCTCAACGCGCTCGCAGTCGATCGACAACTCGACACTGCCGCGCTCGGTGAATTTGACGGCATTGCTGGCCAGGTTCAGGAAGGCCTGGATCAGTCGTCCGCCATCGCCCTGCAAGCCGGCCGGCATGTCACCGACCCGGTGCCGCAGTTCGATGCCTTTGGCGTTCGCCTGCACCGCCAGCATGGAGACGATGTTGTCCATGATGCCGGCTGGTTCAAGCGGCCGTTGCTCCAGTTGCAGCTTGCCGGCATCGACCTTGGAGATGTCGAGCAGGTCGTTGATGATCGCCAGCAGGTGTCGTGCCGCCTCGTCGATCTTGTCCAGCCGGTCGATCAGTTCCGGTTCGGCGAGCCTGCGGCGGAGCACATGCGACATGCCGATGATGGCATTCATCGGCGTGCGGATTTCGTGACTCATGTTGGCCAGGAACGCGCTCTTGGCCCGATTGGCGCTCTCCGCCGCGTCGCGGGCCTGCGCCAGTTGCCGGGTGCGTTCGTCGACAATTTCTTCCAGTTGCTCGCGGTAGCGGCGCAACTCATCGTCGAGCCGCTTTTTATCGGTGATGTCGAAATTGACCCCGATGATCCTGGCCGGCTGCCCTTGATCGTCAAAATGCACCTGGCCGCGCGAGGCGATCCAGCGTATTTCACCATCGGGCCGGACAATACGAAACTCGATCGAGAACGGCTCGCTGCTGTTGAAATGCGCACTGATCGCCTGCAGCACCCCGCTCATGTCGTCCGGATGTACCAACGCCATCCAGTCGCTCTGACGACCGCCGAAGCCGCCCGGTGGCAGCCCGTACATCTCTTCGACTTCGGGCGACCAGCGAGTGAGATCGCTTTTCAGATCGGTTTCCCACAGACCCAGGGCAGCGCTGAGCTGGGCCATGCGCAACTTTTCCTCGCTTTCGCGCAAGCCTTTTTCCGCCTGTCGGCGGCGGGTGATATCGCGCGCAATGCCGAGCACGCCAATCAGTTTGCCCTCGCGATCGCGCATTGGCGTCTTGATCGTTTCCAGCAGCGCCCGTTCGCCACCCTCGGCGAAAGTCACCCATTCCTCGTTGACCGAGGGCTCGCCGGCAACCATGGCCTTGCGGTCATGTTCGCGGAAGAAATCGGCCAGTTCCTTGTCGACGAAATCGTAATCGGTCCGCCCCACAATCTCGGCCTCGGTCGCGCCGAAGAACTGCTCGAAGCGACGATTACAGGCCAGGTAGGTCCCTTCGACATCCTTCAGCCAGACCAGGTCGGGAATCGTGCTGACGACGGTATTCAGCTGCGCCCGCCGCATTTCCAGCTCCGCCGTGCGCTGGCTGACCACCCGGCGCAACAGGAAAATCCAGAGAGCCAGCACAGCGCCAAGCAGCAACAGCGCGGCCAGACCGAAGCCGACAAAACGGGCGTACGGCGCCAGCGACAAACGCTTGCCCATCCATTTGTCGTTGAGCGCGGCCAGTTCCTCCTTGCTGATCGAGGCCATGCCGGCTTCAACCAAGGCCAGCAGTTCGCCGTCGCCCTTACGCACGCCCCGGTGCATTTCCCCGCGATACAACTCGAAAGCCTGCCGGAACTGATCCTGAACCTTGAAGCGGTAGAGGTAATAGGCGGCCGGCGCTTCGTCGAGGCAGAACAGCTTGATTTCCTGGTCGATCGCCGCCTGGATCATCTGTGAATAATCGCGGTAATGCTGCAAGGTCGTGATACCCCGGGCCGCCAGCACCTCGCCGCAGGCATCGCCCTCCTCGACCCCGATCAGGAAACCCTTGAGCGTTGCCGGGCTACCGACGCCACTGATGCTCTCGTGCGTGTAAATGAAGCTGCGCTGGGTCGAATACGGCTGGGAAAACTCATACAGCGGTTCGCGCCCCGGCGTCCGGTAGATGTTCTCGATCACATCGGCTTCGCCGCCCAGGAGGCTGGCCTGGGCATCGGCCCAGTCCATCGCCTTGAGTTCGACGGGAATGCCGGTCTTGCGCTCCCACAGGCGCCACAGATCGACGGTATAGCCCTCCGGGTGACCGTCGGCGCTGAGAAACAGATAAGGCGGGAAGTTCCTGTCGCCGACCACGCGAATGCGCTCCGGCGTCGCCTGGACCATGCCCGACAGGACCGTCCCCAGCAGGAACGTCAGCAGGAGGACAGTCAGGCGTTTCACGTGAAACCTCAGCGGTGCGGGGTGGCGCCGGGTAGCTGGCAGGACAGGACGGCGGCCCGCAACACGTCGATGGCCTGGGGTCGCGGATAGGTCACCCGCCAGACCAGGCCGACCGTCCGTGCCGGCGGCGGGCCGGCAAACGGTAGCACGCGCACCATCGGCTCCTTGTCGATCAGCGGGTCGGCGGCGGTACTCGGCATCACGGCGACGCCGGCGCCGCTGGCAACCATGTAGCGGATGGTTTCCAGCGAACTGCCTTCCAGCGAGTGATCCAGCGCATCCTGACCGCTCAGGCGCGGGCAGGATTCCAGCACCTGATCGCGGAAGCAGTTGCCCTGGCCGAGCAGCAACAGGTTCTGGCCGTCGAGTTCGTCGGCCGGAATGTCTTCGCGTCCGACCCAGTCGTGCCCGGCCGGGACGACGACGCGGAAAGGCTCGTCATAGACCGGCTGGGCGACCAGCCCCGGTTCGGCAAAGGGCAGCGCGATGACGATCACGTCGAGCTCGCCGGACTTCAACGCCGGGATCAGGTTGGCCGTGAAATCCTCCTTGAGGAACAGCGGCATTTTCGGCGCCAGCCGGCTCAACGCCGGAATCAGCTGCGGCAGCAGGTAAGGCGCGATGGTGTAGATGATGCCGACACGCAACTGACCGCTCATCGGATCGCCGGTGGCTTCGGCGATTTCCTCGAGCTTGACCGCTTCGTCGAGGACGCGCTTGGCCTGCTCGACGATGCGTTCGCCGAGCGCGGTGATGCGCACGTCGCTGGCGGTGCGCTCGAACAGCGCGGTACCGATCTGTCCTTCAACCTTCTTCAGGGCCACCGACAACGTCGGCTGGCTGACATGGCAGGCTTCCGCCGCCCGCCCGAAATGGCGCTCGCGCGCCAGGGCGAC
>OGCL01002764.1_pt1 | contig 11567 bp, 11 predicted proteins | sample 1570041 | NCBI WGS metagenome assembly OGCL01 (sample SAMN06266162, study PRJEB24511) | hot springs metagenome | isolation source: Hot spring water | place: South Africa: Limpopo | collected 2015-06-22 | reverse complement strand
CGACGCCCGCCGCGCCGAGGGCTGCCTGACGGTCGAGATGGAAGCGGCCAGCCTGTTAGCTGTGGCGCAGTTCAGGAACGTCCGGCTGGGGCTGATCCTGTACGCGGGCGACGATCTGAGCAGCGAGAACTGGGACAGGCGCGGCTGGCAGTCGCGCCGGGAAGTGCGCGAAAGCCTGTTCTGGCTGGCGGCGGATGCCTGCCTGGGGTTATGACCGTGAAAAGCCGCTCCATGACCCTCATCCTGCCCGGCGCTGCCATCGTGGCGATCGTTGCGCTGCGCGCCCTGCTGGAGCTGCGGCCCGACCCCTGGCCGATGTCGAGTTGGGGGACCTGTGCCGCCACCTGGCCAACACATTCAGCGGCCGCACCCGCGTGCTGGTGACCTTCACCCAGGAGGGGCCGGTCAGCGTGCCGCCGCCGGTCAAAGAAGCCTTTTACCGCGTGGCCCAAGAGGCGTTGAACAACATCGCCAAACACGCCGCGTCCAGCCAGGTGACGATCCGTCTGCAAGGGCACGCGGGCAGCAGCGAGATGCTCATCCGCGACGACGGGATCGGGTTTGCGCCGACCGACCTGACGGCCGAGAGCCTGGGGCTGCAGATCAGGCGCGAGCGGGCCGCGGCCGTCGGCGCCCAGCTCACCGTGGACAGCGCCCCCGGCGCCGGGACCACGGTCCGGCTATCCTGGCTCGAAACATGAACCGCCACGCAGTACGCAGTATGCAATACGCAGTACGCAACAAGGAGCACCCATGCCCAACCCCATCCGAGTCATGATCGTAGACGACCACGCGGTTGTGCGCAGCGGTCTGGCCACGTTCCTGCTGACCTGTGACGATATGGAGCTGTTGGGCGAGGCGGCCAGCGGCGAGGAGGCGCTCCGGCTGTGCGAGCGCGTCCGGCCCGACGTGGGGCTGATGGACCTGGTGATGCCGGGCATGGACGGCGCGACGGCCACCCGCCTCATCCGCCAGCGCTGCCCCGACATCCAGGTGGTGGTGCTGACCAGCTTCAAGGAGCAGGAGCTGGTGCAGGGCGCGTTGCAAGCCGGGGCCATCGGCTACCTGCTCAAGGACATCTCGGCCGGCGAGCTGGCCAGCGCCATCCGCGCTGCGTATGCCGGCAAGCTCACCCTGGCCTCCGAAGCGGCCCAGGCGCTCATCCAGGCCGTGCTGGGGCCGGCTGACCACCTGGGCGCCGGCCTGACCGAGCGCGAGGTGCTGGCGCTGATGGTGCAGTGGCTGAACAACAAGGAGATCACGGAACGGCTGGTGGTCAGCGTCTCCACGGCCAGGTTCCACGTCAGCAGCATCCTGTCCAAACTGGGCGCGACCACCCGCACCGAAGCCGTGGCCCTGGCGTTGCAGCACAAACTGGTCAGTTGACCAGGCCGTGACCTATCGCCTTGATCTATACAAGAACTCTCCGGGCTGCCGATGTGCCCTAGAGAGTTTTCCTTTATAGTGGAGACAGGCAACACGAGAGGAAGCTTATGGGTGCCACAACCATCATCAACCCATTTCACATCGCCGTTGACCCCATGGAGCGGCTGCTCCTGGTCAATTTCGAGAAGGACCCCGATACGACCTACGTCGGCTTCGAGCCGCAGGTGTTCGACGATCCGGTCAACGGGACAGGACATCTCGTCATCGGCTGGCGGCGGGATGGCCGGGTGGACGTGTTCCACCAGCCCGGCCTGCACCCCAACCCGGCCAGGTATGACATCGCCGGTAAGGGATTGGCGAACATGGCAGCGCGGGAAATGCCGGGGGCGGCCTACGACGTGAATGCTTGCGGCGTGCAGGCGCATTATGAATTCGAGGATATTCACAACCGGCCGGTCGTGCTCCTCATCAACGAACGTAACCCGCAAGCCCGCAAGCCGTTTGGACTGCTGGCGCCGATGGGCGCTGCGGCGGAAGCGCCGTCGGCTATGCCGCTGGTGCTGCTGCACGATTTCTATTTCGTCAGGGCGCGGCACACGGACTTTGAGATCCGCATTGGCGGCAAACGGCATCAGCCTGACGTCCTTCCCATCCCGATGGATCAAGCGCGGATGTACTTCACCCGCTACAGCCCCAGGCCGCTGATCGCCACGTTGAATCCGGCGTTCGACGGGGAACTCGTGCCGGTGGCAGTGGCCAGCGGGCAGGCAGAAGCATGCGCCGGAGAGCACGTGTTGGCGCTGGATTGGACGGCTGCCGGGTGGGCCATCCGCCGCATCGTACGCCCCAACGCCATCCATCCCCTGGCACTGCGCTTCGCCCCGGCTTTCCCGTGCCTGGAGACCCTGGAAGATGGCGCCAGCCTCGGAGGGAGCTTCGAGATCGAGGGCCATCCCTCTACGGGGCGGATCGGCGGGCGTTACACCGTGGCGAAGGCAGGTGCGCACATCGAGATCGCCATGATCCCCGCACAGGGCTGGCAGCCGCGGCCGACCAAGCTTTCGTTGCACTTCCTTTACACCGTCGCGAGGGTTTTCAGAACGTGGCCGGCCACGTATGAATGGACGGCGCACATCCAGGCGCAAGGGAGCAACGCGTACACGATGTGTTCGGCATGGCGCAGGATCAAACGATAACGGAACAAATTCAATGCAGACAGCTTACATCACCTGTTGAGGAGATTCCGATGACGATCACAGAGATACCTTTCAACTTGAACGGAAAGCCGGGCATTCTGGCAGTGGACTACGCACCCAATCAGAGCCTCACGGCATCCGGCTTCGACTTGCTCGCTGGCTGTGGCTTCGACGTGAACATGTGCCTCGGTTACCCGACGATGCGCGTCTATGTACGCCAGTGCGTGGCAGAATCTGCGCCGCGATCTGAATGCCTTCGTGGAGCTGGTCTGGCGCGAGAGCAACGGCGGATCGCTTTTCCTGATCCGGACCGTCGACGTGCAGGACATCGCCGCCGGCGACCGGGTGACCGCCCGCTTCCGCGCCGTCGGCGTCCAGGCCGGCCCGCTGCCACTCATATCCGCCCTGCGAAACGTTGCTCCACCGCTGCGCGTTTCAACGGACCGCCATGACCGGCGTAAAACGTGGTCACGCCGGCCTCCAGCAGGGCGCGGATGCTTGCGTACACCGCGTCCAGGTCTTCGGCAAAGTAGTGATCATTTGGGCGCGACCCCAGAAGGTTGCCGCCCATATATCCCCCCATCATCACATCGCCCACAATCGCCGCGCCATCCGGTAACAGGATGGATATCGAACCGGCGGTATGCCCTGGCGTATGCAGGATGCGCCCCTCGATACCGTATGCGCTCAGGTCGAAGGATTCATCCACCAGCAGATTGGGTGTAACGGGCGGAAAAGGTTTGTTTACCAGCGGCAGGATCAGGCGTGCCTCCAGGCGCAGCGGCGAGAGCGGGTTCATCCTACCGGCGCGCAGCATGCCCTCGTCGGCACGGTGAACAGCGGTTGGGACGCCGAGTGTCTTCACCAGCGCCGCGGTACTTCCAGCGTGGTCCACATGCCCGTGCGTGTGCACGATCAGAGTGATGTCCTCCCTCCTGACCCCGGCCCGCTCAACGGCGCGCAGGATGTTGTCCTCCTCGCCGGGCATGCCGGTATCCACAATCACGGTCTTACGCCCGTGGAGCAGGTAGGCGTTTGAAAAGCGGAGTTTGAGATGTGTGATGTTCATCGATTGTTCCTGTAGAGCCATGCTTGCAGGCTGGTTGTTGGCATTACCAGGAATCCCGGTCGCGCCGATAATGAGCGTTCTCATGAGTATCTCCTCTCTGCTTATTGTTTCCTTCGAGTGCTTCCAGGCGTCCTGTTCGCAATAGCGACCGGGTCTGGATGCGCTACGCCCAATCTACAATCCAAAATCTGCAATCTGCAATCGTGTCAGGGTATGGTCATCTGAAAACTCAAGGCTGATAGGGTGTGCGATGGAGCAGCGCCTGCACACCCCAGCGTCTGGCTTGCTGCCGCCAGCCGATCCCGCCAAGGAGACGGTACAACCAGGCAGGGATGAAGGGCTTGCTGATGAGGCTCTGTGCCGCGGGAGGGATGGGTTGCCCCTGCGCAAGAGACTCGGCAGCGAGAGCGAGCGCATGCCTGAGCGGAATGGTGCGTCCGCCCAATTGATTCAGTGGCGTGCCGTGCACCAGACCCTCACCCGCGCCAAGCGCCAGACTCCCCTGCCAGTCGAAACCTGTCATGCGCGCAAATCCGGTGCACACGGCGAGGGCGTTGGCAGTGTGCTGCACTTCGGGGAAGCCGCAGTTGGCGAGCGCAGCAAACCCGGCGCCGCGGACGGAATGTGCGGCGCGATGGGCAGCCAAACGTTCCAGCAGCAGGATGACCGGTGCAGGCAGGCTATCCACATAGATAGGAAAGGCGAGGACCATCAGATCGGCAGAATCGATTCGGGTGAGCAGGGTGTGCATCTTCTGCGGGTTACTGAGCGACGTGTAGATATGGATGGTTTCGGTCTGCACACCGCGCGCGCTGAGGTGCTGCATGAGGTGCTCGCCGAGGGCATACGACGTGCTTTTGCGGGTGCGTGGGCTGCCGACCAGCAGCAGTGCGTTGCGCGGCGGAGAACGTCGAGCCAGGTTACTGTCGAGAGGAGGCAGGGCTGGCACAGGATCGGATTCGCGGCGCGCTATTGCAGCCAGGGCGGACTCGATTTGGGAAACAAGCGCTGCCTCTGGAGGATCGCCGGTCACAATTTCGCAATGCCAGGTCTGGGCGTAGAAATTCAGGCTGTTGCGCCAGACAAGGTGGCGGAAGATCGCTTCGGCGATCGGGTCAGGTTCGGGTTGCCAGCCGATAACGAGAACGTCGGCGTAGCGAGCATAGCGCCTGGTGTGGTGGGTTTCGCCGTTGCGCGTGGTGAAGAAGGGGGCAATATTCTGGATCTGGTGGTCTACGGCTTTTTTGAGCGTGGCGCTGTACCCGCCAAAGGTGATGGGAGTGAGGTAAAGCAGCAGATCGGCAGCGACGATGGCAGCGGCAATATGGCGGTTGTCGTCGGCGATATTGCACTGGCCAGGGCTGCGCACCCAGCAGAAGAAGTCGCCGGCACAGTTGCCGATCTTGAGTTCGCGCAGGGTAAATGTGTGCACGCTGTGGTTCTGTGCGGCGAGCCGGGCGAGGGTGGCGTTGACGGTGCGCTGTCCAGGCAGGTCATTGGCGGCGGAACCGTCGAGAACAACGATCCTCATGGTAGTGCTCCTTTCGTGGAAGCGGATTGTGTTTGCTCCACATATGCCGTGTTACGGGATGATGAATTGCTGTTTGATACTGTCCAGTTCATAGTGATAGAGCGCAGCGCTGTCCGGTCCAAAGGGAGGGATATGCCTGCCGATTTCGAGCGACACCAGCCCATGCACGCGCGCCCAGATCAGTATTGCGACTGTCAGGCTGAGCATGTCGTGATCACCACTGTGGCGTTTCCATTGATCGATCATAGGCTGAAAAGCCGGGTGAATATCGGGTATGTTGGGCGCGTGAAGACGACCATCAATGCGCAATGCGTCGATGACGCTGACGAGCGCGCTCAGAGCGCGCACTGCTGCCGGCATGACCTGTTCGACAGGTGCAACATAGCCGGGGATGGGTGTGCCGAAGATGAGCTGGTAGCGTTCCGGATAGGTGATCGCCCACTGGCGATAGGCAATACCGATCGCGCGCAACCGTCCCACAAGATCGTGAGCGGGGAGAGCGTCGCGGGCGGATAGTTGCGCATCGCCAAACGATGTGTACGCTTCAATGATGAGTGCGGTAACGAGCGCGTCGCGGTCGGGGTAGTAGTTATAGATCGCCGGGGCAGTGATCCCCAGGGCGCGAGCAATGGCGCGCAGGCTGAGCGCAGGCGCGCCATATTCCGCGATCTGCTGCCAGGCAGTTTGTCTGATTGCTTCCGGCAGGTTGGGGATCTGCCGTGATTTGGTGGGACGAACCATACATTGCCTCTTCTGGATCGCGAGTGTGTGCTTTGCGCTGAAAATAAACACTGTATATTTACAGCGTAAGTATACGGTGTTTATTTATATTTGTCAAGAGGGGATTATCGCCTGCCGGTCGCGATTCTCCGAAGCGAAGCGGTGGAGGCGACTGCCGTGGCCCTGGTTGCCACGCGGGGCAGGCGCACCTCCTGGATGGTCGGGCACGTGTTCACATTTGGGGTAGGGTGCGCGGGCGCCCCGCCTGCAATGGCCTGGATGGGCGGGCATCTTGCCCGCCCATCCAGGAGCAGTGTGAACACATACCCGCTCCCCCGCTTCCTCCCCGGTTGACGCCCTACCGGCCCATCGGGTACAATCAGGCGGTTTTTCCGCCTCTCAGCGGTGGGCAGCGGCGCGCCCTCGCGCCGTGTTCTCTGCGTTCCTGAGGTGAACATACGGGGAAACCGGGTTTCCCCACCTGTGGTGAGCTTGCCGAACCACGCCCCTCCCTGAGGGGAGGGTTTGGGAGGGCGCGGCCCTCCCAGGAGAAATCTCTTTTTGTAGCGTGCGGCGCAGCCGCATGGGTGACTGATGAGCAAAGTATCGTCCGAAGGCGCGATCGGCGCTGCCAGTGTGAACCCCGTCGCGACGTTGCGTGACCTGGCGCGCGCCATGCGCCCGCGCCAGTGGGTCAAAAACGTCTTTGTCTTCGCGGCGCTGGCCTTTTCCGAAGAGCGGCTCTGGCGCTTCTGGGATGCCGCGGTGGGGCCTGCGCCGTTGCTGCACACGCTGGGCGCCTTCGTGGCCTTCTGCCTGGCGGCAAGCGCGATCTATCTGGTCAACGATCTGGTGGATATCGAGAAGGACCGCGCCCATCCGAAGAAGCGCCACCGGCCCTTCGCCTCCGGGCGCCTTAGCCCCACGATTGGCATTATCGCGGCGATGGTTCTGATCGCATTTGCGGTTCCCCTCGCCTGGCTCGCCGGTCGTGGTATGGCCTTTCTGGGCGTGCTGGCGGCCTATGTGCTCATCCAGGGCTTTCTGTACTCCTACTGGCTCAAGAACGTGGTCATTCTGGATATCCTTGTGCTGGCTGCGGGCTTCGTCTTGCGGGCAGTGGGCGGCGCGGTGGTGATCGGGGTGCTGATCACGCCCTGGTTACTGCTCTGCATGCTGCTCCTGGCGCTCTTTCTGGGCATCGGCAAGCGCCGCCATGAGTTGATCCTCCTGGAGAATGGCGCGGGCGAGCACCGGCGCATCCTCGCCGAGTATTCCGTGCCGATGCTCGACCAGATGATGGCGATTGTTACGGCCAGCATCATTATGGCCTACAGTGTCACGGTCTTTCTCGCGCCGGTGGCGCCGCAGGAGCCGTACCCCATGTTGATGCTGACTATCCCCTTCGTCATCTACGCAATCTTTCGCTACCTCTACCTCATCTACATCCGTGGGGAGGGCGGCGCGCCTGACGAGTTGATCCTCACAGATGCGCCCCTGGCGGGGAGTGTGGTGCTCTGGGGATTGACCGTGCTGGGGGTACTGCTGCTCTTCCCGACGTGATGGCGCACCGCATGAGGTCACGGAAGTATGTACACCTTCGTGAAACTTGGCGGTTCGGTAATCACCGATAAGGCCGGGCGCGAGGCGCCCGACCGGCCCGTGATTGCGCGGCTGGCCGCTGAGCTGGCCGCTGCCCGCCGCGCCTCTCCCGGCCTGCGGCTGATCCTCGGTCACGGCAGCGGCTCCTTCGGTCACCACTACGCCGCGCGCTACGGCGTGCACCGAGGCCTGGCGCCCGGTAGCGATTATACCGGCTTCGCCCTGACTGCCGCGGCTGCGCTGCGACTCAATCGCATTGTGGTGGATGCGCTGCTCGAGGCGGGCGTGCCCGCTCTCGCGCTGCAACCCTCGGCGGCGTTGCAGGCCGCCGGTGGGCGTATCGCCGCCTGGGAAACCGGCCCGATTGCCGAGGCTCTCGATCGCGGCCTGGCGCCTGTGGTCCACGGCGACGTGGCCTTTGATCGCCTCCAGGGTAGCGCGATCATCTCCACCGAGGCCCTGCTGGCCCACCTGGCCCTCGCGACGCCGCTGCGCCCTGCCCGCATTGTGCTGGTCGGCGAAGCTGCCGTCTATACTGCCGATCCCCGCGTCAATCCCGGCGCCGAACGGGTGCCGCTGATCACCGCCGCCAATCTTGATACGGTGCTGCGCGGCGCTGGGGGCTCCCACGCTGTGGATGTCACCGGCGGCATGCGCAGCAAGCTCGAGTTGATGTGGCGTCTGATCGAGGCCCTGCCTGACCTGGAGGTGCGCCTGATCGGGCCGGATCCCGGTAACCTGGCCGCTGTGCTCGCCGGTGAGCCAGTTGATGTCGGCACGACCATCCGACTGAGGTGAACATACGGGGAACCCGGGGTTCCCCACGCCCCTGCCGGTGAGGGCGGCAAGCCCTCTCCAGCGGGAGGGTTTGGGAGGGCGCAGTCCTCCCAGGAAAAGACGTATTTTCATGCGTCCCAACGATTTCATCACCCGTCGGCGTGAGCGCTGGGAGCGTCTCGAGACGCTCCTCGAGCGCGCTGGCGCCGGGCTGGACGGGCTTTCCGCCGGCGAGTTGCGGGATCTTGGCCGTCTCTACCGCCAGGCTGCCGCCGATCTGGCGCTGGCGCGTCGCGACCTGCCCGAACATCCCGTCGCGCTCTATTTGAACAGCCTGGTGGCCCGCGGGCACGGCGCCATTTACCGCGAGAGCGGCGCGGGCGGCGCGGCGCGGGTGCGCGCCTTTTTCGCCGCAGGTTTTCCCCGCGCCTTCCGCGAGACCTGGCCGGCTACCCTGGCTGCCTGTCTGATGTTTCTGGCGCCGGCGATAATTGCCTTTGTGACGACCTACAACGACCCGGCCCTGGCCGGCGCGCTTGTCCCCGGCGCCGAGGCGGTGGTGCAACAGGTGCAGGCTGGCGAGGAGTGGTGGCAACGGATCAATGAACAGGGCGCCGGTGTGGCCTCGGCGGAGGTTATGACCAATAACATCGGCGTGGCCTTTCGCGCCTTTGCCGGCGGGGTGACCCTGGGGGTCTACACGCTCATCGTGCTGGTGAGCAATGGGATCTTGCTGGGTGTGGTGGCGGGCGCGGCGCAGCGCTTCGATTTCGCCGACAATCTCTGGGGTTTTGTGGCGCCCCACGGGGCGATCGAGTTCAGTGTGATTTTCCTCGCCGGGGGCGCCGGCCTGCAACTGGGCTGGGCCATCCTGCGCCCGGGTCTGCTCAGTCGCCGCGCGGCGCTGGTGGTTGCCGCTCGACGCGCTCTGCTGATCATCCTGGGTTGCGTGCCGCTGCTGGTCATCGCCGGCCTGATCGAAGGCTTTATCTCACCTTCGGAGTTGCCGCTGGGCGTCAAGTTTGCCGTGGCGGCGATCTCGGGCGCGGCGCTGTGGGGGTACCTGCTGGGCGTGGGTCATCACAGGCCGTAGGGGAGCGCCGGGTTCTCCACTATGGCGCCAGCCGCAGCCATTCCACCACGACCGTGCCGCCGTCGCCTGTGCTCACCGGGTCAAGCCGCAAGCCGGTGATAACGCCTTCCCAGCCGGGAGCGGCGCGCAGGTCGAGGCGATAGGTGCGCGCCGCGGGGCCGGGTTCGAGCCTCCAGCGCAGGGAGCGCGCCTCGTCGGCCTGGCCGTTGCCGTCGAGGAAGAACACCTGCGCGTCGCGGGCAGCCGTATCGGCGGCCAGGCGCACCTCCAGGGCGGTGAAGCGCGCTGGCTCCAGGCGCAGGGGCGGGCTGATCAGCGTCGGGTCGCTCTCCGGGCGCAGCGCCCATCCCGGCTGGCTGCTGGTGGCCGGGGCCGCGCCGGTGACGCGCCAGCCCCAACGCCCGCGCGTGAAGTCCCAGCCCGGGCCGTTGGCCAGTTCCTGGGCCGCGGGGAGGCGGTAGTAGGCAGGCAGCCCCGGACCAGGCGTGAGCGGCTCCAGCGCCGGTTGCAGCGGCGCATAGCACTCCGCCACCGTTGCCGGGTCGAGGCCCATGCGTTCGGCGGGGGTGGGCGGTTCGCCCGGCGGCGCGGGGAGGGGCCGGATGGCATCGGCGGCGATCAGCACGGCATAACCGGCGCTCAGGGCCGTTTCGATGCGCGCGTGCAGCCAGGCGCAGGCAGCAGGCCAGGCGCCCGTAGCGATCATGGCCTGGTTCAGCGAGATCGCCTGCGGGCGCTCGACATAAAAGGGCAGGTACAGCTCCAGCACCCCATCGGGCACAATCAGTAAGTCGCCCGGCGCGCTGTGGGCCGCCAGCGCCGTCGCCGTCACCCGTTGCAGGTCGCGGGTCGCGTCGCCGCGGCGAAGGATGGCGCTGCCGTTGATCGGCAGCATGGCCAGCGCGCTCACCAGCAACAGCGCCGGCCCCAACCGGGGCAGAGGTTGACCCGAGGTGGGCGGGTACGCTGCCAGGACGACCAGCAGGTAGAACGGGGGCAGACTGGCGATCCAGAACTCGATGTTCTCAGGCTCCCACCAGATAAAGAAGGCTCCATAGACGGCCAGCCAGGTTAGCGTGATGGACAGGACGCCCCGCGGCGCGCGCCCGAGGCGCCGGAAGTTGAGCGCCAGTATCATCAGCAAGGCCAGACCGATCAGCGCCCCTCCGGGCCAGGCGATGGTGCGCGCCAGGCCCTGCCCCAGCAGCGCGAGTTTTGCCCCGTCCACCGCGCCGCCCCAGTAGCCCGTGGTGGTGTAGCCCGCCACCCAGCCGAAGAACGCCTCCCAGGACCGGAAGCCGCTCACTCCCAGCCCGACCCACAGGTACGCGCCGCCCACCACCAGCGTCAGTGGCGTTGCGTAGGCGCAGAGGAGGGCCAGAGCAGCGCGCCAGCGCGCGCTCGCGGCGGGCGGTGTGGCCTGGAGGCCCAGCCACAGCGCGACCAGCCCCGGGAAGCTCAGCAGCACATTGGTCTGGTGGAACAACACTGCGAGGCCCTGGAGCAACCCCAGTCCTGCCGCTAGCTGCGCGCGCGTTGCGCCCCGGGCAGCGACCCGGTGGGAGGAGGGGGCAGGCCCTCCCGGCGGCACGTGCGCAACGGCAGAACCCGGAACCGACGCGGGCCGCTGCGCCAGTTCCAGCATGAGCCACAGCGCGGCAATGAGGAACAGCGCCGCGATGGTGTAGACCTCAACCTCGACGGCGTAGTACCAGTAGGCGTAGCTCGCGCCGAGCAACAGCGCGCCGAGGGCCGCTGCCTGCCAGTGCCGGGTGAGGCGGGCCAGGAGCGCCGCGAACAACCCCACCCCGAGGCCGCCGGCCAGAGCGTTGGTCGCCTGCAACAGCCGCTCCGCGCTACCCTGCCAGCCCAGGCCCAGGGCCGCCAGACGTATGCCTGCCCCCAACGGCCCGTAAGCCAGATGGTGGGGGTGAAACAACTCGCGCCAGGGCTTGCGGTCAACATCGAGGATATACGAGAGCGCGTCGAAGGTATGGACGCTGGTGAGTGTCAGCAGGTAGAGGGCGGCGAAGAGCGGTGCAATGAGTAGCAGAATGGTCGCGTATCGGCGCATAGCACCGGTAGTGTACCATGATGAAGGGAAAAGGGGGGTGGCGTAATACCAATTACCGTTGATGATGCCGCATTGCCTGAAGCGATTTCAGGCGTTGTGCTGCCCAGCGTGGCAATCCA
>OGCL01002762.1_pt1 | contig 11569 bp, 14 predicted proteins | sample 1570041 | NCBI WGS metagenome assembly OGCL01 (sample SAMN06266162, study PRJEB24511) | hot springs metagenome | isolation source: Hot spring water | place: South Africa: Limpopo | collected 2015-06-22 | reverse complement strand
CCGCAGGACATCCAGGCCCGCCGCATCGAGGATGGGGATGCCGCGCGCGTCGGTGGGGAATCTGGTATACTCCGCCGTACCTCTCATGGCCGCAAAGGCGGCTTTTCCGCGCCCCTCTTGCCCAGGGGCGTTTCCTTTTGCGGCCATGGCTCACCCCCTTCCTGCCGTCTCGATCAGACGGCGAATGTCCTCGACACGCCACACCGTCACGCGCGGGGACAGCTTGATCGGCTTGGGGTAGCGCCCGGATTTGACGCCGGCCCACCACGTCGTCTTCTTGATGGGGATGATCGGGGGAATCCCGGTCTTGGGGTCGCCGACAATCTGCTTCAGGCGCAGAAAGCCGGTTTCGGGAAGCTGGTAGTTCATGTTTGCGCCTCCAAATGCAAGTTTGGACGGGCGCATCCTGCCTAAGCGTTTTCACGGGTGCGCTAACCCGTGATTTTCTTCCTCTCCTCGCTACAGACATTGCAGAAACGCTGGTAGGACATACTCGCGTTCCCTGGGCCTTCGAGATACTTTCCAAGTCGATTCTCTAATGCGCCCCAGCCCTTAGGCGGCTTGGCTTTGATCGCTTCCCACAGTTGGGGATTCTTCATGGATGGGTTCGCTTTCAGCAGCTTGGCAACAGCCTTACGAATTGGCCCCCCCGCCCCCTTCTTGCGACCGCGTGAAAATTTCATGCCGAGGGGGATGAATTTGATCTGCTCAGCACGAGACATCATGTGTCCCCGGAATATCCGGCCCGCCGCCTCGTAATCCCCGCTCGCGGCCTTGTGCAATGCCTTTTCCACGGCGGCATCTCGTGCGGTATCCGCTTCGAGAGTCGGGATATGTAGAACGACCCGCTTTGCGAATTCAACGGGAATTTGGTCTATCGGAAGTCCTAGGACATAGGCCTCATGTGAAATGAAAGCGGCCAACAGCCGCATTCCAAGCTCACGGTCCGTACACTCCAGGATATCGGCGGGGGAGAGGAGCCATGTCTGGATATCGGCGGGAGGGAGGAGCCATGTCATGCCGCCGCCCTCCTGATCGGCGTCACCTTGCTGTCGGCCCTTGCCATGTCGTCGATGATGTCCGCCCATTCATTCACCCCTATCTAGAGCCGCCCGGTTGAACGGCACTACGTCCGCCCCGGCCTTCAGCTTGTCCAGGTAGTCCGCCCAGGCTTGCATCATCTTCCGCCGTTCCCCAAGGTGAGCCGTCCGGTTATAGGCGCGACCGTTCGGGTCCTTCACGGCGTGGGCTAACTGGTGTTCGATGAAGTCGGGCCGGAAGCCGAGTACTTCATCCAGGATGGTGCGGGCCATAGCTCGGAAACCGTGTCCGCTCATTTCTTCCTTCGGAATTCCCATGCGCCGCATGGCCGCCAGGATGGCGTTATCGCTCATGGGCCGCCCGTTGCTGCGCGCCCCCGGAAAAACGTAGCGCCCGCGTCCGGTCAGGGCGTAAAGCTCGCGCAGGATGCCCACCGCTTGGGTGGATAGGGGGACGATATGGGGGGTGTCGGTCTTGGTGACGGTGTAGCGCCATTCCGCCGCGTCCAGGTCGATGTCCTTCCATTCGGCCTTGCGCAGTTCGCCGGGGCGCACGAACACCAGCGGGGCTAGGCGCAGGGCACAGGCCACCGTGAAGGTGCCTTCATAGCCGTCCAGTGCCCGCAGCACTCTGGCGACTTCAGCAGGTTCGGTCACCGCCGCGAAGTGCCTCTCCTTCACCGGGGGTAACGCCCCTTTCAGATCGCCCGTGGGATCGCGTTCTGCACGGCCCGTTGCCACCGCATAGCGGAAAACCTGCCCACAGTTCTGCAATGCCCGGTGCGCCGTTTCCAGCGCCCCCCTGTTTTCGATACGCCGCACCACGGCCAGCAGTTCCGGCGCGGTCACTTCGGCGATGGGCCGCCCGCCGATCCAAGGGAAGATATCCCGCTCGAATCGCCGGATGATGCGGTCGCCGTGGTGTTCGGCCCAGGTCGGGGCCATCTTGGCGTACCACTCACGGGCCACCACCTCAAAGCTGTTCGCCGACCGATCCTGCCTCGCGGCCTTTGTGGCCTTACGGTTCTCGCTGGGGTCGATGCCATCGGCCAGCAGCTTGCGGGCGTCATCCCGGCGTTCGCGTGCTGCCTTCAGGCTCACGTCGGGGTAAGTGCCCAGGGACAGCAGCTTTTCCTTGCCGCCGAACCGGTACTTCAGCCGCCACCACCTCCCGCCCGTCGGGGTAACCAGCAGGAAGAGTCCGCGTTCATCGAACAGCTTGTAAGGCTTGTCGCCGGGCTTGGCGTTACGGGTGGCGGTATCGGTCAGGGGCATTGGGGGTATCTTCTCTTGGGGTAGGTGCCGTTACCCCCGAAAGCTACCCCCATTTACCCCTGGATGTCAACGGACAATGTTGCCCTGTCTCGGACAATAAATCCATGAAAAAACCCGCACTTAGGCGGGTTTAGTGGACTGCTTCGGATGCTGTCGGATGGTCAAATGGTGGAGGCGGCGGGAATCGAACCCGCGTCCGCAAGCTCTCTACAGCAAGATCTACATACTTAGTCCGGTCTTTTGGGTTTTAGCCCTGATCACGCCGGCCGAACAGGCTGGATCCGGGCGAGCCGCCTTGATTTGACGCTGAACCAAGCGGCCCGGAGCAGCGCGATCCCGTGTAGATGACTCCTCAGCTGGTTGCCCAGCCCGGCCCACGGGCCTGCCGGTGAGGAGTCTGGCCCTTAGGCGGCCAGAGCGTAGGTTTCGTCGTTGGCGACTATTGCTTTCCAGTTGATTTACGAGGTGACTGGTCCTCGGTATGCCCTTGTCTGCTTTGCAACCCACGTCGAAGCCAGGTCGCCCCCAAGGTTTTCATATGATAACAGGCAGGGCGAAAAGTTCATTGCCGTCATGGCGATCGAGGACCGATGTTCAGATAGCCGAGCAGGTCCAGCGGGCGGTCGATGTAGCCCCGAGCGCCCCATTCGCGGGGGCGGTCTTCCTCGGCGATGTAGCCGTACAGGGCGACCAGGGTGGGCATGCCTGCCGCGGTGGCGGCCTCGACGTCACGCTGGGCATCGCCGACGTAGAGACAGTCCTGCGGACGGGCGTCGGTCTGCCTGCAGGCGTGGAACAGGGGGTCGGGATGGGGTTTGGGGCGTGGACAGGTGTCGCCGCAGACCACGCAGGCCGCGCGGCTGCCGAGCCCCAGGTGGTCGAGCAGGGGCTCGGTGAAGCGTGCCGGTTTGTTGGTCACCACACCCCAGCGCATATCCCCTGCCTCGATGGCTTCGAGGACATCTGCCATGCCGGGAAAGAGCGTGGACGAGGTCGTCAGTCGGCCGGCGTAGATGTCCAGGAACTCCTGACGCATGGCCTCATAGCCGTCATCGGTGGGCACGAGCCCGAAGCCGATCCTGAGCAGGCCGCGTGCGCCATGCGAGGCCTGGGCGCGGATCAAGGTGTCGGCAACCGGCTTAAGCCCGCGGCTGTGGCGCATCTCGTTGAGGGCCAGGCCGAGGTCACGGGCGGTGTCGACCAGGGTGCCGTCCAGGTCGAACAGCACGACCCGCGTCACGCTTGCCCCGGCTTGCGGCAGGCCATCAGGTAATTGACGTCCGTGTCCTGTTCGAGGCGGTAGACCTTGGTCAGGGGGTTGTAGGTCATGCCCGTGATCTGCACCGGTTCCAAACCGGCCTGACGGGCATGGGCGGCCAGTTCCGAGGGCTTGATGAAACGCGCCCAGTCGTGGGTGCCGCGGGGCAGCAGGTCGAGGATGTATTCCGCCCCGATGATGGCGTAGAGATAACTCTTGGGGTTGCGGTTGAGGGTGGAGAGGAAGACCCAGCCGCCGGGCTTGGCCAGACGCGCACAGGCGGCCACGGTGCTGGCCGGGTCGGGCACGTGCTCGAGCATCTCCATGCAGGTGACCAGGTCGTAGCCCTGTGGCCGTTCCTCGGCCAGGGACTCGGCGGACTGGAGGCGGTATTCGACCTGCAGCCCGGATTCCAGCAGGTGCAGTTTGGCGACCTTGATGGCCTTCTCCGACAGGTCGATGCCGGTGACCTGAGCCCCCATTCCGGCCATGGCTTCGGCCAGGATGCCGCCGCCGCAGCCGACGTCCACGACCTGCTTGCCTGCCAGGCCCGCCAACCGGTCGATCCAGCCCAGGCGCAGGGGGTTGATGTCGTGCAGGGGCTTGAACTCGGCGCCCGGATCCCACCAGCGGTGGGCGAGTTGGCTGAATTTGTCCAGTTCGGCTTGATCGGCGTTGCTCATGAGGACCTCCGGGGTTGATGGCCTATTGTCCCGCAGCCCTCCGCCTGACGCCACCGCGGCGGGGTCAGGCCTGTTGGTGTTCCTCGTACAGACGCCGGAACAGGGCCTCCAGTTCGTCGATGACCTCGGGCGCCGGGCGCTTGTGCACCACGTGCTGGGCCATGAGGCCGGAGGTCTCGTGCAGCAGCCGGTTGGCGTCGAGCATGGGATAGGTCTGCTTCAGGCGGCGGATGGCCTTGATGACCGACTCCTCCGCCGGGCGCGGGATCGGCACCGGCTCCTTGGCGTCCTCCTGCTCCGGGATGGCCCGCTCGCTCAGGTATGCCGCGTAATCCAGCAGGCCCGCCTTCCGGGTCGCAGGCAGCCCGCGGTACAGGCGCAGCAGCCGGCGCTCGTCCTGGTTCATGGGCGCTCAGAGCGAGACGTCGATCTGGTTCTTGACCAGGGGGCTGGATTCCAGGAACTCCAGGAAGGACTGCAGCAGCTTGCTGCGGAACTTTTCCTGCGGGTAGACCAGGGAAAGCTGGCGCCGCAGCGGCGGCTGCAGGGGGATGGCGACCAGCTCGCCCAGGCGCACCTCCTTGGCCACCGTGGTGCCGGAGACGATGGCCACGCCCAGACCGGCGGCGACGGCCCCCTTGATGGCCTCCCGGCTGCCCAGTTCCATGACCAGGTTCATCTCGTCCAGATTCACCCCGTTGCTGCGGAAGAACCCGTCGATGCACTCGCGGGTGCCGGAGCCGGTCTCCCGGCTGATATAGGGATGCGAGGCGACCTGATCGGGCGCGACGGCCGAGAGCTTGGCCAGATCGGAGAAGGGGGCGCAGATCATCACCAGCTCGTCTTCGCAGCAGACCTGGGTGACGAGATTGGGGTGATGCGAGGGGGATTCGATCAGGCCGATGTCCAGGGTGTGGTCCGCAACCTTGCGTTCGATGGTCTCCGAGTTGGCCACCGTGAGCCGCGCCTGGGTCTCGGGATGCTGCTGCTTGAACTCGCCCAGCAGCCGGGGCAGCATGTATTCGGCGATGGTGGTCGAGGCGCCGATGAGCAGCGGCCCGCTGACCTGGCCGGTCAGCTCGGAGATGCGCGCCTCCATCTCCGCGGTCAGGTTGAGGATGCGCTCGGCATAGTCCAGGGCCAGCTCGCCGGCCGGCGTGAGCGAGATCTTGCCGTGCGAGCGCTCGAACAGCCGCGTGTTGAAGTGCTCCTCCAACTGCTTGACCTGGAAGGTGACGGCGGGTTGGGTCATGAACAGCAGCTCGGCGGCCTTGGTGAAGGACAACTGCTTGGCCACGGTATGGAAGACTTGCAGGCGGCGGTCGGCCATGGTGTTGCGCGGCGATCAATCAAACTTATTTATTGAATCATAATTTTCTTATTTGGGCCAGGATAGGTTGCGCGACGACTACGGGTCGCCGGCTGGCGCTAACGGACATGGCGACGGCCACCCCAGAGCATGAATGTCGCCGTGTCCGTTCCCTCTCCTTAAGCCCCCCCCCGAGGGGGAGGGGCGCTTAGTGAGTCGCCTCGCGACTTTCACGATAACTCGCGTCCCCGTATCGTGGCCGATGGCAGGCGCAGATTGCGCATGATATAAGGATGGTCTCGTGCGGGTGTCTCAGGAAGCACGCCGGGCCATTCCCCCCGTTTCCTGCATCCCCGCCTCGAGCGGCTCCAGCATGGCCCGGCCCAGGGCGCGCTCGATGCCGCATCCACAGACCGATACGCAAAGTCATGGCACTCAGCGAGGCCATACGCAACCCGCCCTTGCCCTGCCCTCCCCGCCCCCGCTCGATGCCGATCGACCCGAACGTCCCCGCTGTGCAACCAGGATGGCAAGCAGCTGAATGAATCGCGGGTTCTACATCATCATGGCGGCGCAGTTCTTCTCCGCCTTGGCCGACAATGCGCTGCTCATCACCGCCATCGCCACGCTGAGGGAGATCCAGGCCCCGGCGCAGTACGAGCCCCTGCTCAAGCTCTTCTTCACCATCTCCTACGTGCTCCTGGCGGCCTTCGTCGGGGCCTTCGCCGACTCCATGCCCAAGGGCCGGGTCATGTTCATCAGCAACAGCATCAAGGTGTTGGGCTGTGTGCTCATGATCGCCGGGCTGCACCCGCTGTATGCCTATGCCCTGGTGGGGCTCGGGGCGGCCGCCTACTCGCCGGCCAAGTACGGCATCGTCACCGAGTACCTGCCCCACAGCAAACTGGTGGTGGCCAACAGCTGGATCGAGGGCCTCACCGTGGCGGCCATCATCCTGGGCACCGTGATGGGCGGCTGGCTCATCAGTCCCATGGTGCTCGACGCCTTCCGCATCGCCGACGACTTCCTGTTCGCAGGTCAGAGCGGCAGCCTGCTCGACTACAGCATGACCTGTATCGCCGGCTTGTATGGGGTGGCGGCCCTGATCAACCTGTGGGTGCCCAACACCGGGGTGGACCATCGCCCGGCACACAGCAATCCCTGGTATCTGATGCGCGATTTCGCGCACTGCGTGAGCCTGCTCTGGAAGGACAAACTGGGCCAGATCACCCTGGCGGTGACCACGCTGTTCTGGGGCGCGGGGGCCACCCTGCAGTTCATCATGCTGCGCTGGGCGGAGTCGGCGCTTGAGCTGCGCCTGGACGAGGCCACCTACATGCAGGCCATCTTCGCCGTTGGGGTGGCCATCGGCGCCGTGCTGGCGGGCAGGTTCATTCCCATCAGCCGGTCGGTCGAGGTGGTGGGCGTGGGCATCGTCATGGGCCTGGGCGCCATTCTGATGGTGTTCATCGACAGCAAGCTCCCGGCCATCGCACTGATGCTGGTCATGGGCGGCCTGGCCGGCTTCTTCGTCGTGCCGATGAACGCCCTGCTGCAGCACCGCGGACACATCCTCATGGGGGCCGGGCACTCCATCGCGGTGCAGAACTTCAACGAGAATCTGAGCATCCTGGTGATGCTCGCGCTCTATGCCCTGCTGGTGTGGGCCGATCTGTCCATCTCCACGGTCATCATCCTGTTCGGCCTGTTCGTGGCCATCACCATGTTCGTGGTGCGTCGCTGGCATCAGCGCAACATGCGCGAGCACAGGGCAGAACTCGAGCGCCTCCTGGCCATCGCGGCGTCGCTGCACCATCCGCCCCCCTCGGCCCAGGCCCTCACGGTCGCCGCGGACCTCAAGGAGGTGCTGCCGCCGCCGGCCGAGGTGATCGCCAAGGTCGGGCGTCTGGCCGCAAGGCCGGTGCGCCGCAGGCGCAAACGCAAAGCGTGATCGCTACAACCTGACCGGGCGGTCCGGCAGCTCGTTGGGACGCTCTCCCTGACGGGGGTAGTGGCGCGTCAGTAGCCGGTCGATCCCGGCGATGCCCAGCAACACCCCCTCCTCGTGGCGTCCCGCGCGGAAGCGGTTTTCCATCTCGCGGCTAATCCGCTCCCAGTCCTCCTGCGGGACGACGCGGGCGATGCCGCGGTCGGCCAGGATCTCCACGTCGTGATCCGCCAGGAGCAGATAGATCAGTACACCGTTGTTCTCCTCCGTGTCCCAGACCCGCAACTGGGCGAAGACCTCCAGCGCACGTTCGCGCGCCGTCTGCCCGCGCAACAGGGGCATCAGGTCCAGACTGGGCTCGACGGCAAAGCGGATCTCGCCCCGATGACGCGCCTCCGACTCGGCGATGGCCGCCTCGATGCGGGCCATGGCGGCGGAAGGAAAGGCCCGACGGGTGAGCCAGTCGGGGTAGACGAGATGCTTCAGCACACGCAGGACACCCATGCTCTGTCCGTCCCCCTCACTCGATCACCAGCGCCCGGAGGCACCGCCGCCGCCGAAGCCGCCACCGCCACCCGAGAACCCGCCGCCGAAGCCGCCACCGCCTCGCCCTCCCCCATAGACACCACCCCGGTTGACCCCGGCCAGGGTGATGAAGAAGGCGATGAGGGCGATGATCAGGGCGGCGAGTAAACTGCCCAGCAACAGCCAGGCGCCGATGAAGGCCACCCCGCCCGCCACGCCGGCGCCCGGCAGTCGACCCAGCAGCGTGCGCAACAGCCCGCCCACGACGAAGACGAACATCATCGCCACGGGCAGGGTGTGCTCGAGGAAATGCGCGCCGGGGCGGCCCTGTACTTGCCCGGCGGGCGGCGGTAGCGGTTCACCCGAGATGCGCCCGATCACGGCCTCGATGCCCGCCACCAGGCCGCCGTTGTAATCCCCCACCCGGAACCGCGGCACGATCACCTCCTCGATGATGCGCTTGGCGAGCGCATCCGGGACCACGCCCTCCAGACCGTAGCCGACCTCGATGCGCACGGCGCGGTCGTCCTTCGCCACCAACAGCAGGATGCCATCGTCCACCCCCTGGCGTCCCAGGCGCCAGGTCTCCGCCACCCGGATGGCGTATTGCTCCACGGTCTCCGGCCGGGTGCTGGGAACGATCAGCACGGCGAGCTGGCTGCCCTTCTCGGCCTCGAAGGCGGCGAGCCGCCGCTCCAGGGCGTCGCGCTCGGCCGCTGTCAGCGTGGCCGTGAGGTCGGTGACCCGCGCCTCGAGGCGGGGAACGGCCAGCTCCGCAAGCGCCAGCCAGGACAGCAACAACGCCAGCAGGCCAAGCCAGCCGGCCCGTGCCGCGGTGCGCCTCACCGCCGCGTCCTCACTGCCCGAAGTCCACCTTGGGCGGTGCGGCGATGGCCTGCTCGTTCTCCACCGTGAAATTGGCCTTGATCTTGTGGCCGAACAGCATGGCGGTGAGGTTGGAGGGAAACTGGCGCACGGTGGTGTTGTACGCCTGCACCGACTTGATGTAGCGGTTGCGGGCCACGGTGATGCGGTTCTCGGTGCCTTCCAGCTGCGCCTGCAGGTCGCGGAAGGCCGCATCGGCCTTGAGTTGGGGATAGTTCTCGGCCACCAGCAGCAAGCGTCCCAGGGCGGTGGAGAGCTCCGCCTGGGCGGCCTGGAACCGGCGAAAGGCCGCCTCGTCGTTGACCAGATCGGCCGTGGCCTGCACCTGCCCCACACGCGCACGGGCATTGGTCACCTCGGTCAGGACCTGGCGCTCGTGGGCGGCATAGCCCTTGACCGTGTTGACCAGATTGGGCACCAGGTCGGCGCGGCGCTGGTACTGGTTGATCACCTCAGACCAACTGGCCTTGATCGCCTCGTCCTGGGCCTGCAGGGTGTTGTAGCCGCAGCCCGAAAGCCCGACCGTGGCGAGAAGGAAGATGAAAACGATGAACAGTCTGCGCATGGGCTCTCCGTGTTCAGGGCGTTCCGGACGCGGACACGGCGCGGGCCCCGAGCCGCGCCATGGTCTCCTGGGCGAGGAGCAGATCTTCCCAGACCCGGGCCTTGTCGGCCGGGTTTCTGAGCAGATAGGCCGGGTGGTAGGTGACGACCAGGGGGATGCCGCGGTAGCGGTGGACCTGGCCGCGCAGCCGGGAAATGGCGGCATCGGTGACGAGCAGGCTCTGGGCGGCGAAGCGTCCCAGGGCCAGGATGAGCTTGGGCTGGATCAGGTCGATCTGCCGCTCCAGGTAAGGCAGGCAGGCGGCCACCTCCTGCGGGCTGGGATCACGGTTTCGGGGCGGTCGCGACTTGAGCACGTTGGCGATGTAGACGTTCTCGCCGCGCTTCAGGCCGATGGCGGCCAGCATGGCATCCAGTAGCCGCCCGGCCTGGCCGACGAAGGGCTCGCCGAGGCGGTCCTCGTCGGCACCGGGCGCCTCGCCGATGATGAGCCATTCGGCATGACGGTCGCCGACGCCGAACACGCCTTGCGTGCGTGTCCGATGCAAGTCGCAGCGGGTGCAGTGCAGCACGGCCTCGCGCAGGGCATCCCAATCCATGCCGGCGATGGCGAACCGATCCGCTTGCCCTGCCGTCAGGCCACCCTCGCCGCCCGTCTCGTCAGCCGTGGCGTCCCCCGTTATGGCCGGGGCCTGCCGTCTGCGCCAGGTCGGCCACAGCCCGAGTGCCTTGAGTCTCTCCTCGCGCGGCAGGCTCACAGCATGAGCCTCATGACCAAGGCGTCCTCCCGCCCCTGATCGGCCGGGTAATACCCGCGGCGCAGGGCGATCCCCTCGAAGCCGAGTTTCTGGTACAGACGCAGCGCGGCCAGATTGCTGGGGCGGACCTCCAGGTAGATGCTGTCGACACCGTGGCTACGTGCGGTGCCGATAAGCTGATCCATGAGCAGGCGACCGTAACCCAGTCCCTGCCAGGGCGGAGAAACGCAGCAGTTGAGCACATGCCCCTCGCCGGCAACGGCCACCAGCACCCAATAGGCCATCAGCTCGCCGTCCAGCTCGGCCACCCAGCAGCTGTAGCCGGCCTGCAGGCAGTCGCGGAAGTTGCCCATGCTCCAGGGATAGGGGTAAGCGGCCCGTTCGATGCGGATCACCTGCTCCAGATCGGCCTCGGTCATCGGCCTGAACTGGGGCAATTGCGGTTTGAGTATGGCGCTCATCGTCTACCAGGTACTGTGCTAAGTGCGCTCGCTACGCTTCAGGGCCACCTTGTCCCGCACATAATACGGCTCGGCCGCCTCGGCCGGCTGCCCTTCGCCTCGAACAAAGGCCGCGGCGGCCAGACGGGCGATGCTGCGGGCGTGGGGAATGACCCCGGCACGGGTCGCAACCAACCGCTCGGCGTAACGCCCGCCCAGTTGCTCGGGATAGGCGGCAAAGGCGCTGCCGCAGCCGATCCACTGCCCCTCGGGCGGCAGCGGGGCCGCCTCCGGGCGATAGAGGCCGGGGCCGGACAAGGCCATCCATCGGTCCGCGCCCCTTTGCAGGACGGCGGCATAGACCTCCCCCACCCGCGCGTCCAGACAGGACACCACCCGGTCCGCGCCGGTCTCCTCGGCCATGGCCTCCAGCGTCACCACCCCGAGCACCGGCAGACCGGCCCCCATGGCCAGACCCTGGGCGACACTGCAGGCGATGCGCAGCCCCGTGAAGGCCCCCGGGCCCTTGCCGTAGGCGAGTGCATCGAGCCCACCGAGGGTCAGCCCCGCCTCGGCCAGCAGTGCGCGCGCCATGGGCAGCAGGATGCGGGAATGCGTCTGGCCGGCCTCCACCGCCGTGAAACGGACTTCACCGTCCACCCACAGGGCGGCGCTGCACCATTCGGTGGAAGTGTCGAAGGCGAGAAGCTTCAAGCGGATGTAGGAGCACTTGGTCAGGGCGGGATTTTAACCCGCGGCGGCGCGTGCGCCGCCTCTTCGACGACATGGATCTCCAGCAGCACCCGCCGCTAACGGACATGGCGACGGCCACCCCAGAGCATGAATGTCGCCGTGTCCGTTCCCTCTCCCCCAGCCCCTCCCCC
>OGCL01002761.1_pt1 | contig 11570 bp, 9 predicted proteins | sample 1570041 | NCBI WGS metagenome assembly OGCL01 (sample SAMN06266162, study PRJEB24511) | hot springs metagenome | isolation source: Hot spring water | place: South Africa: Limpopo | collected 2015-06-22 | reverse complement strand
GGGGTCCAGTACCCAGACCACTGACCGACCGCCCTGCTCTGCCACCGCATGCATGGGCACGTGCAGGCCGTTGACCGCCCGCGCCGGCACCTGAATGCGCACCGTGGCAGTCTGACCCAGCGCAAAAGGCGCAGTGCCCACATCGGCCTTGATCTGGAACGTGCGCGCCAGAGGGTCGGCCGAAGCCGCCACCTCGCGCACCGTGACGGGCAGCCAGTCGGACGTGCCCCAGCGGCGCACGGTGACCGGACCGGTCTTGCCCTTGAGCGCGCGTGCGCCCTCCACCACGTCTTCAGGGACGGAGAACACCACATCGCGCGGGCCGTCGTGGGCCACGGTGATCACCGGCATCCCCGCGGCCACCACCTGCCCCGGCTCCACCGCGACCGAGGTCACCACACCTGCCGACGACGCCACGAGGGCGGCATAACCAGCCTGGTTGAGCTGCACGCTCGCCTGAGCGCGGGCCTGATCCAGCTGCGCGCGGGCCGCTCTTGCGGCCGTGTCGTAGGTGTCGAGCTGGGCCGCGCTGATGAAGCCCTGTTGCCGCAGCTCGGTGAAGCGCTTGAGGTTGGCCTCGGCCTGGGCGGCCTGAGCCTGCGCGGCGGCCAGCCCGGCCTGGGCCGCCTGGGCACCCAGGCGAAGGTCGGCCGGGTCCAGTTCGGCCAGCAACTGGCCGGCGCGCACGGTATCGCCCACATTCACCAGCCGGCGCACCACCTTGCCCGGCACCCGGAAGCCCAGTTGCGATTCAACCCGGGCACGCACCTCTGCAGCGTACTGGCGCTCACTCAAGCCGCCGGCCTCACCCACGACCAGCGTGCGCACCGCGCGCACAGGCTGAGTGACTTCGGCGCGCTGACCACACGCGGCCAGCATCAGCACGGCCAGAGACAGGGCGCCCCAATGCAGGCCCCTGGAGAAGGTGTTGACAATCATGAAAAAATACGTCGCAGGTTTGTAACTGACCGGGCGGTCAGTAATGTAGGCAAACCCTTCACGCCCTGTCAATCCAAGGTGTTGCGACAATGGCGGCTCTTGAGCCCCGCCATGTCAGCATCCGAAAACCCGACTCACCCCGCCCATCCTGCCGCCCCGGTCACCGACACGGCCGCCACGCCGCGGGATGGCAGCAGCCTCTACTATGCGCTGCGTATTGTCCCCGCCCGCCGCCGTGCGGCCCTGGCCGGGGCCGCCCAATGCTGGCTAACCGTGGTTCGCGTCCCGATGACGGTGTCGGATCCAGGTGTAGCAGAAACGAAACTGCGCTGGTGGCAGCAGGAATGGGAACGCGCCGCCAACGGGCAACCCCAGCACCCGCTGACGCGGCATTTTGCAAACGCATGCCCTTCGGCTGAATGGCCGATGCCAGCGTGGCGCCAAGGCCTCATCGACGCCACCATCCAGCAGCTCCATCAGACCCGCTGGCTCGACGAGGCCAGCCTGGCGCAGCACCTCGCGCAGGCCGGCGGGCTGGCTGGCATGGCCGCCGCACGACTGCTGGGTGCAGACAGCGCGCCTGCGCATGCGGCCGCTGCGGCTTTGGGCACGGCACTGCATCGGGCCCAGCTGCTTGCAAGACTGGGCCAGGACGCCCGCGCCGGGTGGATCCACGTCCCGATCGACCAGTTGCAGCGCCATGAGGTGCGGGCCCACCAGATCAGTCGACCCGAGAACCCCATGCCTGCGGGCTGGCCCGCCTTGCTGGCAGAACTGGTCAGCCAGACGCACACGGCTCTGCGCGCTGCCTGGCAGCAAGCCATGGCCTTGCCGCCGGCAGAGCGTCGCGCCCTGCGACCGTTGCTCGCGATGGCCCGATGCGCCGACGCGCTGACCGGTCAGATTGGGCAGGCCGGCGACCGGGTGCTACGTGAACGCCTGATGCTGACCCCATTGCACAAGGCGTGGCTGACCTGGCTCACGAGCAAGGGCTGGGGTGGGCTGCCGCCTCCGGGGCGCTGACCCCACGCGCAACGGGCAAGTACTCAACGCGCAACGGGCAAGTACTCAACGCGCAAGTAGCAAGTACTTAACGCGCAAATGGCGCCGCCAGGGGTTCACCGACGAACAGCCCCTGTTGTGGCCATTGCACGCTTTTCCAGTAAGCCTCGAGGGCAGACGCACCCTGCACATAAAACAGCAACAGCGCCTGGGGATGGGGAAACTTCTGCAGGTGGGCGCACGGCTCGCTCGTGGTGCCATAGCTGGCCGTGGCACCCGCTTCGATCCAGGACAGCACGTTCATCTGGCCAGTCGGCCGGTCCAGCAGGCCGCCAAACGAGGTCAGGTGATCCGCCAACGCCCCGGGCAGAAAGCCGACCTTGTCGAGATGCGGCACGCTCACGGCGCCGGTGAGGTACATCAGCACCCGATCCACATCGCGCACGCCGGCAGTCTTGTCCAGCGAGACGTCCAACCCGAACTGGGGGACCGGGCCAGCCGGCGGAAACAGCACCTGGCGCCGGCTTCGTACCTCGTCTGGCGTGGTCACAAAGTGGACCCGTGCAGGCAGGCCGCCTCGCAGCCCCAGTGTCCCGTCAGATTGGGCGCCCCGGTCGATGAGGGCCTTGGCTTGCCCGACATCGGGCGCTGCCAGCAACATGCTCAGCCGCATGCCGTGGTCGGCCAGAGGCCGCGTCGAGTGCGAGCCGAAGTAGCTGGAGGGACGCGAAGGCGCGCAGGTACTGCTGCAGAGCTTGGCATCGAAACCCATGGTGAGCGCGCCCGTGATCGAATTGCACTCGACCGCGAACGGCTGCTTCCACGCCAGCGCCAGGCCCTGCACCCGCTCGCCGAAGAACTGGTTGACGCGTTCTTCAAGCCGGGCGAACTCGGCAGCGGAGAGCGTGCCGCGCACAGGCAGCGACACGCGCAGGATGCGGCTGTCGGGGATGCCGCGCACCTTGGCGTAGTGGGAGCCGACCTGGACCGAATACGGGTCGTCTTCATTGATGATCAGGCCCAACTCGCCCGGCGTGATGCGTCCGTACACGCGCGGCACCTTGGCCCACTGGCGCCGGGGCATGACGCTCCAGGCTGGCACAGGCTCGCTGGCCGATGGGGAGGGGGACGTGGAGGCCGGCTCGGCCGCGGGAGGCGGCGAAGACCCGAAAGCCAGCGGGCTGGTCACGGTCACAACACACGCGGCCGCGAACCGCAAGAAACGCATCGTCTGGGGGCTGTTGAAACGCATGTGCGTATGAAATGCCAAAAAGGGCCAGGAGTGGATCAGGAAGTGTGCTCAAGCTTGGGCTTTTTTCGCCGATTGACCGGGGATCTCACTTCCCAAAAACCCTTCCCACAGAGGAAAACCCGATGAGCGAGCCCAAGCAGCACAGCACTTCGATCCAGGTTCTCGGCAGAATGTTCTCGTTGCTGGATACGCTGGCGCACGAAGGGGACGCGGTGTCGCTGAAACTGATCAGCGAGCAAACCGGACTCCACCCCTCCACCGCCCACCGCATCCTTAACGACCTGGCAGCCGGCGGCCTGGTGGAGCGCTCGGGGCCAGGCGCGTATCGCCTGGGTCTGCGCCTGATGCAACTGGGCAACCTGGTGCGCGCGCGCCTGCATCTGCGCGACCTGGCGCCCAAGCCCATGCAGGACCTGCATCGGCAGACCGGCCAAGTCGTCTCTCTCTATGCGCGTCAGGATGACGACGCCGTGTGCATCCTGCGCACGGCCAGCGAGCGACATGGCGTCGGGGTCAGCCGCATCAACGGCGTTCGCATGCCCCTGGGCAGCCACGTGGTGGGCCGCGTGCTGCTGCTGGACGAACCCACGCTGGGCTTGAGCGCCCTGGCTCAGAGCCAGGGTCTGCGCCCCGAAGGCATCCAGGCTGACCTGGCTTCCCTGCGCCAGCAAGGCGTGCTGATGGACCTGGATCAACCGGACGACGGACACCCTCACCATGCGGTGGCACCGGTCTTCGACGACCAGGGCCGTGTGTGCGGCAGCCTGTGCCTGCACCTGAGCAGCCGGCTGTGTCCACCCGAATGGATTGATCTGCTCAAGGACACGGGACGGCGGGTATCGGCCACGCTGGGCTACGAAGCCTCTAACGCGTGAGCACTGGCGAGCGCCCAGGCAGGTAAGCCTGGGCGTTTGGCATGATCAGGACGTGAGTTTGGCGCGGGGCAGGTAGATGCCCAGCGAGCCCTCTTCTGCAGCCATTTCGATCCAGCGGCGGATGCGCTCGGCGTCCGACAGGCGGGCTTGCTTGCCGTTCGAATCGAGGAACACCATGATGAACTTGCGGCCGGCCAGGCGCGCCTGCATCACCAGGCAGCGACCGGCTTCAACGATGTAGCCCGTCTTCTGCAAGCCGATGTCCCAGGCCGGGTTGCGCACGAGGCCATTGGTGTTGCGGTATTGCAGTTGGCGGCTGCCCACCGTGACCAGGTGCTCAGGCGAGGTCGACAGATCGCGGATCAGCGGGCTCTGATAGGCAAAGCGCGCCAGCGAGGCCAGATCTCGTGCAGACGCCTGGTTGCGGCTGCTCAGGCCGGTGGGATCGACAAAGTGCGAGTCGTTCATGCCCAGCAGACGGGCCTTGGCGTTCATCGCGCTCACGAACGAGCGCAGTCCGCCGGGATACGTGCGCCCCAGCGCATGCGCTGCGCGATTTTCGGACGACATCAACGCCAGATGCAGCAACTCGCCGCGGCTCAGTGTGCTGCCCACGGCCAGGCGCGAGCTGCTGTGCTTCTCGGTGTCCACATCGTCCATCGTGATGGTGATGAGCTCATCGAGCGGCAGTTGGGCCTCGGTGACGATCACGGCCGTCATCAGCTTGGTGAGCGACGCGATCGGCAACACGGCCTCGGAGTTCTTGGCGAACACCACCTCGTTGGTGTCCTGATCGACCACGAACGCCACGTTCGAGCGCAGTTCAAGCGGATCGGGCGTGTTCTGCAGGCCGTACAGCGTGCCGAAAGAGGTGCGCACACCGTTGGCCGGCATGGGCATGGCCCGGGCGCCCCCCCGGGGCAGCCCCTCGGCAGCCACCGACATCGGCGCGAAGGCCGGCAGCGCGCTGCGAGCGGGGGCCACCGCCGCAGGCGCCACTGCAGCGGCCACGGCAGCGCGTTCGACACGGCTGCTACGCGCGGCGCGCTCAGGCTTCTTGCCTGCCACCAGGATGTTGCGATCGTTGTGAGACTTGCCTGTACGCGCCACACGCTCGTTCTTGCCGGCGCGATCTTTGCGTTTGGCCACCTTGTCGGTCTGCTTGGCCTTGGCGCCGGCGCGGGCGGCTTTCTCGTCGCGGTCACGCTTGGCGGACGCGGTGGCGGTCTTGCTGGACTTGGCTTGCTTGGCCTGCTGCTTGTTGCGTGCTTCCCGCGATGCCGATTCCTTGTTGCCCGCCGCCTGGGCGCCTCCGGGTACGGCGATGGCCAGTGAGACGGCGCACACGAGGGCTGGCAACAGCCCCTTGAGGATCAGCTTGATGTTCGGCACGGCACAGCCCCTTCGAGTTGTCGCTAGTGTAAATAAAAAACGCGCAAGATCAAAGACTTACGCGTCTTTCATCAAGTGGCCTGTCGACACGACCACCGTACCAGGGTCAACCCTGAGCAGCGACCTTCTCGGCTTTGCTGTGCAGCTTGTTCAAAGCAGACAGATAGGCCTTGGCAGACGCCACAACGATGTCCGGATCGGCACCGACCCCATTGACGACGCGCCCGCCATGCTGCAAGCGAACCGTCACCTCGCCTTGAGATTCTGTGCTTCCGGAGGTGATGGCATTCACCGAGTACAGGACGATTTCCGCGCCACTTTTCACGACAGACTCGATGGCCTTGACACTGGCGTCGACCGGACCGTTGCCCTGGCTGCTGGCCTTGTGCTCGGTCGAGCCTGCGGCGAACACGACGCTGGCTTCGGGCCGCTCGCCGGTCTCAGAGTGCTGCGACAGCGACAGCAGGCGATAGTGCTCCTGTTCGCTGGTCACGCTCTCGTCACCGACCAGCGCGATGATGTCTTCGTCGAAGATCTCGCTCTTGCGGTCGGCCAACTCCTTGAACTTGGCAAATGCGGCGTTCACCTCGGTCTCGGATTCGAGGTCGATGCCGAGTTCTTCCAGGCGCTGCTTGAAGGCATTGCGGCCCGAGAGCTTGCCCAGCACGATCTTGTTGGCCGCCCAGCCAACGTCTTCGGCCCGCATGATTTCGTAGGTGTCGCGCGCCTTGAGCACGCCATCCTGGTGGATGCCCGAGGCGTGGGCAAACGCATTGGCGCCCACCACGGCCTTGTTGGGCTGCACCACAAAACCAGTGGTCTGCGACACCAGGCGCGACGCAGGCACGATCTGCTGGGTGTCGATGCCGACTTCGAGGCCAAAGTAATCGCGGCGCGTCTTCACGGCCATCACGATCTCTTCCATGGCACAGTTGCCGGCCCGCTCACCCAGGCCATTGATGGTGCACTCGACCTGGCGCGCGCCGCCGATCTTCACGCCGGCCAGCGAGTTGGCCACGGCCATGCCGAGGTCGTTGTGGCAATGCACCGACCAGATGGCCTTGTCGGAATTGGGCACCTTCTCGCGCAGCGTCTTGATGAAGTTGCCGTACAACTCGGGAATGGCGTAGCCGACCGTATCGGGGATGTTGATGGTGGTGGCGCCCTCAGCGATCACGGCCTCGCAGACGCGCGCCAGGAAGTCGATCTCGGAGCGATAACCATCTTCGGCTGAAAACTCGACATCGCTCGTGAGGTTGCGCGCGAAGCGCACCGAACGCTTGGCCTGCTCCAGCACCTCTTCAGGCGACATGCGCAGCTTCTTTTCCATGTGGAGCGGGCTGGTCGCGATGAAGGTGTGGATGCGCCACGAATTGGCGCCCTTGAGCGCCTCGGCGGCGCGGGCAATGTCGCGGTCGTTGGCGCGGGCCAGCGAACACACGGTGGAATCCTTGATGACGTCGGCGATCGCCTTGATGGCCTCGAAATCACCGTTGGACGAGGCGGCAAAGCCGGCTTCCATCACGTCGACCTTCATGCGCTCCAGCTGACGGGCGATGCGCAGCTTTTCCTCACGGGTCATCGAGGCGCCGGGCGACTGTTCGCCATCGCGCAAGGTGGTGTCGAAAATGATGAGCTTGTCGGTCATGGTGGTCTCCGTGAGGAAAAGTGGCCGCCTGGCTCTTTCGAAGATGCCGAATTGGCTGGCTTCACTTCACCAAACAAAACGGCCCGCAAGAAGCGCTTGGCGGGCCGTGATGCAAATGGACTGATGTACAGACGTCAGCGATCAACGCGCCCGGGGCACTCCCAGTAGTAGCAGCAGCGATGCGTTGAACGTGTTCATGGGAATCAATATAGCACGCAGCTTTCGGTCTGCGCGGCAAGGCGGGCTGGGTTTTTTCTATCAGCGATGTAGGCCGGCTTCATCGGGCTCGTCGGTCGAGGTCGAGATGACCGACACAGGCTTGCCCTTCATTCGTTTCCAGACATACACACCGTAGCCCGAGACACCATAGACCACGAAGATCGCAAACAGCACGATGGGTGGGTGGATGGTGATCACCGCCAGGCCCAGCGCAATGGCCACCACCACGATGAACGGCACGGTGCGGCGGAAGTTCACGTCCTTGAAGCTGTAGAACGGAATGTTGGTGACCATGGTCAGGCCGGCATACAGCGTGACCGCAAAGGCCAGCCAGACCATCCATGGCAGCGTGCGGGTCGTCTCGCCCATGTCGGTCACCACCCAGATCATGCCCATCACCACACCGGCGGCAGCCGGGCTGGGCAGACCCTGGAAGAAGCGCTTGTCGACCACCGCGATGTTCGTGTTGAAGCGGGCCAGGCGCAGGGCCGCACACGAGCAGTAGACAAAAGCGGCAATCCAGCCCCACTTGCCCAGGTCCTTCAGGGCCCACTCGTAAATGATCAGGGCCGGCGCGGCGCCGAACGAGACCATGTCGGACAGGCTGTCCATCTGCTCGCCGAAGGCGCTCTGGGTGTTGGTCATGCGTGCGACCCGACCGTCCAGGCTGTCGAGCACCATGGCGCAGAAGACGCCGATGGCGGCCAGCTCAAACCGGCCGTTCATGGCCATCACGATGGCGTAGAAGCCCCCGAACAGGGCTGCCACGGTGAACAGGTTGGGCAGGATGTAGATGCCCTTACGGCGCGGGCGAACGACCTCGTCGACGTCGTCGTGCGGCAGGTCGGCCTCATGGGGCGTGGGCTGTCGGTTCATGCGGGGCTCAGGCTGGCAAGAATGGACGTGGTGGCCGAGACGCGGTCGCCCGGGCCGACACGCGGCACGGCATGGGCCGGCAGGTAGACCTCAAGCCGGGCGCCAAAACGCACGCCGCCGTAGCGCTGCCCTCGGGTCAGGGTGTCGCCAGGCCGCACCTGACACAGGATACGTCGCGCCAACCAGCCAGCCACCTGCACCAGCGTGATGGTCTGGCCGGCGCTGTCGATCACGACCGCATTGCGTTCATGCATCGGCGAGGCCGGATCCAGACTGGCATGAAAGGCCGGGCCCGGGAAATACTGGACCGAGCGGATGACGCCGTCTACGCTGGCGCGGCTGACGGGGCTGTCCACCCAACCGGAATCGAGGCTGATGCGCAGGGCATCGCGGTCGGCGTAAGGGTCGCGCACGCGGTCAATGCGCACGATGCGCCCATCGGCGGGCGCCAGAACCACGCCGGGCTGGCTTGGAACCACGCGCGGGCGTTGCCGCCAGCGCCACGCCAGCACGCCGATGGCAAGTAGCAGAGGCGGTGCAAACCAGACCGGCAGCACGGCCACGCCCACGGCAGCGGCCCCCATGGCCGCCGCCGCCCAGGCGGGATGCTGCCGGGCGATCAGAACAAAAGAAGGCGTCATCATGTTGACGCGGAGGATACCCCAGACGGACGCGCTTGATGCACCACCCGCTGCGGGAAGGGGATCTCGACACCCAGCTGGTTGAGCTTGCTCAGAATGGCGAGATTCACGGCCGAGCGCACGCCCAACTGGCCGTTTTCGGGGTCACCGATCCAGAAGGAGAAAGTCAGCTCGAGCCCGTCGGCCGCAAAATTGGTCAGGAAGACGTTGGGCGCCGGGTCGTCCAGGACGCGCGGCACGGCCTGGACGGCCGCCTTGAGTTCGGGCATCAGCGCATCCAGGTTGGTACCGTAGGCCACCTGCACCGTCGTGTTCAGCATCAGCTTGTTGTCGCTGAGCGAGGCGTTCTCGACCCGTTGCGTGATCAGCATCTCATTGGGCACGATGATTTCGCGCCCGCCGGGCGTGCGCAGCACCGTGTAGCGGGTCTTGATGTCGGCCACGCGGCCTTCGAAGTTGTCGATGCGCACCAGGTCGCCGATCCGCAGGCTGCGCTCGGCCAGGATGACGAAGCCGCTGACGTAGTTGGCGGCCAGCTTTTGCAGACCAAAGCCGATGCCGACGCCCACGGCCCCACCCAACACAGACAGTGCCGTCAGGTCGATGCCGGCGGCCGACATGGCCATCATGAGGCCCACGCCCAGCAAAATGGCGCGGATGGCATTGGCGGCGATCTTGCGCAGCGAGAGGTTGTCGCCCGCCCCCCGCAGCAATCGCGCCTCGATGGCCGACGACAGCGACAAGGACAGGATCAGTACCAGCACCGCGCTGACCACCCCTTCCAGAAAGTTGCGCAGTGTGATCTCGGTGCTGCCCATGTGCCAGCGGATGGCGTCCATTTCGGCCAGGATGATGGGCAGCAGACCCAGAATCCACAGGATGGACGCCAGCCAGGCCACCCAGGACACGGTGCGCTCGATGACACGCACATGTGTCGAATCGGGCAGGAAGAAGCGCAGGACTTTGACCGTCAGCCGGATGACGGCCAGTGACACCAGCATCGGGATGGCCACACGGAAGACGGTGGAAGGCTCGGCATCGGCCAGCAGCCGGCTGGCCATGAAGGCAAAGGCCAGCGCCATCAAGGGGAACAGCCCCCCGTCGACGACGTGGTGGCCCAGCCAGATGGAGGCGGTGTCGCCCGGTTCGCGCCCGCGCCATGCGCGCACGATCACCCATGCCAGCAGCAGGCTGCCAAGCAGCGCGGCCAGGTCCAGCAGGCTGGCGGGCTGCATCAAGAGCGCCCACAGTTCGGGCAACTGGCGAAGGTCAACCACAGGCGCCGAGGGCGCAGTCAAGACAGAGGGCAACACAGAGGGCAACGCAGAAGCCATGGCCCCGCAATTCTGTCACGCCTCCATCAGCGCCTTGACATGGGCCGCCACGCTGCGGCCTAGCGCACTGAGGTGATAGCCCCCCTCCAGGCACGAGACCACCCTGCCCTGGGCATGGCGACGGGCCACATCCAGGATCTTCTGGGTGATCCAGACGTAATCGGCCTCGACCAGCCCGAGACCGCCCATCTCGTCCTCGCGGTGGGCGTCGAAGCCGGCCGAGATGAAGATCATCTCGGGCTTGAAGTCTTCCAGGCGGTACAGCCAGTAGCTTTCGACGACATCGCGCACCAGGTGACCGTCGCTGCGGGCCGGCACCGGCACGTTGACCATGTTGCCCGCACGGCTGTCGGCCCCGGAATAGGGATAGAACGGGTGCTGGAACAGGCCCACCATGAGCACCCGGTCGTCGCCGGCCAGGATGTCTTCGGTGCCGTTGCCATGGTGCACATCGAAATCGACCACGGCCACGCGTTGCAATCCCCGGCGGTCGAGCGCGTGGCGGGCCGCGACCGCCACATTGTTGAAAAAGCAGAAACCCATGGTCTGGCCGCGCATGGCGTGGTGGCCGGGCGGCCGCACGGCACAAAAGGCGTTGTCGAGCTTTCGGTCGATCACGGCGTCGGTGGCCGCCACGGCGGCCCCGGCGGCCCGCCAGGCCGCCGAGCGGGTCCCAGGGCAGGCCCAGGTGTCCGGGTCGAGCGCCCGGGTGTCGCCACTGGCCTCAAGGTGCTGCAGGAAGTCGTCCAGCGTCAGCACGTAGTTCAGTTCGTGGGCAAGCGCCAGATCGTCGTTGCTGGCCAGCGGCACCTCGCCCGGCACCAGCAGCGCGTCCAGTCCGTGGGCGCGCAACTGGTCTTCGATGGCGTGGATGCGCTGGGCGCACTCCGGGTGTCCCGTCCCCATGTCATGCGCAAGGCAGTCGGGATGAGAGAAATAGCCGGTCGCCATGGGTCTGCCTCGGTCTGCACGCTGAGCGTGTTTGCGTTATGTTGTCGGGATGCTCCGTCACGATGCCCCGCCCCCCGCCACGTTTGCCCGCCCATCCGAGCCGGACGCCGCGCCCGGGTTGCCATCGCTGTCACATCTTGTGAATCAGGTTAGCACGATCATTGTCGGCAAGCACGAGCAGGTGAGCCTCAGCGTGATCTGTCTGTTGGCTGGCGGCCACCTGTTGATCGAAGACGTGCCCGGTGTGGGCAAGACCACCCTGTCGCAGGCGCTGGCGCGCAGTCTGGGGCTGGTGTTTTCGCGGGTGCAGTTCACCGCCGACCTGCTGCCATCCGACCTGATCGGCGTGAGCGTGTTCGAGCGCCAGAAAGACGCCTTCATCTTCCATCCGGGCCCCGTCTTCGCCCAGGTGCTGCTCGCCGACGAGGTCAACCGTGCCGG